>Ga0164297_10003783_pt1 | contig 13909 bp, 15 predicted proteins | sample GEODES058metaG_FD_113539 | JGI IMG/M metagenome (GOLD analysis project Ga0164297, IMG submission 113539) | Dystrophic lake water microbial communities from Trout Bog Lake, Wisconsin, USA - GEODES058 metaG | ecosystem: Environmental > Aquatic > Freshwater > Lake | place: USA: Trout Bog Lake... | reverse complement strand
CTCAGGGCGCCTTAGGCGCCCAAGGGTTGAGGGCAATGCTCTGCTACGCATTGCAAAGCCCTCTGACCCCTGCAACCCCTCCCTTTATATGACAACTGGCAATGTTATAATCCAATATTGACTGTGTAAAACTACTAATCAAACCCTTTTTTCATTTATACCTAGAACTGTTGTAACAAACCATATAAAAAATGAATGTAAATAGGATGGGATCTTAAGGGAAACCTAGGTTTCCCTTAAAAAAATTGAATATAGATAGGATGGGATCTTAAGGGAAACCTTGTCAAGAAACACTTCGTGTTTCTAACTCCCTTAAAATGTTTGTAATCGCGCTCTTTCTGTCGTGGCCGATGTTGGTGTGGGCACTGTCGCCCCCTCAGCTCCGTAGTATCAACCGCCTCATGATGGATCCCGAGCTCCCTTGTCGGTCCAAGCATATGTTGGAATCGGTGCTCTATAAAAACTACGAACAATGGGCTGTCCGAATCGGTTCCAACTTCAAACGCCACCACGATTACAAGTGCAAACACATCCCTTTTCACGAGATGGCGATCTATTCTCGTATGGGTCTTTTGAATGCCATTCGCATGTACAAGCCGACCAAGGAGTCCGCGATGTTTCACCTCTACGCGGTCCACCACATTCGTGGGCAGCTTTACAAGGGAATGACCACACTGTCGCCCATTGTCAATACGAGCCAAAAAAAGTTGCGGAGCGCTGGTACTATCTACCATCGCGCTACCCACCACGACGGTATGTTGAACAATCAACCTGATCCACACATCGATGAGGCGCTGCGCGATAGTCGGGTCTTGTGGGACCACATCAGCGATACGGCGGATCCGTTCACACGGCGCTGCATCACGTACAAGTTCGATTACGATTTCAATATGATACGTAGCAACAAAGAGGTAGCGGCGCTCATGGAATGCAGCGAAGAGACTGTCCGGAGCCACATACTGAAATATTTTGTGACCCAGCGTCTAGGCGTCGTTTTAGTGCGTAAAACCTCTTCCTTGAACCAATAAAAAACCATAGTAGATTAGGTTTTAACCATAGCTTATTAGGTTTTGTGGATCATTGATAAAGATACAATAACAAGGATGGGGTCTTAAGGGAAACCTAGTCAAGAAACACTTCGTGTTTCTAACTCCCTTAATTTTTTATGGAACCTATACCTATGACCGCGCACGCAATACGTTTCCCCGAGTTCCCTGTCGTCTTGCTTAAGGGATGATCCGTAAGTCCACAATCGTCTTCGTCTTCGTGTATGATGAGCCCGCGGCCAATGATATTGCATTTTGTACCACGCAGCTTGATCATAGGGTCGCGCATCCGATACTTTGCACAACCGTCGCGGTCGGTTTCCAGGTTCCCCAGATCGCCCACATGGCGATGTTTGGATCCCTTCCCACCGTGAACCTCATCGTAGGGGTTGAAATGGGCACACATGCTTTCGCAATGGTCTGACATATCTCCACACTCGTGGACATGAAACCCCTGTTTGGCATTCTTTTTCAGACCGACCACATTGATATCAATGATAACATCGCCCCTCTCTAAATCTTCCGTGAATCGGACAGTCCCTTTGACCTTTTTTTCGTTGAACACCGCGATAGCTGTTACGGGTAGCGACATATTTATATATTGGAATACATAAATATGCATTATGGTACGATACGGTAAAAAAATGTTACACAATTACAAACACAAAACCTACCGTATTACTCCTGATATTCTGTAAGAATTTGCGACTCGTCCGGCGAGAGCACCCAGAACGAGCTCGAATCCCCGCGTTGGATCGGGGTACAAATGTTCGCATCACTGTCTTCCTCCTCGGAGAATAGTTCTACGTCAAAATGGTCACGGGAATCGGCGTAAAAGGCCGTGTCGAGCCGGGGGAACGGGATCTCATGGACTGTCCGACCGCGCTTTTCGACCCAATTTTTGATCTTTTCGTCCTTTTTCTTGTTTTCCAAAATCAGTTCGTCGATCCGGGTCGCCTGGTATAACACGAGCTCTCGGAGGGTGGTCACCTCACGGTCGATTTGGTGGATATTGCGCTCGGAAAAAGGGATCGGATTCGTGTTGACGAGCAGGGCGCATTTATAGGTTTTATCACCGACTTGATAACAACGCACATCGTTGGTGACAAACGTCACATTCTGGGCAAAATAGACGGCGGCGCGTCTCCAATGGGCTTTTTGCGGAACCATCTCGAAAAAATCGGTGCGGACAATGTTACCTAGGTCAGCCAGCCCGGCAGAAAGCTTCGCTGCATCGATGCTGCGGTGGATGCTCGGAATGAAAATAGAATTTGTTGTGTTCATCGTGTTGGTATTTGTCCACATAAAACATAAACAAACTTTTAATTCAATTTTTAAGGGAACCTACGGTTCCCTTATGATCCCTCCCTTAATTGTGAATTATTTTAACAAACTTACTAAGATAATTCGGTTTAATGCTTTTTACGTAAAACTATGCCCCGGGCCCAGAAGGGGATAGGTAAAAGATGGTTTTCAAGATAATTTACAAGGATCTTTTTCATTCTAAGGGAGGGGTCTCAGGGGAACCGTAGGTTCCCTGATCCCAGTCTTTCCACAATCCACCATTTTTAATTTGGGCCAGGTATCCTCCATCCCCCCGTTCCCGCTCGTACCGCTCAATCGCCGCCATTTTTTCTGCCTGCGACACCGAATCGCTCTCTAATTTACGTAATAAATTCATTTGATACACAAAGTTAGTTATATTAAAAATAATTTCATTGGTTTCGGTATGGTTGTAGCGTTCGTCAAGCCCGCTCGAAAAAAACGATTTTTCTTTGTCTTTTAAATTCTTCTCTAAAATATCCTGAAGGGAAGTATTTTCACTTGTTTTTGTGTACTTATGGGTGAAATCTTGGCTGTCAGCGGAGCATGTGGTGGTCATAAAATGCTCTAATTTACGGATCGTGCGACTGTCCAAGAAAAACCCAAAAGTAAATAATTTCCAAATCATCCTTAGATTATATACAGCAAACAATTTCTATAAATCTTTTTATCAATTATTTTATCAAGGACCTCGTAAGGATTGACAAAGGGGGTTTACAATATTAAAGGAAGGGGTTAGGGGGTCAGAGGGCGAAGCCCTCAACCCTTGGGCGCCTTCGGCGCCCTGAGGGAACCTTGGTTCCCCCTATTTGACGATGACGTAGTCCGACAGGTGGTCCGTCTCTTCGATCTGCCGGATCTCCGCGCACTTTTGCACCCACTTCTGCTTGATCTCGGGGGAGACCGTGGTCTTCATGTGCCGCTCGTACTGCTCCGGGCTATCAAAAAACAACGCCCCGCCGTTGCTCCCTAGCTCTCCCGTCGCCAGCCCCACCTTGAAAAACAGGTGTTCATTGACACTGCCCACCCGGTACTGGCTATACTTCACCCCCGTAATCGCATCGCGGATCATACGACCCGGCGTCGTCGAGCTCGAATACACCTCCATTTCCACCTTCTTATGCCCAACCCGTCTCTTGATCTTATGGTACCCCTTATCCGCCCGCTTAGCATCATCCCACATCCGCCTGTATTTATTCTTTTGACTATTGACAGTAATTGTCTCGGAGTGGGCGTCGTCTGGCCCAAATTGCTCGTTATATAAACGGCGTTCCGTACTATTGTCGTCCAAAGATCCAAGCTCGTCCCCTTCGTGATACTCCATGGCCGTGGATGTGGGATGATAATCGTCGTCTTGATACGTCATTAGATGTGCTACTTTGGTTGCTGCTTTAGCAAAAATCCCTGTCTCTCTACGCTTCTTTTCTACTTTATTATATCGAGTAGGCTTTATATTTTTTTAGTAGAATAATAATCTATAGATGTCGTTGTTTCACAAAGAGCTACGGGATTATGTTGTAACACATTTTATGAGTTTATCCGTGAATCGCGAACCAGTTAAAAACGAGGAATTTGTCGACGAAGCGCAGGTTCTCGACGAGGAGGTGAGAGAACCTGTGGTTCCGGTCGAGTCGGGCCCAAAATACTATTATTTGGACGACGATCCCCTAAGTTACGAGTTCAGCCTGGACCGCGACCTCACTAAAACATACAATATTCACCTCGTTCTCTATAAAATGAACCAGGTTCTCCCCTTACCCTTTTTAGAATTTTATTTAAAGTCGTTTACCACGGAGTTTCAATTCCCCCACAAGACCATGTTACCCGAAGTTTTCAGCGATCTGGAGCAAGGCGATGAGCGGCTCGAACCTATGGACACCGAAAAGGGGTCGGACAACGTAGAAGACGTGTTTTTCGACCAATGTAAGCAGTTTTTTAAAGAGGTTACAGGTTCTCCCCCTACCTCTTTTGAATCTATTTACAAGGGGTTTATTGAAAAGGACAATCATATTTTTATTGTGGCGAATGGATCCGAATTAGCAGGGATGGAGAACCTGGGCACGGAGGGTGCCTGGGCCACCTTGGACGAAATTCTGCGTACCAAGACGATGCTGGGCTTGCCCATTACCCCCTTAGTGGTCGATTTGTTTTTAGAAAATAAAGTTTTGATGAACATTAAAAATGAAGATAGGGAGAACCTGCCCTTACCACAGGTTCTCTATTTGTGTCAAAAACAGGGGCAAATTGTTGAAAATGTCTATTACGCAGGCCATGAGCCGACCGCGATTCCGGCCCTCGCGTCCCTCATCCACGAACGCAGCGAGCATCCCACCTTGAAACATATTTATCTGTTTTCTGAAGAAATTTTATCTCAAGAAGCATCGCCCCTTCACATAAAACGGTATGCCCTTTTTGTGGATGCTGCCGGTCGTTTTGACCCCGCTGCGGGAGAACCTGTCCCGGCCGAACCCGTCGTCGGGTTCTCGGAAAACGGTGTCAATTATTGGGCCGCGAAATCGCCGAAATATTTTGCCGAACTCTAAAGCAGGGAACCTACGGTTCCCCTGCGACCCCTCCCTTTAAAAGTAAAGGATCTTGGTAACTATCTTTGAAATTATCTTAACAATGCCGTTTAATAAACTTTTAAAATTATCTTAACAAACTGGTTAACATAATTGGTTTATTGTTTAAGGGAAGGGGGCGCGGAGGAGTTAGAAACGCAATGCTTTACGAAGTAAAGCAAAAGCGTTTCTTGACGTAGGTTTCCCTGCAAGGGAGGGTTTGCAAGGGAACCGTAGGTTCCCTGCTACGCAAGAATATTAACCGTAGGTCTTTAAAAAGGTATCGAGAACCTCTTTATTGACCTCGTTCTTGGTGCCTTCATACACCTCTTCCTTGAGTGGTCGCCGCTCGTATAAATTATTAAAACCCGCTATATATCGCTCAATCTTCTCTATTTGTTCTCTTTTTGCTTGTTTTACTTTCTCGTCCTCTTCCTGTTGTTTCTTTTCTTCCTCTTGTTTCCTATTTTTTTTATCGTCTTGTTCGACCTCCTCCAGCGTTCTCAAACTGTTCGTAAGACCCTTGTCCGACCCCTTCTTATTGCGTATGTCTTTCAGTCGGGTCAACGCGATATTAGAAAATTCCGGCTTTACATGTGTGTTTTCGCTGATGCTGTCAAACGAAAGTCCGCGTTCTCTCGTCTCAATAGTTTCGGTCGCCTTATTTGTCTGCAAATACCATTTATGACGGGTCTCGTTCGCGGTGATAATCGTATCACAAATATCAGGCTTCTTTAGTTTTTTGAAATTATCGATTTCCTCTTGGGTGGTCCCGCGGAACGTCTTCAGGAATTTATCGATGGTTTCGTCGGGTATACGCGGGCTCGTTTCCATCAAGCGATCAAACTCTTGGCGGCATAGTTTGATGAATGACCCCGCATCGTTACGTTCTTCAGGCGCTTTCGCCAATTCAATACGAATATTACGTGCGAACTTATCCCACGAAATAGCCGACACACGGTGTGCCTCGTTCAATTCCGAGATCTTAAGGTATTGTTGTATGGTCGCAAAAATACCGATGAAAATATTGATGGACCCGATGGCGAGCGTGGCATAACTTTGGTATTCCATGGGCAGACTCGCCTGCGCGAACGAGGCTGTCCCACTGATCGTGGAAAAAATGATGGTCGGGATCGTGAACCAGGCGTGCATGGCGGCGTATTTCGAATGTGAACGCGTATAGAGCCATTTATAACATTGGGCAATATCACACCATTCTACTAAAATGGTTTCATTCTCCTCGGACCACTGGATCTTTTTTTCGTTTTTTTCCAAAGTAGCTCCCCCCGCAGACGGCGTTTGACTCTTGTTCTCCTCACCCATCTCGTTTTTTGGTGTCATTCTATCTCTCTACCTTATGCGTAGAATTTCTGTGCGCGCGTCAAAATTGATACATAATTATTTTTTTAGGGTATGTATCAATAACATCACGACCTAATCATGGCCCTCATGGAACTGCTCTATAACAAGCGGTTTGGGCTACCGTCGAACTTCAGTTTAGAGCATAATGTGCCGAACAGTTTTGTACCTTACTGTAACTGTGGTAACTATAACCATGTCGCATGTATTTTCATTGGCCGGGGCGAGAACTTGAAAACCGGGAAAAAAATACAGGTGCTGGCTTACGGGATCAATCAATATGCCGACGTGGCGGGCGAACAGCCGACGATACATGCCGAATACGATGCGATTGCGAATTTATGTCCGCTCGATCGGCGGCGGGGTCGTAATCTGTATAGTTGTAACATATTTGTGACGCGGGTTTCCCGGGCGAACCGACTGGGACAGAGCCGTCCGTGCAGTGAATGCGTACAAAACATGCTGACGTTACCCCAACTGAAGGGGTATAAGATAAAAAATGTCTATTATACCGACGAGGGCGAGAACATCGTTCGCCGACGACTGACACATTTAGTGAATGAGGCGGGATACTTTACACGGTACCAACGCAAACAGACCTGCAAAATTGATACTAATTAATACCAAATTACTAATTGGACAACATCATAATAACCAACTAGTGTGCTACAGAAATGCGTTCTTACTACAAAGGTGTCGCGCTGGATTATAAGGCCCAGAATTATGACGACGAATATAGTCTCGCACAGTATTGCCGCAAATATTCCAAACATTGTTGTCCGCAGTATAGCGATGGTTCAGACACCACGTATCAAGAAAACGAAACGGTCAAACCTGCCCATGACGGTAGCGTATGGTCCTGTCTGAAATACTTGTTTTTCTGCGACCTTTTTAGCTGAAATTTCTACACTGAATATATAGAAAAATGCCCAAAAGTAAGAAACAAACCAAGACTTCGAGAACCATGAAAAACCGAGCGAGGTACGCACATAAGATTCATCGTAAGACGGTTCATCGTAAGAGTGGTCGTAAGGCGGCTCATCGTAAAACGACTGGTGGGATGATGAGTTTTATGAGCATGTTTGACACACCCAAGCCCCAACAAGCACCAAGTGTCAAATATAGCGATATTTCGGACTGGGACCGTGAGTATAACGCGCCCGCGCCTTCGGTGCCTTCGACTGAGCAGCCTAGTATGGGAATTGCCACGGTCACCGGGACGACACAAGACGAGATTAAAAACATGTGTCGCCAACTCGGCATCGACGAGACCAAGGTCAATGTCGCGCTCATTGCGGACGCAGTTAACAACAAGTCCGCCTTTATCAATGGCCAATCGATCAATGGGTGGTCCAACCTCGGCCGCCAAATCATGGTAAAAGACGCGATCAAATATCTTTCCGACGAAGATAAGATCCGTTTTTTACCGATGCTGGGATCCAAATACGAGAAGTTAACAATGCCGGCCCACCAACTTGTCTTGGACGCGCGTAAGAACATCGAGGCCAAGTACGCAAAGCGTTGGTAAACCCCGAATGATACGTTTAATGAATTTTACGTAAAATTACCCACCGTTTTACGTAACATAAAACTATACAAAAGACCCCCTCATATTAAGGGAAGGATCATAAGGGAACCGTAGGTTCCCTTATACCCATACCAACTTGCCCTCCATCAGTAGCAAATTCTTGTCTATCTTGTGTTTGGACGAATGTTCATTCATCAATTCCACGATGAGGGTGACTTTATCATTGTCCAGCGGTTTCACGAAGACATAGTCCGCGCCATTTTCCAGAAACAATTTATCCACGTTTCGGTTGTCTTCGCCCGACATTCCAATAATAAGATTTTTATATTTAAGACCACGTATTATCTTAGCAGCATCTATGCCATTTATTTTGGACAAATTTCTATCGATAAATATAACATCATACTCGTCGAGTTTATGGATAACACGTTCAATCGCATCGGACCCATTCTCAGCAGTACGGACCGTATTAAAATACCCACAGGTTTTCAATATTTTACACGCCATTTTCCGATTCAAGATGCTTTCGTCCACAAACAACACGTTATACTTAGCTATATTTTCTTCCGGAATTCTTGGTTCGTGCGCGATATGGTGGCGGAAATTTTCACTGCTCTTGTCTCTCTCAACATTAATATGCATGTCAGACCCGGTATGCTTTTTCAAGGGTAATATTATTCGAAACTCGTTACCGCGTGTCTGAGAACAATGATGTGTAATAGTCCCCCCGTGCAATTCTACAATGTTTTTACAAATATATAACCCTAACCCCGAACCGCTGGTCGAATTAAATGGTTCGAACAAGTGGTCTTTGATATGGGATGTTATAGGATCATTGTTGTCCGTCACTGAAAACTGTAACACCTGAACCACGGTTTCATTTAAATTATTAATCGATTGACGTAGTGTCCGCGAAAGAACACTGGCCCGCCTACCGGATGAGGGCGCGGGATCGGTGGGTGCCGATGGCCGAATACCGTTTTGGTTAATTGACGTTAAACGGTCTTTTTTTTTCAATTTGATTTCGTTCTCTAAGCTTTCGGCATTGGCGGTTAGTGTGACCGAGAGTGGTTCTGCATGTAGCTTAACCGATATATAAACGAGTGATCCGTGATCGTTCGACCGATACTTGACCGCGTTTTTTAGTAGATGAATGAAACAATGCAATAGGTTATACTTATCTCCATAATTCCAGTCGTACACATCTTCGTGGATTTTACATTCGTAAAACGTTTTGGAATTGGCGAACAGATACTGAAGAGAGGTTTCCAAACCCTTGAAAAACGTTTTCATGGAAAATGCCGAGAACGGATTCAGGGTAATGTTGCCGTTTTGAATCATTGCGAATTTGGAAAAAATATCGTTCAAAAATAAAATTTCTTTTTTCATGTCTTTCAATACTTGGTGGTTCTGGTCCGATTGTTCGGTTTTTTCCAAGACATCGATCCCGATTGATAATGTTGATATTGGCAACCGCAGTTCATGGATGAACATTTTCAAATATAGGTTGGTGTCGATATTGAACGCACGGTCATTGTCATTTCCACGTACTGTGTCTCCTGCAAAACTTCCTATCGACGTTTTACTCGGAAGTATGGAAAACTCGCTTTTGGAACTCGAATGGTCTAGGTCGTTTTCGTTGTCCTTGTTTTCGTGTTCGTGACCCTTTACTTTTTTCTCTACTTTTGCTTTCGGTTCTATTATATGCACAAAATTCAACAAAATCTTCTCTATCTTGTGTTTTACATTATGCATTCCTTACATTTGTAAATTATTATTTTATTTACAAATAAATTATTCGAACGACATTTCCGGACCTTGTGCCCTTTCCGAGGGCTCGACCGACTCGACCGCTACGCTCGACTCAACCTTTCTCTCTGTATCCACAGGGTCCACTGACTCTACTATTTCTACAGAGATATTCACAATAGAATCCGGTGCAGTCGGTTCAGAATCCTCCCCGGAAAAGGAACAATAATCAGCAAAATCCGTCATACGACGATGGACACGGTCCCATTGTTTTTGCTGTGAAGCTAAGAAAAATGCTAAAAAATTAGCAAACATATCCGACTGACCATGGATCACCAAGTTCTCGTTCTTCATGGCGTTCACATAATTTGTCATCGAGAACCCCGCAGGATCTGTACGCGTAGTAACCTGCGTGTCCATTTCCTCGATTTTGGCGTCGTTTTTTGCGATAAGGTCCGACAATAAATTCGTGACGATCATGAGGTTGCTGAAAATGTTCTCGATATCGCCGGTCTCGTATTCGGCGGAAGGTTCTAAATCTTTATAGACCGGATACGGCTTCAAAAGGGGTTTTTTGTTCTCGTAAGATAGACCGATTTCATCCAAGTAGGCGAGAACCATTCCATAGAGCTTGTAATATTCACAATACATACGATTATTCGCGCTTTTTCGAGAACTTTCGATCTGCTCGAGCTCTGCCGACAGACTTTTGTACTGGTAAAAGAGCGCGTCGAGACAGAAGACGAATATCTTTTTCGTGTTGGTTTTCACCGCCTCGTTGTAGTTGCTTTTCATATGGGTGAGCCGTTCGACGATTTTTTCTTTTTTGGTAGCGATTTCTTTGATGGTAGATAAGATGCTTTGGAAACCCTTGGAGAACCTGTCTTCGCAAAAGGACATCCAAACTCTATACAATAACTATAATAACTATAGACTTTAGATTAGCGCCCCCAAAAGGAGGGTTTGCAAGGGAACCTTGGTTCCCTGCTTACCAGCCAGACTTGTTCCCGATCCCCCACCGCGGCGGATTCTTATCATTGACATTGATATCGATACCATTGTTACGGTACTCTACCGCGGCTAAAATAAACCCGCTATCAAAGTTCCCCACCAGCACTTGGGCCTCCAGTAGCAACTGAAAATTAATGAAACATGTGATATATTCCCGTTCCAATTCCTGCACCGTCATTTGGTGATGATTCGCCCTATACGTGACCGAATCGGTCCAGTGGTTGTCGCACCGTCTTTCATCCTCGTTCCAATAGATTTCGAATTTCGGATAGCCCATGCCCTCCAGTTGTTCGTTGTAATTTTTCATGGTCTGGATACCCACCTCCGTGTCGCTACAAACCACAATAATATTGGTCCCAGTATGTTCGCGGATCTTGATACAATAATTGAAATAGAGGTTGAGATCAATGTAGTCCGTCTCCTTTTCCGGGCCGCTGGTCTTGTCCCCGAGCCGGATATGGACCCCGATATACGGCAGGGCCCTTTCGCGTAATAGTTTTACGGTGAAATTCGAATCGATCTTGGACCGCACATAGGCATTGGGTTTATAAAAGCCCTGGAGAACCGACTGGTGAAAGTCCTCTACCGTATTAAAATTATCGGGTTTGTAGGCGTAGCGTTCGATCGGGTCTAAATCTTTCCAAACCAATAAATATTGGACTAGATCCTCGGGTTCCAGCTCCGACTCAGCAATGGTCGATATCGGCTCAAAATAGTATTCAATGGTCTTGTCGGGGAAGATGTAATTGACATTGTATCTGTAGAAGAACTCGTAACCGTTCTTGATGGCGTGGATGCGGGCCCACTTGATATGGAGGAGGTGAGAACCAAATGCCCACCATAGATTGTAGACAAAGAGCGTTTTTTTCTTGGTTTCCACCGGCTCATGGTTCTCCACGTTTTCTAAGTTCTCCATAACGATGACCATTTCAAACCTAAATAATACATTTTAAGAACAAACTAAATAAAGCAGGGAAACCTACGGTTTCCCCCGCACCCCCTTCCCTTAAATTTACTAAACTAGGTATCAAGATAAATTACAAATACATTTTACGGTTTGAGGGAAGGGGGTGCGGGGGAAACCGTAGGTTTCCCTGCTTTATTATTTCGCTAAGAAACTAAATAAAAAAATAGGGCGCATAAGTATATTTACACGAATGGCTGAGCTCCCCGAAAATTTCAAAACCATTATCACCGATTTCACCAATGATCTCTCGGTCACCTTCCCCGAATATGTCTATTTATGGGAGAAGTGGACCCACCCTTCCGAGGCAGATCTAGCGGAATTGTTCCAATATTGCGTGAAAACCTACCCCGAGCGCTTTTTCGATATCATCTACCAAAAAGACGCGATTTTTGGGTCCAATGACGATACTGTGGTCCAGTTTCTCCCTAACGTCGATTTTAAATTGTTATTCTCATGTGATGACGTGAGTGAGCAGACCAAGAAAACCATCTGGAAGTATTTGCAGCTGATCTTGTTCACGATTGTGGGCGGGATCAAGGATAAAACCTCGTTCGGGGATGCGGCGAACATGTTCGAGGGGATCGGTGAGGACGATTTACAAAAGAAATTGCTGGAGACCATGGACGGTATCACGGATTTCTTTCAATCCATGTCGGAAGGCTTGGACCCCGGGGCCGGGCCCGGCCCTGATGCGTCGGGCCAAGACGCGTCTAGACCTGATTTTGATCCGTTCAAATCGTTTTTTGGCAAGGGACCGGGCACTGGCCCTGACAGCAACGAGGGCAGTGAAGGGGGCGAAGGTGCCAAGTTCGAGGATTTCAAGAAGAAGATGGAGGGGATGGGGATGCCCGATATCGGTAAGATCCAAGAACACCTCAAAACCATCTTCGACGGTAAGATCGGTAAGCTGGCCAAGGAGATGGCCGAAGAAATTTCCGGCGATTTTTCCGATCTGCTCGGTAAAGACGCGGGCGACATCAAGAACCCCCAGGATATCATGAAAAAGCTGATGAAAGACCCTAAGAAAGTCATGGATCTGATGAAGACCGTGGGGTCCAAGCTGGACGACAAGATGAAGTCCGGTGAAATCTCGCGCGAGGAGCTCATGAAGGAGGCGTCGGAAATGATGGGGAAGATGAAGGATATGGGCGGCGGTGACGGTTTCGGCGAAATGTTCAAAAACATGGCGAAGAACATGGGCAAGAACATGAAGGTAGACACGAACGCGCTCGATCGTATGACGAAGATGATGTCGACCAAGGAGCGGTTGCGTGCCAAAGTGGAGCAAAACAAGCAGAAGAAGGAGGCGGAACTGGCCCAGGAACTTGCGGCGATGAAGAAACGGCTCGACGAACAAGATAAACTGTTGGCTAAATACTCGCTAGAGAACAAGGGGGAGAATAACATGGTGTTCAAACTGGACGGGGTCGAGTCTCAGGAGAAATCGTTTATCCATCCGGACCTGCTGAAGGAGATAGCTGAGGAAGAGGCGAAGAAACTGGCGGGACCGAAGCAGAACAATAATGCCAACAAGAAAAAGAAGAAAGGGAAGAAATAAGTAAGGGGAACCCAGTAAGGGGAACCAAGGTTCCCCTTAAACCCTTCCTTTAAACAATAAACTTTCTTGAACATGACCTTGGAAACGACTTTGTAAATTATCTTAACAACCTGGTTAACATAATTAGTTTTCATTTAAGGGAAGGGGGTGCGGGGGAGTTAGAAACGCTTCGCGTTTCTTGACGTAGGTTTCCCTGCTTTAAGGGAAGGGGGTGCGGGGGAGTTAGAAACGCTTCGCGTTTCTTGACGTAGGTTCCCTGCTCCCTGCTCCCTGCAAAACAATTTATTGAAACGACATAAAACCATGCGGCCATAGTATATAATCATGTTGACGCGTTCGCAAACAGTATTGGTGAATAATTTCTTTGAAGATAACGGGCTGCCTATGGTGCTGAGAAACGGTACCACGGTGCCTCGTTCGAGTGCGGGCGCTACTGCTAGTGCTACTTCCGGTTCGGGGGCGGTGCGTACTCGCTCCCAGACCAAAGTCCTGGACCAAATCCGGGCCCAACACGAGGCCGTGAGTCGGGTCGACATCGATTTTGACGAGGCTAGCCGCGCATGGACCAAGAACAAGCGCGCGACCGGCCACGGCACGTACGCTTATACGCACTAAGCGTAATAATATATATCATGATACTGTAATGTCAATAGCTAGTCGATCCGTATATCAAAATAAAGATCTTATGCGCGAAATCTATCTGTTCGACCCTACCTACCGTACCTATTTCCGTGAGAATTTTGTCATCAACAAAGCCATTTTAGAAGCCGCCCACGATTTTTGGTGGAAAAAATATATAAAATATTT
>Ga0164297_10003782_pt1 | contig 13910 bp, 10 predicted proteins | sample GEODES058metaG_FD_113539 | JGI IMG/M metagenome (GOLD analysis project Ga0164297, IMG submission 113539) | Dystrophic lake water microbial communities from Trout Bog Lake, Wisconsin, USA - GEODES058 metaG | ecosystem: Environmental > Aquatic > Freshwater > Lake | place: USA: Trout Bog Lake... | reverse complement strand
CTTGTATAAAGCAGTGTTCTTAGACAATCCTTATTTTGATCAATTGAGTTTTAATGGTCACTCTTATAATATTGGTAAAGCACCAAGTAATGCTGTTATCTTATCTCCGAGAATCGGATTTAACTGGGATCCTAAAGGAGATAAAACTGTACAAATCAGAGGTGGTGCAGGTATCTTCTCCGGTCCGCCGCCATTTGTATGGTTAGCTAACCAAGGTGGTAATAACGGAGTATTAACTGCTTCAAATAATTACACCAATGTACCTTTTACACAAAATGCTATTACTTCACCTCCTGCCGGTGTAAATACAGCTCCTCCATCAACTGTTCAAAGTGCAACCAGTTATGGCGCTGCTGTAACAGCTCCTAATTTCAAATATCCTACTGTATTAAAAACAAGTTTAGCAGTTGATAAGAAATTTGAAGGCGGTTGGATTTTCACTGCAGAAGCATCTTATTCAAAAGATATCAATGCAGTATATTATTCCAATCTTAATTTAAATGAAAGCAATGGTTTCTCTTTAGCCGGTGCCGATAACAGAATTCGTTATTTGTTAGCATCAAATGCCAACAGTAATAAATATTACTATGGTGCAGGTGGTGCTACTCAGGCAAATCCCAACTTAAGTTCAGCAATTTTAATGAGCAATAATTCCCAAGGTTATGCTTATACCTTAACCGGTAAAGTTCAAAAGAGTTTCAATCATCTATATATCAGTGCTGCTTACGTGTATAGCCAGGCAAAGAACGTAGCAACAGGTGGAAGTACAGCAAGCAGCTTATGGAGTGGTCGTCCGGTAGGCAATGCAGATCCGAATGCGCCTAACTTAAGTTATGCTGATTATTATCAACCACACCGTATCATTGCTTCGGCAAATTATGAGGTTAATTACAACAAACATTTCAGAACTACTATTGGAGCAATATTTGAAGCTGCTCCTGCAGGAGTTGGTTCTTATACTTATGGCGGTGATTTAAACGGTGATGGCAACTCAGGTAATGATTTGATCTATGTTCCAAGAAATGCAAGTGAAATTAATTTAGTAAAAGCAGGTTCAGGTGGTTTAGGTACCGGTGCATCTTCTGATCCGAGAAGTGTAACACAGATTTGGAATCAACTGAATAATTTCATCAATCAGGATCATTATCTTTCTTTCCATCGTGGTCAAGTTGTACAAGCGAATTCAATTGTATTGCCTGATTTCAAACATTTAGATATCAATATCACACAAGATGTTTATTTCTATACAAAAGATGGTAAAGAAAAAGATAAACACACATTGCGTTTATCGATGGACTTGATCAATGCAGGCAATTTCTTAAACAGAAACTGGGGCGTTGCTAAACAATTTACTACTACTTCTCCTTTGACATTTGAAGGTATGGCTGCTGATGGTAAAACACCGTCTTTCTCCTTCCCTTATATAGATGCTACTAACCAAGTTCCTTTGGTAAACAGCTTCTCCAACAACACGGGTATTTTCTCTCGTTGGCAAATGCAATTCGGAATCAAGTATTTGTTTAATTAATCGCTTATTCAATATTTATTTTAAGAGCCCCGAAACTCCGGGGCTCTTTTTTTATATAAAAAAAACGGGAAAAACACCCCTTGACTTTTTCGAAAGAATTATTTTTATTTACACTTTATTTTATTTGCATATATACACTCCATAACAAAACCATCTGTTATGAGAAAGTATATCTATCCAAAATTTAAAGCACTATTGTTTGCATGCTTACCATTAATTGTATTTGCACAAACAACCACCTCTGCTATTTCAGGAATCATTAAAACCAATTCAGGTGAAGCCATTACAGGTGCAACCATTATTGCCATTCACGAACCCAGTAACACGAAGTATCAGGTACAAAGCAGAGCCAATGGCATCTTTCATATTTTTAATTTAAATCCGGGCGGGCCTTACACGATTGAGGTTTCTTTCATCGACTATTCAACAGAAAAGAGAAGGGATATATTTTTACAATTGGGAGATGATTTCAAAACAGACTTTATCTTATCTCCTGCTGTTCATCTTTTAAAAACGGTAAGTGTTACTACGCAAAGAAAAACAACCGATGATATTTCAAAAGGTGGAACATCATCTATCATTGATCAGGAAAAAATGAAAAATCTTCCATCGGTTGGAAGAAATATTTATGATTACTTGCGTGCTGGACCACAAGCAAAATTGATAGCAGGAAATGAAGGTGCCGTAAGCATTGCAGGGCAAAACAATCGTTACAATTCTTTTTATGTTGATGGGGCAGTAAACAATGATGTTTTTGGATTATCTAATTCAGGTACCAATGGCGGGCAAACAGGTGCAGCACCGCTTTCTATTGATGCCATTGATCAATTTCAAATTATTGTTTCGCCTTATGATGCATCGTTAGGAAGTTTTACCGGAGGCAGCATCAATGCAATTACCCGTTCAGGAACTAATAAAACACAAGGCTCTGTCTATTGTTTTTATCGGGATGAAAATTTAGCAGGCATCACACCGACAGGACCAAAATCTTCCGCCACTAAACTTCCTGCATTTTATTATAAAACATATGGCTTTAGATTGGGTGGCGCACTAATAAAAAATAAATTATTTTATTTTATTAATGCAGAAGAACAAAGAGATATTTCACCTAAGCCATTTGATTTATCTACTTATGCGGGTAATACCAATACACTTTCATCAATTAACAAACTAAGTGATTATTTAAAAAACAACTATCATTATGATGCAGGCGGATTTTTAAACAATAACGGTCAATTAGATGCAGACAGAATTTCTACCCGAATAGATTGGAATATCAATACCAAAAATAAACTTACGCTAAGCTATCGTTATACCAAAGCAACAAAATACAATACTTATACCAGTTCTAATGATGTAATTAATTTTTATAATGACGGATATGTTTTTCCAAGTACTGCCAATTCATTTTCCTTAGAATTAAAAAGCATTATTAAAAAAAGATCCAGCAATAAATTATTAATTACTTATACCAATGTAAAAGAGGAAAGAGGAATTTTAGGGAAACCATTTCCGCATGTAGTGATTGATGATGGTTTAGGTAAAATTGTGTTTGGGCCTGATATCAGTTCCACACAAAATTTATTGATACAACATAATATCAGCTTATTGGATGCCTATAAATTTTCAGTTGGAAAAGATATTGTAACCATTGGATTGGATGCTGAATTAAATGATGACCATAATGTTTTTATTCAAAATACATTTGGAAATTATACTTATGGAAGCATCAACAGTTTTTACAACAACAATAAACCCGTTTCTTATGCTATTGGTTATCCATTGATCGACAATATTCTTTCTAATGAAACGTCCGCTGCCGCTAAGTTTAAAGTATTAAAAACGGCAATATTTTTTAATGATGAAATCATCGTTAATAAGAAATTCACTTTGAATGCAGGCATCAGAGCGGACTGGAATCAATTTTTAACAACTCCGGCAACAGATAATTACACCAATGATACGGCCTTATCTAAATTTTCAAAATATTATGATCTTCACGGAGCCAAGTCTGGCTTAACTCCCGTGTTTCCATTAGCCTTATCGCCGAGAATTGGTTTTACTTATAAACTTAAAAATAATTTTACCATCAGAGGTGGTGCAGGATTATTTACGGGTAGAGTTCCCTTAGTTTGGCCGGCCGGCATTTATAACAACAACGGCATTTTTTTAGGTGGCTATACTGCAAGTACCAATCAGAATGCCAATGCCTTAAATATTATTCGATTCAGAGCCGACCCTTTTCATCAATGGAAAGCAAATGAAGTTGGCATTGCTTTAAATAAAGGCGGATTGAATTTATTATCATCCGATTTTAGCTTACCAAAATTATTCCGGGCATCCATTGCAATAGATAAAAAATTAAACAAAGGATGGAACCTAAGTGCAGAAGGGTTCTTTAGCAGAAACATCAATGAAATTTATTACACCAACATCAATATTCTACCACCTAATCAAACATCCGCTAACCCGGGTGCAAGAAATATTTATCCTGCTAATTTATTAATTCCCATAGCAAGCAATGGAACAAATCCATACGATAATGTGATTTTACTTTCCAATAATCAGGGGGCACATGGTTATGCCTATCAATTTACTTTCAGCATCAATAAAAAAATAACCAATGGTTTTGATATGAGTGCACATTATTCATACGGTAAATCTTTTGCAGTGAATGACGGAACCAGTTCTGTTAATTTAAGTCAGTGGCGTTACAATGAATCCATAAATGGTAGAAATTTTCTGTCAACGAGTATTTCTGATTTTAATCCGGGTCATAGAATATTCATTTATGCTTCTAAGAAATGGGTGTATGCAAGAAAAAAAATGGCTACCACTGTGTCATTGGTATATACCGGACAAAGTGGTTCTCCTTTTAGTTATGTATATGCGAATAGTATGGTAAGAGATTATGCCAATGGAGAATCGAATGACCTTATTTATATTCCAACCATTGCAGAAGTACAATCCATGGTGTTCCTGAGCAATACTGTTGGTTCAACTACTTATACATCACAGCAGCAAAAAAATGCCTTGGAAAGCTTTATTCAGAATGATGCTTATTTAAATAAACATCGCGGACAATTTGCAGAACGCAATGGCGCAATACTTCCTTTTTCCAATATCGTTGATCTTAAAATAACGCAAGATTTTAATTTAAAGGTCAATAAACATACATATCAATTTCAGTTAAGTATGGATATTTTTTAATTTCACGAATTTGATCAACAGAAATTGGGGAAGAAATTATTATGTAACCAACGATCAATTTTCTTTGTTACAATTTGCAGGATATAGCGGAGCAGCATTAACACCCTTGTATCGATTTAATCCTGAGCTTACACATGCCTGGAATTATAATAACAGTGTAACACCTGCTTACAGCAACAGATGGATCGGGCAATTGGGACTGAGATTTAATTTTTAGATTTTTACAAGGGTTTTATTTAATTACCCGAATAAAAAGATTTAATGATTATTCGTGCAATCTCTTTCCCCAGCCCCATTTTAAAAAATCGGGGAATGCTCTTGCCCAGGTAGGCACATCATGTTTGCCATCGGCTAATTCAAGATATTGTATATGTTCATCAGTATACCCTTTTGCTTTTAATTCAATGATGAGATCCAACGCATCATCAATACTATCAATCACACCGTTTTTATTTCTGTCTGCTTTTTCATCCATCACTCCAGTTTCAATAAAAAATTTCAGCCAGGGTTTGAATAAACCGTGCCGAACTTGCAAATGCATCAAGCGATCGTTCTCATCATCATAGCCATCATCATATCCTTTTCTTCTCCACCATAAACTCGGACTAAATAATCCCACTTTAGAAAACTCACTTGCATGATTCCATGCAATATCCAATGCACTCAACGCCCCCAAAGAAAATCCCGCATACGATTTTTCTTTGAAGGAGGGTGCCTGATATTCTTTACGAATAAATGGCATTAATTCATCCAATACAAATTTTGTGTACAATCCTGCTTTATCGCCACGTTGTTTGTAATCGGCACTGTAAGCTGTTCCGTATTCCCTTTTTCTTTCTGCACCACAATGAATGCCAACACAGATTAATGGTTCTATTTGATTAGAGTTGATTAATTCATCCAACAATTCATCAAAAGGCATTTTAGGAAGGTCTTGTCCGTCATTGATCAATAATAAACTTGCTAATTCAAAATGAGTAATTTTTTGAGGAAGATAAACATCAACAATCACTTCTCTTTCTAAATAGGCAGAAGTAATGATGTGCTGCTCAGTCGTAATAGCATTCAATGCAGTTGTTTTCTCATCAGACATAATTTCAAAAATAGGGCAAAGCCGGTAAACGCATGATTTAAGATTTACACAAAAAATCCATGAAATTCAAATGAGTTTCTTTAAATTGATGTCGATTCATTTAATTCATTTATCTCCATTAAAAATTGTTTATGAAAAAAATTGGTATACTGCATGGCAAGGAAAGAAGTTTTCCTGAAGCATTTGTAGAAAGGATAAACAGTAAAAATATTCCCGGCATTGTTGCCGAACCCGTAAAAATTGATAAAGTAATTCAGGGCGTTGCAACAGAATATGCGGTTATTGTAGATCGCATTAGTCAGGATGTTCCTTTCTATCGGGCCTATTTAAAAAACGCAGCCTTATGCGGAACGGCAGTTATCAATAATCCATTTTGGTGGAGTGCAGATGAAAAATTTTTCAATAATTGTTTGGCAACCAAAATTGATGTGCCGGTTCCTAAAACAGTCATCTTACCATCAAGAGATTTGCCTGATGATACATCAGATGAATCATTTGCTAATTTATCTTATCCATTAGATTGGGAAGGAATTTTTAATTATACCGGATTCCCTGCATACATGAAACCTTTTGCCGGCGGGGGGTGGAAGAATGTTTACAAGTTAGAAAGCATTGAAGATTTTTTTGAGAAACATGCTGAGACAAAACAGCTTGTGATGTTACTGCAGGAAGAAATTATTTTTGATGAATACTATCGTTGTTATTGTATTGGCGGAAAATATGTTCGCATTATGCCTTATGAACCACGCAATCCGCATCATTTAAGATATGTAGCCAATTTTACTCCTTCTGCAGAAAGATTAAAATTAATGGAAGAAATTGTTTTGCGTATCAATCATTATCTCGGATATGATTTTAATACCGTTGAATTGGCATTACGCGATGGAATACCTTATGCCATTGATTTTTGTAATCCAGCACCAGATGCTGAAAGGACCAGCGTGGGTGAAGAAAATTTTAATTGGGTAGTGGAAACTGCCGCCACATTTGCCATTGAAAAAGCCCAGGCTCATAAAGAAGAGGCAGATAATTTAACATGGGGCAAATACATTACACATAGCAGTGCACACAAAAAATTATATTAATTACGAATAATGAATTAAGAATGCGGGTGCAGTATTGTTGTACATTAATTCTTAATTATTAATCCTCAATTGTTAATTCGCAATATATGTCAAGCATCAATTATCGTCATTTTACTTTAGGTGTGGAAGAAGAGTATATGGTATTAGATCCGTATACACGTGAATTAAAAAGCCATGAACAAAAAATTGTTATTGAAGGGCAAAAGATTTTAAAGGATAAAGTAAAAGCAGAAATGCATCAGGCGGTTGTTGAAGTGGGTACTGATATTTGTAAAGATGCAGATGAAGCATTCAGAGATGTTGCCGGTTTACGTGGCAATATTGCTGAAATAGCCGGTAATCTTGGATTATGGGTAGGTGCATCAGGCACGCATCCTTTTAGTCATTGGCACAGTCAGTTGATTACTGATCACGATCGCTATCATCAAATCGTGAATGAATTACAGGAGGCAGCCCGCAGTAATTTAATTTTTGGTTTGCATGTGCATGTAGGCATGGAGGACAGAAAAATGGCCATTCATATTGCCAACAGTGCCAGATATTTTTTACCGCATGTATACGCGTTAAGCACCAACTCCCCTTTTTGGATTGGCAGAAAAACAGGATATAAATCTTATCGTACCAAAGTATTCGATAAATTTCCAAGAACAGGTATTCCGGAATATTTTGAAGGCATTGAAGCACATGATAATTTTGTTGAGCTCTTGATTAAAACTAATTGTATTGACAATGCAAAAAAAATATGGTGGGATTTAAGAGTGCATCCATTTTTTAATACTGTTGAATTTAGAATTTGTGATGTGCCCATGAAGATTCAGGAAACCATTGCCATTGCTGCATTATTCCAGGCTATTTGTGCCAAATTGTATAAGTTAAGAAACCAGAACATGAATTTTATCATGTACCAGCGTGCATTGATCAATGAAAATAAATGGCGTGCCAGCAGATATGGTATTGAAGGAAGTTTAATTGATTTTGGAAAAGAAACCGAAGTACCCACTGTACAACTTATTCATGAACTATTAGATTTTGTAGATGATGTGGTTGATGAATTAGGAAGCAGACATGCTATTGAATATGTTTTAAAGATGTTGGAAGCCGGAACCGGTGCCGACAGACAATTAAAAGTTTATGAAGAAACCGACAGCATGGTTAGTGTGGTAGATTATATTCAGAGTCAGTTTTTATTGTTATAAAGAAAGATTAAAAGTATCCATCTGCAATTATATTTCGGTTTGAATTGGTATTTTAGGCTATTAAAAAATTACCGTTCAGGCAGCATTTAAACATTGAAGCGTATCTTATTGCAAACCAACTAAACCTTTGTACAAGTTGACTGAGTTTGAACTCATCAAAGGCTGTATTAAGCAAAATAATAACTGCCAGCGTGCTTTATTTGACGAGTATGCAGGTAAGTTCATGACCGTATGCCTGCGCTACGCCAAAGATGCCATGGAGGCGGAAGATATGTTACAGGAAGGCTTTGTAAGAATTTTCAATAATATCCATCAATTTAAATTTGAAGGCAGCTTTGAAGGATGGATGCGCCGAATTGTGGTAAATGTGGCATTGAAACATTTACAAAAAAAGCGGATCCAATTCAATGAAATAAATGATAACCAGCAACAAGGTCCCACACTTGATGCCCATGCTTACGCACACTTAGGAGAAGAAGATATTTTAAAGCTCATCAATCAATTGCCCGATGGCTATCGTTTGGTATTTAACCTGAATGTGATTGAAGGATATAGTCATGAAGAGATTGCAAACTTTTTAAATATACAACCCAGCACCAGCAGAAGTCAGTTGGTGAAAGCCAGAAAAATGTTACAGGAACAAATTATCCGGTTACAAAAAATAGCTGTTTGAGCGAAGCACAAAACATATTAGATGATTTCATTAAAAATAAACTGGCCAATCATATTTCGCCGGTTTCAGCTGCGTTATGGGATAAAGTGAATGCGAATATCGGTGCTGATGCTGCATTGGATAGTTTTGTAAAATCAACTGTTAACAATCATTCGTCTGCAATTTCAAATACTGTTTGGGATAAGATTAACACGAATATCGGTACAGATGCTGCATTAGATCATTTTATTAAAACTTCTATTGAAGATTATGCCTCTCCTGTTGGAAATGATTTAGGCGATAGAATTATTGGAGATGAGATCATCAGAGACAAATTAAACAAATACGTTTCGCAAGTTCCGGAAGGTTTATGGGGAAAAATATTTCCATATAAAGATAGAAAACCAACATTCATTTGGTGGTTGAATGAAAAAAGAACATGGCTGTCTGCAGCAGCTATTTTATTATTGATTGTTGGTTATACTTTTTTTGCAACTGTCAGAAAAAATCCGGTTGAGAGTAAATCATCTGCTTCAAACAGTAATGAATCCTTATTGAAAGATAACAAAGTCAATGTACCGAAAGAAAATAATATTTTAAAAGCTGAGCAAACAAATAGTGATTATACCATTCAACAAAATAATTTAGTTGACCAATCCAGTCAATCATTAACTCAAAACAATAGTTCTGCTTATTCAAATCATATTGCATCTGCTGTTCCATATATCAAAACACAAATACCTCCATTTGTTTCAAATGATGAGAGGATTGTTTCAAATACACGATCTGATAATACTCAAATAATTAGTGAGCATAATTATTATACTTCATCCAATAATCTTATAGCAGGGCAATTAATTCCATTCAACTTGAATATCAATGATCATGCAAATCCTTTTCCACCTATTAACTTAAGAAACATTCTAGGTATTGGCATGAGTGATTGCCCGAGTGTGAATGGTAATCGCCGGAATGATTGGTACATTGAAATCTACGGTTCTCCTGATTATACCACGAAATCTATCATGCAGAACAATGCAAGTAATGCTTATTTGCAAAAGATTGATAGCAGCCAAACCATGTATGGCGGATTTACTGCCGGTGTTCGAATTGCAAAAAATATTGGTGAAGATTTTATGTTTAAAGCAGGATTGCAATATTCTCAAGCCAATGAATTATTTAACAGAAAAACAGTCAATGAAATCAGAACAACAACAGTGATTACTGCAAGAACAATTGTAAGACCGCAAGGCGATACAACCATCAGCGATACAAGTTCAGTAACACAAATTGGCTATAGCATTAAAAAAGCCATCAACCAATATAAAAATATTGAGATCCCTGTTACATTGGGTTACGAGTTTATAAAAAAAGACAGCAAATGGAAAGTGGGTTTAAATACAGGTGTTATTGTAAATATAACTTCCTGGGCAAGCGGTGAAACGTTAGATACTGCTTATAATGTTGTGCCGATCAGCTCTAACAAAGGTTCATCTGGTGTGGTGTATAAAACAAAAGCAGGCGTTAGTTTATATGCAAGTGCCAGTATCATTCGTGAAGTAAATAAAAAAGTGGAGGTATTTGCTGAGCCTTATTTCCGATATGGTTTATCCAATACTACAACAGATGTAGGTTATAGTCAGCATTTCAATGCAGCTGGTTTAACATTTGGTGTACGGTTAAAGTTAAATAATAAGAGACAGCATTTATAAAAATGAATGTATCATAATATAGTAATGAAAGATAATTAATGCGAAGAATTCTGATCATATCATTTATAGTTGGTTCATTAATGTCTTGCAGCAAAGATGAATCAAATCAATTCTTCCCTACTCCGGGACTTGGTATCAATGATACCACCTGGACTCCCAATACCATTAGAAAAAGTTTTTTGGATTCCGTTTCAGATGCTTTTACCATTTCGGCAATCACTACTTCATTTCCATGCAGTTCAGATAAATTGATTAAGCTAAATGATAGTGCACAAATTCAATTCACACCTTATGCTTGTGTAGATCCAAACACCAATATTGCTATCACCAATGGAAACATTGATTTAACAGTTGCCCCATTAAGAAATAAAGGAGATTATATTAAAGAGATGATTACTACTACCAGCACCAAATATTTATTATTGAGCGGAGGTTCATTTTATGTACAGGTTTCGCAAAACAATAATCCGCTTGCCATTGCACCAACAAGTTATTATACGATAAAATGGCAAGATGTTAATCCGCAATCGAACATGCAATATTTCGGATTAACAACTTTAACCAATTTAGATTCATTATGCACTTGGAATACAGGCAAAGCAGGTACGGTATCTACCTGGGATTCTTCTAATTATAGCGTTAATAAAAAGGGATATAGTTTAACAGCAAGAGTGACCGGATGGGTAAGTGCTGCTTCATTTTTAGATACAGTTACTACTGCAAGAACAAGAGCGAATATTTTGATGAGTTCTGCTAATTTTACCAATAAAAATACTTTGGTGTTTATGGTCTTTAATAATCAGAGAACAGTGGTGAAATTAATTCCTGATTATGTGAACAGGTGTTTTTACAGTCTAAATATTCCTTTAGGTGCATCTGTTACTTTGTTCTCTATTTCAGTAATTGATGGTAATTTTTATTTGGGAACAAAAAATGCGACTGTCAATTCTGCGAATCCAATTAATTTATTACCACAGCAATCTTCTATTCCTGCCATCATTGCCGCATTGAATAATTTGAATTAATTTTCTTTTTTGAAATCGAATAAAGTAGCGGTAAATACGGCACGTTCACGCTTTTTGAAGATCACATCCCAATTGCCTTTATACCGAAGAATTTTAGGTACCAACAACTCGCCTATCCGCATCATTTCCACTTCCATGCTTACATCAAAGTCATATAAGCCTGCTTTATAACTTAATGAATATTTTCTTGCCAACACTTCCAATGTTTTAATATCAAACCAAGTAATCATTTCATCAATAACCAATCCGTTCTTTTTTGAATTGCGGATATCATCTTTTGGCGTTATAGAAAAAACATAACAGTTTTGTCCATTATGCGCTTCAACATCTAATTTATAATCATATAATTTAATGGCATGCTCATCATATAGATCTAACTTATTTCCAATTAAAGGGATACCTGGTATTTTTTTTCCAGGATTAAAGAATAACATTTTCAATTGTTCTTTATGCTCATCCAATCCGCTTTTTCCATTCGTTGAGAAACCTTTCCCTTTTACAATATTATTTTCGCCGCAAATTGTTCCCTTCGTAAAAAACAAAGCGGCATATAATTCAGGTGTCAGATAATTATACTGATGTTTGCTATCATAAAAATCGCCTGTTGTTTTTTCTTCCAAAATATCCATAGTTCTGCAACCATTTATCCTGTTCTGTTTTGTTTTACTGAACAATGAAGCTTTGATATTATCATGTTTATCCAACATTTTAATATCATTATAAGAACTAAAATTTAGCAAATGCAAATTTCTAAAAGCCTTATAGAACGAAGTGTCCTCTTTGATTTGTTTCAATAATTTTTTAAAATCAAAATTATTACGAACAAATACTTCGGGAAGTGTTACTCTTTTATTTTCGTATATAAGCGTAGTATCATTTTTTTTAACTGCTATAACAGAATCTTGTGAGAAAGAAAAAATACAAACAAGGAGACCAATTAATATTAACAGCAACTTACTCATTTAGGGAATATCATTTTATAATCCATCTTAACTTTCCCTTTACTGATATCCGTTAACTTTCCCTGTAACATTTTTTTGCGTAAAGGTTTTAAATAATCAATGAATAGTTTCCCTTCAATATGATCATATTCATGCAAAATTATACGGGCTGTAATTCCATTAAAGGTTTCTGATTTAGATATAAAATTTTCATCCATATATTCGATGGTAACTTCTTCGGGACGATACACATCTTCTCTGATCTTTGGAATACTTAAACAACCTTCATTATACACCCATTCATTACCGTTTAATTTTTTTATATGCGCATTGATAAAAACTTTTTTAACCCCGGGCTCATCTGAATATTTACCTTTCTCTTCTTCTTCTAAATTTTCGAAAATCTGTTTGCTGTCTATTACAAATAATCGAATGTCTTTATTTACTTGCGGTGCCGCCAAACCAACGCCATTACTGTAATACATGGTTTCCCACATATCATCGATCAGCTTTCTCAATTCAGGATAATCCGGTGTAATATCTTGTGCTACTTTTCTTAAAATGGCTGCTCCGTATGCTACAATTGGTAAAGTCATTTGTTCTAATTAATCATTTTAGAGCACAAAAATACTTACAATTCAACAAATAGATTCATTAACTGACAGATTGGAGATATTCTTGCAACATTATGGTTGCAGCAATTTGATCGATATTCCCTTTTATTTGCCGGTCTTTCTTTTTCATTCCCATATCAATCATGGCTCTGGATGCCATCTTTGAGGTAAATCTTTCGTCAATGGTTTTAATTGGGATGGAAGGAAATTCTTTTTGCAATTGTTTAATTGCATGTTGTACCAATGCTGTGGCATGTGTAGCACTATCATCCAAATTCAATGGCTCGCCAATCAATATTAATTCAACCGGCTCCTGAGAAAAATATTTTTTCAAGAAAGGAATTAATTCTTTTGTTTCAATCGTAGTTAAAGCAGTAGCAATAATTTTTAATGGATCAGTTACAGCTAATCCCGTTCTTTTTCCACCATAATCGATACAAATGATTCTAGGCAATTTGATGATTTATTTTATAAAAAGATCTGTAATTACAAATACTGCAAATACCACACTGGCAATTCCATTTGCAGTCATGAAAGCAATATTTACTTTGCTAAGATCATTGGGTTTCACAATAGCATGCTGATAAACCAACATTCCTATAAATACTCCAATACCTATCCAGTAGATCCAATGAAAACTACCATACACACCTGCCTCAATTACACAAGCAGCGCTGAACACATGCAGCAATTCTGAAACACGCAATGCTTTGGATTTTCCTAGAGCAGATGGAATAGAATATAATTTTTGTGATTGATCAAAATCAATATCCTGCATTGCATAAATGATATCGAAACCACTTACCCAAAAAATAACAGCGAATGAAAATAAAATAGGCAATACATCAAACTTT
>Ga0164297_10003780_pt1 | contig 13915 bp, 10 predicted proteins | sample GEODES058metaG_FD_113539 | JGI IMG/M metagenome (GOLD analysis project Ga0164297, IMG submission 113539) | Dystrophic lake water microbial communities from Trout Bog Lake, Wisconsin, USA - GEODES058 metaG | ecosystem: Environmental > Aquatic > Freshwater > Lake | place: USA: Trout Bog Lake... | reverse complement strand
GACGCTGTTCGGCCCGGTGAAATACGGTATCCTGCCCGATCATTTGCCGCCCCAAGACATCGTTGCCGGCAACGCGGTGATCGAGGCATCCACCTTCGTTGCCATCCTGATCGGCACGGTGAGCGGTGGCGCACTGGTGCTGCTGGCAGCGGGGCCTGCCATCGTCGCAGGCGCCGGCCTGGCGATCTCCCTGGTCGGCTTTTTCGCCGCGCTGAGGATCCCGCCCGCGCCCGCCGCTGATCCAGGCTTGCGCATCGGCTGGAACGTGCTGCGCGAAACCGCCGCCATCCTCGGTATGGCCCAAGCCGTCCGCCCAGTCTGGCTCGCCATCCTCGGCCTGAGTTGGTTCTGGGCGCTTGGCGCCCTGCTATTGGCCGAATTCCCGATCATCGCCCGCGACACGCTGGGGGCCGACGGGCATGTGGTGACGCTGCTGCTGACGGTTTTTGCCGTCGGTGTCGGTGCGGGCTCGATCGGCTGCGCGAAACTGCTGAATGGTGAGGTCAGCGCCCGCTACGTGCCATTCGCCGCACTGGCTATCAGCGTTTTCATCTGGGATTTCGCCACCGCGGCGGCCGACGCCGGCGGGCATCTGTCCAGTTCGGCGGCGGTTTTGGGATCACCGCAGGGCTGGCGCATGCTGCTGGATTTGCTGTTTTTGGCGGCCAGCGGCGGCCTGTATTCCGTGCCGCTCTATGCCCTGATGCAGCACGGGGCAGAGCCGGCGAAACGTGCACGCGTGATCGCGGCCAATAATGTGATGAACGCGGCGCTGATGGTGGTCGGGGCCGGCGCGGTGGCCGCCTTTGCCATGGCTGGGCTGACGCCGCCGGCGGTTTTACGGATCACCGCTGTCGCCAATTTCCTGGTCGCGCTGTGGATCATCCGCCTGCTGCCGCGCTCGGTCCTGCGCTCTGTGGCGCAGTGGTATTTCCGCCTGTTCCACCGGGCCAGCATCCGCGGGCTGAGCAACATGCCGCCGCCGGACCGCAAGGCGATCGTGGTGATCAATCACCAATCCTTCCTGGACGGATGCCTGGTTGCCGTGTTTCTACCCGGCGATCTGGTCTTCGCCATCGACACCGAACAGGCGCGCCGCTTCTGGTTCCTGAAATATGTCCTGGACCTGTTCCCGGTCGATCCCACCAGCCCGATGGCGGTGAAATCCATGGTCTCTGCCGTGCGTGACGGCAGCCGCCTGGCGATTTTCCCCGAAGGCCGCATCACGCTGACCGGTGCGCTGATGAAGATCTATCCGGGCCCGGGCATGATCGCCGACAAGGCCGATGCGCTGGTGGTGCCGGTCCGTATCGACGGGCTGACGCGGCACAAAACTGCGCGCATGGCGGGCAAGCTGCCGTTGCGCTGGTTTCCGCGCGTCAGCCTGACCGTTCTGCCGCCGGTGCGCTTGCAGGTGCCGGCAGACGTCGTGGGACGCAAACGCCGAACGGCGCTGGGGATGGCGTTGCAGGCGGTGATGACGGATGCGGCCTTCCGGCCGGAGGCGATCAGCGGCACGCTGTTCACCAATGTGCTGCGCGCGCGCCATCTCTATGACATGGGCCATCCGGTCCTTGCCGATATCGCGCCCAACGACCAGGGCGGCAATACCCGCACCAACCTGACCTATGATCGGCTGGTCTTGGCGGCGATCATTCTGGGCCGCAAGCTGGCGCGCCTCACCGCGGACCCGACCGTCGGCATCTTGCTGCCCAATGCCGCCGGCACCGCGGTGACGTTCCTGGCCCTGCAGTCGCAAGTCCGCACGACGGCGGTGCTGAATTTCACCGCGGGCGCCGAGACGATCCTGGCCTGCTGCAACGCGGCCGGCGTCAAGACGGTGCTGACCTCCCGCCGTTTCATCCAGCGCGGCAAGTTGCAGCGTCTGGCCGACACGCTGTCGCAGCATCTCGGGTTGATCTGGCTAGAGGATGTGCGGGCCACGATCGGCCTATGGGACAAGCTATCAGGCAAATGCGCTGCCATGCGCCCCGGCACGCTGCCAAGCGCGCCCGGTGATGCCGAGGCCGCGGCGGTGATCCTGTTCACATCCGGCTCGGAGGGAACCCCCAAGGGCGTGGTGTTGAGCCATCGCAACCTGCTGAGCAACTGCGCACAAGCCGCGGCGGTGATCGATTTCAATCCGACCGACCGTGTGTTCAACGCGCTGCCGATGTTCCACGCCTTTGGCCTGACCGCCGGCACGCTGCTGCCGTTGCTGTATGGTGTGCGGACATTCCTCTACCCAACGCCGCTGCACTACAAAGCCATCCCCGAGATGGTCTACGACGAGCAATCCACCATTATGTTCGGCACCGATAGTTTTCTGTCCGGCTATGCGCGCCGCGGTGACCCGATGGATTTCCAATCGCTGCGCTACATCTTCGCCGGCGCCGAGAAGGTGAAACCGGAAACCCGTGCGGCCTTCATGCGCCATTTCAAACAACCGGTTTTTGAGGGCTATGGCGCCACCGAGACCGCGCCTGTGCTGGCGCTGAACACCATGGCAGCGGCACGCGAAGGCTCGGTTGGTCTGTTTCTGCCCGGTATCGACCACCGGCTGGAATCGATACCGGGCATCGCTGAGGGCGGGCGGCTGCATGTCCGTGGCCCGAATGTCATGCTGGGTTATTTCAAGACCGACGCGCCCGGCAAACTGCAACCGCCCCAAGATGGGTGGTATGACACGGGTGACATCGTCTCGATCGACGGCGATGGGTTCGTCTTTATCCAAGGCCGAGCGAAGCGGTTTGCCAAGATCGGCGGCGAGATGGTCTCGCTCGGATTGGCCGAGGATTTGGCGCGGGAGGTCTGGCCCAATGCCGAGGCAGCGGTCGTCGCCCTGGACGATCATCGCAAGGGGGAGCGGCTTGTGCTGCTGACCACGCAACCCGATGCCATCCCGTCTGCCATGCTGGCGCGCGCGCGGGCGCGGGGCGTGGCCGAGATCATGGTGCCGCGCGATATCCTGGTTGTGCCGCAACTGCCGCTGCTGGGTTCGGGAAAGGTCGATTATCCTGCGGCGGCGCGCATGGTGATGGACCGCGAGCAGGCGCGGCAGGTCAGGTAACGCGCGCTTGGCCCGCCGACCGGATGGGGAGGATGCGGTATCCGATTCCCCCCGTGGTCGGCACAACGTCGTTGCGCGACACGCGGCCTCGGCCAACCGGTCGCGCGCATCCAGCCGTGACCAACCGGGCGGACCATGGGGCTGAGAGCGTCGGCCGCGATGATCAAATCACGGCCACCCGGCAAATCACGGCCACCCGGTCACGGGCAGCGGCAAGCAGTCCCATGCCGCCGCACGGGAGCAGTCCCATGCGGCGGCACGTGGACGGTTTACCCCTCGGCGACGATCGGGTTGCGCAGAATGCCGATGCCGGAAATCTCCACCTCGATGGTGTCACCGGCCTTCATCCATAGCGGCGGCGTCTGATACGCGCCCACACCGCCGGTGGTCCCGGTGGCGATCACATCGCCCGGCTCCAACTGCGTGAAGGTCGAGCAATATTCGATCAGTGTCGGAATATCGAAGCAAAGATCATCAACCGTGGCATGCTGCTGCTCCACCCCGTTCAGGCGGCTCATGAGATGCGCTTTGGTCACATCGCCGGCTTCTTCCGGCGTGACGATCCAGGGGCCGAAGGCGCCGGATTTGTAGAAATTCTTGCCGGGGATGAACTGCGTCGAATGGCGCTGCCATTCGCGGATCGAGCCATCATTGTAGCAGGAATACCCCGCCACCACGCTTTGCCAGTCCGCCTTTTTCACATGCCGGCAGCGGCGGCCGATGATCACCGCCAACTCGCCCTCATAGTCGAAGGTCTTGGACGCGTTCGGCGCCACCATCGCCTCCCCATGGCCAACCTGGGAGTTCGGGTAGCGCGTGAAGATGATCGGCTTGGCCGGCGGCTCACGCCCGCCTTCCTTGATGTGCGACAGGTAGTTCAGCCCGACGCAGAGGATTTTCTCGGGATCGGGAATCGGCGGCAGAAAGGTAACGTCCGACAGCTTGAAATCGGCATGCGCAGCAGCTTCCTCGGCCAAGGATGTCGTCGCCCAGAGTGCATGCTTCAGGCTCGGCGCCTTGTCGCCCATGTCGATCACGCCATCACCCTTGACGATACCCCAAGAGGCTGACCCGTCCGGGCGGCGGAAGCTCATCAGTTTCATGTCGCGTTTCCTCTCATTTCCGGCGCTACGGATAAAACGGCCGCCGCCGCTGGGCAAGGCTGGTGGGGGTTATGCGGTCAGTGCTCGAAGGTCGGACGATACCAGCGCGACGCGAGAAGGGCGCATGGGGGAAACCGACTGACGGCAAATCTCTATCAAGGCGCCAAGCCACCGCGTTTGGCGGTGATGACGTCCAACGCCTGCTCGACACCCACCCGCACCATGCCGTCATGACGCCCAGTATCCTCGGCCGTAATCGGGTATATGGTGCGGCCATGGTCGAAGATCGGCGTCGTCCCGAACAGGGCGAATGTGGGTATCCCGAGTGCGCCGGCGATATTCATCACACCGGTATTGTTGCCGACGTAAAAAGACGCCTCCGCCAGGACGGCGATCACCGCCGAAAGCTTGGCCCCCAGAATGGGCGTGACCAATCCGGGAGCCGCCTTGTTCGCAGCGATGATGCGCGTGGCGGAGGCTTGGTCCTCCTGACCGCCCACCAAAACGACCTGACGCCAGCCGGCGGCCAGCAGCGCAGCGACAAGCGCGGCAAATTTGTCCGTGCCCCATTGGCGCAACACCTCACTGCTGCCGATACCGACCGCCACGAAAGGCTGGACCAGCCCAAACGCGGCACATACCTGCCCGCTGTCGCGTTCGGCACGCGTCAGGCTTGGCTCATCATCGTCGAAGGGGATGCCAGCCGCCCTGACCCATGCCGTCGCCCGCTTCAACTGGTGCTGCTTGCCGATGCTTTTCGGCAGGAACGGCCCACGGCTCAGGAATGGCCGCTGAGACCCCCAGCCGTAGCCGCGCCGGTCCTTGATGCCGGCAATCCAGGCGGCCATGGCCAGCGTGCGGCTATGGTGCAGGAAGACGACAGACCGCCACCCACCCGCGCGGAACAGTTGGACCAACCGCCAAAAACCCAGCACGCCATCATGCCGCCCGCGCCGCCCGTGCGGGTTCATGTCGATGAAATGGACATCGCGCACCGCGGGTTCATCGGCGAATAATTGATCCGCCAAGGAACGAGGCTTGGTGATCACCGAGACCGGACCGCCGGCCCAGGCGCTGATGGCGCGGATATGCGCGACATGCCAGACCATGTCGCCAATGCCGGGCAGAGGTTGGACGATGACCAACGGCAGGGACGGCGGGCTCGGATTTGTCGTCACGCGATCCACACCCGTCGTCAAAACACGCTCCCTTCGCCGCACTGGGCTGCCGCCGAGCAAAAGGCCGCTTCGATGGGTTTTCGTCAAGGCGGCGGTTGGCCATCCAGCGCGCCCCATCCGCGCGCAACGCGGATCCGCAGCGCAATCACCGGCAGCGGTGCCAGATCCATGCGGCGATATTGCGGATAGCGCTCGCGCAACGCCGCCTGCGCCGCATCATGCTCCGCACCATCCGTCAGCACCGCCGCATCGCCCCGCAGCATCACCCATGCCAAGCGCGACCAATCCTCATCCCAATGATCGACAGTGACCGCGACGCGGGGGTTTTGCGCAATATTGCGCAGCCGTTTCAGCGGGATATCGGTGCGTTTCGGCTTTTCGTCGACGGAAATATACAGCGAATCCCCGATCACCGCGTAGCAGACCGGCACCACGTGCGGCGCTCCCTCGGCATCCACGCTCGCCAGATGCCCGACCCGCGCACATTGCAGAAACCGCCGCTGCTCGGCGCTTAAAACGGCCGATTGCACATCAGGCAAGGAGGCGTCACGATGACTGGACATAGAACCAAGAATGCGGAGGACGATGATGAGCGATGCTGCGACCGTGCCAGTCGGTGCGTCAACCGGTGATGCCCAAACCAAGCTGCCGCGCACGCCGCCCCAGATCCTGGGTCCGTTCTATCCGTTCATGAACAAGCCGCTGGAAACCGGCGACCTGACCGAAAACGGCGCGGCGCGCGGCACGGTGCTTTACCTCTCGGGCCGGGTGCTGACAGAGACCGGCGCGCCGGTGCCCGATGCGAAGGTGGAAATCTGGCAGGCGAATGCCGACGGCCGTTACGATCACCCGAACGACGACAATCCCGCACCGCTGGACGCAAAATTCCACGGTTTCGCCGTGACCCGCACCGATGCCCAGGGCCGCTACCACTTCAAAACCATCCGCCCATCCCCCTATCCCGCCGCTCCCGGCCGCTGGCGACCGGCGCATATCCATTTCCAGGTGACGGCGAAATACGAACAACTCGTGACACAGATGTATTTCAAGGACGGCGCCTATAACGACACCGACACCTGGCTGAACAGCGCGCTGCGCCGGGAGTTGCTGATCGTCGATCCGCAACCGATCCCAGGGCGGGAGCCTGGCGCCTTGGCGGTGACGTTCGACTTGGTGATCAACCGGGGGTAACGGCGCGGGCGGTTACTTCACCGTCGCCACGCGCAGCGCGTTGGTGCTTCCCGCGGTGCCGAAAGGCACACCCGCGGTGATCACGATACCGTCACCACGATCGGCGAAGCCCTCGCTGAGCGCGACTTTGCTGGCACGGTTCACCGCCTCGGTCATCGAGTGGACATCCGGGGTCACCACGGCGTGCACGCCCCAGACCACCGACATCTGTTGCGCCGTCGTGTGATCGGGGGTCAGGCCGATGATCGGCGGCTCCGGCCGTTCCCGCGCCATGCGCAGTGCCGTGCTGCCCGAGGCGGTAAACGCCACCAGCGCCTTCGCCCCGATCGTGTGCCCGACCTGCCCCGCCGCGGCGGCAATCGCACCGGCGGCGCTGCTGTCAGGCTGGGAGTGAGAGGCATCGATCATCGCCCGCCAGCCGCCATCCTGTTCCACCCGGGCGACGATACGATCCATCATATTCACCGCCTCGAACGGGTATTGCCCCGCCGCCGTCTCGCCGGACAGCATCACCGCATCCGCGCCATCGAAAACCGCCGTGGCAACGTCCGAGGCTTCGGCGCGCGTCGGGGCAGGGGCGCTGATCATGCTTTCCAGCATCTGTGTGGCGACCACGACCGGCTTGCCCAATTGGCGCGCCAGGCGAACGATGCGCTTCTGCGCCAGCGGCACCTCTTCGGGCGGCAGTTCCACGCCAAGATCGCCGCGCGCGACCATCACCGTATCGGTCAGCGCCATGATGCGCTCCAGATTCTCCAGCGCCTGGGGCTTTTCCAGCTTGACCATCACCCAGCATCGCCCGGCGATCAGCGCCTTGGCTTCCTCGACATCTTCGGGCCGCTGCACGAAGGACAGGCCGATATAATTGGCGCCATGGCTGACGGCGAATTCCAGATCGGCGCGGTCCTTTTCCGTCAGCGCCGGGATCGGCAGCATCACGTCGGGCACGTTCACGCCCTTGCGGTCAGATAGCGGGCCGCCGACAACGACCTCGGTCTCCAGCGCGTCGGGGCGCTTGTGCACGACCCGAAGCCGCAGCTTGCCGTCGTCCAACAACAGCGTCGTGCCGATCGACGCGGCCTCGATAATCTCGGGATGCGGCAGATTGACGCGCTGGGCATTGCCGGGTGTCGCATTCAGGTCCAGGCGGAAGGCTTGGCCGGTCTGCAGGTGCACCCGCCCGCCGCTGAAGCGGCCGACGCGCAATTTCGGCCCCTGCACATCCGCCAGGATGCCGATCGGACGATCGAATTTCGCCTCCAACTCCCGAATGATGGCAAAGCGGGCGGCGTGATCCTCATAGGTTCCGTGCGAAAAATTCAGCCGGAACACATCTGCCCCGGCCTGGAACAGGCGCGCGATCATCTCCGGCGTGGAACTGGATGGACCCAGGGTGGCAACGATCTTGGTGCGGCGACGGCGGCGGATTTTCGGCCGGAGGGCCATGGTGGTATTCCCTTGCGGTCAGGCGACCAGAATGGCCCTGATATCATTCACATTTGTTAACGTCGGGCCGGTGATGATCAGATCATCCACCGCGCCGAAGAAACCATGGCTGTCCAGCCGCGCCAGATCGTGCCGAGCATCGCGGCCGGCGTTGCGTGCGCGGTGGAGTGTGTCGGGGGTCAGGATGGCGCCGGCGATCTCCGCCATGCCGTCGATACCGTCCGTGTCGCCGGCACAGGCCCAGATCCCGGGCGCGCCATCCAGCGCGATGGCAAGTCCCAGCAGGAACGTGGTGTTGCGGCCGCCTTGGCCGTTGGCGGCCGCGGTCATGGTGACGGTGGTTTCGCCGCCCGACAGCAGCACCGCCGGCGCCGATACGGGCTGACCATGGCTGCGGATCGAGCGGGCGATCCCAGCCAGGGTGGTGCCGACGATCGCGGCCTCGCCTTCCAGCGCGTCGCCGAGGATCAGCGGCGTCAGGCCCAGGCTTCGCGCTTTCGCCGCCATGGCTTGCAAGGCCATCATCGGCGTGGCGATAAGGCGAAATTCGGCATGCGGCAGGCTGCCCGGCTTGGGTGTTTCATCATCGTCGCGTGCCAGGCGCGCGGCGACCGACGGCGGCGGCGTGATGCCGTAGCGAGCGATCAAGGCCCGCGCCTCGGCGAATGTCGTCGCATCCGGCACGGTGGGGCCGGAACCGATCACCGCCGGATTATCCCCGGGCACGTCGCTGATCGCCAGCGTCACCACCCGCGCCGGTGCCGCCGCCGCGGCCAGCCGCCCGCCCTTGATGGCCGAGAGGTGTTTGCGCACGCAGTTCATTTCCGTGATGTTCGCGCCGCAGGCCAGCAAGGCGCGGTTGATCGCCTGCTTGTCCGCCAGGGTCAGCCCCGGCGCCGGTGCTGCCAGCAGGGACGAGGCGCCGCCCGACATCAGCGCGATCACCAGATCATCCGCGGTCAGACCGCGCACGCGTTCCAACAGGCGCAGCGCGCCACGTTCGCTATTGGCATCGGGTACCGGGTGGGAGGCTTCGATCACCTCGATCCGGCGCGTCGGTGCGCCGTGGCCGTAGCGGGTGACGACGGTTCCTTCCAGCGCGACATCCGGCCAGGCATCTTCCAGCGCCGCCGCCATCAGCGCGGCGGATTTCCCGCCACCGATGACGATGCAGCGGCCTTTCGTCGGCTTTTCCGGCAAGTGTTGGGACAGGACGGCGCGGGGATCGGCGGCATCGATCGCGGTCTGGAACAGGGTACGCAAAGCGTGCCGGCTGGTGTCATCGGTCCAGACCATCGGGACGGTTATCCTCCTGTGGCGGCGCGCCTTTGCCGGCGATGCCATCGATACTCTTTACCGGCGGGCCGGTGTAACCCAAGTATGCCGAAGCCGGACGCCGCCGTCATGTGGGATCGACGATGGTGTCTTTTGTCGCAGGAGGAATTTATGGCCGCACCCGAACTCGACCCCGCCACCCGCACGGAATTGGAGGCTGCTGCCTTCCGCAAACTCGTCGCCCATCTGCGGGAGCGGACCGATGTGCAGAACATCGACATGATGAACCTGGCCGGTTTCTGCCGCAACTGCCTCAGCCGCTGGTATCGCGAAGGCGCGGCGGAGCAGGGGATTACCATTGCCGACCCGGATGCTCGCGAGATCGTCTATGGCATGCCCTATAAGGAATGGCAGGCGCAGTATCAGAAGGAAGCGACCGCGGAGCAGAAAGCGGCCTTCGCCAAGAACAATCCGGGGCATTAGCCGGCGCTGGTTCCGGATCACTCGTTCCGGATCACTCGTTCCGGATCACTCGTTCCGGATCGCTGGGGGGGGCGGAACCAAACGGTGCTGAGCGCGCCGCCGAAAGCCTGCGTGGCGTTTGGCGGGCGCTATGCGCGCCGCTCGGGTTCTGTCCGCCAGCCCCGCGGCTTGGAAAAAACCCGAGCGATTCGTTCGATCCTCCAAGCCCGGTGGCCGTCTGATGCCACCGTCGATGATCGCGCCCTAGTGGCCCAGCGCCTGCACGATTTCCTCCGTCATCTTCTTGGCGTCACCGAAGAGCATCATCGTGTTCGGCCGGAAGAACAGTTCATTGTCCACGCCGGCATAGCCCGAGGCCATCGAGCGTTTGACGAACAGCACCGTCGCGGCCTTTTCCACATCCAGGATCGGCATGCCGTAGATCGCCGAGGTCTTATCGGTTTTTGCCGCCGGGTTGGTCACGTCGTTGGCGCCGATCACGTAGACCACGTCGGCGGTGGAGAACTCGTTGTTGATCTCCTCCAACTCGAACACCTCGTCATAGGGAACGTTGGCTTCGGCCAGCAGCACGTTCATGTGGCCCGGCATGCGGCCGGCGACGGGATGGATGGCGTATTTCACCTCCACGCCTTCTTTTTTCAGCGTATCCGCCATTTCCCGCAGCGCGTGCTGCGCCTGCGCCACGGCCATGCCGTAACCGGGCACCACGATCACCTTCGACGCGTTCTTCATGATGAAGGCCGCATCGTCGGCATTGCCGCTTTTCACCGTGCGATCTTGCCCGCCCGCACCGGCCGCCGGACCGACGCCGGTATCGGTGCCGAAGCCGCCCAGCAGCACGTTGATGATGCTGCGGTTCATGCCTTTGCACATGATATAGGACAGGATCGCGCCGGATGCGCCGACGAGTGAACCGGTGATGATCAGCGCCAGGTTCTGGATGGTGAAACCGATGCCCGCCGCCGCCCAGCCCGAGTAGCTGTTCAGCATCGAGACCACCACCGGCATGTCCGCACCACCGATCGGGATGATGATCAGGAACCCGAGGGTCAACGACAGCAGCGCGAGCAGCCAAAAGATCGCCTGATTGCCGCCCGAGAGGATGAACAGACCGATCAGCAGCAACAGCACCAGGCCCAGGACCAGGTTCAACTGGTGCTGGCCGGGGAAGGTGATCGGCGCGCCCTTCATCAGTGCCTGCAATTTGGCAAAAGCGATGAGCGAACCCGAGAACGTGATTGCACCGATCGCCAGTCCCAGCGACATCTCCACTAGGCTCTGCGCATGGATCGCGCCGGGCGTGCCGATATGGAATGCTTCGGGCGCATTCAACGCCGCCGCGGCGACGAACACCGCCGCCAAGCCGACCAAAGAGTGGAAGGCGGCAACCAACTGGGGCAGGGCGGTCATCTGGATGCGCAGGGCAACGACCGTGCCGACGCCGCCGCCGATCAGGATGCCGAACAGGATCATCAGATATCCCATTCCGCCCATGCCATGCTGCAGCACCGTGGCGGCGACGGCGATCGCCATGCCGATCATGCCAAACCGGTTGCCCTGACGGGACGTGACCGGAGAGGACAGGCCACGCAAGGCCAGAATAAACAGAACCGCCGCGACCAGATAGGCGAGGGAGGTCAGACTTTCAGACATCGGTGTGCCTCCCTAGTGCTTTTTCTTGAACATCGACAGCATGCGCTGCGTCACCACGAAGCCGCCGAAGATATTGACGGAGGCCAGCATCACCGCGATGAACCCGAAGATCATCGCAAAGCCCGAGGTTGCCAGACCCGTCGCCAGCATGGCACCGACGATGATCACGGACGAGATTGCATTGGTGACGGCCATCAGCGGCGAATGCAGCGCCGGGGTGACGTTCCAGACCACATAATAGCCGACGAAGCAGGCCATCAGGAAAATGGCCAGCAGAAAAATGAACGGATTGGCCTCGGGTGCGACCGTTGCGGTCATCCCGGCGGCGACCGCCTGGGCATGGGACGCCAACTCGATCGCGCGGTCGGCAAGGTGGTTGGCTTCATCCGCCAGTTGAGCAGGATTCATCGCGTCTCTCCAGAAAGTCGGCCAGAAGGTGGAGCGGATCAGGCAGCCTGTTGCGGCTGGAAATCGGGATGCACGACAGCGCCGCCGCGGGTCAGCATGACACCCTTCACGATGTCATCGGTTTCCGGCAGCGACGGTGCCTTGCGGTCCTTGTCCCAGAACGTGGTCAGGAAGGTCAGCAAATTGCGGGCATACAGGGCCGAGGACGCGACGGGGATGCGGCCGGGCCAGTTGTTGAAGCCCAGGACGGTCACGCCATTCGGGGTGACGATGGATTCACCCGGCACGGTCGCCGCGCAGTTGCCGCCGGCCTCGGCGGCGAGGTCAACGATGATGCTGCCCGCGCGCATGCTGTCCACCATCGGTTGCGTCACGATCACCGGCGCCTTGCGGCCCATCACCAAGGCGGTGGTGATGACGATGTCGTTCTTCGCCACCGTCGCGGCCATCAGTTCGGCTTGTTTCTGGCGGAAGGCCTCACTCATGTCCCTGGCATAGGCACCGGTCTGGCCCTTCGTCTCCTCGTCCTCGACGCCGACGAAACTGGCACCGAGTGATTTGATTTCCTCTTTCGCGGCGGGGCGGACATCGGTGGCGGAGACGATCGCACCCAGCCGGCGGGCGGTGGCGATCGCCTGCAAGCCGGCAACGCCCGCACCGATGATGAACACCCGCGCCGGCGGCACGGTACCAGCGGCCGTCATCATCATCGGGAAACCGCGCTGAAACGCGCCGGCCGATTCGATCACGGCGCGGTAGCCGGCCAGGTTGGCCTGGCTGGACAACACATCCATCGACTGCGCGCGGGTGATGCGCGGCAGCAATTCCATCGCCGCCGTATCGATCCCCGCGGCTGCCAGCGACGGCACCAGATCCGGCTCGCCGAAAGCGCCGGCGATGCACACCAGCAGCGCGCCGCGCGGGATCAGTGCGCGTTCCGCCGCCTCAGGCATCCGCACGGCAAAAACGATCTCTGCTCCGGACAGTAACGTTTCCGGGCTGCCCGCGATATCGGCGCCGGCATCCTGAAAGTCCTTGTCGGATATCGACGCCTGCGCGCCCGCCCCCGTCTCCACGACGACGCTAAGGCCCAAGGCGATCAGTTTTTTAATCGTCTCCGGCGTCGCCGCAACACGGGTTTCCGCAGCCCGTCGTTCTTTCAGTATAGCCAGGCGCATTGCTTACATCCTTCGCCATAACGGGACCGTCCAGGCGTATACCGAACCAGCATTCCAGATCGGAAACCTCGGACGATAGCGCGACGCAGGATAGGCGCCAGGGCAATGAGGTCAACTGTTAGCTGTAGGATAAGACGCCGACGTCGCGGATAGGTCGGCCGTCCCTCGGCACCGGCAATCGTCGCCGTCCCTCGGCACGCCATGGCAACATGCGCGCGATCCGATCTCGGGACCGCTCCATGCCTCTCCGCTTTGTCCGCCCACGCGCTGCGTGCCGATGCCCATAATCCCGGCGAACTGGCAGGTTGTTCGGCGCAACGCGCCGCGCAGGGTCTTCCGCGGCAGACTGATCGCACACGGCGGCGGAATCCCGATTGGCTGATGACCCTGCCGCAACCCGGTCCGCGCGGCCCACCCCAACCACAAACATCGCCACCGCTCGGCGGCGCCCCGCTTTATCGCCCATTTGCCCCGGCACTGCCCAAGCCGGGCGGACCAGAAACCTGGGGGCAAAAATGCCCAACGCCCTGCTGCTGCGGGCGGTTAAGGCCGCTCCAAGCCATGGCGCTCCAGCGCAAGCGCGCCATCGGGGCCGGACATAAGCGACAGGAAGGCCCTGGCAGAGTCGGGCAACGCCGAATCCTGCGCGGTGACGGCGGTAAACACGAGGTGCATCTGCAAAGTTTCAGGCAGCGGTCCGACGTAACGCACGTCCTCGTCCTGTCGCAGATCATGAGACCACGCCACCGCCACACCGGCCTGGCCGGTCGTTAGATAATCGGTGGCATGACCGCGCGCTGCAAGGAACTGTCTGACCCCGCTTTGGTTGGTAAGCCCCAGGAGGTGGGCGAAGCAATGCCTTAGATACTGGTCGCTGAGTGATTGCGGCGCGGGCGCGCTGAAGGCGATGGATTGTGCCGACATCACTGT
>Ga0164297_10003779_pt1 | contig 13915 bp, 25 predicted proteins | sample GEODES058metaG_FD_113539 | JGI IMG/M metagenome (GOLD analysis project Ga0164297, IMG submission 113539) | Dystrophic lake water microbial communities from Trout Bog Lake, Wisconsin, USA - GEODES058 metaG | ecosystem: Environmental > Aquatic > Freshwater > Lake | place: USA: Trout Bog Lake... | reverse complement strand
GCGATGTAGCGGCGGCAGTGGCAAGCCGGGACATTTTTCAAACAATTTCGATGAGATGGATGGAATACGTTGTCGCATAGGTGTTGCCGGTCTACGGCCTCGTAAAACACCTCCACCGGATCAGGTTTCGGCGGTGTCTGTGCGGCGATGAGGACGCCAACCGCTTCGCGCAACTCCCGGTATAAGGCAACGTCTGCACCTTCTTTCATGTAACCCTTCGCAGCCTCAATCACCGCATCCTTCAACGCCTGATGTGGGTCGGGGGTGGGGAGGGGTTCGATGTATTCATTCATGACGGGCGTGGTAATTGTCGTGCCAAAGGCACGGCTCACCACCACACTCACTGCGTCGCTTTCCGCCAGGTCCACACGCAGCCCGACGATATCGCCCGCTTTCCATTTGGTCATTGCTTCGGCTCCTTCATCTTGGCTTCCAGCCGGGCGATGGCGGCAAGGATCGTTTTTGGGTGCGAGTCAGCGCGGACAATCGCTTTTAGTTTTTCAAACGAATCAAGCGGCGCGCGTTCGACTTCGACGGCGACGGTTGCTTCGAACAGTTTGATTTCCGCGTAAGCTTCTTCCTTCGATTCACTTGGGGCGGCGTTGTATTTCAGCGCCGCGTCCACCAACTCAGCTTCAGCGTCAGTCATGGTGCGGGGGATAGGTTCGATCAATTCTTGGTCAAGAATTGCCATACCACCTCTGACGCGCACCTTGGGCCACCCGCTTGTGGTCATATCCACCACCCGCAACCCGATCACATCGTCAACTTTCCATTCCATGTTTTGTCCCCTTATTTCATTGGTGCCAATTGGCGCAGGTCGCATCGGGCGGTGAGAATTATTGCCCCTGCCTTTTGCAAGTCTTCCATAGTGCCGGTTTTTGCGACCAAGCACATATCAAGGTTGGCAAACACACGCTCGGGGGGTGCAATTTGCACTGATCCCATTAAGGCGATGACCGCCATTGAAAAAACGCCCATAACTTATTCCTCCGTTGGCCATTCCCGTTTTTGAGCCTCAAGGAAAACATCCAACGCAATTGGGTGAAACGGTGGCAGTGGTGAATTGCCGGCCAACAAACGCGCACGTTTGGCGGCGGCAACGGGATCGAATGGAACCTCAATTTGTCGTTTATCTTCAACCCGGCCCACATCTTCGGCGGGCAATGGGGGAAGCTTTACGCGCGGTGGCAATTTCAACCGAGTGCGCAAGCTGTCCACGCCTTTTACGGTCAGATGAAACTCGTCAGCCAACTGCTGACGAGTGGCACCCGCATTCCAGGCTTCTGTGAACTTCTTGTGCGTCTTTTTGGGAACGCGATCAATTCGCGTCAACAAGGGTGCGGATGCCATTAGTAATTCCTAAAACGGGATGTCGTCATCGAGGTCAGGGGCCTGCGCGGCAGGTGCTGCCTTGTAAGCAGGCCGGTCGTCGCCGGACGCACTGTCCTTTTTGCTATCAAGCAAAATGATCTCGCCCTTGAATTTTTGCAGGACGATTTCAGTCGTGTATTTTTCGTGCCCGTCTTTGTCGGTCCACTTGCGCGTTTGAACCGCGCCTTCAATGTAAAGCTGCGAACCTTTCCGCACATACTTTTCGACCACATCGGCAAGCCGGTCGTTGAAAATCACAATGCGGTGCCATTCGGTCTTTTCCTTGCGCTCGCCGCTGTTTTTGTCTTTCCAAACATCGCTTGTGGCGATGGTCATGTTGACGATTTTGCCGCCGTCCTGCGTGGTGCGGACCTCCGGGTCTTTCCCGGCGCGACCAATCAAAGTCACCTTATTCAAGCTACTCACTTATCGTCTCCTGTTGCTGGTTGGTCAAAGGCAGCAAGCGCGCCGGCAACGGCTTCATCAACGCGCTGTGCCAGTTCCGGTCGGCGTTCACTGAGCGCCTTCCGCTGTTTCACCACGTCCGCATCGGCGGTCATGGCTTGCAGTTCTTCAATGGTCGTAACGGCCTTCACGCGCTCCACAAGGGCGTCAGCAAGGTTTGCGGCCTTATCCACGTCAGCCACGAGCGGCTTAATGGTGAACCCCTTCTTGCTGCCCCTGGTGGCCGTTAAAGCCATGGTCATCGTCGTCGTGATGTGGCTTGCATGGCTGATCCGTATGCCTCCAACAGCGAGACCGCCAAATTGGACCTTTTCATCCCGATAAAGTGTCAGGCTTCGGCCTACGTATGCGCTGCCATCCGGCCCCCAAATGTTAATCAGCGCCCGCCGCATGGACTTGCCCGGCTTGTAAGGTTTGCCGCCGTCACCTTCAAAGCCAATCGCAATCGGCTGGTCCGGGTCTGGCGTCGGGCTGACCTTCGTGATTTTGATGGTCAGCGAACCGCCGCCCAGCAAATCGTCGGCGTTGAGTTGGTCGGACTTGGCGATGACGGTTTTGCGCAGATCAATCATACAATGATCTCCATTTCATCCTGGCGCATGCGGCGCTGCGTTGGGAATGTGCGCATTTCGCCCGACTCAATCATGGCCGCATAACGCTGATGATGGTCTTGAAGCCGGCCTTCAAACGCGGACGCGGCGGCGATGATGGCAGCTTGGATGCGTTCATCGGGTTCAACGCGAATCACGGCCATAGGCAACCCGCCGCAATAACTAATGAAGTCGCACCACTTGCGGCCCGACACCAATAGCCCGGTTTGCACCTGCATCACATAATCGTCGGGCATACTCCCGTCGATGATGGTTTGCACTTGATACTTTTGCCGGCGCGATTTGCATTCAATCAGACCGTCATCACCCACAAGGCCATCGGGAGAATACCCAATCGTAAACCCCCATTTGTCATTGGTCATAAAGCCGACCTCGCGCACCGGGGCCACGTTCTTGTCGTAGACCAAGCGCGCTTCAATCTCGTCCTCACGCCCCCGCAGCATGTCATCACTGACATACATTGGCTCAACGTAGCCGGTGATGCGCTGGGCCAACAACTCGAATAGGTGCGCGCGTTCCTTGTCGTTGCTGGCAGCCTTAAGAGTCGGCGTGATAATCAGTTTCATCTCACTGGCCGTCAGCAACCCACATCTGGCCGCAAGCCATTCGTCGGTGCCCTGTTCCAATTCCTCGTAAACTTTAAACATCTTCTTCCCCTTGTATTCTGGCCGGTCAAGCCAATCGCTACCCATGAGCGCGCATTGCCAAAACAAAGCCAGCGCAAAATGCCACCGGGATCAGCGCCGACACCGTAAGCACAAACAGGTGATTGGTTCGCTGTTCCTGCATGTGAAAGAATTTGATGTCAGTGACGCAGCGCCGCATTTCGCGGACGATATCAAACGCAACGCCCCCGTCTTGGTGAACGGCAATTTCTGCCTGCTTCCCAAGAGTTAGCAGCCGCGCAATTGCGTCTTTCATTTGGTCCTCCAAATACGCAAGCCCTTGTCCATCAAGCGCGAAACAAGCGTCTTGTTGCGGTTCTTGGCACGATAGCGGTTTAGCCAATTGGCAAGCGTCTTGTGCGTTGCGCCGGGAACGAAAAATGAATCCCCCGCCTTCATCGCGTCAAACGGATAAGGGCAGGAACTTAAAGGCGCGCGGGGCGCTGGCACGGGAATACCGCTTACCACTTCATATTCTTGATATTCTTGCGATTTAACGTTTGCTTTGGTTTTTGCCATTGTTGGCTCCTGTTGGATGTTGTTAGCGTGTTCAATTTGCGCTTCGTGCTTTGGTGTGTCAAGCGGAAGAAGCAAAAAAAATTGCATGACGGGCAACCGGCCTTGCGTATTCCTTCAATCCTTAGTAAACTCAAGGACATGAGCACACCTGATTTCAGCCCCAAAGCCGCTGCCGCTGCACTTGGTCTACGGCACGACTTTATCGCCGCCAAACTAGGGGTTCATCCGTCGGTTTATTCCCGGTGGGTGAACAACGTTCGGCCAATTCCAACCGAGTATCACGGGAAGATGGCGCGCATCCTGAAGGTGCGACGCAAACAGATTACGGCTTATTCCTTGAAGGCGGGGATTGATGGCTAATTTATCCGAAATTTTCCACACCCTGACCGCAGCTTGCAGTGATGCCGGCGGGCAAACGGCGTGGGCTGAAAAGAATGGGATCAGTCCCACTTACGTCAGCCTCGTGTTGAACGCCAAAACAGAACCGGGGCCAAAAATCTTGGCCGCGCTTGGATACCGCAAACAAATAAGTTATGAAAGGCTAAACGCATGACGCCTGAAATGGGTGACAACAGCATCAATGCCGACCGTCTGCGGTCTGTGGTTGAGCGCATCGAACGTTTGGAGGAAGATCGCAAGGCGGTCGTGTCCGACATTAAAGATATTTATATGGAAGCCAAAAGCGCGGGCTTTGAAGTGCGCGTGTTGCGGCAACTCATCAAACTGCGGGCTATGAACGAAGATGATGTGGTGGCGCAAGAAACCATGCTGGATATTTACCGGCGGGCCTTGGGCGGAATTTGAATGCAGCACCGCGAACACGATCTTCAGGCAAGCATTAAGGCGTGGGTCAGGCGGTGGGTTACGTCCCCCTGCGTATTCCTTGCCTTTGATCGGTCGCGGGCTACGTCAGAAACCCAATACTTATTTGAGGCAGCGCGCGGCATCAGGGCCGGCACACCCGACACGGTGCTGTTGTATCCTGACGGGAAGTGCTGGTGGGTTGAGTTAAAGGTTGGCCGAAACAAGGCGCAAGAAGCCCAACTGGCTTTGCACCTCGAAATGGCAGGCGTCGGCCATCATGTGGATATTATCTACACGGTGGCCGATTACGCGAATGCCCTGTATGCAAAGGGACTGACGTTGCATGCTCGCGGGCGGGAAGAAGCCGCTGCCCTGGATCGCAAATTAGCGGCGAAGTGGTCGGCAGGAAAAGAAGACGGCGTGAAGAAAGTTATTCCCGGCGCTGCGCGGGCAACGGGACGCGAAGCAAAAAAGCGGGCAATCGCTAAGATCGCCCACCTTCGCAAAGATGGATTGTTTTTTTAAGCGTGGCCAACGCCGGAAACCGTTGGCATAGGTGGCGCGTCCTCTGTGCCGCCAAACAAACGGTCAAAGTGCGCCTCTGCCTCGGCTTCCCAATCTGGCCGATTGCTGTAGCAGTCAAAGCAAATGCCAGCCACAATCATGCCGGGCGCTGCCTCTGCCTTTTTCTCGTCGGCAACGCCAGCGGTGACAAACGCAGCCGGGGAAAGTTCCTCAAAAAAGACATTGCAACAGCTACACCGGATTTTGCCTGGGTTTTCTTTGACCTTTTTCAAAAAATCAAAAGCCGCCGCGTGTTGCTTGGGCATGCGCGTTTGATTTTCGACCCACGCCAACAGATTTTTGGCCATTCCTGCGGGATGAATGAAAGATAATTCAATCCGCTCGCCATATTCGATTTGGTCGTAAAACTCTTGAATGGCCTTGCCGTTTTTTTCGTTGAGGCTCATGGTTAGTATTCCTCTGGCAAAAGAATGGTGGTGCTGGACCTGTCAGCCTCGGTGATAACCCACACGGTATTTTCGCCGTGGCCATTGCATTCCTCAAGGGGGTTGATGGGATAAGCCGACAAAATGCGGTTGCCCAATTCGATGGCCTGATTGTTGGCGGCCTTGTCTTCGTCGCACACTGCGCCCCACTCGCCGGTCTGGTGCATGCGCAAAATGGCGACGCCATATTGGGGGCCGGACAAACGCAACATAGCCCCGGTGGTTATAACAACGTAGCCAAGATTAAATTTGGCGTCAGGGGCAAGGTCAGCTTCGGCGGCGGTTAATAGCTGCTGAGGTTCGCCAAAATCGGCACCCGCCGCCTTTGCGGCCTCGTAAAGCGCCTTCTTGGTTTGAAGGCCCACAACAGCGCGGTTTTCTTCTTCGGTCATTTGCTTATTCCTTGGGTGTGGTTCACGGTTTGATTGTGTCACTGCTTTTGTTGTATTGCAACCAGTAATTGAGTGATATTTTCAAGTTTTTCTGATATTTTTTCAAATTGTTCCATGAAGGGCACGTAATCCTCTGCCGGCTGTTGCTGCTTTTTGCGGATTTCGCCTTGCAAGATGTCAATTTGCCGCGCGGTGATGCGACCGGCGTTGGGCTGTTCCATGATCTGGTGTGTGGTCAGCGCCAGAAAGTCATCTTCGCTGCAAATGGGCGGCTGCATGTTGCGCAACACATTGGCCGCGCGGATTGGAAGGTGGCTCGTGTGGATGAGGTTTTTCAGATAGTCGTTCGCGGTCATTGCTTCGGTTCCTTGTGTTTCGCGTGATGCCAGCCAGTGGACCACCAAAAAGCGCGGGTATCGGTGGACAGGCTGGAGGGGCGGAATAGGTCGCCCTGCTTGCGGTGTGGGTTGTCGGTGAGTTCCGCGCGCTGTGTCTGCGCGTGGAACCCCTGGCGATAAGTTATACGCAACGGGCGACGCATGGCCTACAGTGTGCCATACTGGCCGGCTTCCTCCATCAAGCGATCACGCGCAAAACGATACATGCGCGTCAAGTTTTGGGCATCCTGTGGCGCACTAAAGAGGCGAGCGGCGCGACAATGACAGGCTTTAATTGAACGGCGCAGCGCAATGGCGGCATCGTATAGCGCGCTACTGTCGCCGCGCGTGATGTAGAAGGACAATTTTTCATCGTGCGCCTTAACCCATCGGCGTCGGCAACTGGTCAAGCCAAGCAATATTTTTGCCTGCTCGGTCAGACCGCTAGGCTCTGCAACATCTGGCGGGTTGTGAGGAAGCAGGGTCCAGCCGGCGAGCAGATCCGGTGCAACATCGGCAACGGGCGGCTTTGACGCGGGGGGTGCAAATGCCGATTTGGGTTCCTCGGACAAAAACGCCAGCATATCGCGGGCGGTTTGGATTGCTTTTGCCGGGTCGTTCGGCGTGGCTTCCAGGGCCAGCCGCAAGGCTTCTTCGCGTGTCATGGTTGATTGTCTCCGTGGTCAAGCGGCCATCCGCTTGAAGTCCGCGCGGTTGCCAGTCGCGCGGGTTTCAAGCGGGTGGGTTAGACTGCCTGAAATACGGCGTATCCCGCTGCGGCTAGGCGGTCTTGCCAAGCCCAGCCTCCATTTTTGGCCATTGTGTCCGCAATCGTGCGGCGGTGGCGGTCAATGGTGCAATATCGCTCGTTTTTGAGCAATTTGAACGCGGGTGCTTTCACGGCCTCGGTTGCTTTTTCCATGGCCGCGCTGCCTTTGTCGTAACCGCCTCCCGCCGCGCTGCCGCGCACCATATCGAGGCCGATGATGTGCAAATAGACGTACAGCCGGCCAGAGCCGTCTTGCGGGTATTTCATAGACACATTAGCAATGTGCTTGCCGGTGTGTTTTTCCGCGATCACCCAAGCGGCAACGCCACGGAAGGCGCGGGAATACCAGTTATAGACGGCTGTGTTGTCGGTCTTGTTCATTGGTTCGCTCCATCTTCTTCATCGGTTGTGCATGCCAGTCCGTCCGGTGTTGCTCCCCAGGCAATCACCCCGCCGCAATCCCGCACCCGTTTGACAAGTGCGAGCGTGGCGCGACATGCCGTGAAGTCGTCGCGTTCTGGCAATCCTACGTTACCCATTTTCATTTCGTGTGCAAAGTCCTCCCATGCTTCGGCTTCGGTTTCCCCTGTTGCCCATATGGCTGTGTCATCATGGATTATGTATGGCATGGGTGCTTATTCCTTGGGTGTGGTTTCGGTGGGTGGGATAAAGTCAGGGCTTTGTATGAAGTCGCATTCCTCCGATATGGTGCGGGTGCTCGCCGCTGAGGTGGCAAACAAGCTCACAAGAGCGCGGCAGACTCCGGTTTTATGTTCTCCGTGGGGTTCATCGCGAAAGATCATGCCCATGGCGTAGGCTAGGATTGCCGCGCCAAACTGCGGGCTTTCGTCAATTCCTTCGCAATAAGTTTTCAAGGCTTTGAGGACTGGAATTGTGCCATAAAACACATCTCGGATGTCCTGGGTTCGCCGCGCGGTGTCGGTGGCATCGCGGTCCAGTTCGGCAATCAGGTCGGCAAATTGGTTTTTCATCGGTGCTTATTCCTTGGGTGTGGTTTTGCGGGTGGTGCGGGTGACGGGTGGCAATAAGTTTTGCTCAATTAGGTCGGCTGCCTCGGCATAAGCGGCGGCGCGGCTGTAGCTGGCTTCGGCTGGGGTGAAGCCGTGCGCTGCCTGCATGGCGCGGGCGGTCTCGGTGCTGCGTTCGGCTTTGGTGCGCAGTAGGGTGGCAATGTCGGCGGGGGTCATGTGGTTAACTCCGTGTTTTGATTTCGTAGTGCGGCCAGCGTCCTGAGACACTGGCTTGGGTGCCAAAGCCTGAGAATGCCTCGGCCAGCCATGCGCGGAATGCCCGGATCTCGCCGCGTTCAATCCGGTAAGTCCAGCGTTTGCCGTCGTGCTCAACGCAAGCCCGGCCTGCGTCCGGGTCGCCGGCAAAGTGCCAGTGCGGTTGGCCTTCGCGGGCGGCTGAGATTTCACAACGTAAAGCGTAGTCGGTCATGTGGTTTGCTCCTTTAGTTATTGGTCGCGGTCAAGCCTGAAGGCTTGCTAGTGCCGGCGCGGTGTGGTGCGCGCCGGCAAGGGCAAGGCTAGGCTGCCTGGGCTTCGGGTTCGTCTGCCAGTCCGGGGCAGCCCTGCTTGCGCAGCGCTGCAATTTGCGCGTCGAAGGCTTTGATTGGGTCGCTGCCTGCCTTGGTCGTTTGCGCGCTGGGGATGACGTATGCGCCACGTTCGGGGTCGGCTACTAGCGGGCAGGGCGTGCCCATGCTGCCACCGAGTCCGCGCCAGTGCGGAATTGATCCGACGAGGGCAAAGCCAATCCGGCGCAGCATGGCGGGATGGCCGATGCTGAAAGCTAGTGTCGAGAGGTTTACCGCTTGGTCTGCTTGTTTGACGCAAACCGCAACCTCGGTGCGCAGTTCGGTGCCATTGGCACGCCACACCCAGAATAACTCAACGCGATAATCTGCCGCTTCGAGCGTGTCGATGATCGCAGCGGCGCTCGCTGCATGTGCTTCCATGTCGGCGGCGCTGACGCTGGCAGAAAGCGCACCATCGACGGACAACGACAAAACACGGGGGGTGTTGGCTTGGCCGAGGCGGCGCATGTTCGCGGGATTGCCAGATAGAAAGCGGCCGACGCTGGGGTAGGCTCCTGCCACGTCCCACCTAATAAGTTTTTGAGCGGCGGGGCGGTCGGCTTCAATGCGGCCGCGAATTGCGGCGGCGCGGTCTGCACCTTCAATCCAGCCGTCGCGCAGCATGTCGCGCGCGGCGGAAAAAGTCGCGCCCGCCCAACGGTTATCGGCGCTCTCCCAGGCAAATTTATCCCATGCGCCAACGGGCGGCGAGGTCGGCGGGATGATCTCGGAAACATCCGCATAATGTGCGGCGACGGCTGCCTTGCGGTCGCCATTGCCTCGCAGGTCCAGAAAGCCGCCGGGCAGGTGCGCGCTGTAGAGGTCTGAAGTGTGATATTTATAAGGGGGGCGGGTCATTAGTTTTTGCTCCTTACATCGCCGCTTTGATGCGGGTAACGTCGGCTTCGGACAAGCCACGCCAAATGACCATCTGCTCCACCTCGGCGCGGGTGATGCCGGCGGCAATAAGTTTTTCCCCAAAAATTGACGCGCGGGGACTGACAACGTGGCGAATGTTGAGTTTTTCAACGGCGCCGCGAGCTGATTGCACGTAGGCGAGCCATGTGGCGTCGTTGCAGAGCATGCGCTCCAGCACGGTGTCGTATGGCCATTCGATAAAAACGAACCGGTCGAGTGTTGCTGCGTCTAGTTGCGAGCGGCCAACGTATTGCCGGTTTGCGCCACTGCCGAAGGTATTTGCGGCGGCGATAAAGCGGAAATCTTTGTGCTTTTTGACGGGAAAAACGCTACCGGGGAAAGCGCAAACGCCATTTGCGAGCGCAGCATTTAGCGCGAGCAAAGCGGCGGCATCGCTGCCGTCGATTTCGTCGGCTAGAAAAACGCCACCATTTTCGAAAGCCTCGCGGAAAGGGGTCGCGTTGTATGCGCCTCGTGCGTCGACGAAGCCCATATACTCGTGGGCGCCGGATGCTGCGCCTTGCATAAAAAATTTAAAGCCCAGCGCCTCGGCAACTTGCTCGGCTGCGGTGGTTTTGCCGCTCCCCGCCGGGCCGACGATATACGCAGCGAGGCCTGCGGCGACGGTTGCTAATAGTTTTTCGGTCAGGCGGTGGCGCAGGGCGGGGAGTTCGCCGCGCGGCTCATCGTTGATGTGGATGTGGACCGGGCGGGGCACGATATGATTTTGCAGTTCGTCGCGCACAATTTCGGCGACGGCGGCGCGGTCGAGTTGCTGGCCGCCCATGAAGCCGGCGATTGCAGCAGCGAGCGCGGCGGCTGCGTCGGGATTGGGTGCGGGCGGTGTCGTCGGTGTGGTCATGGGCTGCTTTTCCGGTGCGGGGGTGGGTGCGGGGGTGGGTGTTGGGGTGTCGTCGTCGGTGCCTACGAGCGCCGCAAGCTCGGGCGAGGTGCGCTTCAGCCACCAGTGCGGCAGGTGCGCGAAGCGATTGTCGCTGTCATGGCGCGCGCTTTTTTTCGGAATCCAGGCGGTGAAGGGCTTAAAGGTGGTATCGGGAAAATCGACAAGTTGCTGCACCATGATTTTTAGCGCGCTGTCAGTCGTGCCAACAACAGAGACGCGAGCGTACAATCCGGGCACAAGTGACATCAGTTTGATGTCAGTCGTATCAGCCCACACGGCGGCGAGGTCGGCGAGCGGCAGGGCGCGAGCTACGCTGCTGCGGATGCCGTGCGCAGTAAGCCACTGGCAAGCCGGCTCTTTGGTCGCCGCGCTGATAGTCGGCAGGTAGTCGCTGTTGCGCGGGCCATAAATCGCCACCGCCGCCGCTAGGGCCTCTTCGGGTGACAGTCGGGGAGTGCGAGCCATGTGGTGTCTCTCCTTAGTTTAGTAATAAAGGCCAAGCGCCACGGCGGCGGCAACGGCGGCGAGCACGGCGGCGATGCGGCATGCGTGGCAAGGCTGGGCAGGGTAGAGGCCATAGCGGATGGCGGCGCGGCGCCGGCGCAGTTCGCGGTGTGTGGGGATGGTCATGTGCGTCTCCTGTTTTGACGGTTAACGGCGGACGTCGATGATCGCGTCGATCTGCGTAATCATCGCAGCGCGGTGCTGCATCACTGCAGCGTAATCCAGCGCGCCGAGCGGATTGCCGCCTGTCGAGCAATATACGGTGCTGCCGACGAGCACGGCGGAAAGGATGACGCTGGCGACGATGGCGGCGGCGAGTTGTTTAAGTGTCATGTGCGATTGCCTCTCTTGTGGTCGGTTGATGTGGAGGATCAGCGCATAAAGACGTAATCAACCCACTGCAAGCGTTTTTTATTCTCCTGCGTTTTCAACAAGTTGCTATGGGGTAAATCCACATGCAGAACGGAACGAGGGCGGAAAGATAGGGGGTTGGGGTGGGTGGTTGTTTTGGTGTCGTAATGGGGTGGGTGGCAATCGGGGGATAGGGTGGCGGTGCGCTGTTCCCGATTGGACATAGCGCCAGGTCTGACGGTGGTGGCCGGGGCAATACTTATTGACGGGGTGGTAAAATTTGGGGGGGTAGATTTTCCCGCTATCTGCTCAGACAGCCCGCCGTTCCACCCGCGCGCTATTCCTGTTTGGACATAACGTCGGCCGGCAATCAGCACAGCATCGGCATGCTAACGGGGTGGAGCCTGCACCACCGGCTAGTATCTAACGATATCAAAGCCTTAGCCTGACCAAACCACCCCGCCGGCAATAAATAATTCCATAATACCTCTTATGCGACATGTAAAAGCCAATGATATCAACGACTTGCGCAATCGTAACGGTTTCATTTCCTATCCTGGCCCATTACAATTGTAACTGATGATAAGGGGAGGGGGAGGGGGGGGCTTCGTCTCAAAAAAGAAACGGCAGGGGCTATGTCAAAAGACCGCCCAGCACCGACCGGGCACCCCCATTCGGGGGCGTTCGAAAATTTGCTGGCCAAACCCCCATACATTCCAGCCAAAAAACCACGCAGCCTTTTAAACGGCCATAGAGCGGCTTCACAACCCCTTCTGGTCCTACCTAACACGCCGCACCCCACACCCACCCACACGGTCAAAAAAACCGGCCTAGCGTTGATGTTATGGCTATACCCCCCCCTTCGCATACACACCCAGCCCGACCAGCGCATACGAAAAGACCCACCCCGGTCTCCCGGAATGGGTCGAATCGTGCCTCCCAATGGGTTGGATTGGTAAAATGGGTTACCCCTTACGAGTTACCCTGAAATGGCAGAAATGAAATGACACTTAGAGTATAGCTACTGGCAGAGACCCCTCGCACCCATCCAACCCATTTTGGACCCCTTTTTGGGGGAATAATTCATGGTTTCTTAAAAACGCTCCAACGCACGACGCCACCGGACGCCATGCCCATTTTACGAACCATAAAGCCACCTACGATGCGGCCTTCCTTGCTGCGAAGGTAAGACGCCAACTTCCTGCTATCCCCCTGTTGTCGGCTCTCACTGACGCGCAGCACGATCTCCCGCATTAAGGGATACTTAAACTGCCCAGGCTCCCCCGGCTCATCCGAAAACAGCCGTTGGCCCACGAGGTCGATCAACTCTGCCGTGGTGAACGACATGACAACATCAAACTCAGCCTTCCACGCTTCGATCAATTCGCTCAATTCGCTCAATTCGGGGTCGTCTTCCCGTGCCTGCTCCATCGAATCGCACGGGTCCGGGCAGCCGAGCCACACCAAGGCCGAACGGACAAAGTTGGACCAATCTTGGAAAGACGCCAGCCGGAGATCACGCGCCCCCGGAAAGCCAGCTTTCGCATGGGCAAGCACGATTGTGAGGCATGCAGCCACATACTCTGCCCGATTGTTTAAGACCTGCTCGACAGGATCAAAGTCAAACTCGCGCAGTTCCGGGCGTTCTAGGCCGGCGTCTAGGTTGGAGAGAATCGCCCGCCGTGTCATGTCGCCGCGCACACGCATTGCGTTGCCGGTGGCAAATATGGTGGCGCGTGATTCGATTTCGATGATCTCGGACGTGCCCAGCGGCCTGATCTGGACAATGGGACGTTCGATGGCTTGGCAGAGAAGGTCACCGCCCAATTCGCCGTTCACGTTGTCCAGGCAGATAATGGGGTGGGCGGCAATGAGCAGGCCACCCAGCCGCTTTTCAGTTTCTTCTTCGGTCTTGGCCACCGTCGCCACCGGACACGGACGGCCCGTGGCGATGGCGCTGGCCACGTCGGCTAGATAAGTCTTCCCGGTGCCGGCTGTGCTGGCGCGGAAAGCATGCATAGGCGCAACCGAGACTGCCCCACGAATGACCGGCGTGATGACGGCGGAAATGGCCACCGCCTCGTCGGTCGGGGTGACGAAGGGAAAGTTCTTCAGCAGCCGTTGCAATTTCTTCAACGCCGCAACGGCATCGTCCTTCCTTAGTTCCTCTGGTATGTGGGCCATCACATCCAGCTTGGCGTCGGCGGCGTGAAACAGCCGTGTGGCCGCGTCGTAGCCATCTGCCGTCAGCAAACTGCCGTCCGGCCTGAGTGTGGGTGTTGTGATGACGCCGGCAACCCGTGGAAACTTCCACAGCCCATTGCGTGACAAAATAGTAACTGAAACGGCGGATGGTGGGTCGATGCGCACCCAATCCGCACTGCGCTTGTCGAACCGCTCCCACTCTGCCGCCTGACAAAGCCGGTCGGTTAGTGCGGCCGCGCCGATCTGTGACAGCCCCGCAGCTAATGTGGTTCGGCCACGGGATGCCGGCACTTCCGTCAGGATCGGACGAACGATGGACTGACCGCGCTGGTAAATGGGCATGCCCGAGTCAACCAACGCCTGCTCGCCCTTGGTGGCCACCTTATCGAGTTGGCCGGCGATCACCTTAATGGTGACCGCCTTGTCCGTTGGGGTTTTCGATGGCTT
>Ga0164297_10003775_pt1 | contig 13927 bp, 10 predicted proteins | sample GEODES058metaG_FD_113539 | JGI IMG/M metagenome (GOLD analysis project Ga0164297, IMG submission 113539) | Dystrophic lake water microbial communities from Trout Bog Lake, Wisconsin, USA - GEODES058 metaG | ecosystem: Environmental > Aquatic > Freshwater > Lake | place: USA: Trout Bog Lake... | reverse complement strand
ACCACCGCTGGATTGGCAATGAGGCGGGCGTGGCGGGTGATCCTTGCTGGGCGACGCAGACGGATTTGGCGACGGCGTACAAGGCGCATGTGCATTCGAATCTGCCGGGAATGCATGACATGGATTTCCATGGTGATCCGGATGGAAGTTACTGGTCGCCAGCGATGGTGGATGTGCCGATACGAAACCACGAATGGTTCTGGCGGCCGAATGACGAACACAAGGTCTACACGCCGGAAGCACTGGTGCAGATGTATTACGACTCAGTTGGGCGGAACTGTAATTTTCTGATGGGACATGTGCCTGATACGCGCGGACTGGTCCCGGAAAAAGATTTTGCGGCGGGCGAGGAATTTGGCAAGGAGATTCGGCGGCGGTTTGCCAAGCCAGTGGCAGAGACTCGCGGCAGCGGCAGCATGGTGGAGCTGAAACTGCCGAGGCCGATGAAAATTGATCACGTGGTGGTGATGGAAGAGATTGCCGAAGGAGAACGTGTTCGGGAATTCAAGCTGCAGGCGCTGGTGCCGGGCAACAGATGGCAGACGATCTTCGAGGGGCAATCGATTGGGCACAAACGGATTGTGAAGTTTGCGCCGATGGAAGTGGCGAAGGTGCAACTGGTGGTGACGAAGGAAAAAGCGCGGCCGCTGATTCGGCAATTGGCGGCGTATATGGCCGGGTGATACCGGTGCATTGGATGGAATCGCGGAGTGAATTATGATGGAAGCAGGTGGTCCCACAGGAGGAACAAAATTATGTATCCAGAGATTATGGTCATCCCGATGCGCGAAGAACTGAGCAAAGCGGGCATTAAGGAAACAAAGACGGCAGAAGAAGTGGATACCGCATTGAAGGCGCCGGGAACGACGATGGTTGTGGTGAATTCCATTTGCGGCTGCGCGGCGGGAAAGATGCGGCCGGGCGTACGCATGGCGTTGCAACACAGCACGTTGCCGGACCAGAGCATTACTGTGTTTGCCGGACAGGACCGCGAAGCGACGGAGCGGGCGCGTGAGTATTTCGTGGGCCAGCCGCCGACATCACCGGCGATTGCCCTGCTGCGAGACGGCAAGCTGATTTACCTGATGCAGCGTTCGGCGATTGAAACCTCAACCGCGCCGGCGATTGCCCAGGCGCTGGTACAGGCGTTTGATGCATATTGCGCGAAGCAGTCTGCATAAGTTTTACGACGGAAGATTTACCGAAATGGCACTGCAGATTGCGGTGCCATTTTCATTTAAGTCGAAGAGTGATGAGCGGACTCACAGGATTCGCGCAAGCGCCGATATTGCAGCTAGTTGTATGAGTTCGTCTATCCAATCTGCGCGACTAACGGTCGTGCCCGGAAGCAGCGCATTTGGCAACGCGGGATTGACCGCGGTTGCTGCGCCTCTGCCGGTACGCGGGCACTATGGCATGGCCGGTGAATCCGCGGCGATGGAGCGTTTGTATACGCAGATTGAACGCATTGGGCCACACTTCCGCACGGCGCTGGTGCTGGGCGAAACCGGTACGGGAAAAGAAATGGTGGCGCGTGCGTTGCATGGGCTGAGTCCGGCGGCGAGCGGGCCGTTTGTGGTTTGCAACGCATCGGCGATTGTAGAGACGCTGTTTGAGAGCGAAGTCTTTGGCCATGTGAAGGGCGCATTCACCGGCGCGATGACGGACCGGGCGGGATTGTTCGAGTCCGCACACCAGGGCACGCTGTTTCTGGATGAGATTGGCGAGATGCCGATGAGCACGCAGGCGAAGTTGTTGCGGACGCTGCAGAGCCATGAGATCCAACGCGTGGGTTCGAGTGCGCTACGCAAGGTGGAAGTGAGAATCATCGCGGCGACGAACCGCGATCTGCGGGCGCTGGCGGCATCGGGGCAATTTCGGCAGGACTTGTATTACCGCATAGCGATGGTGGAGATTCTGTTGCCGCCGTTACGGCAGCGGATGGGCGATCTGCCGTTGCTGACGGAGTATCTGCTGCAGAAATTGGCGGCACAGTATGGCAAGCAGATGCCGACACTGCATCCTGAGGCGATGCGGATACTGGAGCAACATGGCTGGCCGGGCAATGTGCGGGAGTTGGAAAATGTTTTGGGCACGGCGATGTTGCAATCGCAGAGCAGCGTGATTGTGGCGGAGGATCTGCCGAACCTGAAAAAGCCGATGCCGATAAACAACGTGGCGCGCGCGAACCAGGAATTTCAGCGGCTGGATGAAATTATTGAACAGCATGTGCTGAAGGTGCTGGAGCAATGCACGGGAAATAAATTGCGTGCGGCAGACATGCTGGGCATCAGCCGCTCTACGCTCTATCGGATGTTGGATACATATATATCAAAATCGAAATCATCCAGATAACGAGCGCAAGCAGGCAGGGATAATTATTTATTGTGGCCAAGAAAGTCTGACGCGCCATGACAACAGCATCATGATTGAAGTATTGCTGCAGAGCCTCTGAGAATTCCTGAATCATTCATACTCCTGATTAATTTAAAAGCTATGCAGCCAAGCTGAGCGACGGGCCGGGATTGTTCTCGTCATCCGCAACGGTCTCAATGCCGTAGCGGATAAGCATGCGGTCTACGGTTTGCTGCGCGAAGGAAATGAACCATGCGTCGCCCACGGCGATGAGCTCCGCCTCAATTTGCGCGCTGGCTTGCTCCATGGAAATTTGTGTCTCGTGCTCAGTTGTGAAATCTGCATCGGGGTCGTGCTCAAACTCTGTCAACATCGGACTGCCTCCGCAGTAGATTAGAGCAATCTCATGGCCACTCTTGCCCAATTTGGAATTTGCGTGCGGGGAAAAGTAATGTTCGCGACATGTTGCGATGAGAACGCGTGAGATTGTCTCGATTCCGGACAGAGGTTTGTGATTTGGGACATTGAGGCCGTGTGATGTGAGATGGGGCTCGGCTGGTGGAGGGATTTTCATGATGCAAAATGCTGTGCGGTCACGGTTCCAAAGGTACTGCGGAGTTTTGCTTCAGAACGCGGCAGGTGCGTCAGCGGTGTGTTGCGAAATGCGACAGCGGCAACGTGGTGACGGCCAAGGTATACACTGAAAAACATCTCATGATGGAGTTACTGCTGATGAACAAGATGACAATGACCGTTGCCACAGCTGCCGCAGCGATGCTGCTGACCACGATTCCCTGCACTGCGCAGATGAAGGTGAAGCCGGCGACGATGGCGGCTGCCTCGGTGACGATGACGCCGTCGACGAGTGTGGAAGCGCGGCGCAAGGCGCTGAATGATTTGTTTGACGAGATATGGCAGAGCGAGTTGAAGGCATCGCCGGAGTTTGCCTCGAGCATTGGCGACAAGCGGTACAACGACCAACTGGACGACCAGTCGGTGGAGGCCTACAACCACAATATTGAGCTGGACCGCGGATATCTGGAGCGGCTGGCGGCGATTGATGTGACGGGATTGAGCAGCCAGGAGCAGCTCTCCAAAGCCATCATGGTGCATGACCTGACGGACAACATTGAAGGCGCACGCTTCAAGCCGTGGCAGATGCCGATGACGCAGTTTTATGGCGAGCATGTGGACCTGCCGCGGGCGGTGACGGAGTGGGACTTCAAAACAGTGAAGGACTACGACGATTACATCTCGAGATTGCACCAGTTCCCTCGCGTGTTTTTGCAATTGATGACCAACATGATGCTGGGCATGGACGCGAAACGCGTGCCGCCGAAATACATTCTGGAAAAAGTACAGGGGCAGGTGGACAAGATTGCCAACGCGAAGGCGGAAGACTGCCCGTTTGCGTTGCCGCTGAAGCAGATGCCGAAGAGTTTTTCTGCCGCGGAACAGAAGCGGCTGCACGATGAAATCCTGAAAGCTATTAACAGCGATGTGCTGCCGACGTATGGTCGGCTGTCGAAGTTTCTCTCGCGTCAGTATGTGCCGGCGGGACGCGCGGAGCCGGGCATCTGGGCGCTGCCGGATGGCGATGCGTATTACGCGTATCGCGTGAAAGAAAGTACGACGCTGGATTTGTCGCCGGAGGACGTCTACCAGATTGGGCTGAAGGAAGTGGCGGATGATGAACAGCAGATGCTGGCCATTATCCACAAGCTGGGCTATGCGGATTTGAAGAGCTTCAACACGACGTTGTTGGCTGATCCGAAACAGCACTTTTCTTCTGCTGATGATTTGCTTAACACGTACAAGGGCCACATTGCCGATATGGAATTGAAGTTGCCCGAGTTGTTTGGCCGGTTGCCGAAGGCGAAGCTGGAAGTGGTGCCGATGCCGGACTTTATTGCGCCGAACCAGGCACAGGCGGATTACGAAGGCGGCACGGCGGATGGCAGTCGCCCGGGACGCGTGAATGTGAACCTGTACAACTTTGCCAAACGGTTGCGGCCGGATGTGGAGACGGTGGCGTATCACGAGGGCGTGCCGGGACATCACCTGCAGATTTCGATTGCGCAGGAGTTGACCGGGCTGCCGACTTTCCGCAGCTATACGTATTACACGGCGTACACCGAAGGCTGGGCGCTCTATAGCGAACGGCTGGGCAAGGAAGTGGGTTTCTACAAGGACCCGTATTCCGACTACGGACATATTGAGGCCGACATGTGGCGTGCGATCCGGCTGGTGGTGGATACCGGCGTGCATTACAAACATTGGACTCGGCAGCAGATGGTGGATTATTTCCATCAGCACTCGAACATTGACGAGACGAATGTGCAGTCGGAAGTGGACCGTTACATTGCGTGGCCGGGGCAGGCACTTGGATACAAAATTGGACAACTGTCGATTCTGCAGATGCGTGACAAGGCGCAGAAAGAGCTGGGCGACAAGTTCGACATACGCGGATTCCACGACACGGTGATTGATTCGGGCGCGTTGCCGATGGACTTGCTGGAGCAACAGGTGGATGCGTGGATTGCCCAGGTGAAGGCCGGAGGAACGGCAAAGGGACAATAAAGCCGAACGGGGCGAAACTCTGTTAATCTGGATGCAGAAGTTTTGCGGAAAAAACATGACTGAGACAGCGACAGAAAAAGTGAATTACGAAGCGGCCAAGGCACCTGCCCTGCTGCCTGACTTGAAAGTGGCCATATTGGGCACGGGCAAGATGGGCGGCATCCTGCTGCATGGATTTTTGAAGAACAACCTCATCTCCGCCGACCACTTGTTTGCCACAGTGAGCCACCCGGAACGCGCGTTGGCGCTATCTGCGCAGTACGGCGTGCAGGTGAGCACGGAGAACCTGGAAGCGGCCAAGCAGGCGGACGTGATTCTGCTGGGCGTGAAGCCGACGCAGGTGGCGGACCTGGTGGCGCAGATTCGACCGGCGCTGAACAAGAAGAAGCTGCTGCTCTCATTTGCCGCATCGGTGAAGACCTCGGCGATTGAAGAGGCCGCGCAGTTGCAGATACCGACGGTACGCGCGATGCCGAATACTCCGGCGCTGCTGGGCGTGGGCATTACTGCGCTTTGCCGCGGACAGTTTGTGAGCGACGAGCAGTTGGCGATTGCAGAGAAACTATTTGCCACGCTGGGACGCACGGTGATTGTGGATGAGAAACACATGGACGCTGTGACCGGACTTTCCGGCTCGGGCCCGGCGTTTTTCTACATCATCATTGAAGCGCTTGCAGAAGCGGGCGTGAACGTGGGACTGCCGCGCGATGTGGCAACGCTGCTGGCGGCACAGACGGCCTTCGGTTCGGCGAAGATGGTGCTGGAGACGGGCTATCATCCCGCACTGCTGAAGGACGCGGTGACGACCCCGGCCGGATGCACAGTGGATGGCATTCTGGAGCTGGAAGCAGGCGGGCTGCGTGTGACGCTAATCAAGGCAGTGAAGCGGGCAACGCAACGCGCCAAAGAGTTGGCGAACGGATAATTGCGGTATTGAAATCTGTTCGAGAATTTAAACAATCGCAGTACACTGGTTGCAAATGACTAGCCTGACTATGGCAGAAAAGCGCGTGGGCATACCAAAGACACTGGTAGTGTTCTCGTGGTTCACGCTGCTGTTCAACGTCGCGGTGATTTTGTGGGGCGTGGTGGTGCGCGCGACCAACTCCGGCAACGGCTGCGGCAACCATTGGCCGCTGTGCAATGGCGTGGTGGTACCGGACCTGACGAACCACGTACATATGCAGATTGAGTTCTGGCACCGTGCATCGGTGGGCGTGGGATTTATTGCCATCATCCTGCAACTGGTTTGGACGAGGCTGGCGACGCGAAAATCTGCACCGTGGCACCTGGCGAGAACGATGGCTGCCTACTCGCTGCTGTTTGCTGTGATTGAAGCGCTGCTGGGCATGGTGCTGGTGAAGCTGGGTTACACCGGCGACAACCACTCGACCGGACGCGTGATTGTGCTGGCCATCCACCTGACCAACACGATGCTGATGCTGGGTGCGATGGCGTTAACGACCGGATTGCTGACGCACAACCAGGACAAAGCAAAGATTGCCGTGAGCACGAAGGAAGTAACGTGGCTGCTGATTGGCATGATCTCTACGCTGGTGGTTTGCGTGAGCGGATCGATGGCGGCGCTGGGCGATACGCTGTTTCCGATTCCAAATCTTGCGATGGCGGTGCAGCAGGACTTTCTTTCCAGCAGCCCGGCGTTGGTGCGGTTGCGCTGGACGCATCCGGCACTGGCGATGGTGGCAGCGGCATTTGTTTTCTGGGTGACGATTCGCGCACTGACGACCACAGGCACCAGTTTTGCCGTACGCAAGAACCGCGTCTTCAGCGGAATTGTTATCTTCATGCTGTGCTTCCAGTTTGCTGTAGGTCTGTTGGACATCATTGCCAATGCGCCGGTCACGCTACAAGTGCTGCATCTGTTTGGCGCAGACTTCTTCTGGATTTGTCTGGTACTGCTGGTGGCTGGTGTTGCCGCTCCACAGACAGAACGCAGCGATACAGCAGCATAATTCAAAGCAGTACATGCCTTGCGGGAGAGGCCACACTATGACTATCCGCAACTCAGGCAAGCTGATTCCAAACGAAATGACTTCGAGCATATTTTCGCGACGGAACTTTATGAAGGCCGTCGGCGCAGGTAGTTTTCTGGCCGTGATGACGGAGCATGATTATGCCTGGTCGCAAACTGCGATTGACGGCTCCGGCGAAGACCTGAGTATTCCCTCTTTACCGAGCAATGCTGTTCTGCTGAATGCAAATGAGAGCCCACTGGGGCCGAGCCGCGCCGCGCGCAATGCGATTGCGGAGATTGCCGCCAAAGGCGGGCGGTACGACGTTGACGGCGAAGCGGCACAGCTGGCACAACTCTTTGCGAAACAAAATGGATTGAAGCCGGAATATGTATCGGTCTATGCGGGGTCGAGCGAGCCGCTGCATTTTGCGGGGCTGGCTTTTTGTTCCCCGGCTCACGGATATGTGAGCGCCGACCCGACCTTCGAAGCGGGTTCGCGCGCGGCGAGGCTGGTGGATGCGCCGGTGAAGATGGTGCGGCTGCGCGATGACTACTCGCACGATGTGAAGGCGATGGCCAGCGCCGACCCGAAGGCGGGGCTTATGTACGTCTGCAACCCGAACAACCCTACCGGCACGGTGACAAGCTACGAAGACATTGCATGGCTGTTGGAAAACAAGCCGAAGGGTTCCGTGATTTTGGTCGATGAGGCCTACATTCACCTGAGCGATGCGCGCAGCATGATTGATAAAGTTGTGGCGGACAAGGACGTGATTGTTCTGCGCAGCTTCTCGAAAATATATGGCATGGCCGGCATTCGCTGCGGATTGGCAATTGCGCGGCCGGACCTGTTGGCGAAGCTGGCGGCGTATGGCATCAACGCCATGCCGATTACTTCTTCAGCCGCCGGGCGCGTGAGCCTGTTGGATGAAAATCTGGTGCCGCGGCGCAAGAAGTTTTTTGCGGATATTCGCCAGAACCTTTTTGACTGGCTGAAGGCAAACCAGTACGGCTATGTTCCTTCAAGCACGAACTGCTGCATGATTGACACCAAACGGCCCGGACAGGAAATTGTGCAGGCACTGCAGGAGAAGAGTATTTACATCGGGCGCGTGTGGCCAGCGATGCCCACATACGTGCGGGTGAGCATTGGCACGCAGGGCGAGATGGATTTATTTAAAACAGCATTCCATCAGGCAATGCAGGCCAAGCCGAAGTCGCTGGTATAGCGGCCTGCACTCGATAGAAACCCACGCGGATAATTCCGCAATCCCTACACCGTTGATTTCTGCATGCTGCCTGTGCGCAGCGATGCGGCCTTTGTCTGCTCGCCGAGTTGCTGGATGGCACGCAGTGAGGACAAGGCTGCGCCTTCCTGCCAGCCGATGATGTGACTGCAGTGATCGCCGACGAAAAAGAATGGGCCGTCGGGTTGAATCAACTGGTTGTACGGGCCTTTGTAGTAATCGATAGAACGCAGTTGTGATGCAGCTGGCGTTGCATCGCTGACCCATGAACCTTCATTGAAAGGAATGCGGCCCCAGTTGATATAAATCGGCTTGTCGAGTTCCTTGCCCCGACCGGGATGGAGGCGCTCGATTGCGAGGCGCGAGGCATCGAGTTTCTTTTGGATGGTGTTGAGTTTGGACAGCGGCGATTTATTTTCGACAGCGTAGCCACCGATGAGAACGCCGGTCTCGCTGAAGAGATGGCCGCTGGGATACCAGATGAGGCTGATGGGATCGTTGCTGAGCCACCACTCCGGCGGCGCGTTGTCGGTGATCCAGGAGATGCCGCCGTAGATATTGTTGTCGCGTTCCCAGAAGCGTTGTGCTTCCCATGCAATTTTGAAGGCGTCGTCGTAGCTGGTCTGGCTGATTGCCTGCTTCACCTGCGGAGAAAAATCATTCGGCGTCTTTTGCAGGATGGTGAGCGGAAGTGCGCAGAAGCAATAGTCCGCTGCGATGGAATGATGCGCGCCCTTGTGGGTGTAGCCGATGCGAACGCCGCGCGTGGTGCGGCGAATCTCTGTAACCTGCGTTCCATACTGCACGATGCCATCGAGTTTTGCGGCAAAGGCGTGCGGGATGCGGTCCATGCCGCCAACCGGCTGGAACATGGTGGCCTGCATGTCGTTTTCTTCTTCAAACATGGTGGCGGGCCAGAAGCGCGAGTTGAGCAGCGATTTGAATTCGAGTGGCGCGCGGAGTTTTGCCTCTTGCAGGCCTGCGCCGGGCCACTGGCTGAGGCCGGAGCGTTCCGAGCCGATAAATTTATCATTCGCTCCAAGGTCGCCGTAGGTGCGCAGGAAGGCGAGTAGTTTTTCCTGATCATCAGCAGAGAGATCTTCATTCAATGCTTTTTTGTTAACGCACTTGGCGAGCAGTTCAGAAATGTAGCCGCGCATGTCATTGATGACGGCGCGTTGCTCGACCGGCTTGCCATCGAAAACATTTCTGTTCAGCATCAACGAACTGCGTGTGGTGTTGACTTCAACTTCGAGCGGCACACCAAGTTCGCGGCAGTAGCCGAGCATGGTCTTGTGGATGGAAGGCAGGCGCGCGGGGCCGGCGTTCATGTAATTGCCGGAGCGCCAGGAAACGTTTTGCTTAGTGCCGTCGGTAAAGCGGACGGTATCGCCATCGCGCAGGGTCCAGTTGCGGCCGCCGGGGCGATTGCGGGCTTCGAGCACCGTACATTTGTAGCCGAGCTTGCGGAGTTCGTATGCAGAGACGAGACCAGAGATGCCGCCGCCGAGAATGACCACGCTGCGGCCGCTGGCTGAGGCCGGGGCCATGGCACGAGTCTGCTGCAGCAGAGTTGCCGAGGTGCTGGAGTAGGGCGCGAGGCCGAGCGCGTGCATGGTGGAGAAGGCTGCGCTGTAACCGCCGGCCATACCGACACGCATGAGAAAGTCCCGACGTGTGATGGGCATATGTTAAACCTCGCTTGAATTTGTATTTGAATTCTATGGGATGGTGAATGGTAGAGCGAGATTATTTCGTACGTGACCAGAAATATTGCAGGCCGGCGATGTAGCTGCGGCCGGGCATGGCGATGCCGGCGATTTCTGTATAGCCGGTGTTGCTGAGGTTATCGAGTTGCACGTACGGTCGCAGACGGCCGGTATTTCGAGCGAGCGAGGCCGACCAGAGCGGATATGCGGTCTGCTGATAACGCTGAATGACGCCGACGCGCATGCGCGCTTCCACCTGATGATGAATGCTTCCCTGCCAGAGAACGGAGGCGTTCTGGGTGGGATAGCTGGAGGTGTATTCGAAAACTTCATTGGACGGTACGGAGAGATTGGATGTGATGCCGGTGTAACCGAAGATAAGTTCTTGCGTTGAGGCGAGTCGGTAATGCAGTGAGGATTCGACGCCGGTGAAATTCAACTGGTCGATATTTTCTGCCATGTAGACAGTGCCGCTGACAGGACGAACGTAATCAATCACGTTACTTTCGCTGGAGCGGAAGAAGGTGAGCGATGCGGTGAGGCGACCATTGTTGTTCCAGTCGACACCGGCTTCGTAGTCCCAGGCGGATTCCGGTTTGAGGTTGGGATTGTCAGTGTGCGTGGGGTCAGTGTAGTAGAGATCGGTGAATGTTGGCAGACGGAATCCGTGGCTGATGCTGGCGCGTAGACGAATTCCCTTGCCGAGAAAATATCCGGCAGAGGCTGCGGGGGAAAATACATCGCGTCCGCCATCGAAAACTTCATTGCGGGCGCCGGCAGAGAATGTGAGGCGACCGAGCGCATGCACATCGAGATTGATGTAGCCGGAACCACGATTGCGTCCGTGATGGCCAAGGTTGTTGCTGGCGATTTGATCGCCGTCGCCCTCAATGCCGTAGGAGAGCGTGGTGTTGGCGTGCGGGTCGTTATGACGGCGCAGCATGGCCTGCCAACTGTGGTCGATGTGATTGTTCTCGTAGGCCGAGGGCGAGGTGCGGAAGAGAACGAATTCATCGGTGTGGCGGCGATAACCGAAGTCGGCTTCGGTCTGCTGGCCGAATTGTTGGCGATAGGAAGTGAACCACCCTTTGGTGCGTTCGTAAGAATTGTAGGGGCCGTAGAACTGGTTGGCTCCGTAGGGGCGGTCATTGGTGCCGATTAGAAAATCTGCAGCGCCGGCGGCGTCTTTGAACCATGTCTCTGAACTGCCGAGGTCGGCGCGGTAATCGCGATCAACCATGAAGCCGTCGGAAAAATCTCGCGCGGCGGAAAACTGTTCAGACAATTTTGCGGCGGAATAGCTGCCATCGAATTTGCTTTGATAGGTGCCGAAGTTTCCGTCGCCGGCGGAGAATGCCAGCGAGGTGTGTTGCGGCGAAGTCGTGATGAAATTGACGGCGCCGCCCATCGCATCGGATCCGAAAAAGGTTGAGCCTGCACCGTGAAGAACTTCAACGTGCGAGATGGCGTCAGGGGGCAGCGAAATATCCATGTTGAGATGGCCAGACTCAACGTCATTGACGCGCAGGCCGTTGATGAGAACCAACGACTGCTCAAACGTAGTACCACGGATGGAGATGTCTGACTGGGTGCCGTCGGGGCCGCGCTCTTCCAGATCGACGGAGGGGTCTTCGCGCAATGTGTCTTCAACATTATTCAAGAGCAGCGGCTGCAGCGGAAGAACATCAACGGAGCGGTTGGTTTCCAGCAGAGGCTGCGGAACAAAAGATGCGGTGACGACGATGGTGGTCGAGGCCGAAGGTTTTACCGATGCATTTTGCGATGAAGGAACAGGCTGCGTCTGCGCGAGCACAGGGAGAGAAATTGCTGCCGAGAAAAGCAGAGCGTAAAGCTTCATCTGAGTCTGTGGGTCCTCACTGGTTAGTATAATTGAGACGAATCGATTGCGTCAGAATAGCTAACGTTCATATTGTGCGGTTTGATATGGCGGTCTGCGAAGGTGCATAATTTACCCGAACCTCCATTTATTCAAAGGAAAATCCAGTGAAAGAAAATCAGGGTCATCTCCTACGCAACTTTGTATTTTTGTTGCTTGCAATCTTTATGGTTACGCGGGCATTCGCGCAGCACGAGCCGAAGCCGCAACCCGTTCAACTATCAGCAGAGGCCCAGAACACACTGAAGACGCTACAGTCGCTGGGCAGTCTGAAGATGGATGGTTGGCGTATGCATCCGGGCGATATTGCACACGGCGAAGCGGTGGACCTGAATGACACCGACTGGAAAGCCGTTGCGCCGGGAACAAATCTTTCCGCTGAAGCCGTTTGGTTTCGCAAGACTGTGGAAGTGCCGAAGGACCTGAACGGCTATGACCTGACGGGCGTGAACATTAATTTCCAATTTCATGTATCCGGCAATGGCTCGGTGACGCAGATTGTGTATTTCAACGGGCGTCGTGTGGCGATGGGCGAAGACCTGGAACCGATTCCGTTGTTCATGAATGCAAAGCCGGGCGACAAGGTTGTCATCGCGGTGAAGGCGTTGCATTCGATGGATGTGAAGCGCTTCAACAATGCCGTGGCAACGATTGACTTCAACGCCAGTAAGCGGCCGAATCCGCTGATAGTGCGGCTGGAAGCTGTATCGGCTTCATTCCTGCTGCCGGCGATTCTGAAGGACCCTTCGCAAGAAACAGCGGTGATTGAGAAGGCACTGCACTCGGTGGATTTGTATTCTCTACAGACCGGACAGCAGAAGGCGTTTGATACTTCCCTGCTGCAGGCTCAGCAGCAGTTGGAAACTCTGCGGCCAATACTTTCAAAAGTATCTTTTCATCTGACCGGCAACGCACACATTGACGCTGCATGGCTGTGGCCGTGGACAGAAACTGTGGATGTGGTGAAGCGCACCTTCGGCACAGCGTTACAGCTGATGTACGAATATCCGAACTACACATACAGCCAGTCTGCCGCGCAGTACAACGAGTGGCTCGCGGATAAGTATCCGGCCATCAACAATGAAATTAAAGAACGCGTGAAGGAAGGCCGCTGGGAAATTGTTGGCGGCATGTGGGTGGAACCGGATTTGAACATGCCCGATGGCGAGTCTCAGGTGCGCCAGTTGCTGGTGGGTAAACGCTACTTCAAGGACCAGTACGGCGTGGATGTTCGCATCGGCTGGAACCCGGATTCATTCGGATACAACTGGCAGCTGCCGCAAATCTACAAAAAGTCCGGCGTGGATTATTTTGTAACGCAGAAGATGACGTGGAACGACATGAACAAATTGCCGCTGAAACTTTTCTGGTGGCAGTCGCCGGATGGCAGCCGAGTGCTGGCTTATTTCCCGCATGATTATGTGAATGACACGCAGCCGGACCGGCTTGCGTCGGACATCAACATTGCACGCCAGGAAAACCCCGGCCTGCCGGAAATGATGCACCTGTACGGCATTGGCGACCACGGCGGTGGACCTACGCGCGCCATGCTGGACACTGCACAGACGTGGATGAGTAACGATGTTGTGTTTCCGCCGAGCAAATTTGGCACGGCACAAAGTTACTTCACGTCCGTTGAAACGAAGCTGGACACGGCGAATTCGCCGGTGTGGAATTATTCAACGCTGGCCGCCGGCAAAGGAATTCTGCCGACGCCACCGGATGGAAGAATCAGCCTGCCGGTTTGGAATGACGAACTGTATTTGGAATACCACCGCGGCACATACACCACGCAGGCACAGCACAAGCGCAGCATGCGTGAATCTGAAGAGTGGTTGTTGAATGCGGAGAAGTGGTCGTCGCTGGCGTGGCTGGCCGGAGACAAGTATCCGCAGGAACCACTGAATGAAGCGTGGAAGAAAGTTTTGTTCAACCAGTTCCACGATCTGGCTGCAGGTTCCGGCATCGGCGTCATCTACAAAGATGCGCAGAAAGATTATGCCGATGTGCATTGGACGGCGAATGATGCGCAGAGCAGTGCGCTGGCGACACTGACCAGCCATGTGAACACGATGGCAACGGCGGGAACTCCGGCAGGGGCGATTCCGTTGCTGGTGCTGAATCCGCTGGCGTGGGAACGTACTGATGTTGTGACGGCCGATGT
>Ga0164297_10003774_pt1 | contig 13932 bp, 8 predicted proteins | sample GEODES058metaG_FD_113539 | JGI IMG/M metagenome (GOLD analysis project Ga0164297, IMG submission 113539) | Dystrophic lake water microbial communities from Trout Bog Lake, Wisconsin, USA - GEODES058 metaG | ecosystem: Environmental > Aquatic > Freshwater > Lake | place: USA: Trout Bog Lake... | reverse complement strand
CCGGACGCCAAGAACACGACGCCGCCTGCCGTGGACATGCCAGCCGCGACCGATGCGGATATGCCGCAGGACGATATCGTCGTTACCGGCACGGCCATGTCGAGCGGCCTGAAGCGTCTCGATGCCGGCTTCTCGATCACCACGGTCGACGCCCAGACGATCCAGCGTACCACCCCGCTCAGCACCGCCGACGTGCTGAAGACCGTGCCGGGTACCTATATCGAATCGTCGGGCGGCGTTGCCGGCCTGCGTGTCGGCGTCCGCGGGTTTCCGATGAATGGCGGCGGCCAGTTTTCCACGGTCCAGCTCGACGGCACGACCTTGTTTCCGCCCAACACGCTCGGCTTCATCGAAAGCTTCAGCCTGTTCCGCGTCGACGACACGGTCGAGCGAGTCGAAGTGCTGCGCGGCGGTCCCAGCCCCATCTTCTCGAACGGCCAACCCGGCATCACGCTGAACTTCATTCAGCGCACGGGTAAGGACACGCCGGCCGGCAGCGCGCGCGTGACCGTCGGGGCCGAGGGTCTGTATCGCTTCGACGGGTTCGTCGGCGGAAAGATCGGCGAGGGGTGGTACGCGACGATCGGCGGTTTCTATCGCGTCAGCGACGGCGTCCGCGATCCGCAATACCGCGCCGACAGCGGCGGCCAGATCAGCGCGACGCTGACTCGCCGCTTCGACGACGGGCAAGTGACCGTATGGGGCCGCCGGGTGAAGGATTCGAACATCTTCTTCTCGGGCGCGCCGCTGCTGGTCGGCACCGACGGCAAGCTGGACGTCTATCCCTATTTCGATCAGCGCAAGGACACGCTGTCGGGCGAGGATACGCGGCTGCTCACGTTCGAGACGACGCCCGGCAGCACCCCCGGCACGATCAACCGGGATTTCTCCGACGGGCGCACGATCGACCTGACTCAATTCGGCGGCAGTTTCGATTTCACGCCGGGCGAATGGCGGATCAGCGACCGCATCGGCTACTTGACGGGTACCGCCAACACGCGCGCGATCTTTACCAGCGCGGTGTCGACCACGCTGGGCGCCTATATCGCCGGGCGGATCACCGCCGCCAACGCGACCCCGGGGATCGTCACGGCGGGCGGGCTGGCGACCAGCGGGACGGCGCGCTTCTCGACCTCGGGCACGACAATTACCGACGGCACGCAGCCCGTCATCGTCGCCGGCTTCTGGTCGGTCGACAAGCATATCGAAACGTTCAGCAACGACCTGCGCATCAGCCGCCAGTTCGGCGACCATAGTCTGACGCTGGGTTCGTATTTCGCGACGCACGCCATTTCGGACCTATGGTATCAGGGTAATAACGCCCTGCTCGCGTTCGAAAAGAATGCGCGGCGGATCGACGTGGTGCTGAACAACGGCGCCCAGATCACCAAGAACGGCTTCACCGGCTTCGCGACCAACAATTTCAGCGACAGCTTCAACGGCACCAACATCGCCGGATTCCTGGCCGACGAATGGAAGGTCACCGACACGCTTAGGATTGATGCCGGCATCCGCGTCGAACATTACAAGGTCAGCGGCAGCGTCGGACTGGCGTCGAACGTCAACCTCGATGGCAACGCACTGACCGTCTATAACAACAGCGTGTCGGTGCTGAACGGCCAGACTCGCAGCTACCGATATTCGGGCACCGAGGTGTCCTACACGGCCGGCGCCAATTATTATCTGACGCCGCAGCTGACGACGTTCGTGCGGATCAACTCGGGCTTCCGCTTCCCGACCTTCGACGAAGTATTCGGCGGGTTCCGCACCGTCCAGAAGGTCAAGCAATACGAATGGGGGTTCAAGACGTCGCAACGCTTCCTCGACGCGTCGCTGACCCTGTTCCGCAACGATTTCGTCGGCCAGACCTATTCGCAGCAGGTGGTCGATCCGGTCACCAACGCAATCACAACGGTGATTTCGGTTGCTGGGTCGCGGACCTGGGGTGCGGAACTGGAAGGATCGCTGCGCCCGTTCGACAATTTCGCGATCGATTTCAATGCGACGGCATTCCGCGCGCGGTTCCGCGACATCAATGCCGGCGTCGCGAGCGGCGTCCAGAACGGCTACAAGGTGCCGCGCCAGCCCGACTTCCAGGCGCGGATCAGCCCGGCCTATACGATCCTGTTCAGCGGCGGATCGGCCACCCTGTTCGGCGCCTACACGCATGTCGGGTCGCGTTTTTCCGACATCCAGAATCTGCAAAAGCTGCCGGCCTACGACACGTTTGACCTCGGCGCCTCGATCAAGGTCGACCGGATCGAATTCCAGGTGACGGCCAACAACCTGACCAACACGCTGGCGCTGACCGAAGGCAATGCCCGTATCGTCGGGACGACCGGCGGATCGGTGATCGCGCGATCCAATTTCGGGCGCTCGTTCCAGGCGACGGCGGTCTACCGCTTCTGATATCCTCCCCTGGCACGGGGGTTCGCCCCCGTGCCCCTTTTTGCATGGTACGGAGACGGGCATGAAGCGCAGGCAATTCATCGGCGCGGCGACCGGCGCTGCGTTGGCCCTGACCCCGACCGCACGCGCACTGACGGCCGGGATCGATCGGGGGCGGCGGCGCAACGTCCTGCTCATCGTCAGCGACGATCAAGGCATGGATATGGGGTGCCTGGGCGTCGCGGTGCAGACGCCCAACCTGGACGCGCTGGCGCAGCAGGGTACTCGGTTCGACCATGGCTATGCCGCGGTGTCGTCGTGCAGCTCGAGCCGTGCCGTGATGTACACGGGGCTCTATACGCATCAGAACGGCATGTACGGGTTGGCCCATGCCGCGCACAATCAGGGGCTGCGCGAGGGCATCGAGACGCTGCCCTATTGGATGAAAAAGGCTGGCTATACGACTGCGCTGGTCGGCAAGAAGCACGTCAAACCGGAAAGCGCGTTTCCGTATGACGCCGAACTCGCGCCCGAACGCGCGGGCATCCGCGACGTCGCACTGTTGTCGGACGCGGTCGAGTTGTTCCTGCGCGGGATCGGCGACGCGCCTTTCTTCGTTACCGTCGGCTTCAGCGACCCTCACCGCGCCCCGGTCAATTTCGGCAACGACCGGCCCTGGCCGCGCGTCAAGGATGTCCGGTACGACCCGGCGCAAGTGACGGTGCCGGCGCACTTGCCCGATCTGCCCGCGGTGCGCGCCGACTTGGCGCAATATTACGAATCGCTCAGCCGGCTCGACGACGGCGTCGGGATGATCCGCGCGGCCATCGATCGGTGCGGTCGAGCCGAGGACACGCTGGTCATATTCCTGAGCGACAACGGCCGGCCCTTCCCCGGCGCGAAGACCAACCTCTACGACCCCGGCCTGCATTTGCCGCTGATCGTCCATGCGCCGGGCTTGCGCGGCGGTGCGGTCAGCGATGCGATGGTCAGCTGGATCGACATTGCGCCCACGATTCTCGAATGGGCCGGCGCAGCGGGCCCCGCCTATTCGCTGCCGGGCCGGTCGGTGCTGCCGTTGCTGGGCGAACGCAGCAAGCCGGGCTGGGACACGATCTTCGCCAGCCACGAATTCCACGAAATCGACCAATACTACCCGATGCGCGCGATCCGCACGCGCACGCGCAGCTATATCGAGAACCTGGCGTGGCAATTGCCGTATCCCATTGCCGGCGACGTTGCGTCGTCGGGTAGCTGGCAGGCGATCGCCGCCAACCCGCGCATCCGCATCGGCAAACGCACCCAGGCGGCGTATCGCCAGCGCCCCCAACACGAATTCTACGATCTGGAGCGGGATCCGGACGAGGTGGTCAACCTGGCCACCAATCGTGCGCGGGCGGCAGAGCGCGACGCGCTGGCGGCAAAGCTCACGGCGTTCCGCAAGGCGACCGACGATCCCTGGACCCAAGGGCTGACGCCTCCCGGCAACCGGGAAGGTTGAGCGGCGATGCTGGGCAAGAGTATCAGACGGCTGGTCGCGATCGGCCTGCTGTGCGCCGCCCCGGCGGTCGCGCAGACCGGTTCTTTTTCGACATTGCCGCCATCGAACCAGTTGAGCCGCGCCGCGCTCGACGTGCTCGATCGGATGCGCGCCGCCGCGGCCCCGGCCGCGATCAATGGCGACGTCGCCCGGCAACGGACCTTCTACCAGAAATATAACGACGACCGGCTCGCGGAAATGCGCCGCAGCTTCGTCACGCGCGAACGGCACGAGGTGATGAACGGCGTTCCGGTCGACGTGGTCGACCCGGCGGCGGGCATTCCACGCGCCAACGCCGGACGAGTCCTGATCAACGTGCACGGCGGCGCGTTCATGTGGGGCGCCGGCAGCGGAGCGCTCGTCGAAGCCATCCCGATTGCCGCGACCATGGGCGTGCGCGTCGTGACGGTCGATTATCGCCTGGCGCCGGAACACAAATATCCCGCGGCGTCCGAAGATGTGACCGCCGTGTATCGCGCCCTGCTGAAACGCTATCCGGCGGCCAATATCGGTATCTACGGCTGTTCGGCCGGCGGCGTCATCACGGCGCAGGCGACCGCGTGGATTCGCCGCCAGGGGCTGCCCCGGCCCGGCGCGATCGGCACCTTCTGCGGCACCGGCGCGCCCTATTCGGGCGACAGCCCGTATCTCGCCGGATTGGCCGGCACCGGCACCTTGCTGCCCAACGTCGTGCCGAACCCCTATATGGCCGGTGTGCCGGCGACCGATCCGGTCGCCTATCCGCTGACCGTCGACGCGGGGGTCGGCGCGATGCCGCCGACATTGCTGCTGGCCGGGGGCCGCGACTTTGCGGTCAGCGCGTTGACGCGCGCGCATCGCCGGTTGGCCGTCGCGGGCGTGCCGTCCGAGCTCTACCTGTTCGACGGCTTGCCGCACGCCTTCTTCGTGTGGCCCGACATGCCCGAATCGACCGAAGCCTATCGGCTGATCGCGCGCTTCTTCGACCGCTATCTCGGCAAGCGGTCACGATGAACCGCACCCGTATCATCGTCGCGCTGGCCCTGACCTATGCCGTGCTCGGCATCCTGATGAACAGCGTCGGCGTCGTCATCCTGCAGTCGATCCGCCACTTCGATGCGACCAAGCCGATGGGGTCGACGCTGGAAGCGTGCAAGGATCTGTCGGTCGTCGTCGCCTCGTTCCTGCTGGCGACGCGGATCCCGGCGATCGGCTATCGGCGGTCGCTGATCGGGGTGATGGCGGTGATGGCGGTCGCCTGTGCCGCGGCATCGTTCGCCGATCGCTTCGCAGCGATGCAGATACTGTTCGTGGTGACGGGCCTGAGTTTCGGCGTCGCCAAGGTCGCGACCTATGCGACGATCGGGGTGCTAGCGCGCGATCCGGCCGACCATGCCAGCGTGACCGGGCTGATCGAAGGCGTGTTCATGGTCGGCCTGCTCGCCGGCGTGTGGCTGTTCGGCTGGTTCGTCGGCGGCGACCAGACCGGGCGCGACTGGCTCCACGTCTATCGGCTACTCGCCGCGGCATGTGGCGCGCTGATGTTGCTATGGCTGGCGACGCCGCTTGACGAACGATCGGCCGCGGCGCCCGAGGAGTCGAACACCGCCTGGGCGGACATGGCACGCCTGGCCGTCCTGCCGATGACGGTCGCGATCCTCACGGGGCTGTTCCTCTACGTCCTGATCGAACAGGGCATCGGCACCTGGCTACCGACCTTCAACAACCAGATCCTCCATTTGCCGCCGGCGATGAGCGTACAGATGTCGAGCATCTTCGTCGGCTCGCTGGCGGTTGGCCGGCTAGCGGCCGGGATGGTGTTGCGGCGAGTCGATTGGCTGGTTGTCCTGCTCGGCTGTTTGGCCGGGGTCGCCTTGTTGATCCTCCTGTCGCTGCCATTGGCGAGCGGCGCCGGGCACCACGCCGTATCCGGCTGGCGCGACGCCCCTGCGGCGGCCTACCTCTTCCCGTTGCTCGGCGTATTTCTCGCGCCGATCTATCCCACGCTCTGTTCGGTCGCGCTCAGTGGTCTGCCGCGCCACCGCCATGCCGCGATGATGGGATTGGTCGTCATCTTCTCGGCGCTCGGCGGCACGATCGGATCGTTCCTGACCGGCCTGTTGTTCCAGACGGTCGACGGCGCGGTCGCCTTTTACGCGACGCTGGCACCGGTCGCGCTGATCGCGATCGCCTTGCCGACGATCCGGCGGCGGCAACGGCTGACGCAGGACATCGCGACGGCATGACCCGCGTCGTACCGTCGCCCCCGTCCGAGCTGTACGGCGAGCTGTTCGCCAGCGTGCAGGAGGCCGCGTTGTTCGCGGATTCGAAGACCTTCGCCGACGCCGATCCGCGACGCGATCCCGCCGCGATCCTGGCCGACTGGCGCCGCGATCCGCCGCGCGACCCGGCGGCGATGCGCACGTTCGTCGAAGCCAACTTCACCTTGCCTGACGAAAAGGAGACTGCGGCGCCCGACGGTTTGTCGCTTGCCGCCTATATCGGGTCGCTCTGGTCAGTGTTGACGCGGGAGCCGGTGGCGCCGCCGCCCGGATCGTCGCTCTTGCCGCTGCCATATCGTCATGTCGTGCCCGGCGGACGATTTCGCGAGCTATATTACTGGGACAGCTACTTCACCATGCTGGGCCTTGCCCGGTCGGGACGGCAAGACCTGGTCGAGGACATGGTGGAAGCGTTCGGCAGCCTGCTCGATCGTTTCGGTCGAATTCCCAACGGGACTCGCTCTTACTATCTAGGCCGATCGCATCCGCCCGTTTTCTATCTGATCGCCGGCCTGTCGCGGGACCGGTCGGAGGCGGCCCGGCGGCGTCGGCTCGGCTGGATGATGGCCGAGCATCGTTTCTGGATGGCGGGTGCGGATGCGCTAGCCCCAGGCGAGGACTATGCGCGCGTCGTTCGGTTGCCGGACGGTGCGGTGCTCAACCGTTACTGGGATGACAATGCGCTGCCGCGTGACGAATCCTGGCGGGAGGATGTTGCGCTCGCGCAAAGCACGCCGACCAGAGCCGCTTCCGAATTATGGCGTGACTTGCGCGCTGCGGCCGAGAGCGGTTGGGATTTCAGTTCGCGCTGGCTGGGCGACCGCCGCTCGCTTGCGACGATCCGCACCACGCGTCTCTTGCCCATCGACCTCAACTCGCTGCTCTACGGGCTGGAGGGCGCGGTAAGGGATGAAGCGCAGGCGTTGGGCGAGATCGAGACGGCTGACCGGTTCGCGATGCGCGCGACGGAACGGCGAACCGCCGTCGAGCGCCACCTCTGGAACGAGCGCACAGGGTATTATGCGGACTTCGATCTGGATCTCGGGACTCAGAGCGATCAGCGCACGGCCGCCATGGCATTTGCGCTGTTCACTCGCCTGTCAGACCCATTGCGGGCGGCAAAGACCGCGCGCGCGTTATCGGCGCTCGTCGCGCCGGGCGGCCTGCTCACGACGCTCGATCACACCGGGCAGCAATGGGACGCGCCAAACGGGTGGGCGCCGCTGCAATGGGTTGCGATCAGCGGGCTCGAAAATTACGGCGAGTCAGCTCTGGCAGACACGATCTCGCGCCACTGGCTGGAAACGGTGACCGACCAGTATCTCAAGAGCAGCCAATGCTTGGAAAAGTACGACATGCAGCACGGCGGTGCCGGTGGCGGCGGTGAATATGTGTCGGAGGTCGGGTTTGGCTGGACCAACGGGGTCACACTCGAAATCTTGGGCAGGCTGCCGCCGGAAGCGGACCAGGAGGCAAGTGCCCGCTGGGCAACCAACGCGTAGAGGTAGATCGATCGCATTTGAAACGGACGTCGGTCCGTTTTGAAGCGGCAGCGTGCGGCGGTCAGGCACAAGGCCGCCGGGTCGGCCCTGACCCGGCGGCTCGTGCCGACCGTCAGTCTTGAGGCAACATCGCCCTCTCCCTCTCCGCACGTCGTCGCAGGCAATTGTGGCGCACGCGCGACCGGTCAATCGGTGCCGAGCGGTCGCAGCGGCGTCGGCCTGTTTTCCGGCAGCGGCGGTACCGTGCGCAGCACCAGCGCGATCGCCAGCGCGATCACGCCCAGCACGCCGCAGAACCATGCGACGCCCGGCCAGCCCCCGTGCGTCCAGCCGATCCCGCCGACCGACCCCAGCACGCTCGACCCGGCGTAATAGAAGAACAGATACAGCGCCGCCGCGGACCCGCGCCGCCCCAGCGCGCGCCGGCCGACCCAGGCGCTGGCGATCGAATGCGCGCCGAAAAAGCCGATCGTCGTCACCCCGATCCCGGCGATCACCAGCCACAACGAGCTGGCCGCCGTCAGCGCGACGCCGACGATCGTCACCGCCACCGGCACCCAGAACAGATGCCGCCGCCCCACGCGCCCGGCCGCGGCGCCGAACCACGCCGAACTCGCCGAGCCGAGCAGATAGAGCAGGAAGATCGCACCGACCGCGGCATGGCTCAGCCCATAAGGCGCCGCCATCAGCCGGAAACCGACGTAATTGTAGATGCTGACGAACAGCCCCATCAGCACGAACGCTTCGGCGAACAACATCGGCATCGCCCCGTCGCGAAAGCAATCGAGGAACCGGCGCGCGACCGCCGCGGGTGACTGCACCGCCGGCACGAAATGACGCGACGGCGGCGCAAGCCGCCGGAACGCCTCCGCCACGGCCAGCCCGGCGATCCCGACCATCGCCACCGCGCCGCGCCAGCCGGCCCCGTCGGTCAACAGGCTGACCCCCAGCCGCCCCGCCATCCCGCCGATCGCGCTGCCCGCGATATACAACCCCATCGCCGAGCCGACCGCCGCCTGGTCGACCTCTTCGGCGACATAGGCCATCGCCACCGCCGGCACGCCCGCCAGCGCGACACCGGTCGCAAAGCGCAACGCCAGGAACGCCGGCCAGCCCGGTGCCGCCGCGGCGACGAGCGTGAACCCGCCCGCCAGGAACATCGCCGCGACCATCAACGGCCGCCGCCCGATCCGGTCCGACAGCGCACCGGCGAGCAGGATGCCGACCGCAAGCGGCCCCGTCGCCAGCCCGACCGCCAGGCTGGCGCCTTCCGCACTCAACCGGAAATCATGCGCGAACAGCGGCAACAAAGGCTGGGCCGAATAGAGCAGCGAAAAGGTCGAGAAGCCGGCAAACAACATCGCCAGCGTCAGCCGGCGATACGCCGCCGTGCCCCGCGTCAGCGCCACCGCTATCGCGCCGTCCGCAGCACGGCGAACCCCGCGACCGCCGAAGCTAGCGACCCGAGCAGCACACCGACCTTCACCTCGTCGATCATCGCCGCGTTGCCGGGGAACGCGAGGCCACCGATGAACAGGCTCATCGTGAAACCGATGCCGCACAGCAACGCCACGCCATAGATCTGCCGCCAGGTCGCCCCCGCCGGCGGCTGCGCCACCCCGGACGCGACCGCGAGACGCACCGCCGCGAAGATGCCGATCTGCTTGCCGAGGAACAGCGCCAGCGCGATGCCGAGCACCAGCGGCTGCGTCAGGGTCGCGAGACTCATCCCCGCCAGCGACACGCCTGCGTTGGCGAAACCGAACAGCGGCACGATCGCGAACGCGACCCACGGGCTGAGCGCATGTTCGAGGCGGTGGAGCGGTGAACCCTCGTCCGCGCCGCCCGGTATCGTCATCGCGGCGACGACCCCGGCGATCGTCGCGTGCACGCCGGACAGCAGCACGAGATACCATAAGGCCGCGAACCCGATCAGATACGGCCACAGCGCCTTGACGCCGAACCGGTTCAGCGCGGCCATCGTCACCGCGACCGCCGCCGCCCCGCCCAACGCCGCCAGCGCCAGACCATGCGTATAGAATGAAGCGATGATCGCCACCGCGCCCATGTCGTCGACGATGGCGACAGTGGTCAGGAACAGTTTCAGCGAAGTCGGCACGCGCGGCCCCGCGAGCGCGAGCACGCCGATCGCAAAGGCAATGTCGGTCGCCGCCGGGATCGCCCAGCCGCCGCGCACGTCCGCCGCGCCGCCGGTTACCGCCAGATACAGCACCGCCGGTGCCGCCATCCCGGCGACCGCTGCGATTACCGGCAGACGACGCTTGTCCGCGCTTGCCAGTTCGCCGCCGACCAGCTCGCGCTTGATCTCCAACCCGACGAGCAGGAAGAATATCGCCATCAGCGCATCGTTGATCCACAGATGGACGGTCATCGGCCCCAGCTTGGGCGTAAAGACCGGCCCGGTCTGGGCGTGGAGCAAGTGGAAGTAACCGTCGGCGAGCGGCGAATTGGCCGCGGCCATCGCCAGCGCGGCGGCGGCGATCAGAACAATTCCGCCGGCGGCTTCGTCCGCCAGGAAGCGCTGCAGGATGGAAGGTCTGGGCGACGCCATGCGCGTCTGTAGCAAGCCCCTTCCCTTCAGGGGAGGGGTTGGGGTGGGGAAGTCACGAACGCAAGTCTCTTCAGCGAATCTCCCACCCGTCCCCGCCCCTGAAAGAGGGCAACTGGGTTACCTCACCAACGCGTCCGCAATCAGCTTGCGCGTATTGTCCACGCCATAGAGCGCGATGAAGCTGCCCATGCGCGGGCCCTGGCTCGACCCCAGCAACGTCTCGTACAGCGCCTTAAACCAGTCGCGCAGTTCGGCGAACCCGCCCGTCTTGCCGATTTCGTAGACGATGTTCTGGATGTCCTCCGCGCTCGCATCCGCGGGCAAAGCGGCAAGGTCGGCATCGAGCCGTTCGAGCGCCGCGACCTCCACGCCGTGGGGCTTGCGCCGCACCAGGGTCGGCGCGACGAAATCGCATGCATAGGCCAGCGCATAGCCGATCAGCCGGTCGAGCTCGGGATAGGCGTCCGGCGTCGCATCGGCGACATAGTTCGCCAGATACGCCCACACCTGCTCGCGCGTCGCGCCCTCGCCCATCACCCCGACCAGGTTGAGCAGCAGTCCGAACGTCACCGGCAAGGCGTCCTGCGGCACCTGGCCGTTATGGATATGGTGAACCGGGTTACCGAGCCGCTCCTTCGCTTCCTGCCCATGATAATTGGCGCGGAACTGCCAATAATCGTCGACCGCACGCGGGATCAGCCCGAGGTGAAGCGACTTCGCCTTCTTGGGCTCGCGATAGATGTAGAAGGCCAGGCTCTCGTCCGGACCATAAGTCAGCCATTGTTCGATCGACAGGCCGTTGCCCTTGGTTTTCGAGATCTTCTCGCCCTTTTCGTCGAGGAACATCTCATAATTGAACCCCTCCGGGGGACGCCCGCCGAGCGCGCGCGCGATCTTGCCGGACTGGATCACCGAATCGATCAAATCCTTGCCCGCCATTTCGTAATCGACGCCCAGCGCGACCCAGCGCATCGCCCAATCGACCTTCCATTGCAGCTTGGCGCCGCCCGACAGGATCGACTGTTCGACCGTCTCGCCCTCGTCGACGAAGCGCACGATTCCGGCCTCGGCATCGATCACCTCGACCGGCACCTGCAGCACGATGCCGCTTTTCCGGCTGACCGGCAGCACCGGCGAATAGGTCGCCTGCCGCTCGGCGCGGAGCGTCGGCAGCATGATGTCCATCACCGCCCGATAGTGACGCAGCACCCCGCGCAGCGCATCGTCGAACTTGCCGCTGGCGTAATAGTCGGTCGACGACACGAATTCATAGTCGAACCCGTAACGGTCAAGGAAGTCGCGCAGCAGCGCATTGTTGTGCGCGGCGAAGCTGTCGTGCGTGCCGAACGGATCGGGCACCTTGGTCAGCGGCTTGCCGATATATTGCGCGAGCATGTCGCCGTTGGGCACGTTCCCCGGCACCTTGCGCAGGCCGTCCATGTCGTCCGAAAACGCGATCAACCGCGTCGGCGTGTCCGACAGCGTCTCGAACGCGCGGCGAACCATCGTCGTGCGCAGCACTTCGTTGAACGTGCCGATATGCGGCAGGCCGGAGGGACCATAGCCCGTCTCGAACAGCACGGGCGCACCGCCCGGCTTGCCGTCCGGATAGCGCTTGAGCAGCTTGCGCGCCTCCTCATACGGCCAGGCCTTGGAATCGAGTGCGGCGGTGCGGAGGTCGGTGGTCATCCCCCTCCCTTAACCCCGGCGCGGCAAAATTCCATGCTGCGCCGCAACCTTGATCAAGGTTTATGCGTCTCACCGCCGCATGATCGTCACCCCCACGCCCCGCTACAGCCGCATCGTCGCCGAGGTGTGGAAACCGTTGCTGGCGCTGTTCGCCTGGGATTGCACGGTCACCGTCGTCTATTATCTCTCGCCCTTCACCGCGCCGTCGCTGCCGCTCACGCTGTTCGGCACGGCGCTGGCGCTGTTCCTCGGCTTTCGCGACAATTCGGCGTATCAGCGGTGGTGGGAAGGCCGCGTGCTATGGGGCGCGATGATCAACGCGTCGCGCAGCCTGGCGCGCGAGGTCGTCACTTTCCTGCCCTATGCGCGCGACGGCGAGCTGTGGGACCTGAAGCGCACGATCGTGTTGCGCCATATCGCCTATGTCCAAGCGCTGCGCTGCCAGCTGCGGCGGCTGGATCCGGCGCCGGAGGTCCTGCGCTTCCTGTCGCCGGATGAAGCCGCGGTGGCGCTGGGCCGAGTCAACGTCGCCAACGGCATCGTCGACGGCACCGCCGGCCGCATCGCCAAGGCCCGGCGCCAGGGCTATATCGACACCGTCCTGCACGCCGCGCTGGAACGGACGTTGACCGACATCACCAACGCGCAAGGCGGGATGGAGCGGCTGAAGAACACGCCGCTGCCCAATCAGTACCGCTTCTTTCCGACCCTGTTCACCCGGCTGTTCTGCATCATGCTGCCGATCGGGCTGGTGGAAACGCTGCAATGGGCGACGCCGATCGGGTCGACGATCGCCGGGCTGATGTTCCTGGCAGTGCTGCAGATCGGCGAGGATTTGACCGATCCGTTCGCCAATACCGTTCATGACGTGCCGTTGACGGCGATGTGCCGGACGATCGAGATCGACTTGCTGCAGGCGATCGGCGATCCGGCGCCGGCGCCGATGACGCCCGACCGGGATGTGTTGTGGTAGGACGCCGATCGCCGGCTGTTTCCATTTCGTTCCGCGTCTCCTACACCCGCCGGGCATGAGCCTGCCCTACCCCGCCCTGCACGCCAGCCACGCCGGCGTCTGGATCGCCGACGCGGACGGATCGCGCGCGGTCGGGCGGGGGGAAGCGATCCGCCGCGCGGCCGACACGCCGATGATCGTGCTCAACGCGCCGCTGGTCGGGCAGCGGCTGGGCTATGCCGAACTGTCGGGGCTCGATCTGCTGGAGCTGTTCGCGTTCCTGCGCCCGGCGACTTTCCTGCCGCCGACGCCGCGTGGCCTGGCGCGGATGCTGGGGCTGACCCCGCCCGAGGACGAGGCGAGCATCGCCGCGTTCCTGCGCGACGCGGCGAGCGCCCTGCTGACGACCCCCGCCAGCGACTGGCCCGAGCGCGAGGGCGCCTGGACCGCGGCGCAGAGTCTCGCGCGGCTGCGCTGGCCCTGGGCGCCGCTGCTCGCCGAGCGGATCGCGCGACCCCAGCAGCAGGAACGCTGGTTGTTCTCGAAGCTGCCCGAATGGGACGAAGCGGCGCCGCGCCCCGCGCCCGGGACCGTCACGCTCGACGATGCCGAGATCGCCGACCGGCTGGCCTTCCTGACCGGCCGCGACGCCGAACAGCGCGTTGGCCAGCGGTCGTTCGCCGAGGCCGCCGCCGCCGCCTTCGCGCCGCGGACGATGCGCGACAATCCCAATATGCTGCTGGCCGAAGCGGGTACCGGGATCGGCAAGACGCTCGGCTATCTCGCGCCCGCGTCGCTGTGGTCGGAGCAAGCCGGCGGCGCGGTGTGGATTTCGACCTTCACCAAGGCGCTGCAACGCCAGCTCAACCACGAAACCGCGCGGCTGATCCCCGACGCCGCCGAGCGCCGCCGCCGCGTGGTGACGCGCAAGGGGCGGGAGAATTACCTCTGCCTGCTCAACCTGGAGGACGCGTTGCAGGGCGGGTTCGCCGGCCGCGCCGCCGTGCTTGCGCACCTCGTCGCGCGCT
>Ga0164297_10003771_pt1 | contig 13938 bp, 15 predicted proteins | sample GEODES058metaG_FD_113539 | JGI IMG/M metagenome (GOLD analysis project Ga0164297, IMG submission 113539) | Dystrophic lake water microbial communities from Trout Bog Lake, Wisconsin, USA - GEODES058 metaG | ecosystem: Environmental > Aquatic > Freshwater > Lake | place: USA: Trout Bog Lake... | reverse complement strand
TGCGATCAGTACATTCGCTGATGCGAATGTGAGCGTAGAGACTTGGGGCTACAACATCAATGGAAAACGTGTTAATTGAATTCAATTAACACACTCAATATCTGTATAAACAATTTGTGTCAAGTAGTCCGACGGCTTGAGTCCCCGCACTAGGTCACATCGAAGTGCTCCTTGCGTAGCCCTGATCTCACTTCAAGGGCGCAGCAAATGTCAGTAACGGTCTTGCGTCGTTCCAGGTGAGCTGACGGACGCCGAGGCCGCGCCGCCTCAGATTGTTGACGCAGTTACTCCGTAACCAGAAATGCAACTCGCGGACGAGGAAGTTCTGGTCGACGTTCTGCCGCAACGACGAGTGCATGTTCAACGTCGTACGCCTCAACCAGCTCCTGAGTGAGGCCCCGATGGAAGTCACCCCAGAGCACGCGGAAGGTAAAGGGGGCGGTACCCATGGTTCACTACTGTAGCCCAGACTCCGTTAGTAACGCCGATAATGTACGTTATGTAAAGTAATTGAATTGCATAGCCAGAAGGCGTTTGAGCCCAATACCCTCGCCCTAGGCCACCCAAAGGTAGCCTTTCTAGGCAATGACACAACTCACCCACATTGGCCCTAAGCGCTTCTTCCGCGCCCTGGCCATAGTGGGCGCCTCTGGAGCCGCCGGAACGGTTCTTCGAGACCTACTCCTCAAGCTTCAACCAGCGGCCACGGCCACCGACTGGACCACGCACCTACCTTGGGTCCTGACCTCAATCAACCTCTCCGGTATCTATCTCGTCACCCGCATACTGATTGGTCCGCTTCGCCACCACACTTTTAATAGCGAGTCTCGCCTGTTTTGGGTTACCGGATTCTTCGGCGGGTACACGTCCTATTCGAGCCTTTTCGTCACCCTAGGAGCCATCTGGCACCTCTCGGTACCAGCGTCGATTTTGACGGCCCTGGTGATCATCAGCGCCAGCATCGGCGTAGGGGCCTTAGGGCTGATTGGAGCGAAGAAGTGACGTTGCTCCTGGTTGGACTCTTTGGCGGGCTAGGTTGCATCGTTCGCTACGTCATTGAGTTCTTGGTGCGCTTGTGGCACCCAACACGCCGGCCGTGGGGAACTGTTGCCGCCAACTTTCTGGGTACGGCTCTCGCGGGATGGGCTGTCTACCGCCTCTCAGGTTCGTCCGACGCGCACCTGCACTCGGTCGTTATCACCGGTTTTTGCGGGGGACTCACGACGGCATCGTCCGCGCTCGCCATTCCTGTTCTCTTGGCGAAGACGCACCACTGGAAGTACTCGGCAGCACTCATCATCACTGCCCCGCTTCTTTGCGCTGTGGGCTTTGCTCTCGGCATGACCATTGCTGCCCACTAAGGCAGCGAACTACGGACGCTTCGTCAACTTCCATTCAAAGGGGATTGCGCCCGCGTCAATGAGTCGATGACCGCCATCAATGGCAATGCAGGCCCCGTTGACGTAACTGGCATCAGCACTCAGCAGCCACGAAATGACCGAAGCCACTTCCCTGGCTTCTGCCGGCCTACCGAGTGGGACCAATGAGGTGACCTCTGCGTACGCATCTTCAATATCGAGACCGCCCAGCAACTCACTCGCTGCACGCATTTCTTGGTCAGCCATCTCCGTACGCGTCCACCCTGGGTTCACTACGTTGCACCTCACCGGCTGTTCACCACTCCCCTCCTCAACAGCCAGAGAATTAGAGAGTGCCACGAGGCCAGCCTTCGACACCGCGTACGCAGCCATGCCCGCAGGTGTGCGGTCAGCCGCGACCGACGCGACCATGACAATGGAGCCAGAGCTTTTCCGTAGAGCAGGAAGGAGCTGCTGCGTGAGCATGAACGGCCCGGTCAGATTCACGTCCAAAGCCTGCTTCCACGACGACACGGAAGTCTCGGCAACGGTACCGGCGATCATGGCGCCCGATGCGTGAACGAGACCAACGAGCGGCATGCCAGTGGCCTCAATTTCTTCCACAACGCGTCGGTTGTCATCCTCGGATGACACGTCGGCCACAACGAAACGACAACCAATATCGCTGGCGAGGCGCTCGAGTACGTCGCCGCGACGACCAGTGATTAAAACTTCAAGGCCCTGGTCGCGGAGTCTCCGGGCAGTCGCTGCCCCAATGCCTGTTCCACCACCCGTAACAACGACCAATTTGTTCTGAGTCATCACACACTCCCCTTCATGAAAAAAGGGCGCACCGGCTTCCCGGTGCGCCCTTTGCTCTCGAAATACTGCCTGATTAGATCTTCTGAGGACCTTGATCGCTCGTAGCTAACGAGGCGAAGTCGTCTTGTCCTGATGGAGCCTTCAGAGCAAAGCCCGCCACGAGGCCCAACGCAAGAATCACGAGGGCAGAAAGTGGCGCACTCAACGTGGGCTCCATCACCTTGTAGAGACCACCGAAGATTGCTCCCGCGGTGACGAGGACGGCCACGACAATTGCCGCGTAGAGGCGAGCCTTCGAAGCGTGATCCTTGAGGCCACGGATTGCACCAAGAGCCAGGAGTAGGTAGATCACCGACAACGCGAATCCACCGTACGTCGACATCCAACTAAACACTGACACGTACTCAGGAGTCTGTGGAAGGGCGAATGAAGTCGTCTTCAACGCGAGGAAGATAGTAACCACGAATGAAACGAACATCACCGCTGAACCACCAATCGGAGTTCCACGTGAAGAAACGGCAGCGAGCTGCTTAGGCAGACGACCGTCGCGGGCCATTGAGAAGAAACCTCGTGAGGCAGCAACGGCAGTACCAATAAGCACCGCCACCATGTCCAAGATCACCACGAGCTCAACCAAGCGCCGCATGGCGACACCGGCGAAACCACCGGCTGAGCTTGGGCCAGCCAAAACAAAGAGGGGTCCCGCCGCATTGGCCTTACCAATGGCGGAAAGGTTGAAGTGGAAACCTGACACCTGAGCGAAGGTACCAATGACGTAGAACACGATTGCAATGCCCACCGCCAGAAGAACGGCACGAGGAATGTTGCGCTCAGGCGTGTCAGTCTCTTCACCCAAGTTGGCCGATGACTCAAAGCCAGTGAAGAGCAGTACGCCGTAGAGGACGCCGAACAAAACTCCAGACCAGTGCTTAGGCGAACCACTCGCCGAGAAACCTGAACCAATGTGGTGGAGTCCTCCGGACTTAATGATTACGTACAGTGAGAAAATGAACACCACGGCGAGCGAAGTCAGTGCGAGCACCAACTGCACACGAGTTGAGAGCGCCACGCCAAGGTAGAGAACCACCGAAACGATTGCCAAAAGAATGAGGTCCCAGCCAAAGTAAGGGATTCCCGCCCAGTTGAACTCTCCGGCGATTGTGTCGTGGATGGTTCCACCAATCATGACCAGAATCCCTGCTGACAACAGCATGATGCCGGTGTAGTAGAGGTAGCCAGCGGCGGAACCAATCTTCGATCCAAGGCCGTCACTTACGTAGGTGTAGAGCGAACCAGCCGCTTGAATGCGTCGAGCGTATTCGGCCACGAGCCAGCCAATGCCCACAATGCCAATGCCAGCCAGAACAACCGAAAGCGCTGCTCCAGTACCTGCACCATTTCCAGTGGCAGACGTAATTCCAACAATGAGTGGAACAAGGAATGCGATCGAGAAGACCGGCCCCATAAATCCAACAGACTGCGCCACGGCATCTAGAAGACTCAGCTTCTTAGCGCCCCCAAGTTTTTTAGCGTCACCGCTCACAATAAATCCCCCCCGGTTTTATTAATGCCTTAAGGCATTCACAAAATCGTAAGGGCACAAACGATTGATGTCAAGCACCTAGTGGAGCTTGCCGAGCGCGGTAACTACCTTTCGGCAAAGTGCCGGCACTTCGCTCAGATCGTCGGTGTACATTGAGGGTTTGAAGCAAAATGTTGTGTAACCGGAAGCAACTTGCCCGGCCAACGCATCAATTGCTTCATCGAGACTCGCAACGGAGTCTGGCGTCTCGAAATGACCCCGAAGCCCACCAACCATCTCGATTTCGTCAATTGAGCGCCCTTGCTCAGTCATTGCCTGCTTTAGAACGTCAAGTTCCTCGGCGAGGGGCTGACCGAGAGGATTAAAGCCATCACCAAACGTGGCCAGTCGGCGCACGACTGCGCCATGTAGTGATGAGCCACCAAACCACAGCGTTGGTCCACCCTCTCGGTAGGGCCGAGGCGAACACCACACGGAGTCAATGTCGAAGTGCTCACCGTGGAATTCCATTGGAGCTTGGGTCCAGGCCCTCCGCCAAATCTCCAGCTGCTCGTCCATAATCGCGCCCCGCTTAGTAAACGGAACACCAACGGCCGCAAACTCTTCCTCGTGCCAACTCACCGTTGGTAGGACGACGAGGCGACCTTTGCTCAACTGGTCAAGGGTGGCCAAATCCTTCGCGGAAACCAGAGGGTTTCGAAGCGGAGCAATCAATGCGCCAACCACCAACCTCAAGTGGGTAGTTCTCGAAGCAATTGCTGCCAACACCATGTAGGGACTAGGCCAAGGAGAGTCAGGGTCCTGATTACCGGGATAGGCATAGTCGCGCATATTGAAAGGAAGGCCGTTGCTTCCTGAAGAGCGACCGAGAACAACGTGGTCGCTCATCATCACGCCGTCAACACCGGCCTCTTCCGCTGCGACAGCCAACTCAACAAGATCACTCACTGAAGGTTCGGGGTGCAAGGTCCAATTCTCAGATAAGACCATCAGTGCTTTGAGTGGACGTTTACTCATACGAAGGCGTACCTGTGTTCAACCGCGAAGTGCTCGCACTCGCGACGCTTCACCGACAACCCATGAAAAAGAGGGGTCTGGGGCGGTCATGAGTTCGGGATGCCACTGCACGGCCACGACCAGCCCATCTGTCGTTTCTACGCCTTCAATAATTCCGTCGGGTGCTTTTGCTGAGACAATCAAGTCGGCTCCAAGGCGTTCAACGCATTGGTGGTGCAGAGAATTCACGGCGAGCTGTGGCTCGTATAGGTTTGAGGCAATGGTTCCCGGAACGACCTCAACCTCATGCGTTGCGGTACGACCATCTACGTCCCACTGTGGGTGACCAACACCGTCAGAGATATCCAGATGCTGCTTCAGTGTTCCGCCGTAGGCGATATTGATGAGTTGGAATCCACGGCAAATTCCTAAGACCGGAATACCTTTGCTCCGAGCCGCGGCGAACAGATCAAGTTCCCACTCGTCACGTTCGTCTTCCAGTGGACCAAGTTCGAGTACTGGCGCTTCGCCGTAACGAGCCGGGTTAATGTCAGCTCCCCCGCTAAGGACCAAGGCGTCGAGATGCTCCATCATGTCGCTGACTTCTGCGTCCCTAGTGAGCTCGATGGGAAGTCCACCCGCCAGAGCCACCGACTTTCCGTAGTCAGCAAAGTGCAGGTCAAAGGCGACATCGTGCATTGCTCGGGGTACTTTCGAGCCAAGCCACTCAGCTTTCCAGCGGCGGCCCGATATTCCAATAAGTGGCTTGGTCATACGCCAATAGTACGCAGAGAACGCCATACTGTGCTGTAATGTCAAAAGTCGTTTGGAATCAAACAACAAGGGGGCACCATGAGTACCAATATTGACATCACTTCACATGACATCTACCTCTCTGGGGTTCCCCACGAGTTCTTCGCCGAGCTACGCGCCAACGACCCCGTTCACTGGACCGAAGAGTCCGACGGTCGTGGCTTCTGGTCAATAACGAAGTACGAAGACGTACTCGCAGTTTCTCGCAATACCGAAGTTTTCTCTTCACGCCTCGGCATTCGCCTCGAGGATATGGACGAGGAAGAGACAGAGGCTCGTCGCACTTTGATGGAAATGGACGCTCCTGAACACACTCGTCTCCGTCGCCTGGTCTCACGCCCCTTTGCGCCAAAGTCGGTTGCGGCCTACGAAGACGCTGTTCGAGAGATCGCTGTGGACATCATTGAGTCACTGCGAGGCGAAGAGGAGTTTGACTTTGTGAAGCGCGTCGCACGCGAGCTTCCCATGAGAATGCTCGGTCGACTTCTGGGCCTTCCAAACGAAGACCTCGAGTGGCTTGTTCAGCGTGGCGACGCCCTCATTGGCAACACCGACCCAGAGTTCACCGACTACGTCGTTGACCAGGTTGACACGTCCGACTACCGACTACTCCCCTTCCGCAGCCCTGTCGCTCTAGAACTTTTCGACTACGCCTCACAGGCCCTCGCTGATCGTCGTATTACGCCAACTCACGACATCCTCTCAGCACTTCTCGAGCCCAATGCTGAAGGCGATTCACTGGACGACAAAGCACTTAAGAACTTCTTCACACTGATGGTCGCCGCTGGTAACGACACGACCCGTTACTCCATGACCGGTGGGTTGCTCGCCCTCATTGAACGTCCGGCATTGTTCAACAAGATGAGCTCCATGACTATCGACGAAATGAAGCGCCTCGTCGACGAAATGCTCCGCTGGACGTCAGTAACCATGCACTTCCGTCGCACCGTCACCCAGGACACCGAACTTGGTGGCAAGACCCTCAAGGCCGGCGACAAGGTGGTTATTTGGTTCACTTCAGCGAACTACGACGAAGAACAGTTTGCTGAACCCTTCACCTTTAACGAAGACCGTTTTCCCAACCAGCACGTTGCGTTTGGACTTCACAGCCCACACCTCTGCCTGGGTGCACACTTGGCGCGACTTGAGATGCGCGTCTTGTTTGAAGAAATAGCGAAGCGCTGGTCCAGCGTTGAACTGAATGGCAACACTGAGCGCCTTCGCTCGAACTTCATTGGTGGCATCAAGAAGATGCCCGTCAAGGTGACTTGGATCTAAAGGAACGGGAAGTATTCCGACATTTCCCAGTCAGTAACGGCTGAGGTGTAGCGCTCCCACTCCGTGCGCTTGATCGTCACGTGCTGGGCAACCAGTGTTGGACCAAGAGCCTCGACCAGTTCGTTGTCACGCTCGAGTGCATCGAGGGCCGCAGCCAAGTTGTCTGGCACTCCTACCTTGGCGTCAATGGTGTCAAGACCGTTGCCACCTTCGTGGATTCCTGGCGACAACTTCGCCTTCGCGCCGAGAAGCGCAGCTTGAAGAACAGCCGCCATGGACGTGTGGATTACCGCCGCACCGTCACTCAAGCGGTGTTCAAGACGCGCTCCCGCTCCACGTTCGTTGGGAATGCGAATGGTGGCCCCTCGGTGGTCGTAGCCCCAGTTGGCCCAGTACCCCGAAAGCGACGCCGGGCGAAGACGCTTATAGGCGTTCACTGTTGGCGCACAAATACCAGCCAGACCCTGGTGGTGAGCAATCATGCCCCCAATGGCGTGCTTGGCCAGATCGGAGATTCCGTCGGGCTGTGAAGGGTCATCAATCGCGTTGCGGCCAGAGGTGTCACGCACTGAAATGTTGAGGTGCAGTCCACTACCTCCACGGTCACCTACTGGCTTACCCATAAAGGTCATCTTGAGACCCATTGACGTTGCCACTTCTCGAGCCAGGACCTTGAACAGGAATGCATCGTCGGCAGCGCGAAGCGCGTCGGCATAGTGCAGGGTGAACTCAAACTGCGAGCAGTCGTATTCGGAGTTGACTGATTCGAGCGGAATGCCCGCATCGTGACACTTCGACCAGATGGCGTCAACAATGCCGTAGGGGTCAACATCGGGACCGGTTCCGTATACGAAGGCGCCAGGCGTCGTGATGGGGCGCCATCCTCCGTTTCCGTCCGGTTCAAAGATGTAGGCCTCGAGCTCCAAACCGACATACGGTTCATAACCGAACGCACGCCAATCGGCGATGGCCTTGCGAAGAGCGCCCCGTGGAGAGACCGAGAAGACTTCGCCGTGGCGCACCAGATCAGCCACAACCACCCGAGTGTTCTCTTCCCAGCCCGGCCGTACATCGTCCATTTCGTAGACAGCGTCAAAGTCCGGCAAACCTTCATGCCAGTGGCTTCCCGGTGTCTCTGGCGTCATTTCACGGTCGTAGCCAAGTGCCCAGAGTCCAGTGCAGTGGTGGACGCCTTGTTCGGCCAAGGCTGCAGGTACGTACTTACCTCGGGCAAGGCCCAAATGGTCGGGCCACAGCACACGGACGCGGTCAAATGAACTACTCATAATTTTCTTCCCCCGAAAGAAACTCTTGAAACGAAAAGTAGCACGTCGAAGTCCAGAAGTTTGTAAAGTGGGATAATCATTTAGATACAAACGACTTTTCGTGGGGGGCATATATGGAGTTTCGTCGAATACTGCTAGACGGCAACATTGTTGATGTGATGGTCCGTGGCGACGAACTCGTCGCAGCCGATGGTCGGACCGTACCAACAGAGATTGCTCACCACCTCCCACCAGTAACGCCATCAAAGATCCTGTGCTGTCACCTCAACCACGTTTCACGCGTCCGCGAGTTTCAGATTGAACTACCGCCAGCACCAACGTGGTTTCAAAAGCCAGTGTCGTCGCTCAACTCGCACGGTGGCGCCATCGTTCGCCCCGCCAACTGCCAGTACCTCAACTTCGAAGGTGAAGTGGCCATCATTATCGGACGAACTGCTCGCAACATCAAGCTTGAAGACGCACACCACTACATCGGTGGCTACTCAATCGCCAACGACTATGGCCTTCATGACTTCCGCGACACTGACGCAGGCTCCATGCTCCGCGTGAAGGGCGCTGACACACTGTGCCCGGTGGGACCTGGCATCGTTACCGATTGGGACTTCCGCGGTAAGTCGATGCAAACAACGGTGAACGGCAAGGTGATTCAGGACGGCTCCACGGACGAAATGGCCTGGGACATGCACTACCTCGTGACCGACATGGCCCGTCTCATTACGCTCCAACCCGGTGACATCATTCTCTCGGGGACACCCGCCTACTCCCGACCCGTGCAACCAGGCGACGTCGTTTCGGTTGAGGTTGAAGGCCTGGGCAAACTGACGAACCACATCGTCTCCTCGCCCGAGCCAGTAAGTGACGAAGTTGGTGCGCAGCCAACCGCCACAGAAGAAGTGCTGTCCACAACATTCGGTGGCGACTGGGAGTTTCGAGGTCAGCGCCGACCCTACCCAACCCCGAAGGAAGATCTCCCCTTCCCTCGCGTACACCCAAAGTTCCAATCATGACCACACGAGTACACATTGCCGGATCAGACGTTGCCACGGGCCACTTCATCAACAACCAACGAGTCGACTCAACCACAACATTTGAGGACAGGTCACCACTCGACTGGAATGTGAAACTCGCTGACATCGCTAGGGGCGGTGCACACGAAGCCGACCTCGCCGTCACCGCAGCGGTCAACGCGTTCCCCGGATGGGCCGCTCTTACGGCTGAGGAACGTCGTGCGTACATGCACCGACTAGCCGGCCTCATCGACGCCAATGTTGAAAAGATCGCCGCCGTCGAGTGCCTCGATATGGCCATGCTGGAAGAGTCCCTGCGCCTTCGCGTTATTGGACGTGGGGCCAGAAACTTCCGCGCCTACGCGGACCTGGCTGCTGCGTACGAAGCCCGCTCCTGGGAATCAAACGGAACACACAATCAAGTGCTTCGCATGCCCGCGGGCCCGACAGTCGTCATTACCCCGTGGAATGCCCCCTTCATGCTCTCCACCTGGAAGTGTGCGCCAGCCCTCGCCGCGGGCAACACGGTGATTCTGAAGCCCGCTGAATGGTCACCCCTCAGCTGCTCAATGTTGATGGACTTGGTTGCTGAAGCGGGCTTTCCACCAGGAGTCTTCAACTTGGTACAAGGCCTAGGGGAAGAAGTTGGCGCGGCACTTGTCTCTGACGACCGTGTTCGCCGCATCTCCTTTACGGGCTCGCCTGAGACTGGTCGCATTATTGGCGTTGAAGCAGCGAAGAACTTGGTTCCCTTTACCGCAGAGCTTGGAGGCAAGGGCCCCTTTGTTGTCTTTGACGATGCCGACCTCGACCTAGCCGCACAAAAGGCCGCCGTTATGTTCGACGATGCCGGCCAGGTGTGCTTGGCCGGTACGCGCCTCCTCGTCGACGAGAAGATCTACGACGCCTTTATGGAGAAGTTTGTCAACGAGACCGCCAAACACGTACTCGGCGACTCGCGTGAGCCTTCGACAACGATTTCGCCAATGATTCACCCTGAGCACCTTGCCCGTGTTGAAGGATTCGTACAACGAGCCAAGGACAGTGGCGACACCATCTTGTTCGGTGGCAACAAGCCCACGGAAGATGGTTTGTGGTTCGAGCCCACCGTCATTGTGCCAAGGAATAACAACTCGGAAGTAGTCCAGAATGAAATCTTTGGACCAGTCCTCACTCTGCAAAAATTCTCAACCGAAGAAGAAGCACTCCAGCTGGCGAATTCAACACGCTACGGTCTCTCCGCAATGGCCTTCACTTCGTCCAACGAGCGCGCTGACCGTTTTGGCATGGCCGTGCGAGCGGGCACTATTTGGATTAACTGCTTCCTTGTCCGCGACCTCACCGCACCTTTTGGCGGGGCCGGTATTTCGGGCATTGGTCGCGAAGGCGGCGATCATGCGCTTGATTTCTACAGCGATGTAAAGACCTACCAGGTAAAGGACGGTACAACACATGGGTGAAATAGTCGGCGCAGGGCTCATAGCTCACGTTCCCACCATCGTTCTTCCCGACGACATCCGTCGTTCACTGAATAACGGTAATGAGAGCACGCTCTATACGGGCCTCCATCAGCTGAAGCGTGAAGTCTTCGACGAAGTGAAGCCAGACCTGGTCGTGGTCTTTGACTCCCACTGGTTCACCACCGTCGAGACAGTCATCACGTCAGCACCACGTCGCAAGGGTTTCTATACCTCGGATGAACTCCCCCGAGGCATGAGTTCAATGCCCTACGACATTCCGGGCAACCCTGAGTTCGCCAAATTAGTTGGCTCCATTGCTGACGCCACCGACGAGTGCTGGATTACGCCCATTGATAACGAGCACTTGCCGATCGCCTACGCCACCACCAACTTGTTGCCTTTCCTCCAAGGCCCCGAAGCGTGGATCACGGTATCAACGTGTCAAACCTCAGAACCAATTGACTTTTTCACTGTCGGTCACGTGGTTCGTCGAGCAGTTGAGCAGAGCGACCTCCGCGTCGTTCTCATTGCGTCGGGTGCACTCAGCCATACCTTCCACCCTCTGCGGTCATTGCGCAACCACGAAGCTGCCGGCGAGGAGCACATCTTTTCGGATGCCGCCCGTGTGGCCGACCATCAGATGATTGACTGGATGCTCGAAGGACGTCACGAGGAAATCGTTGCGTATTACCCAGAATTCATGAAGGTCAAGCCCGAGGGTCGCTTTGGTCACTTCCAAATGATGCAGTCAGCCTTGGGTGGCACCCAGTGCACCGCCAAGGGACGTATGTTCTCTGAGTACGAAAATTCAATTGGCACCGGCCAGGTGCACGTGTGGTTCGATCAGCCCAGCAACGGCTGGACCGGAAAGTAGGAGTTATGAAGGGCCTTCCATTCCCCCGTACCGAAAGTGGACAGTCTTCAATACTGCCCCCACTTCCTTGGCACTACTCCGGTGATCTACTCACCGTGGAGTACCGCACCGACCCATCGGCTATTGCCAAGTTGCTGCCCGAAGGAGTCACCCTGGCTAACGATGATGAAGACCCGGGTGCCGTGGCCTTCATTTGGGCCGATTGGCAAAGTTGTGGTGACAATGGTGCGGAACTCCTTGATCCGGTTCGTTCGCAGTACAAAGAGGCCTTCGTGGTGGTGCGCTGTCGCTACCAGGGAAAGCTCTACAGTCGTTGCGTTTTCATTTGGGTCGACAAGGACTTCGCCCTCGTGCGCGGCTACCTCCAGGGCTACCCGAAGAAGTTGGGCTCAATCCATCAGACACGCCCTATCACCGTTGGTTCCGCAGGGCCCCGTGTCGCCCCTGGTGGCAAGTTCGGCATGACGTTGGCCGCCAGCGATCGCCGCTTGGCTGAAGCCACGGTCACCCTCGAGAAGCCCGTTGACTCAGCTGGTTTCGTCAACGGGCACGCGATGTTGCACCACCGTTTCTTCCCGCGCATTGAACTCGATGGTCGCGACTCGCTGTCCGAAGTAGTGACCATGGCGGGCATCAACCTCGACTTGGGTCAAGCGTGGGGCGGCACAGCAACGCTCGATTTCTTCGATTCACCCAGCGAAGAACTACGCCTTATTGCGCCCCGGGAAATCATTGGCGGCTATTTCCGCACTGTAGGTACTACCTTTAATGGCGGTTCTACTCTAGAAGGATAGCTGTGTCGCGCAAAATAGCCAGTAGTGAACATGACGTACTCACCGGCGTCGAGCGCGACATCAACGAACGCCTCAACGGTCACAAGCTCGACTTCACCGCCATGTCAGCGGTGTCGAATATCTACCGAACCGGCACAGCCATCAGAACCCACATGGAGCGAGCCGTCCTGGCGGACTACGACCTTTCCTGGGTGGCCTTCACCGTGCTCTGGATCTTATGGATTTGGGGCGAGCAAGAAACGGGCCACGTTGCCGACGAAGCGGGTGTCACCAAAGGCACTCTCACTGGCGTTATGAAGACGTTGGTCAATCGCAAACTCATCAAGCGAATCCCCCACCGCGACGATCGCCGCCGCGTCTCCATCGCCCTAACGAAGTCCGGGGAGCGACTCATCGAGAAGCTCTTCCCCGAGTTCAATAACCACGAAACCGTCGCCGTCGAAACGCTCACGCTGAAGGAACAAAAGTTGTTGGCAGACTTGCTCCGCAAAGTCCACGGCAACATTGTGTCCGTCGATGAGGCGCCCCTCGAGGCCTAGGCCTTCATGCGACGAATTACTTCGTCAACAACCTGCGACGTGGTGTACTCGCCCGCTAGGTCAAAGGTGCGAACACCGTCTTCAGTGGTTGAGAAGATGGCGTTGCGAAGTCGTTCGGCTGCGCCAAAGCAGTGACTCTGCCCGCGGTGACCCGCCTGCTCCAGTACCGCGGCGCAGGCCAGCAGCATTGCTACCGGGTTGGCCACGTTCTTGCCCTCGAGTGAAGGAGCGGTGCCGTGTGGAGCCTCGGCCATCGCGGCTCGTACGTTCAAATTTTCGTCCAGTGAAAGCAGCACTGACTCAGCACCGGCAATCGAACCAAACATTGCCAAGACCAAGTCACTAAGAACGTCGCCGTCACGGTTTAGTGAGGGCATTACTACGGGGGTCGAAAAGCGTTCGGTCATGAGACCGGCGTAGGCGGCGTCAATGAGAACGGGCTTATAGACAATGTCCGGGTGACGCTTAGCGGCAGCATCCATCTCTTCTTTCAGCATGCCTTCGTACGTTGGCGACACGGTCCACTTGGGACCTCCGTACACGATGCCCTTCATCGCAGCGGCAGCCTGGAATGAGTATTCCGCTACGGCGGTGCAGGTCTTGCGATCAATTCGTTCGGTGCGCCACGCGCCTTCATTGGCACTACCAGCGTCTCCTTCGCGTCCTTCGGCTGCACCGTAGGCGTCGCCAACGGCCATGCGAATTACCACGAGGGGCTGCGAGAGCGAGAGCACCGGAGCGACACCAGGGATTGGTCGTCCGACGCGCACAATGACCTTTCCGTCGATACCTTCACGGAGAATACGGTTCGGTGATCCCACGCTGCCGATTGCCTCAGGAGTAATCGTGGCGGCCTTGAGTCCAAGACCCACTTCACTCATCGCTGCTGCGGCTTCGCGCACAACACCGTTGTTCGTCTTCTCGCGATTCGCTAGTGACAGGTCGTAGTGGATGAGTTCTACGGGAAAGCCAATGACGTCTTCTTCGAGGACCCGCAGGGCTTCAACCAGTAGCTCCTGGCCCGTCTGGTCACCTTCACAAACAACAATCTTCGTAGTAGTACTCATAGCAAAACCTTTCCGCACCTAGATTAGGCGGTCAAGGTCGACGCAACGACTAGCTACGCGGGACATCCTTCCAGGAAACGTCCTTGTCATTACGGGGTTCT
>Ga0164297_10003769_pt1 | contig 13941 bp, 8 predicted proteins | sample GEODES058metaG_FD_113539 | JGI IMG/M metagenome (GOLD analysis project Ga0164297, IMG submission 113539) | Dystrophic lake water microbial communities from Trout Bog Lake, Wisconsin, USA - GEODES058 metaG | ecosystem: Environmental > Aquatic > Freshwater > Lake | place: USA: Trout Bog Lake... | reverse complement strand
CGACGCGAATCTCGTAGTGTTGCGGCACCACTTCCCCGACCGCCGCGCGGACGACGAATTTGGCGCGGGAAAATCCCTCGTCACGGAGGCGTTCTACTAAAATGGTCGCCACCTGGTCGGCATGCTCGGCAATCACGTCGAAATCGGGCGTTTGCTCCACCAATACGCGCTCACGGGCAGGCATGTAGCGGCCGTAGAGGCTGCTCGCATAACTGCCGAAAAAGATGACGCCCTGGTCGATCAACGTGTCGCGGGTCACCTGGTGCAAACGTTTGCCTTCGTCTTCGTCGCCGGCGTCTGTCTCGTCCTTTGCCTCGTCCTTTTCCGCCTTTGCCTCTTCTTTCGACAGATCACGCTGGATGCTGACCGAATCGCACTCGTGGGTCACCTTCAACGGATAGTATTGGTTCAGTAGCACCAGACGCTTGAGTAACTTCTCCCAGCGCGAGACGTCGCCACCGGGGCGGGACAGTTCCAGATACATGTTCATCCGCAGAAAATTCGCCGGCGCGTAGCGGATCCCCGCGACCCGGATGGCTTCCCGCTGCAACATCCGGTAAATGGCCGCCGGCAACAGCGTGATGTCGGCAATCGGAATAAAGTTGACAAATACCTTGAACGTGCCGTAGTGCATGCCCGACTTGGCCTCGACTTCCGTGTAGCCTTCGGTGTGGTAGAGGTCCGCCAGCTCTTTGGCGTCTTCCAAAGGGTGCATCGAGTAGAAATCGTAGTCGGGGATTTCGACGTTGCGGTTGTAAAACTGCGCGTCTTTAGGCAGGATGTTGTTGATCGCCGTGCCGCCGTAGCAAATCAGACGTTTGCGCCGCAGAAAATTCTCCAACAGACGGATCATACGCCCCACCTCTTCCGAATTGGCGACCTTGGTCTTGACTAAATGATCGCTTTCGTCCACCGCGTGCCGCAAAATCGCCATTTCGCATTCTTCAAAGGTCAGCGTGTCGTCACATAGACGTGTGTGGTACCGACGGCGGGTGTGGGGTGGCATTCAAATTCAAATATCTCAACACCGGTCCCAGTTCCCAATACAGTATTTGGTATTAGGGGTACCCAGGCTAATAGTATATAGTATATAGGGCGATTCATTTCGTACATAGATATCATAGCATATAGCATAGAACATAGAACATTAGAACATAGACGCATCATAAAGGTCTGATCATGGAAATTGCCATTCCTGCCTTGGCCCTCGGGGGACTGTTCCTGGCCTCCAAAAACAAGCCACGCGAAACGTTTATGAATCAGTCCAAAGCCGCTGCGCAGGCGGCCGCGTTGCCCAACGTCGACGTGCCCGACGTGAACTATCCCGCGATGTACCCCATTGCCGGTTCGCCGAACCCGGAACTGGACGCCACGTCGGCGCTGTCGACCGTCAACCGGTTCGACGCGCCTTCGGTCTACACGGACAAATACTTTAGTACGAACCCGGAACTCAACCAGGTCTCGCAGATGACCGCCGTCAACGTCGCCCAGCAGAGCCGGTCGTACACGTCGATGACCGGGCAAACGGTGGACCTCGACTACTTTCGCCACAACAACATGGCGCCCTTCTTTGGGTCTAAATCGCGCGCCAACAATCCGTCCAACGCGATGGAATCGACTTTAGACAATTATACGGGGTCCGGGTCGCAACAGTACGCCAAACGCGAGGTCAATTCGTTTTTCCGGCCCAACGAGGGGTACCAGTGGGCCAACGGCATGCCGTCGACCAGCGAGTTTGTCCAGTCGCGCATCGTGCCCAGCATGAACATGGCAAACGTGAAACCGTTTGACGAAGTGCACGTGGCGCCGGGGCTCGGACTCGGCTACACGGCCGAGGGCGCCGGCGGCTACAATTCGGGGATGCTGGCGCGGGACCAGTGGCTCGACAAGACGGTCGACCAACTCCGCGTGGCCAACAAACAAAAGGCGTCCGGGCTCGGCATGCTGGGCTACGAAGGCCCGGCCAACAGCGCGATCAAACGGTCCGCCACGCAAGATCAGCAGGGCATCGTGGAAAAGAACCGCGTCGAACGCACGTTTGAGATGGGGCAAAACCGGCTGTTTACGACCACGGGGGCGGAGAAGGCGCCGACCATGCGCGCCATCACCGTCGACGACCGCAGCACCCGCCCGGAAACGTCGATGAGCTACGCCGGCGTCGCCGCGCTGGGGGGAGGACAGACCTTGCAACAGGTGCGCGGCGAGTACATGCCGAGCCACCACCAGGACCTCGGCGCGGTGCCGTTCACGGCGGCCTACGCGGCGGGCATGGGGGGCGCGCGCGACGGCGAGTACGGCCGCGACGCCGCGGTCGCCTACCCCAACAATCGCTCCTTCCCCGGCAGTGGCGCGCAACCGGCGGGCAGCAACTATTTCGGCACCGCCGGCGCCGCCAGCGTCATGGGCGCGGTCGTGGCGCCCCTCCTCGACCTCCTCCGCCCCTCGCGCAAAGAAAACGCCGTGGGCAACCTGCGGCCGTACCAAAACGCCAAGGCCGCCGTCGAACAAATGTATGTATATGACCCCAGCGACCGCCCCGAGGCCACCATGCGCGACATGACCGGCAACTCGCTCTTCCACCACAACGTCAACGGCACTCAGAACCAAAACGGCCTCGGCTACCTGATGGCCGAGTACGACGAACTCCACAACCAGCGCGACAGCACCACCGACTATTTCTACGCCGGCAACGCCGGGGGCGCCGACGGCAGCCACCAGATCCGGCCCTACGACGCCGAGTACCGCCAGCGCAACAACGAGATCAAGTCGAGCACGATCCAGGGACGTCTGGTGCCCGGCAACATGTCGCTCATGAACCACGCGACCAACGTCCGGACGGTGACGGACCGCGACACGCTGTCCCAAAACCGGCGCGCGGCCGACGGGACGCGCGCGTCGCAGCCCCCGTCGCAAGACACCCTGGGAATGCTCCAGGGCGCCAACACCAAGGACCGGTATCAGACCATCCAGCTGGACCGCAACAACGGCGACGTCCTCAGCCAACTCAAGAAAAATCCCTACACCTTGTCCGTCGTCAACGGACTTTAGTCGGACGGACCAAAAACATAACAAACGCGCAAAATACAATTATTCCAACAAATCGTATTTTGATTCAAGGAGTTCCATCAAACTACTGGACATTTGGATGCCGACATCATGAAGTAATAACACAATTGCTTCAACTCGTCTTCCGAACACTGGCAAGCCCCCCGGTGGTACGATTCCCATACGACCTTGCATGCCCGGGCGCACAACGCGAATTCCTGGTGATGGTAGCTGTTGTGAATAAAGTTGCGAATCGGGGCCCCGGGACAATCGTAAATGTACTTGTAGTTGGTGATCATCTGGTGGTAATCGCCGTAATAGTGGTCAAACAACGCCGGGTGGTCAAAGAATACCGGGCTGTACAACTGTTCGTCGGCGTGGCCGTAACCTTCGCCTAAATATCGCAAGAACTTTTGGATAATGAGTTCACACACCTCGTTCATGTAAAAGCCGTTACCGGTGAAAAACCCGCTGCACATGCTGCACCGGCCAAACTGGAAATACTCTGCCGTATTGTTTACCAGGGTCGGAGGAATGTAGTCAATGTAGCACGTGGAGAATTTGTCGCGGTTGCACGACAATGCTTCTTCTAAATGTTTCAGGTTGTTGTACCCCATCCGTTCAATACAAAAGTTGATCCAGGCGAAATGGGTGCCGTGAAACGGGTTAGTCTTGATCACGTGTTGCAGCATCATGTATCTGGATAGGCAAAATAAGTAGTAACTGGCCGTGTTACGGGGGTCAAAGTGGTACGGACGCTTGCGACGGTTCTCGATGATCTGTTCACGGTACGTGGCAAACGTTGTGTCTGGTGCACTCATGAACCGAAGCTCATCAAACGCGCCTACGATGTACTGGGTGCGGTCGTTCAAATACGCCGGACGCCGGGCTTGAATGAGCGGTAAACTCTCGTCGTCGCAGTACACCACCAGATTGTACGGGAGATGAAGGGTCGACAACGAACTGCTCATGTAGTAGTCTGAATTGCGGGCACAGATCTCGGCACTGGCGTCGGGGCATTTCGTCAAATTGAAATAGGCGGTCACCAAGGTCCAGTGCCTCAGATCCGGTTTAGTAAACGTAATCTTGGGATTTAGGGTGAACACCCCGGTGCCAGAATAGTGCCCCAGAAGCGACAGATCGTACCGCTCATTGTCGGGAATCTGGTACCAAAACTGGTCGCGCATCTCCTTGAAATACCAAACGTCGTCGCATACCACAAAGCCCTGGTAATCGATGCGTTTCAGGTACTCATAGAACGCGAGCTCCATGGTCCCGTTGTGGGGATCCACGTCGAGAAAAATAAACGCGCTTTGGCGAATGGTGTCGGCCCACCGGTCCTGACCCGCGGTCTCGAACAAATTGTCGTTTTCAGGGGAACCGTGAAACTGAATGTTGGGGCGCTGGTGGATCCGTTCATTGTACACCTTGTCGTAAATGTCAAACGTGTGCACCACATTGGAGGTGTTGTAAGACAGGGCGGCCGCCGATTGCCCCCGGTGGGTGCCCACGTCGACGATGACGGCGTCATTGAACAAGGTGGAAAGGTACGCGAGCAACCGGTAATGGGAACGACCGGGGGGATGAAAAAAATCGTCCACGTCCTCTTGAACATGGGGGGCATCGAACCCTGGAAGCACCGTCGGGTTCTGGATCAGAGGCTCAAAGTACGTGTCAAACGGTACCGATGCAATGTCCTCCGCCGTGATCTGGTAGTGAGTTTGCTCGATACGTGGCATGGTTATGCAATTCATATCAAATACGCTTTATGTGTATTTGTTATTTGTTATTTGTCCGTCCGTTCAAGACCCGAGTTGCTTCGCTTACCTCAATCGACCAAAGGTTGCTTCGCTTACCAAAGGTTGCTTCGCTGACCGTGGTGCGTGGTGCTGCTGCAAGACCTTGGCTTCCGCACGCAATATTTGCATGCGCGCATAGTCGTTGGTACCCTGCTGGCGCACAAAGGCGTAGCCGGCTTGCTGTTTGTGAGCCATGAGGTCCGGGTGGTCCAAGAAATACCGCATTTTGCGTTCGACGTCGGCGCGGCAACTGACGAATTCGGCGATCCGGTTCGTTTGTTCGTGGGCGGCCCAGCTGTTGGTCAAGACGACGCAGCCGTAGGCGAGGCCTTCGTAGATGCGTTGCGAGACATGGCTGTTTTCAACGTTTTCGAATCCCTGGAATCCGAGGGCGAAGTGCGAGGTCAAATACAGTTGTCGCCGTTGGTCGTAGGACAGGTATTTGGTATGGTCGTTGACGGCGTAGTAGATACCCGTGTAGCCCCACTCCCTTCGGTAGGGGGCAATTGGGTACGCTGTCTCCGACAGCGTACAGTACCGCGATTCTTGTTGGTCGAAACAGCAGGGCACCAGGTCGTCGCATTCGGGATAACGCCACCCCATGTAGCAGTAGTCGCGCTCGGGCCGTCGATCGTATTGTCCGATGGCATCGACCGCGTCGTTGGCGCGCAAGAGGAAGGGGCACCGGGCGTCGGGTGGCACGAGGGTCAACATACGCGTCATTTGGGGGGCGAGAGGAGGTTGAGGGTGCAACATGTTCTCGTGGATATGGAGGAACTTTAGCCCGGCGGATTCTATGGCCGCACAATGATCCTGCCAGTACCAGCCGACGAAGGTGGCTTCGGGCGCATGGGTCGCCAGGCGATGGCACACATTGGCCATGCTGAACACGGGAACGGTATTTCCCATGAAAATGAGCGCGGGGGGGTCTTTACGGATCGTGGACAGGTCGGAGAGGGTGGTGACGGTGCGTACCAGGTGACCGTCGCGGACAAAGGCGTCGGCGAACTCACGGAAGGCGTACCACAAAACGAGGGGTAGACTGATTTCGTCGCAATTGAGGAGGATGATCTCGCGTTTGCCATCGTCCGATGTCGACAGTACTGTTTCGGTTTCGGGCTCTTCGTCGGACATGGTGCGATGCTGCGACTGATCCTGCTTATTGCAGGATTAGCCACAAGTTTCTATGTTTTGTTCTGTTGGGACCAAAATTTGTAACTTTACTATTATAGTAGTACAACGACCAAAGTATGCTTTCGTCATTATTAGTATCAAAATCAAAAAGTGAAAGTTTTACACCAGCAGCACCAGTAGCACCAGCGAAAGGAACGGAACCAGCAGCACCAGCGAAAGGAACGGAGGCAGCATCAGCAGCGAAAGAAACGGAAGCGAAAGGAACGGAAGTAAAAGATTATAAAAACAACGCAGGTGCGAATGAGTTGTCCGATCCAACTCAAGACAGGGGGGCGATAGGTCAGGTGGCCGACGCCTTACCAGGGGCGGCCAACGCCAAAACGGCGGCGTTGGGGGTCATGGCGGCCATCACGGCCGCGTCGGCGTTTGCCATTGACAACGCGGGGTCTCTGAAGGCCGCGGCCCAGGGCGCCCAGCAGATTCCGATGGTGGGGGCGGTGATGGCCCCGCTGGTCATGGTCGCCATCTTGCTCGAGATGGAAAAACTCAACCAGAACCTGCGCGTGTTTCTCTACAAAATCAACAAAGTATTGAAGCAAATGTACTATACGGTGCAATTCATGACTGAGTTTGCGAAGGAGTTTAAATTGGTACTCAACCAAGATGCGCTTAGTGGTATCACCGATGAATTGGCGGAATTTTCCGAAATCGTGGCACTGTATTACAAAATATACAAAGATCCCGATACCCAGTCTTCATCGGACACGACTCAGCCAAAAACACGGCTGGGATCATTGTCCGCCAGCCTCAAAAAAGGGTTCAACGCCGCGAGAAACCTGGGGTCTCGGCTCTACAATAAAATGAACACGTTTGCTTCCGTCGAAGCCAACAAATCCCAGGCACTGGACAATATTGTGATGGCCAACATGTATTTCAACACTCTGTTCAGTCAACTCGAATTTCAGTTGAAGATGAAGCAACTTGATATCGAACCAACAGAATACAAGAATACTATGGAAAGGTTGAAAAATAAAGAAAGTTACAAAGCGATTTCATCTGGCAAAGTGCCTGCAGTAATCAGTGATAAATTGAATACGTTGATTGAAAAATTGGCCGATGACCCGAGTGTTCAAAACCAAGCAGATAAACTTGGAACTGTTGCCGTAAAAGAAGATATTGCCGAACAAAGTACCGTAGCAGCAGAAGCAGACGACGCGAATGCAACACAAGATGAAATACGATCTGGAGAAGTACAAAATGTAAAACCTCCTACAAAAGGAGGATCGAAAAATTGCCCATTCATCGTGGATCGTATCCGCGAATTTTTCGAAGGCAAAGCCAAATCGAATTGGGTGCGGAACCAGCGTTCATTGAGGCGACTTCTCAAGCGACAAAAAAAAAGAACCCGTCGCCAACGACGTACATAGGGTACGGCATAAAAATACATGTACATTTGATTGATTCATATACATGTATTTGAGTCACACACGAGCTTTGCCAGGATTCGCGAAGCGAATCCCCGGTGGTCCGCCTTCGGCGGACCACCCGACTCCTGTGTCACGACAAACTGCCGTAGGCGGTTTGTAAGTCGGCTACCGAAGTTCTGTTTGTTTAGTCGTCGTACCGAAAGAGTCGGCACATGTTCTCCGCCTCCAGGTTCGTTTCCGCGGGCAGCCACAGTTTCGTGAGCAACGTCTCGTCCCGGAACCGAACCGTATATTCCTGCTGCAAGTTGCCGCGCCCGATGCGTCCCATGGCCTGCAAGATTTTTTGTTGCGTCATGTTGGCCAGGTCTTTCCCCAAGAATGCGTGGCAGAATTGGTAGTTGGTCCCGTAGATGTAGTCGCTCGAGGCGATGATCAAATACAGGTGTTGGTGGTAGGCCAGTCGTTTCATGATTTCCGTGTAGCGCACTTCTGCGGCCGGCGGGTGGGCTGCTGCCAAGCCGCCGCCGTGGCCAAACACCCCGATTCCCAGCAGCAACAGCACCTTTTTCTGGGTGTCCACGTCGAGTTCCATGATCTCGCGTACCGTCGCTTCTTCGATCATCGGGACGCACGCGTGGTCGACGGTCGCGCCCTCCTCGAGCCACACGTTTTGGTGGGCGCGCGTGTTGGGCACATACATGGCGTCCATGGCGGCGCATTTGATGTCGGCGCGGAGCACCTCGATGGCCGCCATGATGCGTTTCACTTCCGGTTTGAAGGCCTCCTTTTCCACCTTCTTATCCTTGTCCGATTCGGTGCCGAGCATGTCGTCGAGGTTTTTCATGAGTACGTCCATTTTTTTCTGAATCTGGGTGTTTTGCTGAATCTTGTCTAAAATGCCGTCCAAGATCCGTACCGGAATCTTGGTTTGTTGCAGATAAAACTTGCCGATCTTGTCGACGTCTTCGGTGAGGAAAATCGTCGGGCCGTCCGTCAACGTATGGGCGTCGGCCGTCGTCAACAAGATCCCGGTGCCCCCCGAGCCTGCGCTTGACACGGGCACGGACGCAGGCAGACTCTGCATTCTGGTCAAAGCCTTGCCTAAGTCGCCTTTGGCGACAAGGTTGCTTCGCTGACCTTGTGGAGGTTGAGACTGTTGTGTAGCTGTATCCAACGACACCGTTTTCGTCAGGGCAGGGTTGATACGTACAAAGAGGGATCGGCGCCGGGCCGCCATCTCGGAGTGCAGGCGCGCGTACCGTTCTGGGAAAGACCTGGCCACGTGCCCGAGCAACGTTATATAGTACTCCTTGATGCGGTGCATAGTGAGATCGGCCAGTCCCCGGAACGTCTCGGTCACGCTGTACCCTTCCAGCACGTGAGGATCGGCGAAAGGAACGGAGGCGTCGACCTCTTCGAGGTAGCGTACCATGGCCACGATTTCGCGTACATCGAGGTACCGCAGCAGGACCGGGTGGGCGCGGCAGTGGTCGACGCACGCCGTCGCCTCGGCCGCCGTGGCAAAATGGGTATGGGGCATCGCCGGCCGCCCCGCCGTGTCGACCAGCGTCGTCGTCTTTTTGCACTCGTAACTTGCAATGGTACGTATGTCTGCCCCGTCGAACCGTCCCCGAAACTCGGCGAAACATTCGGCCAGTTCGTGTTCGCGCGGCAACGTGGCGCAGGACCACACCACCCGCGAGATTTTGTTTTTGGCCCACACGTTGTGGATGGTCGGATGCAGCGGATGGTCGGGCACGTCGAGACCAATGGTCGGTTCGTCCCAGTACAAGATCAAGCGCGATTCGTCGAAGAACGACAGCATGTAGTACATGGCCACCAGGTAGGATCCGACGTCGCAGATCATGATTTCCACCTGACTGCCGTTGCTGTTGTCCACTTTGTAGATCCCGCCCGATTTCTTGTTGCGCGTGAAGTCGACCGCGGCGTGGTAATGCAGACGGATGTCGGTGGCCGTCTCGCAGCCAAACGCAAAGGCCACACGTTTGTGCATCGAAATCGCGCTGCGGGCCAGGGCGAGACCGACGTGGCGCGCGGCGCAAATGTAGATGATGCGGTAACGTCCCATCGACAATCCCAGTGGACTGACCGTCTTGCCCGTCCCCGTGGGGGCTTTGTAGAGCACCAACATCGGTCCGAGGTCGGTTTCAGTAGTACGTCCTCCGAAGGAGGACGTACCCAATTCACAACCCGCCTGCGGCGGGTTGTCATTGTCCGCTGTCGGAGACAGCGGACCCAATTGCTGCGCTGTATCCGCGTCTGCGCCGAAGAGACGAAACAGTTGTTTTTGGTGGTCGTAGAGTTGGCGATTGGCGTACCGCAAGAGGTCAGCGTTGCGTTCAATGACGTCGTAGGCGTGGTCAAATACGTGGCGTATGAGGGCATCGCCTCCTTCCCCGGGTAGGCAAAGCGACCCGGGTTGCTTCGCTGACCCGGTCGCCCACGCCACTACCGCGTCCACCAAGGCCAAGACGTGAGGGTTGACGTGCGGGATCGCGGCACGACCGGATCCCGACGCCGGACGGGCCACCTTGCTCACATGAATCAAGGTATAGAGCGCTTTGATCTTGGTCCCTTCCCCTTTCGCTTCGATAGCCCCCGGAGGGGGCAATTGCTGCGCTATCGCCCGCTCCGCCGTGAAGCATGCGACGGCCCAGTCGAGCAATTTGTAGTCAAAGATGGTGGCCTGGTGGGCGGTGACGTTGGATTCCATGTTTTGTAGCCGAATCATGTCGGATTTTTTGAGGGTACTTGCGGTGGCCGACGCTGCCCCGCCGGCGTCCAGGGCGGTTTTCAAATCGAATCCGGAATCTCCCATGGTCGCCATCGAAGCGCCGCTGGGTCGGGCGTCCTTCGTCTTGTTCACATTTTTTTTATCTTTTGAATTTGCGTTTCCATTTGCGTTTCCATGTCCCTTAACGTTCGCGCGGGAAAGAATGTACGGAACAAAGTATTTGACGTAGAGGTAACGGTGAATCTCGGGGGAGGGATCGATTTTGACAAAGGAAATCATCGAGGGATGGTCGTTGGCCACCACGCCCAGGTTGTGGTACCCTTCTTGGATCATGTGCAGGATCCGTTTTTCAGTGTCCGATACAGGGACTTCGATGGATTCCCATTCGGTCTTGGTCAGTTTGGTTTGGTGTTCCACGTCCATGGTTTGTAATCAACGATGTAGTGTTTATGTGTTTGTTTTCGTCAATTTTACGCGGGATTTCCTGGTGGGGGACTTGGACCATGGTCTACGTTTTCGAGTGAGTCTGACGTACGATTTCAACTTTGATTTGGTTTTTCGTGAGGTGAAAACCGCTTTACGATGTGTTTTTCGTGGGCGTCTTCCGCCGGATTTAGCGGCATCATCTGCATTTTCAATTACTTCGTATTCGCAGTTCAAGTATTCCTTGTGTTCTCGTATAAAATCAATTTTGCTGAGGTCATCGTTTTTCCAATCATGACGGGTAATTGGATTCTTTACCAATATGTTATGCGTGTTACTCGGAAGGCTGAACGCATAGAAGGAAAAACAATAACGGTTGTTCAAGACCACCAACCGTTTGAGTTTGCGAAGGTCATTAAATTTTATACGCGTGACCGAACATACATCATCATCTGTACTGCCGCATATTTCAGTATTTGTTTGGTCATCATAGAATTTGTCAAGTAATAATATGGTGGTCGGATCTGTAGTTCTAAAACGTGGTGGTTTACGTATACACGGTATATTACAGTCAAAAAATATATTATCTATAATGTCTGGGTTTTCGTTTTCAATTCTCACCTGTTTGACGTCCCACTTACTGATGTCTCCATAGAAATTCCTGCATCCATGAAACATTTCGGACATGTCAGTAACGTTACTAACATCCCAATTACTTATATCTACGTCTAACGAATGACAATTATAAAACATACTGTCCATGTTGGTGACATTACTTACTTTCCACATTACAATTATCGGTTCACCAAAAAGACTATTAAATACAAATGATGTGCATCCATCAAACATATGAGACATGTTGGTGACATTACTGACATTCCAATGACTGATATCTTGATCGAACGTTTCACAACCTGCAAACATATGAGACATGTCGGTGACATTACTGACATCCCAATGACTGATATCTTGATCGAACATTTCACAACCTGCAAACATATAGGACATGTTGGTAACGTTACTTACGTCCCAAACTATTGGACCATATTTATATTTATTACCAAAGTCAAAGTTTTTGCATTCTCTAAACATTCCAAACATATTGGTGACCCGACTGACTTCCCAATCAGTGATATCTTGATTGAACGATACACATTCATTAAACATAGCACTCATATCGGTGACCTTATCTACCTTCCAGCCCCCAACATTTCCGTTAAAATGACTGCAGCCATTGAACATTCCGGACATGTTGGTGACATTGCTGACATTCCACGTCGTACCAATATCACCAAAATTGTCACTGTGACTAAGGGTGTGCGTTTTATTATAGTAATAGTAATATCGATGGCATCCATCAAACATAAAGGCCATGTCGGTGACATTACTGACATCCCAACGACTGATATCTTTATCGAAAAATGCGAGACCACTGAATAGACCACGCATAATTGTCACTCCACTTACGTCCCAGTTTTCAATGTAGTTTTGTTTGGTGGGGAGTGGGGGTCTTGGCTTTACCTTTATAAATATGTATTGGTCGTAGTAGTCCTGAACAAGTTTTCGAATGTTCTCATTTGTTGGTGTTGGCATTGGCATCACAGCGCCATCATAAAACCCGAAGCGGGTAGCTTTGAGGGAAGCATCACGAGGTTTATCGGGGGTCGGCGGAGCCGACCAACCGGGGATTCGCGAAGCGAATCCTGGCGAAGATCGTCCGTCATTGATCACCGGCGATGCCGGTGATTCCAATTGCTGCGCCATATCCATACACTTCCCCGAAGTATCCGAGAATATACCCTATTTTGAGATAGAAACATCTAAAGATAACAGTGCAATCCATGTTGCGTTTTTTCTTCCCCTCTCATGCGGGGGGTGGCACCGGCACCGGTACCGGTACCGGGACGACCGTGTCCACCGTCTCCACCATTCTGGTCGGATTCTACGACGTCTTGCACCTCGTGGCGCGCATACGTTCGGGGGACGCCCTGGCCATTTTGCTGAATACCCTTCCTTCGAACCAACAGTCCTTTTTGGTGTCGGGAACGATTGCCTGTGAGAAGGAGGAAGCCTACATGAACGAGATCATCGGTGGCCCGGTGCCGCTCAGCAAATACACGGTGGTCGTCTACGGCAAGCACGGCACCGACGAGACGCCACACCGCAAACGGCGCCAGCTCCTCAACCTGGGCTTTGTCGACGTCTACATCTATGCCGGCGGGGTCTTCGAATGGGCCCTGCTGCAAGAAGTGTACGGGGCCGACCATTTCCCGAGCCTGGGCACCCCCCCGCGCGATTTCCTGTATTTCGCCTCGCCGTCTCTCCTGGCCCGCACCGCGCCACTCCTCTTGACGACGTAGATTGTATCGCATCGCACTTTTTGTTACCAATACAACAATTACCCAATCTCATATAGACGTATGGGTACATTCTCATAGAACATGATGACACTCGTGTCGAAGTTACCTGAAGACCTGCAGCGCCATATTCTTGCGTACACGTGGCGACCCCAACCCGCCGCCCTCTTGGACGACATTCGCCATTACTCGGCCTCGAAGCGGGCGGCCGAGGCGTATTATTACCAAGCCATCATTGTCCGCGAGCGTGAACCCCCTCCCGAAGACACATACTGGTTCGCCAGCGACCTCTACAGTGCGATTCACGCACACCGCACGGACGGAGGCACCCACGTCGCCGTTCGACTGGGAGGGTTGGACGTCTGCGGACGTATCAACCTGATGTGGGCCATGTTGCGCCCCCATGAACGCGACCGCTTCATCGCAAAACAGGCACTGGTTTGGAACTGGTGACCCTGACCCTGCCCCTCCTATACCACCATTGTGCGTTCTGGCGCACAATTGTGGGTCACAAGCGCCCCCCCCATCACGCCAATTCGGTGTTCTGGATGGTCTTCGCGAGGTTCTCCAAGATGTTACATCTATGTGTTGGATATTTTGACCACCTGCACCATTTGTTTGGTACGGGTGTACCGTTCGTGGTACATGGTGCGGCGGCGCAGGTTGCATTGCAAACACGCGGCCTGCACATTGTCGCGGTAATGTCCCAATGCATTGTCGATCCGTTCGAGGGTCCACTGACGGGGGTCGCGCACGTGCTCATAGACGACGCGCATCGGTTCATGGCAATAGAAACATTGGAGTTGGCATGCAGACAGGAGCACGCGAATGTCGGCCAGGTCCACGAACCGCGTCGGGTCGTGCAGGCCCTTGCGCAGGTCCTGTTGGCGGTAGCCTTGCCATTTCAGCTGGAGGTGGTGGGCGACGACCGACGCCATCGTCGCCGACACCGACGCCGGGTCGGTCAAACACCGGTATTGGTAGTAGGGATCGGACAAAGG
>Ga0164297_10003768_pt1 | contig 13945 bp, 8 predicted proteins | sample GEODES058metaG_FD_113539 | JGI IMG/M metagenome (GOLD analysis project Ga0164297, IMG submission 113539) | Dystrophic lake water microbial communities from Trout Bog Lake, Wisconsin, USA - GEODES058 metaG | ecosystem: Environmental > Aquatic > Freshwater > Lake | place: USA: Trout Bog Lake... | reverse complement strand
GGCTCTATAGCAATAGTCATTGTATAATGATTTGGTAATATAAGTTTGTCTGTAATTAGCGTAGTAGCAAATGTAGTAGGCCAAACATATTGTTCTAAACTAATTGACATTAATTAAATCATCCAATCCTGAGTCTTTGCTTTTTTCAGCCAGCATTTGTTGTGCTCGAACATGTCTTTGATTTTGTTCCATTTTATAAGCATCTAAATTTAAAACAATTTGTTGTGCAACTCCACCCTGACCTAATCTCATTGCTATAGAATATTTTTTAGTAAGTTCAAAGATCTTATTATCAAGATCTTGATCTTTTATTTTGCTTAAATCGGGTAATAAAGGATTAAACATTACATTCCTATAACAAACCAACTCCATGCACCAGAATTTCCATTAGTACCAGGACTTATAGTTGTCAAAGTTACTGTTACACCAAATTCACCAATTGATCCGCTTCCGCTATATCTAGTACCAGTTGCTGAAAAAATCTTACTAAATGATACAGGAAAATCCTGAGCTCCAAAAGAAGGAGCATACCCCCATTGCATTAAAATTCCACCAGGCAAATAATTATATCCGCTAATAGCAGTTCCTCCGCCAATTCCTGACACCGGTAAATTATTTACAAATGATGATGCGGTTATTACTGTAGCAATACTCCCACCGTTCATTATATTCAATATTTGAATATCAGCGGTATCAATAATAGCTGTTCCCGATACATTAGTATTTGTTGTATCTATTTGAACTGTTGATATTGTTCCAGTATTATATATATTACCTTCTACATATAAATCACCGCCAATCCATTCATCTTGTTCAACGCCAATACCACCTAGAAATACAACTCCGCCTGAACTGGGTGAGGTAGAATTTGTTGTATCTGAAAAAACAGCAGGGTTGTTTAATGCTTGAGCGATTAAATTAGTTACAGTACTTAAATTAATGACAGTAAAATCATTAAAAATAGGATTTTGAATTTTTACACTAGTTACGCCAAATGTAGGCGGATGATCTAAAGAAATAACATATCCATTAACACCAGTTACAGTATACACAGTAGTAGTACTTTCTACTGTAAATGTAGCACCTAATAAAATACCCGTTGTAGTTGTTTCAGAAGCAACAGTCATATTTGAATAGGCATATGAAGTTTCGCTAACAAGTACAGTTACAATATTTGGCATTAATGCAATAGATCCTGCAGCAGAAGTACCGTTTGGGTTCTTTCCAATTACTACCAAGCTACCATCACCACCAACTGAAACTTGCGCTGGCTGTAAATTTATATTTTGATTGCCTATCTCTAAAGTTTGTAAAGCTGATAGTTTTATTGTTGCTGTTACAAATGGAGCATCAACATTTAATGTTGTGGCTGCAAGACCATTCATATAACTATCCAAATTACTTAAAGCAGTTTGAATATTATTGAAGTTGTCTCTAAACCCTTGGCTATCGTTTGATTTTCCTGGTATAGGATATGTAGGGTCTATGTTTGAAATGTAAGGGGCAGCTGATGTCATTAATGATCTCCGATATGTTTATGTATTTATTCTAAAAATTAATCGAAGAAAAACATGTGCCACAAGCGACAATTATCTGGTGTAAATCCAAAATAATCAGTAGCAGAATGTAAATACCCTGCATTAAAAATTACTAATCTATTATAAACATTTCCAAAATCATCTACTCTTTCGAATATAGTTCTATCTAAATTTTGGCTACCCGGTCTAAATCCTTTCATAATATCTGGGTGACTATTATGACGAATATCAGTGCCTTTTACAGCCCAAGTTCCAGTTCCGGAACGATATGGTGCATCTGGGGTAAGATAAATCATACCTGCCCATTTTTGACTATCACAATGGTAAACTAATGGCTCGCCTTCCATACTATATTGGAAACGTCCATTCATCCCATGTTCTTCCCATTTAGTAATTTTTCGACCCATGATTTCCTCAAATCTTTCTTTTAATCCAGGGAATAAAAATTGTTGATAAGTTCTGCATCCAATATATCCACGGCCAAACCCTCCCTGATGATATTCTTGTTTTAATGCAAATTCTCTAATAGTATCAGGATCTGAATAAAAATTATCTACAATCCAAACACCATGCATTGCATCAATATTATATCTACTCGTCGGTTCAATTATATTTGGAAACATATAATCTTTAGCATAGTTAATTTCTGCTGTTGATGATTGAAGTTTAATTCTTCTATCATTGTCAACTAAATCTCTATGCACCCACCAATCTTCAAAACTATGAATTTTATTATAAGCAATATCACTGCCGATCAATTCATAACCTTTTGAGAGTAATAGTTTTCTAGATTGTTCTTTAACACTAGGATCTGCATAGTAATCATGTTCAAATGTAATTACGGCAAACTTATATTCATCAAATGGTATATTTTGTAATATTTGAAAACTAACACTAGGTGGGTCACAATCAACTTGCAAATAATCTATGACTCTTGGAAAATTATTACTGGAAAGAAATTCCCTCCAGTTAACTTGTGTTGCATCAGCATTATAAACTGGGTTTGATCTTTCTTCTCTGAAATAATCATACAGCCTATAAACAATTTCAAATGATGCACCAGTCCAATCAAATTTAGTTTCTAGTAACGCTGTATTATTATTTTTAAAAGGTTCAGCACTGCCTATTTCTAAATAGACACCGTTCTTTTTACCATTTAATGCTGCTAGCACAAACATGTCCTGATATGATTGACTATAATTTTTATCAATAAGATCAATATTATCAAAACTACATATAATATTGTCTTTCATATCTTTAGTATATGGACTAATAGTAAATGCATATCCGACTAGTCCTATATTATTTTCAACAGCTTGTCTGTAGTTATAATTTAACTGATGATTAAATTTCAAATCAGCCATTATTTCTCTAGCTTCGTCAGTATGTCCAATCCACCATGCAGCAACACCCTTTTGAAATAACAAACCATATGATCCAGGATATCCTAAATCAGTAATTAATTGCTCGTTTTCCTTGTTGCATATGGCTAATGCAAGTGATGCAGCAGTATATGAATCCTGCCAATCTTTTCTAGTTTCGTAATATCTGCTTAATATAAAATAAGCTTCGGGTCTTTCGGGATACAAAGCAATTGCTTTTTGTATTAATGTTTTTTCAGTACTATCGCGTGTTCCCTGGCGACTAAAGCATAAAGCACACCGTAATAATGATTCATATTGAATTAAATCATTATCGGATCTTTCAGCAGTTCTTAAATAAAAACTTATGGCAGCTCCGGTTTGTCCCCAAGTTTCATATTCATGACCTAAGTTAAAATTAATACGTGGGTCTTCGGTGTTATCTATATAACTCTGTAAATGTTTTAATATCATAATTCTAAAATATCGTTTAATAAGTTGAGTGGCATTTTTAAAATAAATGCACAATTATCTTGGAATCCAAATGACAGCAACAAACTGTTATCGTAAAAAGTTGCTCCACAACAAAATTCTATATCAGCTTTCATAAATGAAAAACTATCAGTAACTTTTAGCAAGTTCCAATTTCTATCCCATACTAAAAATCTATGTAGGTAATTTCCATCTTTAGCACCTAATTCTGATTTGAATAAATTAACTTCATGTACTAGTGCTATATATTTGTCACCGTATGGAATTACATGGCTACTTCCACGTAAATCAGGAAGCCCTTGGATAAATTTGCTTTCATCTAAGTACACAGTTTCTATAGTTTTTGCATCTGGATCAAATCGAACCACTTCAGTTGGATTACTCCATTTTACATAATGATAGGGCTGATCAATAATTGGCATCCAATTTTTTTCGCAATATGTATTATCGCCTCGAGGAGCAGGAATACGTACCCTGTTTATTTCATCTACCATTTCTACATTTAATTGCCGAGTGCCACGTTCTTCAATTTCAGATAACTCCATACGACCTTCACCGTTATCCTTAACATCTCTACGTACTCCGCTCATGAATAATTTGCCATCCCATCGAAATAATCTAGCATCTTCTAATCCATGAAAATCCCAAACTGGTGGAATATCAAAATATCGTGTGTCTACCGGCTTTACATATTTTATAGTTAAATCTGAATTTAATTCAGCAAAATAATTCCAAGTTTTTAGTTTCATTTCATTTTCTGGATGTATATATTGTAGTGGTCCATACTTATGTTGAAATTTACTATTTTCGGAATGATATAGTGTATAGTTTACATGACGTATATTGACAATGATTCTTCCGTTATCAATATAAACAGACGGGTTCATTAACCCAGTTCCACCTGTTAAATTTGAATCAATGAATAGTGGATGTATACTTCCGCCTGAGTCAATAGATATCTTAACTAGGCCTAATTTTTTAATTTTGGATAATAGATTCATAACACCTTAAACAGTTACTGTCTATTTAAGGTAATTAAGTTTACTTGATCAATTTTTTGAGTTCGTCAATTTCGTTGGATAAAGTTTTAACAGCTTCAATTAATACTCCAACCATATTGCCATATGCTACGCTAAGTTTTCCATTTTCGTGAACTACAACTACTTCTGGTAATATTTTTTGTATTTCTTGAGCAATAACACCGGTGCCTGCAACTCCATCTTCAATTCGAGTAAACATTACACCACGCATTGCTTTTACTTTTTCTAATGCATCAAATATTGGTTGTATATTAGTTTTTAATGTTTCATCAGAATACGCAGTAACGTTTCCGCCGCAAGTTAAATTAGTTCCATCAAAAGTTAAATTACCGTTACTAGTGACAGTAGTACTACCACTAAAGTAAGCAACCTGACCGTATGAACCACTAACACTACTTCCATACCCGCCTTGAGAACCTTGTGCACCGTAGCCAGTATATCCTTGTACACTGGCTCCCTGTGGACCAGGACCCCCTTGTGGACCAGGACCCCCTTGTAGGCCTTGTCCAGGTAATCCTTGATAACCATAGTTACCCTGCAGGCCTTGACCGCCAAGAATACCTTGACCGCCAATATCACCCTTGAGACCTTGAAAACCAAACCCCTGTGTGCCTTGAGCAGCTTGGGTTCCTTGAGTTCCTTGAGTTCCCTGTCTGCCTTGTATACCTTGTGTACCTTGATTGCCTTGTATACCTTGAGTTCCTTGATTGCCTTGTAGTCCTTGGGATGAAATAGTTCCTTGAGCACCTTGTATAGCAGGGCCTTGTACCCCTTGTAACCCTTGTGCACCTAATAAGCCCTGTGTACCTTGAGCAGCTTGTGTTCCTTGAGTGCCTTGAGCACTTATTGGCCCTTGTGTTCCTTGGTTTCCTATATGTCCCTGTACACCTTGTGGTCCCTGGGTTCCAATTAGTCCTTGTATACCACTAATACCCTGTGGACCATATTGTCCTTGGAATCCTTGAGTGCCTTGTGCACCTTGATACCCTTGGAATACTGCGACCCCGGAAATACCTTGATTACCAAAAGATCCTTGCAATCCTTGAGAACCTAAAATCCCCTGTGGACCTTGAATAGAAATTCCATTTGTACCAGAATGTCCTTGTAATCCCTGTGTACCTGTACTTCCTTGGAATCCCATATAACCTTGGAATACAGCTGATCCACTAATACCTTGGAATCCCTGTGCTCCTTGTGTGCCAGTGCTTCCTTGCAAACCTTGAGTACCGCCCGATCCCTGTAGTCCCAATATCCCTTGATATCCTTGGGTGCCAGTACTTCCCTGGAATCCCTGGAAAGTTGCTGCACCGCTAATACCTTGTGTACCTGTGCTTCCTTGTACACCTTGTAGTCCTTGGTTACCAGTTCTTCCCTGTGGCCCCATCATTCCCTGAGTACCTTGTGTACCGGTACTTCCCTGTATACCTTGCGATGCCTGTATACCTTGAGATCCTATTGGGCCTTGGTATCCCAATGTGCCTTGAGTACCAGTACTTCCTTGTAATCCCTGTGCACCCATTGGATTGAATAATACACCGTTTTGGTATAAATGACCACTAAAATAAATGCTGCCAGCAACACCAACCCCGCCAGCAACATATAAAGCATTACTTGCGGTAACAAATGAATTTGCAGTACTTGTAGCAGTTATAGATGGTGCTGAAAATAATCCTGTACTATTAACATAACTTAAATTAGTTGTAGCATATTCAGGGCCACTGCCAGGAAAAGTTGCTTTAGATAATGTTGGGTAATATACTGTAGTATCTAAACCGCCAATACTATTAACACTAATATTAGATGCATTACCTACACCAACACTGCTTGTGGTAACCCAAGTAGCTGTATACCCCTGAGATACTAAAATTGTTCCTGTTGCACCAATTGGTATAAAACTTGTAAGGCTCGAAGCAACTTGTATAGGTATTGACCCAGTAGCTCCGCCTGCTAAATTTGTTGCGGTAGTTGTTGCTGGTCCCTGAACACCTTGTAATCCAGTAAGACCTTGGGCACCAATTGATCCAATAATACCCTGAGTTCCCTGAGTCCCTGTGTTACCAATTAATCCCTGAAATCCCTGTGGTCCTAAACTACCCTGAATACCCTGTACACCTTGTGGTCCTAAATTACCCTGTAACCCTTGTGGTCCTAAATTACCCTGTACACCCTGTGGCCCAGTAAGGCCCTGTATTCCGGTTAATATTCCAGTTGATGCTAGTAATTCAGCCGCTTGATTTGCTGTAAGATATTCATCTACAGCTGAATCTTGTACAATAAATTGAGTAGTTCCCACATTTGGGTTAGTTAATTGTGGTAAAGCAGTAAGATTGGGACGAGTAGCCATTTTTTAAATACCTATATATTTTATCATGTATTTATTGATTTTTGTTAGTTGCCCGTATTGGGAAATAATAGATAAGACGATGCAGTTGAGGATTGTGTCTGTTCTATAACAATTCTATCTACCGTAAAATTAATTTGATTGAAAACAAAACCATCATATAGTTGAGATTGTAATTTGATATTGTCTAATATTTTATATCCCTGTCCAGGTAATGCATAACATAAAATTACAGCATTAACAAGCGGTTTACCTAAAGTTTTAAGATTTTGCAACCATATTGGTAAAAATTTTGCATTAATATTAAGAGTACTGGTTGATGTTATTATAGGTGAATTTGTTAACGGATCAACCATTTCGACATATACAACATCATAAATTCCAGCACCATTTACATCAGTTGCTGAGTAAGATTTTATATTTCCAAAATAAAAAGTTTTCTTATAAAACTTATTTTCTAAAGAAGATATGTAATTTGTTAATGAATTTAATTGCTGTACTCCGTACTCAATGTACATTTTAATATCTGGTTGTACTCCGAAATTATTATCATTAGGTCTATAAATTAAATCAGTTGTAAAAATACCAGTGTTCGATATAAAATTATGATATAATTTTCTTTGTATAATCGGTAACAGCGGTTTAACATAAATGTTTGTGTACTGTAATACAGTAGGCAATACAGTTAAATTGAATGTTTGGTTACCAACAGCAACAGGGAATATTCCAGAATTTACAATTGATGCCCAAGTTGATGTTGAATAAACTGCACCAGTTGCTGCTACTACAGAAAAAGTATAAGTTCCAGAAGCGGTAGTAATACCTGTAATATCACCGCCGCTATCCAACAATAACCCAGTTGGTAAACTTCCACTAACTAACGAATATTCTAATGTACTTGTGGCTTCAGTATGAGTTGCTGAAATATTCAGCATACTTTCAACACCAGCGGTAATAGTTCCTAAACTGCTTGAACTTATCCAAGATATAACGTCAGGGTTAGATTGTATTACATAAAATGTAAATGTGTTGGTTGCAGTTACTACTGATCCATCTAATGTATTATTTTTATTAGCTATAACAGTTACATAATATTTTTTTAGATATTCTGTTTGTGGAGGGATTGTACCATAAAGTAAACCAGTAACTGAGTCTAAGGTTAATCCATTAGGTATATAACTGTTGTTTGCATTAACTGAATATGTTATAGGCCCGCTTGACGGAATAACATTATATGCATTGACAGGAATATATTGTTTTTCTCCAGCTCTGTATATTCCTAAAGATGAAGTACTTAAGAATAATGGAGGTTCTACAGTAGTTAAACTAGCCCAGTCATCGTGCAATTTAGTATTAGTTGATGTAAAAACTGCAATAGTCGTAGTTGATGTTGTTACAATATTGGTCACAGTACCTACATATATGGTACTACTGTTATAGTAAAAACCAATGGCAGTACTATCAGCACGTAGTGAATCGGGATTAAGTATGCTCATTGCAAATGTTTGTGAATTTGAAATATACCCATCACTAGCACTTATTGTAAATGTAACGGTACTAATTATATCTAATGGAACACTTTCATGTAGTATTCCTGATAATATTCCGGTAGGAGTTAAAAATAAACCTACTGGTAAACTATCAAAACCAGATGCTACAGAATATGTAATATTATAAGGTCTAGGTGAGATAGTAGGAGGATTAGCAGTTAATTGTACGTAAACATATTCTCTATCTAAGAATAAATTATCAATACTTGGGCCAGGTAACACAACAACTGAATTTGATAGTGTAGTATAAGACCATACTGGCCCATCAACTGAATCTACTATGATAGTAAATTCAGCATCTAAAACTTTGCTAAATGTTGGGCTTGTTGCTCTAACTACAAACGCATAAGATGTAGTTTTAATTAATGTACTAACTGACCCAGATAAAATGCCATTGGATGAAAGTGACACCCCGTTAGGCAATGATCCTGAAATTATATTAAAAGTTGCAAAAGGATCGTTGGTTAAAAAATTAAATATTATTGGACTAGATGCAGGTAAATTAAAGATTTGATTCGGAGTAGTAAACCATTGGAACCCGCTTGTGTTTGCTGATGGATAGATATCTAAGAAATAGTTACTAGCTACTGTAATTGGAGTTGTAATACTACTATCAGTAACAGATACAACAAAATTATAGTTTCCAACTGAGGTTGGCGTACCATTTAATATATTTGTTGTTGAATTTAATGTTAACCCGTTTGGTAAATTTCCTTGTGTTACAACTGAATTGTATGGTGCTGTACCGCCAACTGCTGTAAGTGCAATTGGATTATATGCACGATTTATTACGCCACTAGGTAGTGTTGGGTATAGTGGATAAGATAATACTGTTGGGGTATTAATATTAATTGTAATTACGCCAACAGACGAAGTACCCCCTTGATTATATGCTACATAGTTAATACTATCGGTGCCATAAAATCCCGATGTGGGAGAATAAATTATGTTAAAGCCAGATGTAGTTGCATGTCCGTAAGTAGGTTGCTGAGTAATACTAATTGCATTTGGATAACTTTCTATTACTGGTGTTATTACATTACCGGTAGAGTTATAAAGAAATGCTTGGGTAGAACTAGTGACAATCGGAGCAAACGGCGGAAGTACGGTTATATAACCAAACCCTATATCAGATACTCCGTAAGCATTGGCTGCAATGTAGCTAAATTGATCAGTACCAACATATCCTAGATTTGGTGCATAAAAAATTGAAATACCTTGTTTGACTAATGAACCGTTTGTTGTAGTTGTGTCAATAAGTATTTCTGTTGGTGTACCGCTGATAAAATTTAATGCTAATAGGTTATCGATAGCATTTGAATCAAAATTAACTGATTGATAAAAATTTCCAACAATAGGCCCTTGAGGCAATACGGTAACATTAACAATTGAATTATTTGAACTTCCTCTAGGATTTGTAGCATTATATTGGAATGAGTCAGAGCCAGAGTATCCTGTGTTTGGCGTATAAAATATTGCTTGTCCATTAGATGTAGCAACACCGTGTGATGCTATACTAGTAACAGAAACACTGGTATATGTCCCAGAAATATTTAACGGTACGATATTATTAATTGAATCAAACAATACTATTACTGAAGTTCCACTAGAAACCGGAGCTGGTGGAGGAGAAACTGTAATGAATATTGATCCAGTATTTGAAGGACCGTTTTTATTAAATGCTTGGTAGTTAATTAAATCAGACCCAACATAAGTTGTGTTAGGAGTATATAAAATATTAAAACTTGATGTAGTAGCAGTTCCATAAGAAGGGCCGCCAACAATAGCAATGTTAGTAGGAGATTCTGTACCAGTAATAGCAATTACATTATTAAAACTGTTATAAGAAACAGTTGATATAACGTTACTTACTGTTGGAGCTAAAAATAAATTATATATTGCTGTAAAATTAGGACTACCTAGTCCAGTGACTGGATCCCACCCTATAGTTGTAAGATAACCCCCTTTTCCAGTTAATGCATTATTACCAACACTTATATCATTTAAAACTCCGGGATTGCTATATAATAATGGATTTATAAATCCAATTCTTTTGCCAAGTAATCCATTTAATCTTGCAATAATACCTGCCCATAATGGAGCTGCGGCACTTGTACCACCAACTCCCCCTATATATGAATTTAATGATCCATAATAAAAATTATATCCTGTGCTGGGAGAAGCATTAGCTGAAACATCAGGTATTCCTCTTTTGGTTAATGCTGTTTTAACTATTGTAGGATATGTAGTTACACTAAATCCTGATTGCCATGATGGTAATGAAAATATAGAACTAGTACCACCGCCACTACCTGCATTACCTTGATTCCAAGCAACTTCAGAGCCTATAGTTCCGTCGGTATTAAGTTCTAAGGTTGTACCACCAACTCCTAATACATAGTTACTACTTGGAGGCCAGTTAACAGTATATGCCGGATCTGGACCAAGGGCTTGTGATCCGTAATCTCCTGATGCAACGCAAACAGTTATACCCAAAATTGCCGCTGATTGAAGTGCGCTGTCCCATGCTAGAAAAGTGCTTGGTACATTTTCATATTCTGAACTAACCCAACTTACAGATATAACACTGGGATTATATGTTGTATCGTGTATTATTGAATTAAGACCAGTGTACCAATCATTTATAAAGTAAACTACAATAAGTGCATCCGGAGCTATAGCACCAACAATAAAAATATCCAGCATTACTTCTACGCTTGAATTTGAAGTGTCTGGTGAATTTGAACCAACTGAAATAATTATTGGTTTCGGTATTCCTATAGCATCAAAACTATAATTTACATTGGCATTAGTATATCCACCGCCAAATTCTAATATAGCAATACATGTGTTAGCACCACCCCCTGTAGGGGCATTATATGCTTTAGCTACTTGTGGTGGTGTTAATGTTGTTGCTGATAAACTTGGAGATGCTTCTGGATCAGCTACTACGAGATTATGTTTTGGAGTAGGTGTTCGACCAAACCCCATTACATATTCAATTACCCCAACTAAATTATCAGGGATACTTATTATGCCGTCATAACTTAAAAATGTTTGATCAGGAGTTGTAACTGATTGTATTGTTATGTTAAATGCAGAATTAAATGATCCTACATGCCCTAATAATGTAACTGTTGCACTTGGAGAATGTGAATTAGATACAATTATACCATATTGTCTTGCAAAAGAAGATATAAGATAAACATCTTGATCAGTAGCACCAAATGCATCGTTAAACTCGTCTCTAGTAAGTATTGGAGCGGTACCATTTAATACTCCGTCGGCATGTTCTTTTAATGTAAGGCCATTACGATTTGGTCTTCTTACAATAAGATTTATTGATATCTGTTCAGTAGTGTTTACCGGAGTAATGGATGTAGCATTATCCGGAAAACTTAATTGACTTCCTTGTAGGTATGCCATTCTAATTATATCACTTTATTAAACACGGAACCATGTGCTAGTTGTTCCATTGCCATAGTAAACCCATCTACCTGCTGTTCCACTTACAAAAGTTGATGTTAACGCACCGCTGATATACTGCCCGCTACTTGGTAAATGAGTCATACTTAATGTTTTGTTAGTTCCTATTTGAATTATTTGTCCAACTACTGGATTAGGTGGCATATATAATGTCAATGAAGAAGTTGATCCATTATCAATTAAAAAGTATTGACATGCATTACTGATTGTATACACACTAGTGATAGTATTATAATACGTTACTGGGCCAACACTAACTCCTCCCGATGTAAGAACTTGTTGTTGACTAAATGTTGCAGTACCAGTAAACGGTACACTAACAAAAGTTCCAGAACTAGCACTAATAAAAACTGTTGTACTTGTAATTTGTAATGGTTTGCCAATAGATATAAGTGATGTGCTTATTCCAAAATTTACATTTAGCGGAGAATTTAATAAATTAAAAACTTGTGCTGAACTATCTAAAAGCCCAGTTTGGTTAATATATAACCCATTAGTGACTGTGAATGTACTAACAATACTAACAGTGCCAGTGGTTATTTCTTGAGTTGATGGGTTATAAAATACAGACCAATTGGTGCCGGATAATGATGAATCTGCTCGTATAGGAGCAATATATGTTCCTGTATTTTGTAATGATAATATTGCACCTGTGGCATTAAGTACAATACTATTTGCTGGCTGATTAGATGAACCAGCTCCAGAACCAATTGCAATAGCATTTGCTCCTTGAGCAGATTTGCCTGCTTGATTGCCAATAGCAATTGCATTAGTACCTTGTGTACTATATCCTGCTTGATATCCGACATTGACTGTTCCAGTACTTGGTAATAGTGATCCAGCATTAAATCCAATTGAAGTTGCATATGCATTATTTCCACCGGTGCCTGCTTGATACCCAATTGATACACCATTAGAAGTTGCACCAGCACCGCCGCCTAATGCAATAAAAGTACTATTGACTGTTAAATTAGTAGCAGTTATACCGCCACCTATATATACATTTCCACCAATGCCAGCTCCGCCAGAAACTTGTAATGCTCCTGAATTTGTATTAGAAGCTACTGTAAAGTTATTAACATACAGAGTAGAAGTAATTGCTCCGCCATTCCAGTAAATGTTGTTTACTGGAACACCGTTTGAAAAATAAGCATTAGCGTATACATTTCCACCAACATTCAAAGCTCCAGCAATACCTGCTCCTCCCTGAACTACTAATGCACCACTACTAATTGAAGAACTAGGGGTTGTGTTTGATATAACAAAGGTAGTGGTTGTTCCAGTACCGCTAGCTGCTGTGCTATTCCCAGTACCTACTTGAACTCCGTTTTGATATATAGCCCCGCCAACATATAAATTGCCCTGTATTCCAGCACCGCCAACTAGTTGCAACGCTCCAGTAGTTGAGCTAATTGATTGATAATTACCAGTAATAATTAAAGAACTAGTAACTGTTGTGATAGCTAATGTGCCTATTAACGAATTTATATATGGTGTAGCTAAGTTTAATGTTGTCAGCACCATTGAAGAAGTACCGGCATTATATATATTTTGAAATGCGGTTAGCAGGCCGTTGTTATTGATAGTTACAGTTCCTCCGTAAATATCATTGAAATTCTGATTAATTTTACTGAATGCGGTATATAAATTATCGCCCTGTCCGCTGTTAGGGCCGCTTCCAAGCTGAACTAGTTGTGGTACTGATGCCATTTTAGATTCCTTCTACAGGAGTATTTACCTAAAATGCTTTCTGACATTAATGTAGGGTTTGATCACCTAAATCATTTATATCAGTTATTCCAAAAAGTTTTAAAATTAATGTTATTTCCTCAGGTGGATCATCCATTAAATGCTCGGGAATCATAAAACTTTTAAGTTCTCCGTCCCCACTTATAACAAATGCAAAGTCATCAGGACCCATATCACTATCTTCTTCGTATTCTTCGATAGTGACTATTGCTTCGGCGTTATTTGGCATATTGTACCCTTAAGTTAATCGTGCGTTGATTATTGGCCAATCAATGATTTTCCATTGATTTTCTAAGTATTTTTGTTTGTCGGATTGGTAATCCAAAGCCCAGGCATGCTCCCACCAATCAATTAATAAAACAATATCTTGCTTTATTTGATGATTTGT
>Ga0164297_10003767_pt1 | contig 13947 bp, 10 predicted proteins | sample GEODES058metaG_FD_113539 | JGI IMG/M metagenome (GOLD analysis project Ga0164297, IMG submission 113539) | Dystrophic lake water microbial communities from Trout Bog Lake, Wisconsin, USA - GEODES058 metaG | ecosystem: Environmental > Aquatic > Freshwater > Lake | place: USA: Trout Bog Lake... | reverse complement strand
CACGCTGCCACCAGTCGCTTGATGTCCGGCTGCAGCATTCGATGGACTCTGGTCAGCTGCTGCTGAGAACACAGCGCGCGGCTCCTCATCCATGCACACCACACCATCCGTGACTTCCGCGCAAATGCGCGCTCCTGGTGCCAACCTGGCATGCGCGTCCAGTGTGTACGCTCTTACTAGAGTCACGTTGCGCAGACGCAGTGTGCGTCCAGCGCCGACAAGGATGAGTGGCGTCGAAGTTGCGATGCTGTCGCCAGCAGTTTGCAGCATCTGCGCGCTCTGCTGCGTTGGTGGCAAGATGAGAATGCCACCACCGCCATCATAGATGACTTCGTCTTCGCCGCCAGGTGCGTCTGCAAGCAGGCGCTGCGCTGGTGATAGCGCCACTCTGCTGGCTGGAGCTTTTGTGATTGGTGCGCATTCAGAGGTTCGCGTCACGATAGCGCCATCAGCTGCGTCGGCGGTACACACGACCTGGATGTCACGCGCCATGGAGGTGGCCACCGCGTCTGCGAGTCCAGGTCTCAAGCTGGGCACAAAGAAGCGGCCAACTGCAAGAACGAACTCTGGGTCGAAGAGGAATTGAACACGCTGGAGACCCGCTTTGAGACGGAACACACCCGGGCCGGTGACGCCCGGTGGTTGTGGCGCCTGTGCAGCTCCGGGAAGAGATGCGCCCGGCGTGACGCCGAGCTCCATGAACCAAACCGTGGGCTGCCCGTCAGCGGCACTCTCCGCGCTAGCTTTCCCGCCCGCGGCTGCGTCAGTCACCCGGCTAGTCGCGCTAATGACGTCACGCAAATCAGACGGAGTACTGGCTCGCGCATCGCGGAATGATACCTGTGGGAAAGACCACCTCGTCGACCATCCGCCACTGCTGTCCGCCCGATAACAAGTCGCGAAGCCGCGCAACGCCATGGTTGCTAACGGACGCGCAGCAGATGCACGATGCGCGTGGAACAACTGCAGCGTCGCCTCCGGCGCGCGCCATGCAAGACGAAGGGTTGCACGCGGAGAGCCATCTGGAGAGATGGGTGCTACAGGCGGCGGTAGACTAGGCCCGAATGCTCCGCCGACGGTACCGCTGCTGCGTGGTGTAGTGACTGCGCTACTGCCGTCTGCTTGCGCTGCTGATGCGGCGGTGTCTGGAAGGGGCACTAGTCGGGGCAGCACCTGCCCCTGCTCGGACAGATTGGCGCCCAGGACGCCGTAGAGGAGCAAGTACTCCGCATCATCGATGGCGAGCGCCAAGGCTGGTGTGAGAACGGAGACATCGTAGAGAGGCACACTGGCGCCTGGATCCCATAACGGACGCCACAGAGTGACCGCCAGTCGCCCATTCTTCGTCGCATCCAGTCCGCGGTGGCCATTCAAGATGCAAGTCAGCCGCATGCCAGTGAGCTCCATATCAGTGCGTTCCAGCAACACGGCGCCGGCGTCATGGACACAAGTGCCGTTCATCCACGCGAACGACGTGCGCCAAGTTGCATGGCCGAGGTCGAATTCGACACTATCGCTGCTCCGCGTGCCGCGAGGCAGCACAATGATTGGCGCCTCGAACGTGGCGTCTACATGAATAGCCAGCTTCGGACGCGCACCGCTGGCGAGCACGCTGCGTGGCGGCGGCGCTGCGGGGGCTCTGCGGGGATTGGGCGGTAACGTGCCCACAAACCAGCTGCTGACCTCGTCCGCAAAGCAGTGCAGGTACACGAGTCGCACCCCCGCGGCAGAGGCGACGAGCCAATAGTCGCGGCCACATGCCTCTGGGTCATCTGGCGCGAAATTGCGAAGCTCGAAGCGAACCAAATTCGATGACGTCGTTTTCCCGCTCCCGTCGCTCGCAACCGCCGGCGCTTTGGCATCCAGCAGCACATGGTGCGGATGATCCGGCGCCAGCTTCAAGTTAGCAACCCGCAAACCGCCCAAAGAGGCGGACACAGCCAACGATGTTGGGAACACTCGCGCATCCACTGCCAGATCCGTGGCTTCAATGCGCGAAAGCCTCCATGCAGGGGTGCCCCACAGCGTGAGTGACGCGCCACGCATGGCGATGCCAACGTGGAGCAGCACGCGGCCTTTGTGCTCACCCAATGTTGCTGCGCGGGCTTGCAAAAGCTCGCGCTCATTGGCAGCAGGTACGCCGAGCGTGTCGTCTTTGCATCGCCACAAGCTCGCTAGTGTCGGGCGGCGCAAGTCCAGTGCCACGGCGGTGAGCGCCACCTCTAGGCTGGCATCCGTGCCGCCGTATTGACTGCTGGCCACATCGCACATTCGCAGCGTGAACACCGCGAACGGATTCTGCTTTTGCGGATCATCTGCGACCTCTTCGCTAGGCAGCAAGGCACGCAGAACCGCATCATCCGTGGTGGATGTTGCGCTGTGCGCATCATCTTGCCACTTTTCAGCTGCGTGTTCATCGCTGCTGTTTGTCTCAGCCGCAGTTGCGGCAGAGCAAAGCTGCAAGCCGCCGCAGTAGAGATCGTGGATGGTGAACTCGCCGAGACGGAGCGATGCGGTGGCGCTGCCAGCGCTGTGCGTCCATGTAAGCACACCAGCCTGGCCGTGCCAGACAACGATCAGCGCTTCATCAGAAGCGCCCCAAGACGGCGGTGGCGACGACGGCGCGGCACCGAGATGACCAGCGCCGCGACCAGCAAGTGCTTGAGGCCTGGCGCCGACACGAAGAGTCAAGCGGCCGACTGAGGCCACTATATCCAGTCGCACATGGCTGTCCTCCGCTGCGGCCTCGTTGTGTCCCGCCGGCGTGCCGCCCGCCTCGTGGCCCCCTGGTGTACTAATGGGTGACACACCAGCGGCAAGAGCGGCAGAAGGTGGCGCCTGCACGTTCGTGTTTGGCATGCCCAGATCGAGCAGCCCAAGGGCGGCGGGGCGGCTGGCGGCGCCGCTCAGCCGTGTATTAGCTGCTCTCAGGACACGCATCCACCGAGTCGCGGTGTCGCCGTCACTGAAACGAAGGACGAGCGCGCGGCGAGTGGTCGGCGCTTGTGCAGGAGGTAAAGACACATCGCATGCGGTCACGCAATGCGGTTCGCCTCCGACTGCTGATGGTGGCACAGCTGAAATGCGGATGCCGCTACCTAGGCGCACAGCTTGCCGGTGTGTATTCGACTCCAGGGAGTCCAGGATGTAGAGGTAGGCTCCAGAGTGCGCAACCAAGCTAGATAACCACGTGTGGCGCAACCCGCCTGCGCCGTGGACGAGCACATCGCACGCGCATGGCGCCAATGGCGGGGCTTTCGTCCACGGCCGCTGCGTCGCGACGCTGACTGCACCGAGGGACTGCTGGCCAGGTGAACCACCGGCCGCGCCTGCCCCCGAAGCCGACACCCCGGCAAGCATGCGTTTCGCCTGCACCGCCTCATTCATCTCACGGATAGAATCCAGACAGTGCCAATACCGTGCGGGGCTGAGCTCCCAATCTAAACAAGGCGCTGCCACCCGAACACGCACGTCTGGAGCCTTCGGGCCGTCTGTGTTTCGACGTGCAGCTTCACGCGCAGCAGGTGTAGTAACCTGAGCCATAGCCACGAAGGCGACTCGGCGGAGGACGTGCAGTGTGTGGGGGTTCGTGTCCGTGGGGGCTGCCGTCTGGTTGTCTTCCCAGGTGAACCCCGGAGGTGCGAAGAACACCTCCATGTCGCGGCCAGTAAGCTCGAACACCTCGCATTGACGCTGCTCAGGTGCCCGATGAAGCAGCGTGTCGGCCTCATCGTGCTCGTCTGCAGCTGCTTGAGTTGATTGATGCTGCTCATTGCTATCTTCACCCACTGATCGGAACTGGAAGCGGCCCAAGTTGACAGCCATCACGAATGGCGGACGGCCATCACGTTCAGGCGCCACACTGATCGGGAGGAGCAGCTGCGGCGCGCCGACGTCTAGAGCCAACCGAACACGGGGCGGGCTTGCTAATGCAGCTGCAAGGCGCGCCGCGGCAGCGGCACGCGCGCGCGCTGCTGCGCTAGCAGCCGCTGCTGCAAAAGAGGATAAGTCACCAGCTGCAACAGGCACAGAGCCAGACGGCGCGTCTTGGAACTCCTCTGCACGAGCGTTGGGCGTGAACAGCTCATCGACCTCGCTCTGCTGTTCTGCCGCCAATGCGCTCGCCACAGCAGCGCTAGCAGCTCGCGCGCCAGTCACAAGTCGCTCTACTGCAGCGCGACTCGCGGTGACTGCAATGGGCAGCAGTGTAGCCGACAAAGCATGATCGAATCGCCCACCGGGTGTGAGCTTCGCGTAGGTCACCTCAAATGAAGGCGTATCATCCACATCGTGGCCATCTCGTGTGCTGCTGCGCACAAGCACACCCTCAGGTGTAACCACGCGCCATTGGCGAAGCGCAAGAGATACATCGTGCCGGCCTGGGTACACTCGCGCCGTGCCTGCAAACCCAGCGCACGTGAGATGCAACGTCGCATCCAGCGGAGCTTGCTGTGTGTGGTGCTCATGTCCATCCCGAGAAGAAGAAGAGGCGGCTGCGATGCGACTAATATCATGTTCAGGGCTCACATGCAGTGTGAGGGCCGCTGATGCACATGATACACGCAGCTGCGCGAGCAACGCATCCGGTGACGGTGCTTGCGCTCTGCCAGCAGATGCAGTCGCACCAGAGATGGAAGAGGTGGACGCGATGAGATTGTCCAGCTGCGCCCAATCTTCGGGGGACATCAGCGAAGACTCCTGCTTGCTTGACGCGGATGCCTCCGGACCCGCTGCTGCAGCCGCCGCTGCCGCCGCCGCTGCTGCCGCCTCTGCCGCTGCTTGCGCCTCAGCAGCTGCTTCCAAAGCTTCGATGCTTGTCTCGACATCATGGAATGTGTCGTCATCCTCCTCCGCATCCGCTTCTGCAGCAACGGCGACACTACTTTCTTCTTCCTCGACGGCTGAGTCCATGGCATCCGCAAATGCAGGCTCGCTGTCATCACCCGCACCTGGCGTGGAGGGCGTGTCGTCTTCCGCCAGAGGCACCGCGTCAGAGGGGCCACCCCCACCACCTACTCCACTGTCATTTCGACGCCACATCAACCCAGCTGCAGTGCGCAGCGCGTAACCAGCGCCGCGAGTCAGTAAAGCAGTGCCGCTCGACCGACGCGGTGTGGCGCCTCTCCTCGCGGCTCGCGCAGCAGCAGCAGCTTGGACGGCAGCAGCGCGCTGTTGCTCGCCATGCACATGTGCCAAGCAGCGAAACAGGAGTGCCACCTCGAATGGGAGACTAGCATCGAGACGCGCAATGTCTGGGTGCTGTGCGCTTGCAACGCCTTTGTATAGCGCCAGGTACTGCCGCCGAGCATGGCACGCCGCTGCGATGCGGCGCCAGGAGGAGATGCCCTCAGCGCTGCCGCGTCTGTGATGCGCGGATAATGACGCCATAGCAAGGGTGACGGCGTAGCGCCACCACAAGCGCGTCGTTGCTGGGGACGCTCCACGCCTAGGCCTTTCCCTTGGAGGTGGCTCACTAGCAGCTGCTTGCGGCGCATCAGCGCCGTTCCTATCACCAGTCTCCGCCACATCCGGCAGTGCGGCGATGGACGACAGCGCGAGACGTGTGCGCTCAGCATCGAATGCTTGTCTTTGCGCATGTCGTGAAGCAGAGGCCGCCTCAGACAGCGTCGCACTCAAGCGCGCGGCATCGCGGCACTGCGCTGTAGATAGCGCAACAGCAACATCACCAAGTGAGAGGTCCACTTGCATCTGCGACAATTGCGCGCCGCTGCCGCTGCCGCCGTGAGATTGTGCAGAGGAAGGATTCAGTGATGCATCGCCGCCGCTGGTTCCACCCGCGCGAGTGAGGCGCAACGTGCCACTTGTAGGTGCAAGCACATATTGCCGCGCCCGTCCGGATGGCGACGCCTGTTGCTCATTGTCGTCCTCGATGCCAGGTCCAAACAGAGCATCCCACTCTCCTGCACTGACATCGTTACTCTTGGTCGCATCAGATGAGGCCACATCCCAGGGCGGTGTGTCCGTATCCATGTAAACAGCCAACCGACGCAGTTCCATGGCTTTCCGAACAACGGATGTCGCAGAGACTGCATCAGTCCCAGTTGCTTGTTGCTCCTGTGCCGCGCCGCCACCCGCAGGCGAGACCTCCACGCCGTGCTCATCAACTGACACAGATGTCAGCATCGCCAACGTGACTCCCGCCGCGAAGGGATGCGACGCGGTCGAGAGGCGGCCACCAGCGATAGGCAGCGTAGACGTCGGGTGCTCGTACCGCACATGCACCCGCGTCACAGAGAGCCGGAGCGCAGCAACCGCCGCAGTAAATGCAGACCGCGCCCAGTTCGCAGCTGCAGAGGCAGCCGCTGCCGCCGCGCCTGTCGGTGCACCAGGAGCCCGTGTCCTCCTTAGCGTCAACCACGACGCCTCTGCTCTGGCTAAGCGGCGACGAAGCGCGTCCACTGCGCGTGCTACAAGTGCCGCCTGTAGCGTGGACAGGTGCTCGTCAGATGGAGCTGTGTGTACGTTGCCTAAAAGTCTGGCTGAGCCAATGTCACCACCCGCGCACCTGCTCTTCTTCCGTCCGCGGCACTTCAGCGCCTTCCACGGGCGCAGCCACCAAGTAGACGCGGTCCAGAGATAGCACTATAGGCTCACGTCCAAGCCGGCTCCAAGGCACCTTCAGCGCGAGCGTGCCGATGACACCGGCACGGACGACAAGCGGCACATCGAGCGCCGCGAACGCGTCTGGCCGCAGTCTCAGGTTACGGAGCACAACGTCACCTGAGTTTATCCGCGTGTGCATATGTGCGCGTCAGACATACGTGAGGGGGCGCGTGCGAGCGGCGATGTGAAGTCTGGGACGACGTACCTTGCCAGACGCGCACGTTCAGCGACTCTGTGTCTAGGCCTTCTACATAAGCGCCCAGGTAACTGCGCAGCAGCTCAGCTACTTGGCGCTCAAACATCACAAGAGAGAAGGTGGCGCGCAAGCGACAGAGAACGCCTCAACGTCGGCTGTCGATCGCCTCACGACTGTGTCCCTGTTTCAGTGCGCTCGCGCTGCGTATGCGTAGGTATGAAGAGCAATGCAGCGAGAGGTGAGACGCCCCATGAGCCTGTCGCCGCGCGTCTCTGCGGGGGAACTCTTGGATTGTGAACATCCCCAACTCTCTGGAACGCGAGCAGGTGGAGACGAGGCACTCGTGTGCATGGTGGAGCAATGCGTGTTTCTGATTGACATGGAAAAGTATGTGTGCTGTTCAATCCAGACTTGCTCGGGTGGAAGGTGATTGATGAGCGTGCACGAGACTCGCCTGTAAAGTGGAACCAGCGCGAGGCGTGTACATGTGAGCAGACAAATACAGCGAGACCAGCACGGGTAAATAGTCTGGCGCCGCGTCAGGCGCTGCACTTGCGCGGCAGAGCACAGGCGCCGGCGCAGCATTGTTGGGTCGCCAGAACGGCGGGTCCCGGCTACGCCAGCGCACGGCGTGCATGCCACGGCTGTATGCTATCCCACAGGCGTAACGGTCGTGCGCGGATGGCTGGACACGCGTGTCCGCCGCGCACTCCTGACTTGCCTTGTGGCAACGTATGATGCGGCCCAGCCGCTGACGGACGCACCGACACACCTCTTGTTTGTGCTCCACGTCAAGCTCGCCCGTAGCAGTACGGACGCTGCGAATAATCTCGCCTGTGTGTCGAAAGCCCCGCCTCCAAGGTCGCACTGTTGAGCAGCCGTCGACGCCTCTTTTAGGGGCGGCACTATGGCCACCAATGCAATTCTAAGCACACCACATGGCGGTTCGTCGCGGCGACGCAGCAGCACCGGCGGCTCTCCAGGTGCGACCCTGTCTAACTACCGAATGGTCCCAGCCACCTGCAGCACGCGTCAAGGCCGCACAACGCCCAGCCCACGCCTGCGACATATCGCAGTCGCGCGTGCTGCATGGCCCACACGCCGTTCTAAGGGTCGTGTAAAGTAGACGAGCCACACGAGGTCGCTGGGACGGCCTTGCCCTGTGTTGTACCAAGGCTCACGCCTTGCTCCTCCCACAGCACCTGCTTCAGCCGAGCGCAGGGCGAGTGAGCTGCAGCAGTTGTACGACACGCTTGAGACGCTGGGGGTACAGGTCCAAGAGGCGCGCGCGGCGGTGGAGACTTCCCTCACCGCCGTCAGCACTGCTCAGAGTGGCTACAAGGCCTCGTGTGTTGACTACGACCGAGCTGTCGCTGCTGTGGCCGCTGCAGCCAAGGCCCGTGCTGAGACGGAGTCAGCAGCAGCAGCGGCGGCGCGTAGACAGAAGCGAGAACGTCCCAGTCCACTGGCTGAGGCACTTGACCAGCACCAGGCGGTCCTTGCGTCGCCCAAACCATGGGTGGGGCCTGTCAAACCTCGCAGCAGTCGGATGTCTGTGGGTGCCGTCACACGATTGTTTTCCAAGCCTCGCACTGCGGCTTTGGGGGCATCTCTCGTCGCTCAAGATGGAGCAGAACGCCGAGCCCAAATGGCTATCGATGCGGAACTTTTGCAGAAAGTGCACGCCTTACGCGACATTGAGTTCGATGCGCGCGTCACGGTTGTTCAGCTGCGGTTGAAAATGGTGGAGGCCAAAGCTGCAGTCACGCATGCTGAGGGAAAGCGAGCCCACGCCGTGGCCCACCTGAATGCCATCCAGCGCGCTCTCACTGCTGCTCAAGGCCGGCAAGCACGGCTTTTGGCGCCGAAATCTCCCGTGTCTGAGGATGAGCTCACACGCCGCTCGAGTGGAGGAGTGAGACCATCGACTGCAGTAGCTACACCTCGCCGCGCATCAAGGGATGATGAAGGTGGCGCGAAACCCACTACAAGTAGCGTCCCTCGCGCCTGGATGCGATCCAAGATGGCAGCTGCGCAGGCATGGGCTGCAAAAGCGGCCGCTTCCACCGCCAAAGCAGCGGCAGGCGATGCGCGTGTGGCGGCAGTGCGTTATGCCCGCGCTGCGAAGCTGCAAGAACAAAAAGAAGAAGAGGCGCGTCGATTGGCGGCGGCAGCTGCGAAGCGTGCAACAACTCTACAGGCTGCAGAGGAAGCTCTGGCTCGGGACGCGATACGGCGCGGTGCATTGGACCCGCCGCCAGCGGCAACGCTGCCATCGTATACACCGATGGAGAGTCCGTTGACGCGGCTGGCGCCAGAGTACAGCCAGCGCCGCATGTCTACCGACGGTCCTCGTGGCTCCTTCGTGGTCAGTTCCACGCCAAGGTCGTTCCTGCGCTCTCCTCGGCCGGCCATGGCCGACATGCTCGAATCGGAGGCGATGGGTGGCGAGCAGAAGGTGTTCGTAGGTATGATGCCCAGGGCCTCGCCACCGGTGGTGGTCAGTCCAAGGCAGAACACGACGCTGGCAGTCAAGGGAATGTCGCTGTATTGAGACCTAATAGTTATGAGCTGCATGGGACTATTGTGCTCTACCTGCCAACTCATCGCCTAGGAGTCATTCTGCGACTCGCGCCCGGGCTATGAATCCTCTAACACAGATCAAGAACACTCAGAAAGCAACACTCGGCGAAGTTGCTCGTGGAATCAGCGATAGCGCAAGCTGGCACGCTCGCTTCAAGCACTCCGCGTACGTGCACAGCAGTGTTGCCTCTGTGTTTGTGCCTCTCCACAGCCACTGACGCGATTGCGCACGCCAGATATGTGTACGCAGGTGGTTTGGCGTATGAACTCACAGAGGGCGACGTGCTGGCCGTGTTTTCGCAGGCGCGTGCGCAGACTCAACGAGTTGCTGTGCACAGCACGCCGCTGCCTCCACGTTTACGCTTTCTCCGTCTCTTTCCAGTACGGCGAAATCGTAGATGTCAACCTTGTGCGTGACCGAGAGACTGGCAAAAGCAAAGGCTTCGCGTTCATCGCGTTCGAGGACCAGCGCAGCACTGTGCTTGCGGTGGACAACTTGAGCGGCGCCCGCGTGGTGGGGCGCACTATTCGCGTGGAGCACGTTGACGACTACAAGCTGAAGCGTAAAGAGGCGCGTCGGGCGGGCATGTGCGTCGCCGTCGAGCGCCAGCACTGAAGTCAGGCTCTTCTGTTTACTCAGGTTGAGCAACAGGGCGGCGTCCTTGGCGGCGTTGCTGATAATGCTGCTGCTGGACCTGCGACTGACGCAGGAGAGCGCATCGATGTGCCGGATGGGGCAACTTTGGAAGAGACGCAGTTCATGTGGGGCCAACAAGAGGCACGTGAAGCACCCACAGATGCGGGACCTGCTGGAATGGATGATGCCGCCATCTTGGCGGCTGTTCGTGCACGCAAAAAAGCAGCAGAGGCCGCCGCCGCAGCAGCTGCCGCGGGTGGCCCACTGCCTCCGCCTCCGCCGCGACCCGCGCTTGCCGCATCACATCGGCATGACCGTGATGATGATGACCACCGGGCAGCCAAGCGCGCACGCAAAGAAGCGAAGAAGGCACACAAAGAGGCGAAGAGAGACAGAGATGATCGAAGACGGAGATCACGGTCATACTCCTAGACGGAGATTGCTACAGCGGCGGATGGTGTGAGTTGCTATGAAACTCATCATCAAGCACTGGGGTTCACTCGCTGTCGCTGCCCTCGCCATCACCGCCCTCCTGCTCCTCTTCGCTTGCGTCGCTCAGGACAATGCGCGCCCGCGTCTTCTTGCCCTTGCCATTGGCACGCGGCGTGGATCCACTTGCTGCTGCTGTCCCCTTGCGCACTTGTCCACCGCGCACTTTGGTCTTCTGTGCAGCTTTGCCCTTCTTGGCTGCAGGCGCCGCCGCCGCCGCCGCCGCCACATTCACGCCCGTCTCCGCCAGCTTCTTTGCGCCCCAGCCATCTGGCGCGGGCCACACAGGCTCAGGGCTGCGCAGCGTGACGCTAGCTACCGTCGGCAAGCTCACATGGCTACGCCCATAGGCCTTGGTCTCATTGCGCCAATACTCTAACGGCCGGATGCGATCGCGCGTGCTGCGACGCACTCCATCCGGCGGCCTGTTGGTCAAACCAGCAGCAGCGAGGGACTTGCGTGCAGCAAAGGCTGCGCGGAGACGCTTGTTGGGCGTGCCTGCCACTCGCTTCGGCACCCGCTTCACGGTGGATGGCAGCGGTGGCGGTGGTGCGTCATCATCATCGAAGCCGCCCCATGCAGCAGGCGCGCCCGCATCGTCGTCAAATGCGGCGCCCCAGCCAGGGCCAGCGGCATCGTGACTGCCTGGGGGCGTCGTGCCGATGGCCACATGCTGCTGCTGCGCGGCGCCAGCCATACCAGGTGTCGTCTGCGTCTCCGCCTCCACTGCGGCGCCGCCAACACGCAGACGAGAGCTGCGTCGGTGGAGCGGCATCTGCGTGTCTGGTGCAGCACCAGGGGTGAAACCGCCCGCAGGCGTCGGCGTAGGTGAAAGCGACGGCGGTGTAAGCGCCAGCGATGCGGGGGAAACACCTGCGCCTGAGCGTGGCGTGTGAGACAACAGCACTGGCGCTGGAGGCGCAGCTCCGCGGCGACGGGCAGCTGCAGCGACTGCAGTGGCGGTGAGCGGCGATACATCCGCGTGGTCAGCCCAGCCTGAGAGCGATCCCGCCGGTGGTGCCTCCTGCTGCGTCCCCGCGCGTCCTGCTGCTGGCGCTGCGCCAGCTGGCATCTCCAGGGCAAAAGCACGTCCCACAGAGACGCCGCTGCTGTCGCCGCTTCGCGACTTGCTCCCGTTGCCGCGAGTCAGGCCCTCCAGCCGAGCGCGGGCAGCAGTCAGGAAAGCCTGCGCCTCAGGCGACGGGTTGGTATCCGACGCCGCTGGAGCTGGCACTGGCGCCGGCGCAGCCTTGTCCTGCTGCACTGCGCTGCTGGGCCGTTGCGGTGCCGAGTCGAAGGGTGACAGCTCCACCGCTGTGTGTGCGACGCGTGTCAGGATCTGCGGGGTCCGCGCGGCACGTGTGTTGCTCTGCGGCAATTGGGGCATGGGAACGCAAACGCTCAGCTGGGTGGCGCACCTTGCACTGCGAAGCTGACTCGGCGCGGGCGCTCCATGGGCGACCGCTTGGGTGTCTTCTCAGTGCGTAGCGCCGTCTTCGCGGTGGCTGCGATAGTGACTTTGGGCGCCCTGCGGTGCGGCACGAGGTGTGGGGTGAGCACTGAAGAAAGACTCGTTGGAGGCTGTCCTTCACACGCCGCGGGGTGTGACGGGCGCGACGCACCAGGGCTTGAACACGAACACGTGTTTGGTGGCTGTGCCGGTGCGAGAGGAGCCAGCGCCGCGGCGGAGTGCGGTCAGCCGGCTCGTCGCTCTGGGCGGGGCCTCTTCCGTCGTCTGGCGGCGCGACGTCGCGGCCACCCAAGTGTCGGCGTCAGCGCTGCGGATTGAAACACGCGCGCGTCTGGAGACAGAGCGGCGGGCGCAGGGCGCGGAGCGGGCACGCACCGGTGTTCCGGGCTTCATGGCATGGAATGCACTCACGTCCAACGCCACGGTGCTGAGGCGCCGCCCACCCAGGCTGCGCGGCATAAGCAGCGCGACATCATCTACGCCCGCCATGGAGGGAGGGGCGGCTGGGGGCAATACGGAACGCGACGGGGCTGTCACTAGCCGTTTCGCGATTTTCGACCAGCTCGTTGCGGCGCCGGAGACGGCAGAACGCGCAACAACGAGACGCAAAATGATAGCTGATAGGTATGGTGTACGTTTCGCATCAAAATAACCGGGCGCAGGCGCCCACGGGCGCCTGTCGAGGCTGTTTCTGAGTTCGGGAGCGTGCGTACAGACGTCCGACTCCTGTCGCTCGCCGGGACGGCTGTTTCGCGCCTGGCCTCGGCCATACGCACAAGGGTCTTGCAGCCCGCAATGGTCAGGTGGAACGAGCCGGAAGCGAAGACACGGACTGTGCGTCTGGCAGACAGACTTTCGCCCACTGCGCGCAGTGGCGTGGCGAGACGAGCAGGCTGCCTGGACATCTGCTCGACGTATTGTCTACTTCTGAATGACTGGGTAGCTGCAGAATGGACGCGCTGAGTGCTCGACGAACGTCAGGCGCAAGTCGAGGCCGCGTTTCAGATCAGCAGACACGTCATTCTTGAGTTGTGCCCCTCACGCGCTCCGCAAGGGCGCTGCTGGAACGGGCATGGGTCATGGCGCGTGTGCGCCGCGCACCTGCGGCCGTCCCATAGGGTGTCGCGCCCGCGGCGGGACGGGGCCGGGAAGGAGGGCCGTGAGTTCTGGAGTGCCGGACGTGCCCGGCGGCAGCGGCCCACGGCGAGTGCGGTGTGACGCCATCACACTGCCGTCTGGACAGAGTGCAGACGCGACAGCAACACGGCTCGCTGGCGGGGCCGCCACAACGGCGCCTCTCCCAACTCGCTGGCCTCTCACTCGAGTGCCGCCCGCTGACGTGCCGCCTGCAACGCACCAACTGGTGGCTGGAAACGCGCGCCTAGTCGTCGGCACCGACGGCACGCTGCTCCTCTTCCGTGCAGACGAGGCGGCGCACGAGCCTGTGGCTGTGGGTCGCGCCGTGCTTCCCTGGTTCGTCGCACGCCAGGGCGCCGAGGCGACGCGGAGCAGCGACGACACGCTGCTCCTGCGGTGGGGCAACGAGGCGGTGATGCGCGTCACGGCCGTGGGTGGACGCAGCGGCGTACCAGCGCCGCGTTGGACTCAGGTGTGCGCTTTTTGGGGGAAGGGAGTCAGCAATTGTGGCTCCGAGCGAAAGAAGCCCCACTCTGTCGCTGAGTCGCCCCAACACACGGCACAGGGCCTCACCGACGGCTTTGAAGTGCACTTCAGCGTGCGCCCGCGCTCTGCTGGCGGCGCGGACAGCGCGCAGGCGGCCCAGGCACAGCTGACGTTTGAGCTGGCGTCCTCGGGGCACTGGTTCGGGGGCGGCCACCTTATGCGCCAGCACTGGCCCTTGAACGACGCCACCTGGGATGTGGGCCCGCATTATCCGTTCGACAATGGGCCCAATGGGTTGAACACGCTGGTGGGGCACCACTGGGT
>Ga0164297_10003764_pt1 | contig 13952 bp, 13 predicted proteins | sample GEODES058metaG_FD_113539 | JGI IMG/M metagenome (GOLD analysis project Ga0164297, IMG submission 113539) | Dystrophic lake water microbial communities from Trout Bog Lake, Wisconsin, USA - GEODES058 metaG | ecosystem: Environmental > Aquatic > Freshwater > Lake | place: USA: Trout Bog Lake... | reverse complement strand
CCGCCGTCACCGCCACGCCATACCCCGCCGGCCCCGGATTTCCCCGCGACCCGCCGTCGGTATGCGCCGTCACCCACTCGCCGTCTTCCGCGCCAAACAACCCTGTCTGCCCCGCTTTTGCCGTCATGCCGCTAGTGTACCCGCTCGCCCAATTTTCCCGCCCCCGCCGCTATCGTTCCCCTGCCCGCAGCGTCATAAATACAGCAGTTTCTATACCTGGACCCGGGGAGGGGACGCGGAATGCAGGCAGATTCGCTCCGCATCATGCCATCGAACCAACGTAGCGCCTGCGGCAAACTGGCATTCGCCGGCCGCAATCACGTGCTCGCGGCCGCGCTGGCTTCTTCGCGCCATCAAACCCCGCTCGACATGCTCCTCCAATCCGCCCAGCCAGACCCGGCAAAGCCCCCCCGCTTGGCGTTAGAATCCCCCTTACGGATGTCCAACGGCACACGCACCAAATCTGAAGCGCAGATCCAGCAACGGGCAGAAGACACTGAACTCATCCGCGAGGCTCAGGCCGGCTCGCGCACCGCGTTCGATGCCCTCGTTCGTCGTTATGACCAGGCCGTCATTCGCCTCGCCATGCACATCACCGGCTCCGAGCAGGACGCGCAGGACATCCACCAGGAGGCCTTCATCAAGGCCTACAAGCACCTCAACAATTTTCGTTTTGAGTGCTCTTTCTATACCTGGATGTACCGCATCGTCACCAACCTCTGCCTCGACCATCTCCGCCGCCGCAAGTCGCGCCGTGAAGACCCCGCCGTCATGCTCGACTCCAACGGCGAGGAGATGGACCTGCTCACCAACATCACCGACAACCGTTCCATGGCCAATCCCGAGCGGGAATTTGAACGCAAGGTCCTCGGCGACCGCATCGCCGCCGCGCTGGAAGACCTCACCCCGCGCGAACGCATGGTCTTCGAACTCAAGCACTATCAGGGACTCAAGCTCCGCACCATCGGCGAAATGTTGAACACCTCGGAAGAGACCGCCAAGAACACCCTCTTCCGCGCAACCCGCAAGCTCCGCACCCGCCTGCAGGAGCTTCGTTCATGAACAACACGGCGGGAACACTGATCCACGGTTTCAATTTCGAGGTCACACCATGAACTGCAACACGGCGCAACACCATATCGTGCTGTATCTCTACGGCGAGCTTTCCGACGAAGCCTCGCACGCGCTCGAGTCTCACCTCGCAGAGTGCGACGCCTGCCGCCGCGAAGTACAGGTCGTCCAGGCGCTGCAACACGCCATGACCCTCGCCGCACCCGAGGAGCCTTCCGCCAACCTGCTCACCCGTTCGCGCATCTCGCTCGACGACGCCCTCGACACTCTGCCGCCGCGTTCCCCGCTCGACCGCGTCCGCACCTTCATCTTCAACTGGGGCGCGCAGCTGCGTTCCGCTCCCGTCCTCGCCGGTCTGCTGATGGCCGCCGGATTCGGCGCCGGCCACGTTACAGATTCCATCCGCGCCGCGCACAATCCGCCGCACTCCACCATCCAGCTTTCCAGCCAGGCCAACGGCACCATCGCCAACGTCACCGGCATCATTCAAACGCCGAACTCTGAAGTCGTGCAGGTGAATTACAATCGCGTCATTCCAGAAAGTCTGCAGGGTTCGCTTGACGACCCGCAGGTCCGCCAGCTTCTCCTGCTCGCCGCCCGCAATCACACCGCCGGCGCGCATGACGACTCCGTCGGTCTGCTCGCCAATGAGTGCCGCGAAGGCCACGAGTGCGGCAATGACGACGCCGGCAATCCCATCCGCAACGCGCTCATGGTCGCCCTGCGGTATGACAAGTCCTCCAGCGTTCGCCTCAAGGCGCTCAACGGTCTGCAGCCCTACATCGCGCAGGACAGCCGCGTCCGCGACGCCGTGCTCGATGCCATCATGCATGACGATAGCGCCGCCGTCCGTTCGCAGGCCATCGCCCTCATCACGCCCGTCGGTGCAGACTCCAGCGTGCAGGCCGTGCTCCACACCGTTTCACAGCAGGATGATAGTCCCGCCATCCGCGACGCATCGGTAAAGTTGCTCCATCAATCATCGGGAATTCAGTAGGCCATGCAACATTGCAATCTTTTTGAGGAGACGCAGTATGAGCACCACCAAAGCCACTAGGAAGATGAATCGTAAATCCATCACCGCCGCAGCCGTCGTCTGTCTGCTCGTCATCTCGCCCGCTCTCCGCGCGCAGATGCCCGCAGACTTCACGCCCGGCATGCAGAACATGTACTCGCACAACCAGGGCTACCTCGGCGTCGACATTCGCGACATCGCCGATGAACAGGTCTCCGCGCTCAAGCTGAAAGATTCGCACGGCGCGGAAATCACCACCGTCGACCATGACGCACCCGCCGGCAAAATCGGCCTGCGCGAGCATGACGTTGTCCTGCAGGTGAACAAGCAAGTCGTCGACAACGCCGACCACTTCCGCCGCATCATGCATGACATTCGCGCCGGCAAAACCGTCACCCTCATCATCAGCCGCGACGGTCAGCCGCAGACCTTCACCGTGCAGCTTGCCAACCGTGCCGACGTCGAACGCCGCGCATGGGACCAGCACTTCGTCGTGCCCGGCCCGCCGCCCGATGACGACAATGCACCGCCTCCGCCCAGCAGCGGCTACCGCGGCAACAGCTTCGCCGGCGGCGGCATGGGCAGCGGTTTCTCCGGTGGCGGCGCCATGTTTGACGCGCCCCTCATTGGCCCGCACTCCACCTACACCGGCGCCATGCTCGAACCCGTCGGCCAGCTCGCTGATGTCTTCGGCGTCAAGCCCGGCCTCGGCCTGCTCGTCAGAAATATTGACGCCGACTCCCCCGCCGCCACCGCCGGCCTCAAACCCGGCGACGTCATCACCCGCGTCAACGCCGTCGACATCACCCGCCCCGAACAGTGGTTCCACGCCGTGCAGAAGAGCAGGGGCAAGCCGCTGCAACTCACCATCATCCGCAACAAGCAGGAGCAGACCCTCACGCTCACCCCCGCCGACTCGCACCACACTCGCGGCGCTCTCGAACTGCCCTCTGCACTCGGCGATGATTTCTCGTTCGACAACGACATCGCCGTCAACCCCGCAGAACTCGACGCCCTCTTCGCCAACGCGCTCGACAATCTCGACGCCCTCACCACCCAGCTCTCGCAGCAACTCAACACCCTGCAATAAATTTTTCCGCCTCCAAAACAAAAAGGCATTCGCAAAAACGAATGCCTTTTTCTCTTTCACCTTCCTGAACTCTGCCCCCGCCTTCCGCTACCATAACCACATGTCTTCATCCGGCCCCGCAACAAAGACCCTCTTCTTCCCGCGCGAACACGGCGCCACCGCCATGCTCTTCACTCCCATCCTCTGCGCCGCCATTCTCGCGCGCCAATGGCACTGGGCAACTCTCGCCGTCGTCACCGCAGCCTTCGCCGCCATGGCCGCCAAAGATCCTCTCGTCATCCTTCTCCGCCAGCGTTTTCTGTGGAAACAACCGCGCCCCGAAACTCCCATCGCCGCCAAATGGTTCGCCGGCTGGATGCTCGTCCTCGCCGCCAGCGCCGCCATTCTCATAACCCGCTGGCCGCTGCACGTCACAATTTTTTTCGGCATCGGCATCGCCGCCTTCGCCGCGCTCGCCCTCTGGGTCAACATTAAAAACAAACAGCGCTCCACCCTCTTTCAGATTCTCTCCGGCGCCGCCCTCACCTCCAGTTGCCTCGCCACTTCTCTCGCCGCCACCGGTTCGGTGCAGAGATGGTGTTGGTGGCTCTGGCTCCTGCTCGCCATGAACGCCGCCACCGGCATCCTCGTCGTGCATTCCCGCCTCGATTCCGTCATCGCCCTCAAACGCAATCAGCCCGCCGAAACCACCTTCCGCCGCGCCGCCTTCATCGCCATCGGAGTTCTTCTTCTCGCCGCCATCCTCTTCGCCGTCCAACATCTCTGGCTCATCTCGCTCGCGCTTTCGGTCGCCCTCCTCGGCTACGCCCGCGAACTCCGCCGCCAGCGTTCCGCCGACGACCTGAAAATCTCCTTCACCCGCGTTGGCCAGCGTTCGCTCCTTGAAGCCAGCATCTTTGCCATCCTTCTCATCCTTGCCCTCTGGACCCAGCCCAACCTCTAGCCATCGCCGAAACCGTTATACTTAACCCAGCGCATGTCCCGCAAAAACACAATTCGCACCAAAGCCATCGCCGCCAGCCGCAAACTGCGCGAGCTCGGCTCCATTGCCTCCGCGCTGGCCTCCACCGGCCATCCTTACATGGCGCAAATCGTCCCCATGCGCCGCTGCAATCTCTCCTGCGCGTATTGCAATGAGTATGACGACAACTCCGCGCCCGTCCCCGTCGATGAAATGCTCCGCCGCATCGACCACCTCGGCCGCCTCGGCACCTCCGTCATCACCATCTCCGGCGGCGAGCCCACCCTGCATCCCGACCTCGACGCCATCATCGCCCGCATCCGCAAAACCGGTGCCATCGCCGGCATGATCACCAACGGCTACTTCCTCATGCCGGACCGCATCGAGCGACTCAACCGTGCCGGCCTCGACCACCTGCAGATTTCCATCGACAACGTCACTCCCGACGACGTCTCCAAGAAGTCCCTCAAGGTCCTCGACAAAAAACTTCAGTTCCTCTCCGAATACGCAGAGTTCCACGTCAACATCAACTCTGTCGTCGGCGGCGGCATGAAGAACCCGCACGATGCCCTCGTCGTCGCCCGCCGAGCCATGGAACTCGGTTTCACCTCCACCATCGGCATCATTCACGACGGCTCCGGCCAGCTCAAGCCGCTCAATGACACCGACCGCGCCATCTGGGATGAAGTCCGCAACATGGAGAAGAAGAACTACTCCCGCTTCAACCATTTCCAGGTCGCCATCGCCAACGGCCGTCCCAATGACTGGCGTTGCCGCGCCGGCGGTCGTTACATCTACGTTTGCGAAAACGGCCTCGTCCACTACTGCAGCCAGCAGCGCGGCTATCCCGGCACTCCGCTCGCCGACTACACCCGTGCCGACGTCGCCCGTGAGTTCCTCACTGAAAAATCCTGCGCCCCCAACTGCACCATCAGCTGCGTCCATCAGGTCAGCTACATTGACCATTGGCGCGCCCCGCAGACCCGCAGCGTCACCCCGGGCGGCGGCCACACCACCTCGCCCGACCTCGTTCAAATCCGCTAGCCCCGAACTTCAGATTCGCTAATTCCCTGTCTCAAATCCGCCAGTCCCTGCCTAATATTCTGTTCAAAATCACACGTGATTGCTGTCACTGCATGGCTGTCGATTCGCGGCCTATTCTTTTTTCACCAATCTACAATAGTGTTTGTTACAACACCGAAGTATTCCTTAATTTTCGCGTACTCTATTCAAGCTGCGTTGAAGTGATTCCCCATGTCTAGTTTCCAGAATGAAGCCGCGCGACATCTCGCCCTCCTGGAACTTGCATGGATCCATGCCCGCGACGGCAAACTCGCCATCAATACAGACAACGGCATCATCCTCGCTGCCAACCCCGCCTTCTGCCAGATGACCGGCTACGCCGCTGAAGATATCCTCGGCACCCACGTAGCCAACCTGCATCCGTAACATGAACGCGCTATGGTTCGCAGTGAATTTCCGGGGGTATCTTCTACTCATTTCTCGCCGCAAGGTCGTCACATCCAGTGCAAAGACGGCCACATCATTCCCGTCTTCATCACCAACTCTGGCGCGCGTCTCATAGACGGTATGAACGTCTCTCTCGCCATTTTCAGAAACATTACGGATATCGCCGCTAATGAGGAACACCTCGCCCGACAAGCCTGGGCCTTGTCCGCCTACGGCCGTGCCGCTGTCGCCCTCGCGCAGTGCCGCTCCTCGCAGCAACTGCTCGACTCCATCTGCCAGTCCATCACCCGCGATTCCGACTATCTTCTCGCCTGGATTGGCCTCGCCGAACACGACGAACGCAAATCCGTTCGCGTCCTCGCGGCAACCGGCAGTGCCCTCCACTATCTCGACAATGCCGACTTCAGTTGGTCAGAAGACGGGCCCGTCGGCCGTGGTCCCACCGGCAAATCCATTCGCACCGGCAAGCCGCAGTTGTTGCTCGACTTTGACCATGAGCCGACCGTCGCAATCTGGTTAGAACATGCCCGCTCCGTCGGCATCCACTCCAGCCTCAGCGTTCCCTTCGATATTGACCCACAGCACCGCGCCGCGCTCGTGATTTATTCCGCCGACCCCAGGGCCTTCAGTCCCAAAGCCGTTGAAGTCTTCCAACACCTCGCCACCCAAGTCGGCCACGGCCTTCACGCCATCCAGCAGGAAGTTGACCTCAACCAGAAACGCGAGCAGCTGCAAAAAGCGCAGGAACAAATCAACGACACCCTCACCAAGACCATCGGCGCCATGGCCCGCACCATGGAAATGCGCGATCCCTAAACCGCCGGCCATGAGTCCCGCGTCGCCACTCTTGCAGATGACATCGGTCGCGCACTCGGTTGGGGCGAAGACCGCCTGCAGCCCATGCGCCTCGCCGCCATGGTGCATGACATGGGCAAGATTACGATTCCCGTTGAAATCCTCACCAAGCCCACCCGCCTCAGCGCTGCGGAATTCGACATCATCAAGGAACATCCCGAAACCGCCTACAACATCCTTAAAGACATTCCCTTCGCCTGGCCTGTCGCAGACATGGTCCGCCAGCACCATGAGAAGCTCGACGGCTCCGGCTACCCGCTCGGCATCACTGCAGAAAAAATCCTGCCTGAGTCCCGCGTCCTCGCCATCGCCGATATCGTCGAAGCCCTCTCCTCCGCCCGCCCCTATCGCCCCGCCCGCGGCATTGAAGCCGCCCTCGACGAAATTGAAAAACTCGCCGCCGCAGGCAAGCTCGATGCGGAAGTCGTCCGCGTCTGCTGTTCACTCTTCCGCGAACACGGCTACACTCTACCCGGTCCGCATTATTAGCCAGTGCCTTTCCGCGCACTAGCTCGAAAGTGTTACTCCGGCTCGCAGTTGTAATCAGTAAGGTGTTTTGTGTTGAGTATCACTGATATTTTTCAAGCCTTGGATTAGTTTTTCTGTCTTAAGTTCGCTGGCGCAGTTGACGCAAATACGGCCTGGATTAATCCATTGGGTATTCCGAAGGGCGGAACTTCCCATGAGGAACTTTAACGATATTGTGAACTCCTACTCAGCGCCCAGGCGATATGTTCTGGCGTTTCTCCTGATTCTTCTGGCTCTCGCTCTCCGCTTTACCATTGCGCCGGTTGAATATGGCATTCCCTATGTGACTTTCTACCCCGCCATCGTCCTTATCTTTTACATCTGCGGCAACGGCCCGGGCATCTTCTCCATTCTCCTCAGCGCCACCGTCAGCTTCTATATTTTCTTCTTCCCCTATTTCACCTGGTCGGTTACGCCGGAATCCGGAAGAAGCTCCATTGCCTATCTTGTCTCTGCCTGTATCATCGGCTACATCGTTTCCCGTTCACGCCACTTCTACAATCTCTCACTCCGTCATAAGCAGGAAATTGCCGACATTCATCTGGCCCAAAGCAAGGATTCCCTCAAGCTCGCTCTGGATGCAGCGCGCTTCGGTACCTGGCGCAGGTACCTGCAGAGCGGCAGGATTATCTTGTCGGATGTTACTGCGCAGATTTTCGGCTTGTCGCCAGACACGGTTGTGGATGTTGAGACCTTCCGCAAGCTCTTACATCCGGACGATGTACAACGCGTCTCTGAAGCTGCCGCCAAATCCATCCAGGACCATACGCATTACACTGCTGAGTATCGCGTCATCTGGCCTGACGGCTCCGTCCATTGGGTATCGTCCCACGGTCGTACCCACTACCTCCCAGACGGCACTGCGGAGTATCTGTTTGGCATATTTCAGGACATCACCGAACGCAAGCAGATGGAGCAGTCCCTCCGCGAGCTCAATACCAACCTCGAAGCCAAAGCGCGGGAGCGTGCCGAAGAACTTTATAAGGTCAATCTGAAGTTGAACGACACCCTCACCAAAACCATCAGTGCCATGGCCATCACCATGGAAATGCGCGACCCCTACACCGCCGGCCATGAGTTCCGCGTTGCCGCCCTCTCAGATGCCATCGGCCGTGTGCTCGGTTGGAGCGAAGACCGCCTGCAACCCATGCACCTCGCCGCCATGGTGCATGACATGGGCAAGATTTCCATCCCTGCAGAAATCCTCACCAAACCCACCAAGCTCTCTGGCGCAGAATTCGCCATCATCAAGGAACATCCCGAAACCGCCTACAACATCCTTAAAGACATCCCCTTCGGTTCGCCTGTCGCAGAGATGGTCCGTCAGCACCATGAAAAACTCGACGGCTCCGGCTATCCCCTCGGCATCACTGCAGAAAAAATCCTGCCTGAGTCGCGCGTACTCGCCGTTGCCGATATCGTCGAAGCCATGTCCTCCGACCGCCCCTATCGCGCGGCCATCGGTATTGAACAGGCTCTGGCGGAAATTGAAAGACTCGCCGAAGTCGGCAAGCTCGACCCGGAAGTCGTCCGCGCCTGCTGCACCCTCTTCCGCGAACAGGGCTACATCATCCCCGCCCCCCATTACTAAAATTTGGCCCCCATCGCCTCCACCCACTTACACCTTCATATGTAATGCACATCACATACACGGTCATGCATGCAGGTCTATGTTTACATGCAGTAATTGTTTTCCAGTTCCACTTTGAATTTGTGTAGAGCCTTCCCTACTTCTGCTGAGTTCCAAATCTGCCAGCATTCAAATGGTTCAATTGAATGGACACCTCCCCCAGGCGGTAGTCTCCATGTTGAACTTGAACAAGTACTACAAAAATTTGTCTGCTCCCCGTCTATACACTCTGGCCATAATTATTTTTTTCTGGCTCTTGCCGCCCGTCTGGCCTTGGCTCCGATTGCCTCCGGTTCGCAATTCGTCACCTTCAATCCCGCCATCGTCATCGCCTTCTATCTCTGCGGCATCGGTCCGGGTGTGCTGGTTACTCTGCTCAGTGCGGTTGCCGGATACTACATATTTTTTCCGCCGTACTTCACCTGGGTCTACACACAGGAAGCCTTCAACAGTACCCTCACCTTCCTCATCTCCGCCGCCATCATCGGCTACATCGTTACCCGCATCCATCAGCTTTCCAGAAATGCGCTCATCACGCAGCAACAGAATGACGACTCCCGCCTCGCCGAAAGCGAAAACTTTCTCCACCTCGCTATGGATGCGGCCCATCTCGGCGCCTGGCGCAGATACATCGCCACCGGCAAAGTCATCTGGTCAGACACGTGTGTGCAGTTCATCGGTATACCACCGGGCTCCACCATCAATCGAGATTCTTTTCTCTGTGTCGTCCATCCCGATGACCGCGAGTCCCTGAAGCAAGCCACCGCCTACGCCCTCAAAAACCATATCGAGTACCACCACGACTACCGCGTCATCTGGCCCGACGGATCCATCCATTGGCTCTCCGCCGTCGCCCGCACCCACTACCTGCCGGACGGCACCCCGGAATATATGGAAGGAGTCCTCAGTGACATCACCAAGAAGCGCGAGATAGAGCAGGCCCTGCTCAACATGAACGCCGAGCTCGAAGCCAAGGTCAAGACGCGCACCGCAGAACTCGCCACCGCCAACAAAGCGTTGATTAGCCTTTCGCGGCACGACACTCTCACCGGACTCGCCAACCGCCTCGCCGCCAATGAACGGCTCCGCGTCGACTTTATCGCCATGCGTCGCTCTGGCCGTCCCTATGCCGTCCTCATGCTCGATATCGACCACTTCAAAAATGTGAATGATACCTTCGGCCACTCTGTCGGCGACCATGTCCTGCAGAACATCGCAGAAACCATCAGCAACACTCTGCGCGAAAGTGATTTTGCCGCGCGCTTCGGCGGCGAAGAATTCCTCATCCTTCTCCCCGCCACCGATCTCGACGCCGCCACCCACGTCGCGGAAAAAATCCGCACCGCCGTCGCCGCCACTCCAGACCGCGTCGCCGGCACCATCACCGTCAGCATCGGCATCGCCATGGCCACGCCAATACAAAAACACGAAGACGAAGCCGTCGATATGGCGGACAAATGTCTCTACGCCGCCAAGCGCGCCGGCAGAAACCGCGTCGTCACCCGCTGCGACAGCACGCCGGAAGAGACCGCTTCCTTCTCAATTTAATTTTCGTTGGATTTAGTGCGCCATCGGCGCCTCTGCGCCATGCTGCAGCCTCTGCATCAGCATCGGCAGCGGCACCATCAGTGCGGAGATTGTCGCCAGCACGATGATGATGTCCAGATACGCCAGCATTCCCGTCTGTCGCTGCATCTGCATGTAGATGTTCGCCTGCGCCGCCTGTCCCGCCGGCCCCATCACGCCCGATGGCCCGCCGATGCCGCGCCGCAGATAATCCGCCATCTGCTGCACGTAGCTGCGAAACGCCGGATCATTCAGCGTCAGGTACCGCGTCATGTACGCCTGGTGCCGCTGCATGCCGCGCGAAAACATCGTCGTCACAAACGCCGTGCCCGTGCTGCCGCCGATGTTTCTCGCCAGGTTCGTCAGTCCGCTCACATCATTATTTTTGTTGCGCGGTATCCCCACATAACTCAGCGTATTGATCGGCACAAACAGAAACGCCAGTCCTGATGCCTGAAAAATTCGCAGCCCCGCCAGATACCAGAAACTCACGCCCAGATACAGTGAATGCATCATCAGCAATGCCGACGCGGTAATCGTGAACCCCAGCATCACCATGTATCGCGCATCCACGCGTCCCACCAGGAATCCCACCAGCGGCATCAGCAGCATAATCGTAAATCCGCCCGGCGATATCACCAGTCCCGCCTGCTCCGCCGTGTATCCCAGCAGCGTCTGCACAAACTGCGGTATCAGCACCGTCGTCGCGTACAGCGCAAATCCCAAAAAGAACATCAGCACAAACGTCACCGCAAAGTTCCGCTTCTTGAACAGCGTCAAATCAAGAATCGGTTTTCGCCCGCGTTTGATCTGCCGCAGCTCCCAGAAAACCAGCGTGATTAATGCGGCAATGCAGGTCACCACAAAAAATGTAATGATCTTCGATCCGAACCAATCGTCTTCCTGTCCCTTGTCCAGGAAAAATTCCAGCGACCCGAAGCCCACCGCCAGCAGGCCGAACCCCAGATAATCCAGGTCCAGTCCGCGCTTCTTCATTTCCTTCACTTCGCGTTTGATGTGCGGCGGATCTTCCACCAGCCGCGACGTCAGGAACAGTGAAATCACCGCCACCGGCACGTTGATGAAAAAAATCCATCGCCAGTCAAAATTGTCCGTGATGTATCCGCCGATTGTCGGTCCAATCGCCGGTGCCGCCACCACCGCCATGCCGTACAACGCAAACGCCTGCCCGCGCTTCTCCGGCGGAAACGTATCGGCCAGAATCGCCTGCTCGCTCGGTGCCAGCCCGCCGCCGCCCGCGCCCTGCAACACGCGGAAGAAAATCAGCAGCGGCAGCGAAGGCGCCAGTCCGCACAGCATGGAACTGATGCCGAACAGGATCACGCAAATCATGTAAAACTTTTTGCGCCCGATAAAGGTCGTCATGTACGCGCTGGCCGGCAGAATAATCGCGTTCGCCACCAGGTACGAAGTCAGCACCCACGTCGCTTCATCGTTCGACGCGCCCAACCCGCCCGCGATGTGCGGCAGCGCAACGTTCGCAATCGAAGTGTCCAGCACTTCCATAAACGTCGCCAGCGTCACCGTAATGGCAATCAGCCACGGGTTCGCGCGTGGCTTCCATGCGGCGTCGGAGATGGCGTGCTGATCAGTCATTAAATAATTTCTTGGGGATGCAGATTTTTTTCGCGGCCGTTCACGTCTGCAACTTTTTCAGCCGCAGAGGTACAGGTAGTTAGACTCACCCACCCATCCTGAGGATGCAGATTTTTCTCGGCTACAGGATTTTCTCACGCCGCGTTCATCCACGCGTTACGCCTGCTTCGCCAATTTGCCTTCACCCACCGCACTCACCGGCCGCATCTTCGCCACGCCGCGCTGCGGGTTCGGGTTGTGGATCGTCACCAGCACCGCCTTCGCCGGCGTCTTTCCCGCGCAGCGATAACTGTGCGGTATCGACGCATCAAAATACACCGCGTCGCCTTCCTCCAGCTCGTGCTTCACGCCGTTGTGCTCAATCTCCAGCTTGCCCTTCAGCATGTACAAAAATTCCTGCCCCGGATGCGTATGCGTCTTCACATCCAGCTTCCGCTTCGGCACCACAAACTCCGCCAGGTACGGGTCCACCATCCGCTCCGGAACCATGTATCCTAGGTTCTCGAAAAAATACGACGGTGTGTCCACGCCGCTCTGCGGCAGCTTGATGCGGTCCGCCTGGCGATGCACGCGAAACAGCGGCGAGGGGTCCGTCTCAAAAAAATACGAGAGGTCCTTGTTGAACACCATCGCAATGCGCGCCAGGTTTCTCAGCGTCGGCACCACGCGCCCCGTTTCCAGTTGCGATAAAAAACTCGCCGAGAGCCCGGTGTGCTTGCCCATCTCCACCAGCCCCATCGATTTCTTCAGCCGCAGCCGTTTAATCCGCTCGCCGATTTTCTTTTCCGCAATGCAGTTTTCCGCCGTGTAGTCCGTCGGCGTGTTATTTTCTGGATGCACCATTTTTTCACCCACTAAAAAACTTTTTCAATCCTATGAACTAATATAAAACAAGCTACTGGAGGAAACCAGCATGAGAATTCTGCTCGCCGGGGCCAGCGGCACCCTCGGCACCGCCCTGCGCGCCTCGCTTTCCGCCTCCGGCCACACCGTCCTTTCGCTCGTCCGCCGGGCACCCATCGCCCCCCATGAAATATTCTGGGACCCGTCCGCCACGCAGCCCGTCGCCTCCCTCGCCCCGCTCGAATCCCTCGACGCTGCCCTCTGTCTTTCCGGCGCCGGCATCGCAGACCAGCGATGGCGTGCGACCCGCAAGCAACTCCTCCGCTCCAGCCGCATCATCCCCCTGCAGGCGCTCGGCAGAATTTTTTCCTCGCTCCAGCATCCCCCCGCCACGCTGCTCACCGCCTCCGGCATTAACGCCTACGCCGATGCAGCCGACTCCGAAATCACTGAGGCCTCGCCGCTCGGCTCCGGCTTCCTCGCCGCTCTCTGTCGCGAGTGGGAATCCACCGCGCTCGCTCTCGCCACAAATTCCCTTCGCGTCACCCCCATGCGTTTCGGTGCCATCCTCACGCCCGCCGGCGGCATGATAAAAAAACTTCTGCCCATCTTCCGCCTCGGCCTCGGCGGCCCCATCGGCAACGGCCGTCAATATATGTCGTGGGTCTCCATCACCGACGCCTGCCGCGCTGCAGATTTTCTTCTCGCCACGCCCACACTCTCCGGTCCCGTCAACGTCGTCGCCCCCGTGCCCGTCACCAACGCGCAATTCACCCGCGACTTCGCCCACGCCCTCCATCGCCCCGCCATCTTTCCCGCGCCTGCCTTCACCCTCCGCCTCGCCTTCGGCCAACTCGCAGACGAGATGCTTCTCTCCAGCGCCCGCGTCCTACCCGCACGCCTCACCGCCGCCGGATTTCACTTCACCCACCCCACACTCCCCGCCGCACTCACCGCCCTGCTCAAATAACCATTGCCACAGATTTGTGTAGCCCGTGCTTTATGAAGTTTTTCGTTACTTAGCTTTGTGCAGTTTTTCGTTGCTTCTATATTTGTTGCGCGCAGATCAGCCCCGCGCATCCACAATCCCCGCCTCGCTCTTGACTTCGCATTTCTAATCCCTAACCCCTACCCCCTACTCCCTGCCTTTCTGTTCCCTGCTCCACCTTCTGCTAGCATCTCTATGGATGCAACGCACGCCCATCATCGCCGCACTCGCCGCCATTCTGCTGGCCGCCACCGGTTGCGGCCAGCCCGGCCTGCCCATGCCGCCATCGCTCAATCTCCCCGCGCCCGTCACAAACCT
>Ga0164297_10003762_pt1 | contig 13956 bp, 10 predicted proteins | sample GEODES058metaG_FD_113539 | JGI IMG/M metagenome (GOLD analysis project Ga0164297, IMG submission 113539) | Dystrophic lake water microbial communities from Trout Bog Lake, Wisconsin, USA - GEODES058 metaG | ecosystem: Environmental > Aquatic > Freshwater > Lake | place: USA: Trout Bog Lake... | reverse complement strand
GTGGTGATGAACACCCCCTTCGGCAATTCCATCACCACCGCCGAACATGCGATTGCGATGATGTTCGCACTCGCACGCCAAATTCCCGAAGCGAATGCGTCAACGCAAGCCGGCAAATGGGAAAAGAACCGTTTCATGGGCGTTGAAATTTCCGGCAAAATTCTTGGCATCATCGGATGCGGCAATATCGGCGCAATTGTTGCCGATCGTGCTGTGGGCCTCAAAATGCGCGTGATTGCGTATGATCCGTTTTTATCGCCCGAACGCGCGATTGATTTGGGTGTCGAGAAGGTCGAGCTTGAGGATCTTCTGGCGCGCGCCGATTTCATCACGCTGCACACGCCTTTAACGGCGCAGACCAAAAATATCCTGTCTGCTGACAATCTTGCCCGCACCAAAAAGGGCGTGCGCATCATCAATTGTGCGCGTGGTGGTTTGGTGGATGAACATGCGTTAAGAGCGCTTCTCGACACAGGCCATGTGGGCGGCGCAGCGTTTGACGTGTTTATCGAAGAGCCTGCAACGCAGAATATTTTGTTCGGTCATCCGAATGTCGTGTGCACGCCGCATCTCGGCGCTGCAACCAATGAAGCGCAAGAAAATGTCGCGCTGCAAGTTGCTGAGCAGATGTCGGATTATTTGATGCGCGGCGCGATTTCGAACGCGATCAATTTTCCTTCGATCACGGCAGAAGAAGCGCCAAAACTAAAGCCCTTTATCGCGCTTGCTGAAAAGCTCGGCTCTTTCGCAGGGCAATTGACCGAGAGCGGTTTGAAAGAAGTGCATATCACCTATCAAGGGGAAGTCGCAGCCCTCAAAATCAAGGCCCTCACCTCAGCGGCCATTGCCGGTCTGTTGCGCCCTGCTTTGCAAGATGTGAATGTCGTATCCGCTCCCGTGGTTGCAAAAGAACGCGGCATCACGATTGAAGAAACAGTGAGAGAAGGTGAGGGCGATTATGATTCGCTCATCACGCTCGAGATCGTCACTGATAAGCTCACACGCGCGGTCTCGGGAACTGTGTTTAATGATGGCAAGCCCCGTATCGTCGATATCAAGGGCATCAAGATGGATGCCGAATTTGGCTCTTCGATGATCTATGTCACGAATGAAGATAAGCCCGGCTTTATTGGGCGTTTCGCGTCACTCTTGGGCAATGCAGGCGTGAATATCGCAACCTTTGCCTTAGGCCGCGACAATGAAGGCGGCTCGGCGATTGCGCTTGTGCAGATTGATGGTGAAGCACCGCCGCATGTGCTGCAAGGCATCCAGCGTTTGCCGGGCGTGAAGCAAGCAAGCTCTTTGGTGTTTTAATCTCACACCGAGACATCGCATTAAAAAGGGGCCCATAAGGGCCCCTTTTCATATCTGGTATTGATGATTGCGAGTGGCTCTCAGCTGAAGATTTTGATTGCGCTTTGCAGCGTAATCCAAACACCCCAGAGGATTGGAATACCAACAGCCAACCAAGCAAGGCCCGATTGCGTATCAAATCCACCCTTGCCGATTCCGAAAGAGCCACCGGCTCCGCTGGTGGTGGATGATTTCGCTTGCACCTCGCGCAGCTCGGCGTCGCTCATGAACCATTTTTGTGCGACAGGCCCGACAAGCATATTGGCGAAGAATCCAAGCACCAGAAGGCCCGCGAGAATATACATCGTGAAATCATAGAGCTTATCCGCAGGAACGCCCGCGGCCTTGTTGAACTCACGAATGTAATTGACGACGACGGGGCCGATAATTCCCGCCGTTGACCAGGCCGTGAGCAATCGCCCATGAATCGCGCCGACAAATTGCGTCCCGAACATATCGGCGAGATAGGCGGGAACCGTCGCAAAGCCGCCGCCATACATCGAGAGAATGATGCAGAAGGCAGCCACAAACAGGGTCTTTGATCCCATATGCGCAAAGCTCGGTGCGGAGGCATAGAGCGCGATGCCAAGCACGAAGAAGATGTAATAGGTCATCTTCCGCCCAATCACATCGGAGAGCGACGCCCAGAAGAAGCGCCCACCGATATTGAAGAGCGACAGCAAGCCCGCAAAGCCTGCGGCAATACCGGCAATCGCGGTTTTTTGTCCGGCATCCAAGGCCGCAAATCCGATCTCTGGCTTGCCGATCAGCGCACCACCAAAAATCTCCTGCAACATCGGAGAGGCCATGCCGAGCACGCCGATACCCGCCGAGACATTCAAGCACAGCACAGCCCAGATGAGCCAGAATTGCGGCGTCTTATGCGCGTCTTTCAAATGCACATGGCCATTGGTGATCATGGCATTGGTGGATGCGGCGGGTGGAGTCCAACCTTCTGGTCGCCAGCCAGTGGGTGGCACCCGATAGCTGAACGCGCCCGCGAGCATGAAGACAGCATAGACAGCGGCCATAACAAGAAAGGTTTCAAACACACCAATCGATGTTGCCGTCTTGAATCCATCAACATGGAACAGAGCGAATGCGCCTTTCCATTCCAGAATATTGCCGCCATTCATCAGGAGATTGGCGAGCGGAGAGCCGATCATGGCGCCGCCGCCAAAGCCCATAATCGCCATGCCAGTTGCCATGCCGCGCCGATCCGGGAACCATTTCACCAATGTCGAGACAGGCGAGATATAGCCAAGACCCAAGCCGATGCCGCCGATGACGCCGGAGCCGAGCCACATCATCCACAATTGGTGGGTTTGAACACCAATCGCTGAAATCACCAACCCGCCGCACCAGCACAGTGCCGAAACGACACCGGCCTTGCGCGGGCCTTCGCGCTCAAGCCATCCGCCCCAGATCGCGGCGGACGAGCCGAGTACAACGAAGAACAGCGTGTACATCCAGCCAAGTTCCGCGACTTTCCAATCGCAGGCGGTGGTGAAGAGAGAGTCCCAAATGCCGAATTCGGCGGGGCAGGCAACGGGTTTGGTAATACCGATGGCTTGCGACAATGGTAGCCAGAAGACAGAAAAGCCATAGGCCATGCCGATACAGAGATGGATCGCCAAAGCGGCGGGTGGCACAAGCCAGCGGTTAAAGCCGGGCTTGGCGATGATCCGTGCCCGGTCCAGCAGGCCGGCGGGTTGGTGTGATGTGTTGGTCATCAGTTACGTTTCCCCTTGATACGCGCTCCGGATGTGTCTCCGGTGACTTCGTCAGGTTGTTCCAAGTGATGGCGGCCTCTTGCTGAGGCTCTGGTCACAGTCTTACCATGATACTGTCAAATAAACGTTAGAAATTAGTCTAGAGATGAGGCTGTTTTCCAAGAGCGTGGCAAAATAGCGTGTCAAATCAGCAGCTTGCCGACCGGTCGCGCCAGCCTGATTTTCTGGGTAATCAATCCCAATTCAAGCCATAAATGCCTCAAAAAACACGCATAAAGAGCGCAAATCTCGTCAATGCTACTATGAGGTGTCAAATCTCGGAGGAAGGGCTTGATCTTGCGCGTCTATTTGCCTCACTCTCGTTATAGAGTGTCCGAAAGGGCAGCGGTGTAATCGGGTGAATGATGCGTGAGGCTGAGCTTAAAGATGCGCCAGAGATGCGGCGATTTTTCACGCTGGCGGACGGAGTTTTTGTGGCCGTTTTGGTCGCCGTGTTCATCGCCGTTGTGGTGCTTGGCACCTATAATTATCAAGAAGCTGCCAAAACAGAAACCGCAAAACGCGAAGCCGAGGCGGTGATGGCCTGGCTTGAAAGCCAAGCGGCCCTTCGTGACAATCCCGATTATCCGATTGCGGCCTGTGGCCCGGCGCTTGAGACGGCCTCTTTGTTGCCGCCGACATGGGAAGCGTGCCGGGCCTATCTTCTCTCGCAGCCCGAATTTCGTGACGCGCGCAATCCGTTCTCCGAGGGCCCGCTCAGCGTTGCAGATGCCTGCGTGCCCGGTAAGTCGGCTTTGAGAGGTGCGCTTGTGTTTGAAAAATTTGTGCCTGCGCCTGATGGCTCCCAAGCGCCACCCACAACACCGCCCATGCCCCCGGGTGAATTGCTGTCCAAACATCTCAGCATCCGCGTGTCGATTTGCAATCGCGACGCCGAGCCGGTGTTTGTTGGCCAAGTTGATTTTTGAGTTGCCGCGATGACTGAGCGCAAGATTTTCTATCTCAAGGATCTCGATGCTGAAACGCTGCTGCGGGACGGCGAGGACGAAGCGAATATTTCATCGCATCTGCCCATACGCGCATGGCTTTATGCGTGGCTTCTCGACCCCACAATCAAAGGCAATTATCAAAAGCTCGTTGATAACAGTGTGGCGCTGCTCATCCTCGCCAATCTCTTGGCTTTGATTTTTGAGCGTGTGCCGCGCATCTATGATCCTTATCATCTGTGGTTTCACATTTTTGATGTCTTCTCGGTGATCATTTTTACCGTTGAATATGGTGTGAGAGCGTATCTTTCGCCCGAAGACGCAGATTATAAGCGCCGCAGATTTCCGCGGTTGGCCTATCTCACAAGCCCCTTCGCGGTGATTGATCTCGCCGCCATTCTGCCCTTTTTTCTGCAATCATTCATCGCGATTGATTTGCGCGTGCTGCGTTTCTTGCGGCTTTTGCGCATCTTCAAATTGTTTCGGGTGGTGTTGCCCGCCTACGAACAATTTCTGGTGCTCAACCAAGGCCGGACATTCCGGCAAAGATTGCATGCCTTGGTGTTTCCAAGTCCCTATGGCGGCAATTTCCAGCAATATTTCGATGTCTTTATCAGCTTCTTTGTCATCGTCTCCGTGCTCGCCTCGATTTTGGAATCGGTGCAGATCATTGATTACATTTTGAACATCGAATTTTGCGTGTTTGACTCGGTGGCCGTTGCCATCTTCACGCTCGAATATCTTGTGCGTCTTTATTCCTGCGTTGAAGAGCCTGATTTCAAAAGGCCGATCAGTGGTCGCATCAAACAGGCTTTGACGCCCTCAACGATCATCGATCTTCTCGCAATCCTGCCATTCTATCTCGAAATCTTCCTGCATCATTTGTTCGATTTGCGCTTCCTCCGTGTCTTCCGTTTGACGCGGCTCTTGAAGCTCACGCGATCGAGCGATGCCACTGCGATTTTGTTGAAGGTGATCGGGCGTGAATGGCCGATTTTAAGCGCTGCCGCGTTCATTCTTCTCTTGCTCGTCATCATGACGGCAAGCCTCGGCTTCTTGTTTGAGCATGATGCGCAGCCCGACAAATTCGACAATATTCCGGACGCGATTTATTGGGCCGTGATCACGTTAGCCTCAGTCGGCTATGGTGATATTTCACCCATCACCCCGATGGGGCGTTTCATCACCATCATCATGGCGCTGGTTGGTATTGGTATCTTTGCCATTCCGGCAGCGTTGCTGGCATCGGCCTTCAGCGATCAATTGTTGAAGGACCGCGAGGCGTTGCGCAACAGCCTCTATCACCTCATGAAAAACGGCCAGCTTGATGAAGAGGAAGCTGCCCAAATTCGGCTTGAAGCACGGCGTCTGCATCTCACCGTTCATGAGATCAATCAGCTGATTGAAACGGCGGTAAAAGAGCTCGAAGAGCACGACAATCGTGAAGGCATGTCTTTGCCCGCAATCGCGCAATCCCCAGAACTGGCGATTGAACATTATAAATTTCTGCTCGGTCAAATTCGCCAATTGGCACTGCTCACCGATGATGAGCGCTTTCAAGACATTGCGCGCACAAAAGATCGCCTGACGCAGAACGAGCTCGCTTTATGGGCCAAGATCAAAGATTGACGAGGCGCGACATCGCCTCAGGAGATTATGACTCCGCCGAATAAGGGCGTGTTATCGTCTCGCTTATGTCAATGATTTCAATTTCAGGCAAAGGCGCAGCGCGGCGTCTCACTTTTGTCTGTGGTGCCATCACTTCTGCCTCGCCTGACAACACGGTTTCATCATGTTGATTGAGGCAAATGCAATCGAGCGTCACGCGGCCCTTTTCGGTGTCAATTTTTGTGACCGTCACACGCGCCGTCACATGATCGCCGGGCTTGATGGGACGGCGAAAGCACATCGATTGGCCGAGATAAATCGTCCCCGGTCCCGGCAATTTCGTGCCAAGCACCGCGGAGATCAACGCGCCGCTCCACATGCCATGCGCGATGATGCCATGAAATTGCGTTGTCTCGGCATAATCCTCATCAAGATGCGCGGGGTTCATATCACCTGAAACAGCGGCGAAAAGTTCAATATCTTCCCGTCGCAATTGGCGGCTGATTTCGGCGGCTTCGCCGATTTGCAATTCGGTGAGAATGCGATTTTCAATCACGCGATCTTTATCGTCAGACATGAGGTCAACGCTTTCTTGTTTCAGGCGCAACGCATGGCGCGTCCTTTGGAACGCCGATGCAGGCTCTTAGAGGATCCTGAAGCAGAAGCGAAGAGCGCTATCTGATCAAGACATAAGATCCCGGTGCATCAGCCTCGGCAGCATAGCCCGCCTGTGCGTTTCCCATGGGCGGTGTTGGTCCCGCCTCTCCCGAATGATGTGCCAACCACTTTGCGAGCTCAGGCCACCAAGAGCCTTCACGCGGAGGATTAAGGCGCATCCAAGTCTCAGCATCGCGAAACGTCGCATCATGCTTGGTGGTCGCGATACGATAATGGCGATGCTTGTGGCCAGGCTCGGACACGATGCCTGCATTATGCCCGCCACTCGTCAGGATGAAGGTAATCTCGGATTCGGTCAAATGATGAATCTTAAACACCGATTTCCATGGCGCGACATGATCGCTCTCGGTGCCAACAGCCAAAATAGGCAGGCGCAAATCGGTGAGCGAAATCGAGCGTCCGCCCACGCGATATTTGCCATAGGACAATTTGTTCTCAAGAAACATATCGCGCAAATATTCCGAATGCATCCGCGCGGGCATGCGTGTCGCATCGGCATTCCACGCCATCAAATCGTTCGTTGTTTGCTTTTCGCCCATGAAAAATTCATGCACCATGCGCGACCACAGCAAATCATTCGAGCGCAGCATTGTGAACGCGCCAAGCATTTGCTCACCATCGAGAAAGCCTTTCTCGCGCATCATATCTTCGAGCAAGGTCACTTGCGCTTCCGAGATAAAGAGCTTGAGTTCTCCCGCTTCGGAAAAATCCGCTTGCGCCGCTAACAAGGTCATGGTTGCAAGACGATCAACGCCATCACGCGCCATGGCGGCTGCGGCAATCGTCAGCAAGGTGCCGCCTAAGCAATAGCCGATGGCATGGGTTTTTGTCGTGCCGGTAATCGCTTCAATCGCATCAAGCGCGACCATCGGGCCTTGGGTGACATAATCATCCATGCCGATATCGCGATCCTCATAAGTCGGATTGCGCCAGGAGATCACGAACACCGTAAAACCTTGCGAGAGCAAATAGCGCACAAAGGAATTACGCGGTGTGAGATCCAGAATATAATATTTCATGATCCATGCGGGTACGATCAAAATCGGCTCCGGTCGCACAGTCTCTGTCACAGGCTGATATTGAATCAATTCCATGAGATGATTGCGCGCAACCACTTTGCCGGGCGTTATCGCCAAATCCTCACCCACACGAAGGCCGGCAGGCGAAGCATTCTCATCAGCATGATGCGCCATATCCTCAAGCGCATTTTCCGCGCCTTGCGTGAAATTGGCGCCCAAGGTTTCAACCGACTTCGACACAATATCCGGGTTAAACAACGGATTGTTTGACGGCGACACCATATCGAGCATTTGTCGCGCTGCAAAACGCACAACATCTTCATTGGATTTTGACACGCCGCGCACACCCGTTGTGGCATGCAGCCACCATTGCTCGCTTGATAAAAATGCATGGCGATAGAGATGGAAGGGATAGGTGTTCCAGCCTTCCGATTGAAAGCGCGGATCGGCAATGGCCTCGCCCGCCTGTTCCGCGTCAATCGCATGGCTTGCAAGATCAAGCGCGGCTTTGGTCGCTTCCTGTCCGAGGGTGAGCAATTTCCCCGGCGCGGTTGAGAGATGCATCGCCCAATCCATCGTGGCGAGTGCCAAAGTTGAAGGCGCAACGCCCTGTGTCATCTCCGCGATCATGGCGCGATAGGACCGGTCAAGCGAATCGGCCCAATTGGCTTCTTCTTGCGGCATGTCTTGCTCGGTCATTGTCGGTTTCCTTTTATCTTTGCCGTGGGAAGCGCCCATGCAACCAGTCTCATATGAGAGCGTACCGTGTCGTGTCACCCGACAATCGAATAGCCACCATCAATCGCATGAATACCGCCGGTGAGATTGCGCGCTTCAGCTGACGCGAGAAAGGCGGCAACTGCGCCAACATCCTCAATGGTTACGAGATGATGCAAAGGTGCGCGGCTTGCCGCCTCCGCCATCATCGCATCGAAATGATCAATACCCGATGCCGCGCGTGTGGCAAGCGGCCCGGGGGAGAGTGCGTGGACGCGAATGCCTTTCTCGCCAAGCTCATCGGCTGCATAGCGCACGGCACTTTCAAGCGCGGCTTTCACCGGCCCCATCACATTGTAATGTTTGATCACGCGGGTTGATCCAAAAAACGACACCGAGAGACAAGTGCCACCCTGTGTCATCAAAGGTTCAGCCAGTCTGATCATCCGCAAAAACGAATGCACGGACACATCCATGGCAAGTGCAAATCCTGCAGCGGAGGAATCAATCACGCGACCATGCAGATCATCTTTGGGCGCAAAGGCAATCGAATGCAACAGTGTATCCAGTCGGCCCCATTGAGACGCGATCCGCTCAAACATCGCCTCGGTTTCGCCCGGCTGGGTCACATCCAGCGGCCCCATGATCTCAGCACCGAGCGCCTCAGCCAAAGGGCGGACATAGGGCTCAGCTTTGGCGTTCAACCATGTGATAGCGAGATCCGCCCCTTGATCCTTAAAGGCCTTCGCGCAGCCATAGGCAATCGAGTGCTCATTGGCGATCCCGACGACAAGAATTTTTTGATCCTGCAATGAAAACATGGCTATCGCTCCATCGCGGGTTCTACAAAGGCCAACGGTCTTGTTCAATCTGAACTTAAGTGCCAGAGCCTCGAGACACAGAAGCGTAGGCACCGCGCGCGACAGCTTGATGACGCTGCTGCGCGTGGGCCACACCTTCCGTTACGTCATGTTCGCGGCGGAATTGAGGCCGGTCGCACTGTCACTGTCACGCGTAACGCCTCGTGATCTGAGATCGCGTTGCCGTCCGCATCCACAGCGGCGAGGGTCGCAGGGTCCACAGCATCAAGGCCGCGGGTGAAGAACCAGTCGATCCGGGTGAATGGCCCCATGGGTGTGCCATCCGGGCGGGTGCGGCAGCTTGGCTCCGGCGTATTGGCTGCTTCCCACTCAAAGCCCGCGTCCTTCATCACGGCAAACATCGGCTCAAAGGGCGAGGGGTCGGCAAAGGCGGCCTGCAACCCGTCAGCATCGGTCGGGAGCGTTGCGGTGTTAAAATCACCGCCGATGATGATAGGCAAGCCACCGCATCGCGCATCCAAGGCCTCAACCAAGCGTTTGGCTTGCTCCGCGCGTCCCTCTGGCGTCGTGCGATTTTCAAAATGCGCCACAACCACCCAGATGCCCGTGGTCTCATCGCCCAAACGCGCCGCAACCGCATTGCGAAAGCCAATCCGGCGTTGATCACTGGCATCAAAGCCGATGAACCAATGCGCGCCATCATCCAACCGAATGGCAAAAGGCTCATGCAACGGGAAGCGCGAGACAATCGCATTGCCGTGATAGCCAAAACTGTTCTTTTCGTCCTTGTGCCAGACCATTTCACGGTCATCGCCGAGGCCGAGTTCGGCAAATTCCACGGCATAGACAAAGCCCGCGCCAAAAGGCTCGGCGAAATCGCGCACGGTGTGCCGGTTGCCAGAGCGCGCCATCCCAATATCGACCTCGCTCAACAGCGCGACATCAGGCGCGACAGATCCATAGAGCGCGCGCGACGGCGCATCATATTTGAGCCTCTCGGCATTCCAGGCAAAAACCCGCAACCGCTCTTTCACCATCGGGGCGGCCATATCAGGGGCCTTGCATTCCAGCGCGTGGAGTGCGGGGACCAGAGGCAAGCACGCGTCATGACGCGCTTTGTCCGCCGGCCCGCTGGTCGCAAAAGCAATGGCGACCTCTGATAAGGGCTCAAAGGCCGTTACACATGCGGTGACATCATCGGGGCGGAGGGAGTGGGAAAAATGCATGAAATATAAGACCTTAGCTTTTTTTATCCTGCCGCCTTTAGGCGCGTTTGACGACGTTGATGTGACAAGAGCCGCGCTCAGTCGTGACTTTCCGTTATGTCATATTTCTGTTACATAAATGACGAATGTTTGTCATGTGGCGTCTTTAAGCGTGCCGGTGTTTCCTACGAATCCACCCCCCTTTTATCACTCCCTTTATGGAGCAGGTTATGCGAGCGAAACTCCTTATCACTGCCGCCGCTGCCCTCTTGGCCGCATCGACCGCGGCTTTTTCGGCAGAGCGTATCAAATTTGAATTCTGGCACGGCTTGACTGGCGACCTCGGAGAGGCCGTTGGCGAAGTGTGCAAGCGCTTCAACGATTCCCAGTCCGACTATGAAATCACCTGCACCTCGCAGGGTTCTTATGACAATGCGCTGCAAAACGCGATTGCCGCTTACCGCGCGAAGAAGAACCCAACCATCGTGCAAATCTTCGACGTCGGCACGCTCGATCTCTTGTTGTCGGACGCCTATGTGCCTGCGCACAAGCTGATGGAAGACAATGGCTACAAAATCAATTGGGATGATTATATCCCAGCCATTTCGAATTATTATGCCGACTCAAAGGGCGTCTTGAACTCCTTCCCATTCAACTCTTCAACCGCCATGTTCTACTGGAACAAGGACGCGTTCGCGAAGATCGGCAAGACCGAAGCGCCAAAGACATGGGAAGAAGCCTTTGACTCGTTCAAGGCTCTTAAGGCTGCTGGCTATGAATGCCCGATGGGCTGGAACTATGATCCTTGGGCCACCATGGAACAATTCTCGGCCATCCATAATATTCCCGTCGCGACAAAGGCGAATGGCTATCAAGGTCTTGATGCTGAATTAGTGATGTCGAAAGGCAAATTCGTTCAATTCGTCAAGGATCTGAAAAAGGCCTATGATGATGGCCAAGTGAAGATCAAAACTCCGGCAACGGGTGAGACGATTGTTCAAGCCTTCGCAAACGGCAATTGCCAAGTCATCCTGACCTCGATCGGCGATCACGGCACCGTTGGCAAGACACAGAAGCCTGACCTTCACTGGGATGTCGCTTATCTTCCAGTCTATGCTGGCACCGAGCGCAAGAATTCGCTCGTTGGCGGCGCGTCGCTCTGGGCCTTGAAGGGCAAATCAGCTGATGAATATAAGGGCGCGGCTGCGTTCTTTAACTTCCTCGCAAAGCCTGAATCAGCGTTGTTCTGGTCAACCCGCACGGGCTATGTGCCAGTCACGAAGTCGGGCTTTGAATTCATGAAAGCCCAAGGCTTCTACAACAACGCTCCTTATAAGGGCCGTGAAGTCGCGATTGCCTCGCTCAATGCCTCGCCTGTTACCGAACTGACCCGTGGTTTGCGCCTCGGCAATATGGTGCAGATCCGCAAAGAGACAGTCGATACGTTGACAGATATTTTCGCCAACAAAGTCTCGGTTGACGAAGGTCTGGCCTCTTTGAATGACCGCGCCAATGCGCTCTTGCGGAAATTCGAAAAGACCTATGCAGGCGTTCAACTGCCCTGATCGGTTGTAACGACCTAAGGCAGGCGTGCTCACACAGCATGCCTGCCTTTTTTTGATAATGCGGCCAAGCCTCGCTGGAGATTGATGTCATGGAAAAACGGGCGACTTTTTCCGCAGCATGGATCGGCTTTGGCTTTGTGCTGCCGCAAATTCTGCTTGTTTTTACATTTTTTTATTGGCCCTCGGGCGCCGCTCTGTTTTGGGCCTTCACCTTGGAGCGGCCTTGGGGCGGCGGCAATGAATGGGTCGGCTTTGACAATTTCCGCCAAGTCTTTGCCGATAGTGCCTATTGGGCCTCGATTGTCCGCAGTCTGTTTTTTGCCCTTGCCACAACGCTTTTGTCGATGGGCTCTGGCCTTTTGCTCGCTTTGTCATGTGATCGTGGCTTGAAATTCTCCTTGGGCTTTCGCACGCTGTTTGTGTGGCCCTATGCGATTGTCGCGCCCGCTGCGGCTTTGGCCTTTCGGTTTATCTTTGCGCCCGATGCCGGCATTTTTTCGATGCTGACCAAGATCAATCCAGAATTTTGGAACCCATCGCAAAATGGTTATCATGCGATGTTCATGGTGATCTTCTGCTATGCGTGGAAATATACCGGCCTGTGCTTTATTTTCTTTCTCGCAGCGCTTCAAGCGATCCCACGCTCGGTGATTGAAGCCGCCGCCATGGATGGTGCAAGTGCCACGCGGCGCATCCGGGATATTCAGCTGCCTCTGATCACGCCAACAATTTTCTTTCTCATCGTGATCAGCATCACCGACAGTTTTCAAGACTCCTTCGGCATTGTCGATGTGATGACCGATGGTGGCCCTGCGAAGGCCACTGAATTGATGGTCTATAAAATCTATTTCGACGGTTTCCGTGGCCTTGATTATTCAGGGGCGGCGGCACAATCCATCGTGCTGATGCTCGTGATGATGGCACTCACTTTTTTCCAATTCCGCTTTATCGAGCGGCGTGTGCATTATTCGTGAGGATGACATGATCGAACGCACGCCTTGGCTGAATTTTTTTACTTACGCCGTAATGATTATCGGCGCTTTGCTCGTGCTCTTGCCAATCTGGTTGGTGTTTGTTGGCGCAACGCTCACAATCCGTGAAATCAACACACCTGAAATTCATATTCTGCCGGGTTCGCATCTGATCGACAATCTCATTGCGGCTTGGCACCGTGCCGCTTTGGGCAAGCAGATATTGAACAGTTTCATCATGTCGGTGGGTGTTGCGGCCGGCAAAGTGTTCATGTCTGCGCTTACCGCGTTCGGCCTTGTTTATTTTCGCTTTCCCGGCCGTATGCTGCTCTTCTGGTTGATTTTCATCACGCTGATGTTGCCGCTCGAAGTGCGCATCGTGCCGACTTATGCGGTGGCGGCGAATGCGCTTTGGCCGTTTCAAGCCATGCTTGACGCGAGTGGCGTGACAGATCTCTTGGCCTCGATCGCGGGGCTGCACATCGCGCTTGAATGGAATTTGCTCAATTCTTACACGGGCCTCATTCTGCCTTTGGTGGCGACGGCCACGGGCACATTTCTCTATCGCCAATTTTTTCTCACGGTGCCGGATGAATTGCTCGAAGCCGCGCGGATGGATGGGGCAGGGGCTTGGCGGTTTTTCTTAGAATTTCTGCTGCCTCTGTCGCGCGCCAATATGGCGGCTCTGTTCACCATCATGTTTCTTTACGCGTGGAACCAATATCTTTGGCCACTTCTTGCAACGCCTGATCGCGCGGGCTTTGGCACCACAGCCGTTGTCGCGATTAAAATGTTAGCGCCCAATGTCTCAACCAATGGCGGCGGCACGCCGGATTGGAATGTCGCGATGGCAGGCTGCCTCATCATCATGGTGCCGCCGCTTGTCCTTGTCGCGCTGATGCAACGCCATTTTGTTCGCGGTTTGATTGCGACCGAGAAATAGGATCTGATCCATGACCCCGCTTCACTTTCACGCTGTCAAAAAATCATACGGCAAAACATCCGTCATTCATGGTGTGGATTTGACGATTCATCCCGGCGAATTTGTCGTCATTCTCGGCCCCTCGGGCTGCGGTAAATCAACCTTGCTGCGGATGGTCGCTGGCTTGGAATCGATCACCGATGGCGACATCCTCATCGATCAGCAGCGCGTGAATGAGCAAGAGCCGCGTGATCGCGGCTGCGCGATGGTGTTTCAAAATTACGCGCTCTATCCGCATATGACGGTTGCGGATAATATCGGCTATGCGCTCAAAGTGGCGGGTCTTTCCAAAGCCGAACGGTCACAGCGCGTGAACGC
>Ga0164297_10003760_pt1 | contig 13957 bp, 16 predicted proteins | sample GEODES058metaG_FD_113539 | JGI IMG/M metagenome (GOLD analysis project Ga0164297, IMG submission 113539) | Dystrophic lake water microbial communities from Trout Bog Lake, Wisconsin, USA - GEODES058 metaG | ecosystem: Environmental > Aquatic > Freshwater > Lake | place: USA: Trout Bog Lake... | reverse complement strand
GCCAGCACCCCGGCAATCACCTCGCCGGTCCGCTCGTAGAGCGCCACGCCGTCGCCCCAGCGCTTCCACACATAGGGCATCGCCTTGACTCGACGGCGGTACTCCCCGACCGTGATTCGCCTCGACGGCACGCCTGACCACCCCTTCAGTCCACCGGGAACCCGAGTGCCACCTTCGCAAACGACATCACGAACGGCACGAAGTCGTCCGGCTCGACCGTGACGGTCTCACCGCCTGTCGCCGTCAAGACCAGGGGTAAGGCGTCGTCACGGAGCAGCAGTCCCATGAAGAACCGCTCGCAGTCCTCCCTCTTGACCCCGGCAATGGCGTCACCCTGGCGGTCATAGAGCGCAGCCGAGTTCTCCCACGCCTTCCAGACGTAGGGCATTCCCGACTTGACCTTCCTCCGATAGGTCGCGACGTTCACTTGGCGAACAGGCACTCCGGGTACCTCGGGTGTGCGGACATATGAGGGCATGGTCATCTCCTCCGGTTGGTGGTCGCGCCAGCCGCCCCGGCGCACCGCCGCGCTGAGCACCGGAGGAACCCTTCGCGAGGTGTGCCGAGGAGGCTGACGGGGAACCCATACCCCGGCTCGGTGCCGTGAGCTCAGAGCTGAGCGATGGCCTGGAGGTTGAGCTCGAGACCCGCCGCGAGCGCCACGAGCGAGCCGGCGGTGAAGGTGGCGTGTTCGCCGTTGTCGAGGGTGACCGACAGCCTCCCGGCGTACGGGCCAGCAAGGAGGTTGTCGAGAAAGGACTCAGCCTCGACCGCACCCCATCTCGCCACGACGTCGTCGATGAAGGTGTCGATGAGGACGACGGCGCGGTCCTCGGTGTGGAAGGGGCGGTAGCGAAGGGTGGCCCAGAGGGCTTCCACGTCTTCTACGTCCATGGCGAGCAGTGCGGCCTGGACGGTCATCGCGTGGGGACTGCAACTCGGGCAGTCGTGGATGTCTTGTAGGTCTTGGATTGTGAGTTCGCTCATGGGCTTGCCTCCGGTTCGAGAGACCGAGCGATGTGCTCGGTCTCGGCGAACCCATACCCCGAAGGTTCACTCAGAGTTCCGTCGCGCGTGGAGGAAATCGCGCCGACCTCTCCGTAGCGTTCCGACCATGAAACGCCTCGCCGTCTCGGCCCTTGCCGCCCTCTTCGCCGGAGCCCCGCTCGCCACCACCGCCCTCAGCTCAACTCCCGCCTCGGCCATCGTGCTCCCGTCCGGGATGACGCTCGGTGGTCACGTGGAGCCGGCCAACGCGACGGCCTCGGTCAAGAGCGTGAGTATCTCGGCGCAGGACGGCGAGACGGGCATGGCGTCTCTGTCGGCGTCGGGTGGGAAGACCTATTTCGACTATCGCTTCAAGGTTGCCGGGCCGGGAACCGTGACCTGGAGGGTGACGACCAATGTCGGGACCTTCTCGGGGAGCGTGGCCACCGGCAAGGTGAACCTCTCGAAGACCGGTGGCATGGTCCGGGAGTGGAACCTCTGCGCCAAGTCGTGCAGCGAGCCGGTCGCTCAGCCGATGGGGCGCTGAGTCTCAGGCCGACAGCACCACCCGAATCGCTGAAGCGACGAGCTCGGGAATCCCGCTCAGGCTTGCTCCCCACGATTCCGGCGGGCCGGGCGACTCCGCAGTTCCTTCCCAGCACGAGAGCACGACAGTCACGTCGTCGCCACCCCGCTCGAGGCGAAGCTCGACATGGTGCATGCCGTCCTGTTCGGCCGCTGCGAGCGAGATGACCCAGGAGCCTGGGTCGTCGGTGGCGTAGATGACATCGAGCAGCTGGTGCTCGACGGGGGCCTCAGGGTTGTGGAACTCGACCTCGCTCACGGTATCGCTCTGCATGCCCATGAACGGAGCCCGCCACCATCAAGAGTGGGCTGGCCGTCACCATGATTGCGATTGCGATTCGAGACTGAAACCGCGGGGTGGGCGCATCTTCGATTCCTTTCGAATGTCAACAGCTGACATCAGTTCGCATTCGTGAAGGAGCACTGGTCGAGGCTGAAGCCGAGGTCCGCCGGGAGCACGGAGTTGATGACCGATACCTGGCCGTCGGGCGTTGTCTCAGTAAAGTCGATGAAGGCGAGCGTCCAGGTACCTGGGTAGCCGTACTGCGGGATGTCGACCCGAGCGCTCCATGTGCCTGAGTCACTGTCGTAGTGACCAGAACCCGTTGGTGGTGTCGTCGGAGTTGACCCATCACGGAACAGGACTTGAACACTCGTGATGCTGAAGCCCGGGTCAGCCACAAGGCCGCCCAGCGTCACCGTCACCGTCTGAGGTCCGTTCACCGAATCGACCGAGTGCGTCGACAGCGACAGCTGCCCGCCGTTCGAGCTGGAGAGCATCTGAGGACCAGTCGCGCTTGGCACTTGCTCCCACGCATTCGACTCCACCGAGAAGCTCGTGTCAGCTGCCGTGTAGCCCAGCTTCGAAGCGAGCGCATCGGCGTCCTTGAGCGTCGGGCCTCCGTAGTAGACCGCGTGACCGGGGGCCCCAGTGATGCCCGCCATGACCAACCGGTAGGTCCCCGAAGGTGCCGTCGGAGGAATGGCAATCGAGCCCTGGAAGATGCCGTGGTCAAGGGTTCCGCTCACGAGTTGCGTGGACGATCCTTGGCGGTTCGTGCACGTCGAGACGCAGATCGTGCCATCCGTGCCGAGGACTGGAGCATTGGGATAGCCCCACCAGCTGCTGTTCGTCGGAGGGGTCTCGTCAAGCCAGGTGAATGCGTAGGTCGAACCCGTCGGCGAGCCGGAGAACCCGAAGGTGAACGGTATCGAAGTCGCATTCCCCGACGTGACCGACACGCTCGTCGCACCCAGTGAGAAGGCACCTGGAGTTCCCGCACCGTCGAAGCCGAGCGGAGCGCTCCCCCCGCCGGTCGGCGCAGTGAACGTCGCCGTCAGGTCAGACTCTTGGTAGCCAAGGGCGTCGAGCGAAGTGCGACCGCAGAAGCCCATGAAGCCGACGTCCTGCCATCCATAGGAAGCGCATGTCCCTGCGGCACTGGTGATCTCAAGGATCGGCACGTAGCTGGCCTCGGTGTAGCGAGGGATGACGCACGTCGACTGCCACACGCCGTCATGGAAGCTTCCCGAGAAGCTCGAGAGCTGGCAGGTCACCCAAGGTACCTGCCCTGTCGTCGAAATGAGGTACACGCGCACGGACTGAACACCAGAAAGTGCGTCGTAGACCTCTGCGGTGACGGTGACCACCTGGCCCGAGTCGCTGGTGTCCGATGAGGTCGTCGTGACGCTGAGCGGTGTCGCACCTGCGGCATCGACGAGGACGGGCGGCGCAGTATCGAAGCCAATCTGCAAGGGCGCCTGCTTGGTTTCCGTGGCACCCGTCGAGCTCAGGCCCGTGGCCATGATGTCGTAGGTGCCGACCGGGTCCGACGCCATCGACGAGGGGATGGTCGACGTGTCATTGAGGTTCCCGGAGCCATCGCCCCTCCTTGTTTCGGTCAACCCTAGATCTCGAGCACCCGTGCTCGCCGAAGTCCGAGCGTCGTGCGAAGCACGCCAAGCGCTGCTCTTGTCGACGACCTAGCCTCTGGGCAGCGCCCCGGGGGGCTTCGAGAACAAGGGGGGTGCCATGCGCAGCATGGTTCGACGTTCTGGCCTGCGAGGGCTGATGGCAAGCGGCTTGTCGTTCACCACGATCTGCGGATCGGCGGTGGTCATCTCAACCGGCTCCGCAGGCGCTGCGGCGACGGGAAGCTGCGGCGCAGCATCGACGGCGACCTCATCTCAGCTCAACTCGACGACTGGGATCACCAAGTCGACCGTCAACGTCGGCAACATCTCGATCATCTCGGGACCGGTGCCGGGACTGTTCCAGGGCGCGCCCTACGGGACCCAGGCCTACTTCGACTACCTCAATGCCCACGGCGGCGTCAATGGCCGCAAGATCGTGCTCCACTCGCTCGACGACGCCTTCAGCGGGACGCAGAACCAGTCGGAGGCCCAGAGCACCGTCGCCAACGACTTCGCCAACGTCGGGAGCTTCTCGCTGTTCGACAACTACTCGTGCTCGGTCTTCGCGTCGTCACCTGCCTTCGCTGACATCTCCTACTCGCTCGACAGCGGGACGAGCTCCTTGCCGAACACCTTCAGCCCCCAGCCCATCGGCCAGGGAGCGCCACTCGCCGGCTACCTCTACCTCAAGAAGCTCTACCCGACGGCCGTCACTCACACCGCAAGCCTCGTCTCGAACGCAGCCACCGCCATCCAGCAGTGGGACGGCCAGAAGGTGGCGATGCAGCACGTCGGCTACAAGTTCTCCTATGTGCGGCTCGTGTCGCCGATCGAGACGAACTTCACCGAAGACGCCATCGCCATGAAGAACAAGGGCGTCAAGATGGTGCTCCTCTCCTACGGCACGCCCCAGATCTACGGCGCTCTGGTCAAGGCGATGGCGCAGCAGAACTACCACCCACAGGTCGCGCTCTCCGACGGACCGATCTACGATCCTCGCTTCATCGCTGAAGCTGGCGGCACCAAGAACGCCAACGGTGCCTGGCTGATCCAGGACCTGTCGCTCTACCTCGGCCAAGACGCCAAGTCGATCCCGGCGGTCGCCACCTTCGACACCTGGATGAAGAAGGAGCACCCCGGGTTCACCCCGGACCTCTACTCAGTCTTCGGCTGGGCATCAGCCCAGATGTTCGCCCAAGCTCTCAAAGCAGCCGGCACCTCTCCGACGAGGGGCAAGCTGCTCACCGAGCTCAAGAAGATCACGAAGTTCTCGGCCTCCGGACTCATCGCCCCATCCAACCCGGCCAAGAAGATCCCACCGAACTGCGTGCTCTTCGCCCGGATCATCAACGGCAAGTTCCAACGGGTGGCACCGACCACCAAGGGATGGGACTGCAGCCAGCCCTACTACGGGATCCACGGCGCGCTGCCCAAGGTCAACCCCTAAGCAGATAATCGCAGGGTCGTCCGCCTGGGCGGCAGGCGCCACAGCTCAGCTCTCGAAGGGGCGCTCCCAGAGCCCGACCGGTGCCTTGCCCACCGGGTAGTGACCTGGAAGGCGCTCGCCCGTCATGGCGCGCTCCATCCGCTTGGTCATCCCCTCAGTCAAGGTCCCGTCGGTGATCATTGCCATGAAGACTGCCGTAGCGTTGCCGACGTCGAAGAAGTCCCGTTGCCAGCGCCATTGGAAGTTCCCGGCGTAGACGAACCAGCTCCCGCCGAGCCCTGCGACCTCGTAGTGGCTGCCGTCGTCTCGCACCGCGTCGGCGATCTGGCGCCAGAGGCCGAGGACCTCACCCTTCTGATCGTCGATCAGCACGTGCTGGTACGGATACGTCCAACCGCCAAGGCCCTCCATCTCGAGGCCGAGTGCCACCTCGATGATCTCTTGGCGACCGACCGCCATGAACTCATCGTTGGCGCCGACGTTCCAGCCATAGGTGGCGTCCTCCGTGAAGAGGTCGCCAAGATCCGACCAGTCGAGCTTCGCCTCACAGGCCCGGTTCGTGGCCAGCCAGCGCTCCACCATCTCCTCGAGCTCCGCTCGTGGATACCCCATCTCACTCCCCCTCTTCTTCGATGATCCTGATCGCCCTGGTCGGGCAGTACTCGATCGCCAGCGCCACCTCTTCGGCGACCTCCGGTCCGGGCCGCTCGGCGAGGATGGTGACGCTCTCGGCCCCCTTCTCGACCACGAACACGCTCGGTGCCTCAGACTCGCAGACCCCGTGGCCCTGGCACAGGTCGAGATCGACGACGATCCTCATGACAGCTCCCGACGGCGGTAGCGGACCCGGACCGGCTGCTTGAGCTGGATGACCATCTTCGATAGGTCGGCCTCGTAGGTCTCTGGCGGCTGGGAGAGCTCGAACTCGTAGCGGGGCAGGAGCACCGAGAAGATCGCCTTGAGCTGCATGAGTGCGAATGCCGCACCGACGCAGCGATGCCGACCGGCTCCGAACGGGATCCACGTCCACGGATTGTCGCGATCAGCCTCGTTGCCATCGAGGTAGCGGGAGGGGTCGAAGGCGTAGGGATCAGGGAAGTCGGCCTCGAGGTGGTTCGAGATCCACGGCGAGGCGCCGACCATCTCGCCGGCTGCGATGTGGTGGCCCTCGACCTCGACGTCCTCCTTGGCCACCCGAAGCAGGAGGATCAGCGGCGGGTGCATGCGAAGCGTCTCCTTGAGCGCCGCCTCGACGGCGGGCATCGCGCGCAGTGCCTGGTAGCTCACGTCATCAGACTCAGCGAAGAGCCCGTCGAGCTCGGCCACCACCGACGCCATCGCACCTTCGGTACGGAGCAGCTCGATGATCATCCATGACGCCGTCGTCGACGTGGTGTGGTGACCGGCGAACATCATCGAGATGAAGATGCCCGTGACCTGATCCGCGCTGAACCGAAGGGCATCCTCCTCATCCCTGATCGACATCAGGACGTCGAGGAGGTCCCGGTCCTCCTCAGCTGGTGCCGGCGACGACTCGCGCCTGTCCATGATCTCCTGGACGAGGGCGACGAGCTCGAGCCGTGACGCATCGCGCACTCGGAACGACTCGATGTCGGCGTACGGGTCGACGAAGGCGAGCGCATCGGTGCCCTGCTCGAGGTGGTGGTAGAGATCGGCGAAGCGTCGATCGAGCTCCAAGCGGAAACGGCGACCGATCAGACACGACGACGACGTGTAGATCGTGAGCTCGGCGAACCAGTCGAGCAGGTCGATCTCACCTTCGTCACCCCACTCGGCGACCATCTCCTCGACCTCACGGGCGATGGTCTGCGCGTGCCCTCGCATGAACTTGTCGCGAAGCGCCTGGTTGTGGAGCATCTCCCTGCGACGCTCGGGCGACGCATCGAAGACCACGCCCTCGCCAAACACCGGCTTCATGAACGGATAGGCCTCCGCCTGGTCGAGGACCTCCTCTGGCGCACGGAAGAAGAACTCGTTCGGCCCCGCGCCGCTGAGCACGGTGACGTCTCGCCCCGCCAGATCGAAGCGGCCGACGTCGCCGCACTCTGAGCGGATCCGCTCGAGCAGGCCGATGGGGTCGGTCCGCATCTCTTCCAAGTGGCCGTTCTCAGGACCCGCGCCTGAGACCATCGGGATCTCGTTCATGGTGGTCATCGGTCCTCCTTGATCGGTGCCTCAGGGTGGAGCTCGATGGTGGTTACGTGCGTCCCCCGAGGCAGGCTGATCACGGCCAGGATCCCCTCGGCCACGCCTTCGGGGCGCATGAAGTTCGAGTGACGAGCCAGGCCCCAGGCCTGCCACTCCTCGAGCACCGCCACCGTGGTGTCGGGATCCCAGTCGAAGCCCATCGCGGTGAGCGTCGGCCCCGGGCGGAGCACCGTGGCCCGCACGCCTGTGCCCTCGAGCTCCATCTGGAGGGTGCGGGCATAGCCCTCGAGGCCCCACTTCGACGAGACATACGCGATCATCGACGGCCTCGGGTTCACCACCACATCAGAAGTGACGATGACGACGTCGCCTCGGCGTCGCTCGATCATCGCTGGCAGGAGTGCTTGCATGAGCCGATGGGTGCCCTGCATGTTGACCGCCAGCACCGCCTCGAACTCCTCGGGTGGCGTCGAGAGCATCGACCCGGCCGGGTTGAGCGCAGCGTTGGACACGACGATCTCCACCTCGCCGACCGCCTCCACGGCGGCAGCGGCGAACGACTCGATCGAGGCCGCATCGGCGAGGTCGAGCACGAAGGGGTGCGCCTCACCCCCGGCGGCGCGGATCTCATCCGCCGCCGCCTCGAGCTCGCTCAGCCGACGAGCGCCGAGGACGACAGGGTGGCCGGCCGCGGCGAGTGCCACCGCAGCGGCGCGTCCGATGCCGGACGAGGCACCAGTCACCACCGCAGGTCGTCGATCGGGATGGACCACCCGTGGTGACATCAGCGCACCTCCACCTTCGTCGCCAGGGCCTCGAAGCCCCGGACGTTGCTCGAATGGACCCATCGGGTCCCTGCCATGTCGATCTCGTAGTCGGCCACCCGACGCACCAGCTCCTCCAAGGCGACGCGACCCTCGAGACGAGCGAGCGGTGCTCCCATGCAGAAGTGACGGCCGTTGCCGAAGCTCAGGCTCTTGGTCGTGTCGCGATCGAGGTCGTAACGCTCTGGGGCGACGAAGACGGTCTCGTCACGATTGGCGGAGCCGATGAGCAGCAGCACGCGCTCCCCCGCCGCCACCGTCGTGCCGTCGACCGTGAGGTCTCGCTTGAGCGTGCGGAGCACCATCTGGCTCGAGTTGTCGAAGCGAAGGGTCTCCTCGACCCACGCCGGGATCCGGGCCGCGTCGCCGAACGGCTTGGCTCGTTCGTCTGGGTTGCGCCAGGCCCAGTACCAGGCGTTGCCGAGCAGCTTGGTGGTGGTCTCGTTGCCGGCGACCACCATGAGGAACAAGAAGGCGATCAGCTCCTCATCGTTGAGCCGGTCTCCCTCGATGTCAGCTTCGATCAGCTCTGAGGTGAGGTCATCGCCGAGATGACGACGCCGTTCGGTGACCATGTCCGCGAAGTAGACGACCATCTCGAGCGCCGCCTCCTGGCCAGCGACCGGCACATCGAAGAGCCCTTCTTGGCGATGGACCACGAGGTCGGCCAAGCGGCGCAGCTCCGCCCGATCAGCACGGGGAACGCCGATGAGCTCAGAGATCACGTCCATCGGCACCTTGCCGGCGAAGTCGGCGATGAAGTCGAACGTGCCGAGCGCAAGGGCTGGCTCTAAGTGCTCGATGGTGATCTCTCGCACCCGGTCCTCGAGCTGGGCCACGGTCCGAGGCGTGAAGCCCTTGTTGGCGAGCTTGCGGATCCGGGTGTGCTTCGGAGGATCCATGGCAAGGAACGACATGGTCTGGCTGGCGTGTGGTCCATAGGCCGACGGATCCAGCGAGACGCCGTTGGCGTTCGAGAAGCCGTCGATGTCGCGGAAGGCGCCGAGCACGTCGACGTGGCGAGACAGCGCCCAGAAGTCGAACTCGTCGTTTCGATACAGCGGTGCCTCTCGGCGGAGGCGCTCGTAGATCGGATAGGGGTCTTCGTGGAAGGCGTAGTCGTACGGGCTGAAGAGGCTCACGAGACTCCCCCTGCCCTCGCACCAGCGACGAGCAGGCGCGTGGCGCGTGCTGCGAATCCTGCGACCTCGTCGTAGGCCATGTGCCCCATGCCAGCGGAGAGCAGGCTCCCGAAGTAGGTGGTCGCGATCACCGCCACCGCCTCGTCGTCGCACTCGCCTGCCGCGGCGAGGCGGAGCCGGCGGTAGACCTCTGCGCCGATCGCCTCTCGCAGCTTCGCCACATCCACGTTCGAGCTGAGCAGCGCCTGGGTGCACGCTGCGATCAAAGCTGGGCTGCCGACCGACAGCGCACTCAGCGCATCGACCGCACCGGCGATCCGCTCGGTCACGTCGACTGCCAGGTCGACGTCGGGGACCGGTGCCCCGAGCACCCGAGCCCAGAGGATCTCGGCCAAGAGGTGGTCCTTCGAGCTCACGTAGGTGTAGGCGGTGGCCGGCGCCACGCCGGCACGCTTAGCGACCGAGCGGACCGAGAGCCGGTCGTAGCCCACCTCCTCGACCTCGGTCTCTGCTGCGCTGAGGAGCGCACCCATCGACTCGACTTGGCGCTCAGAGAGCTGGCGACCGGTGGGCCGAAGTGCAACCACCATCATGAGGGCGACCCGGTTGCCGGTGGGATGTGAGGGGTGCCATCTCGCATCGGCGGGTATTCGAAGGTGGCCGCCGTCGTCATCCGAACGATCTTGGTGATGTCGGCCTCAGGGAGCGTCTCGTTGTCCTCGTTGATGGTCACCTCCCACCGACAGTGTGGGACTCGATCAGAGGGCACGCGCGGTGGCCGGTGCACGTGGGAGATGTGTGCCTTCGGGTTGACCGCCTGGGCGGTGTAGTCGAAGGTGCCGTCCTCGATGTGGTGGCACATCCCAGTGACCATCGTGTCGCCCCACGGCTCTGCGTCCATGAGGGCGCCGCAGTACGCCAGCTCGAAGAAGCCGTGCCGTTCGTCGACCACCTCGTAGTGCACGTCCATGTAGTGGTGCGGAAAGCCCGGGTCGAGCTGCAAGACCTTGAAGATGGCCTCGATGCCATCACCGTGCACGTTCATGATGCGCCGAAGCCGCTCGCCGTAGACCGGGCTCGCCCCCCGCCACTCCTCGATGGCAAGGCGGTTGACCTCTGCCCCGCCATGGCTGATGCCGATCGCCGCACACATCGATCGATCAAGGAGGTGGACGATCTGGGCGAACTCACGCACCAGCCGCACGAGCGCCTCCTTGGAGAGGTCCTCGTAGCGGAAGTCTGGATCGAACGGGCCCGAGTAGTCGGGCAGGTCTCTCAGCGATTCGGTCATGGCTCCCCCTCCGTCGACCACGCGATCAGACTACAGTCCAGACACGTGTCCATGCTTGAGCGCCGCGAGTCGGCCTCGGCGATGATGGGCGTCGACGAAGAGCCAAGGGGGGCGACGGTGAGCCAAGGAGAAGCCACGCGAGCAGGAGTCATCGGCCTCGGCGACATCGGTGCCGGGGTGGCAGCGAGCTGCATCGCAACTGGGCTCCCGACCACGGTCTGCGACCTTCGCCCCGACGTCCTCGACTCCTTCGCTGACAAGGCCACGACCACGACCAGTGCGGCAGAGCTGGCTCGCCAGAGCGATGTCATCGTCGTCGCAGTCGTCAACGACGCCCAGGTCGAGGCGGTGCTGACTGGCGAGGGCGGCGCCTTCGAGGGGATCCAGCCCGGCACGGTGATCGTGGTCGTCTCGACCATCAGTCCCCCGACCATCGTCGCATTGGCGGAGGCCGCCAGCGAGGTCGGGGCATCACTCATCGACTGTGGCGTCTCCGGCGGCCCCGCTGCGGCGAAGAGCGGCGAGCTCATCGCCATGGTCGGGGGTGACGCTGCCTCGATCGAGGCAGCTCGTGATGTCTTGGACGCGATGAGCTCGCTGGTGGTCACGATGGGAGGGCTCGGCACCGGCCTGATCGCCAAGCTGGCGCGCAATGTGGTGCAGTACGGCGGCTGGCTCGCTGCCTACGAGGGCGCGCAGATCGCTGAGGCTGCTGGTGTCGAGCTGGCCAAGCTCGCCACGGTGATCCGAGCCTCTGACGCCAAGATCGGCGGGGCTGCGACACTCCTGCTGCGCCCGACCGTGGCCCAGTTCGGCCCCGACGACGATGCCGGCTTCATCGCCGCCATGGCGGCTGGCGCGGCACTGGCGAAGAAGGACCTGCTCGCAGCGCTGGCTACAGCCCAGGACCTCGGCCTCGACCTGCCCGGGGTCGAGGTCGCGAGCAGTTCGATCGAACACGTCTTCGGCGTCGCCGAGGTGGAGGGATGACCATGAGCGAGATCAGAGGCGAGGAGCGACTCCTCATCGACGGCGTGCTGCGCCCAGCGAAGAGCGGCAAGGTCTTCGAGACGATCAACCCAGCGACCGAGGAGGTGCTGGGCGTCGCTGCTGATGGTGGCGCCGAGGACATGGACGAGGCGATCGCCGCCGCGAGGCGGGCCTTCGATGAGAGCGGGTGGGCCACCGATACGACGCTTCGAGTCCGGTGTCTGCGCCAGCTCCACGATGCCTTCATCGCCCACGCAGATGAGATCCGGGCCATGACCGTTGCCGAGGTCGGCTCACCGCTGTCGATGACCACGCACGCCCAGCTCGACAGTCCTGTCGAGGGTCTTCGCTACTACGCCGATCTTGCGGAGGGGTACGAATGGGAGCAGGACCTCGGCATCGCCGAGCCGCTCGGGATCCGCTCGCATCGCTGGATCCGCAAGGAGGCAGGTGGCGTGGTCGGCGCCATCTCTCCCTGGAACGTCCCCCACCAGATCAACCTGGCCAAGGTGGGCCCTGCCCTGGCGGCAGGGGCGACCATCGTGTTGAAGCCGGCGCCCGACACGCCGTGGTGCGCGTCGGTGCTCGGTCGCCTCGTCGCAGAGGAGACCGACATCCCGGCCGGCGTCTTCAACGTCGTGACCTCGTCGGACCACCAGCTCGGCGCGCTGCTCTCGACCGACCCACGCGTCGATCAGATCAGCTTCACCGGATCGACGGCCACCGGTCGCAAGGTCATGGCTGATGCATCGGCCACCTTGAAGAAGGTGTTCTTAGAGCTGGGAGGCAAGTCAGCCTTCGTCATCCTCGATGACGCTGAGATGGGCGGCGCCACCGCCATGGCCGCCTTCACCGTGTGCACCCACGCCGGGCAGGGGTGTGCGATCACCACCCGACTCGTCGTCCCGCGCAGCCGCTTCGACGAGGCAGTCGAACAGACCGCCGCCACCATTGCGCTGCTACCGGCTGGCGACCCGACCGATCCCGGCACCATCTGTGGGCCGCTGATCTCAGCCCGCCAGCGCGACCGAGTCATGAGCTACATCGACCTCGCTCGGGCCGAGGGCGGCCAGATCGTCCTCGGCGGTGGCCGACCGGCCGACAGGGAGGCGGGCTTCTTCGTCGAGCCCACGCTCATCACCGGCATCGACAACTCCTCGAGGGTCGCCCAGGAGGAGATCTTCGGGCCGGTGCTCGTCGTCATCCCCCACGATGGCGACGACGACGCGGTGGCGATCGCCAACGACTCGGCCTATGGGCTCTCCGGCTCAGTGTTCTCAGGGGATCGAGACCGGGCCGTGAACGTCGCCAATCGCATCCGCACCGGCACGGTCGGGGTCAACGGAGGCATCTGGTTCAGCCCTGATGTGCCATTCGGTGGCTACAAGCAGTCGGGCATCGGCCGTGAGATGGGTGTGGCCGGCTTCGAGGAGTACTTGGAGACCAAGTCGATCGCAGAGGGAGCGTGAAGATGCCAGAGGACAAGAGCGAAGCCCGTCGGGCCGGGATGGCCAAGATGGAGGAGGTTTACAGCTTTAGCGTCGATCCCGACCAGATCGAAGGGGGCTACGTGGATGTCACCGTCGACCACCTCTTCGGTGAGATCTGGACTCGCCCGGGCCTCGACCTGCGGGATCGTCGACTGCTGACCATCGGCGCGCTCAGCGCCCTCGGTCTGCCCAACCTGCTCGAGATCCAGTTCGGCGCCGCCATGGAGCGCGACGAGCTCGACGAGACCCAGGTCCGAGAGCTCGTGATCCACCTCGCCCACTACGTCGGCTGGCCGCTGTCGACGGGCATCAACGAGGCCGCAGAGAAGGTCATCGCACGACGACGCAAGCAAGCTGCAACCAAGGAGGCAGGCGAATGAGCACTACCAGCGACGAGGTCACCTTCGACTTCACCGGCAAGGTCTCGGTGGTCACCGGGGCAGGCGGCGGGATCGGCCAGGCCTATGCCGAGGCACTCGCTCGTGCAGGCGCCAGCGTGGTGGTCACCGACATCGACCTCGACGGCGCGGAGGCCGTCGCCCACGGCATCAGGGAGCACGGTGGCGAGGCGACCGCGCTCAAGGTCGACGTCGCAGATCCCGATTCAGCGGGAGCGATGGCTGCCTTCGTCGACGAGACCTACGGCGGCATCGATCACCTGGTCAACAACGCAGCCATCTTCGGCGGCATGGAGATCGACATGCTGCTGAGCGTCGACTGGGACTACCTCACGAGGTTCTTGGCGGTGAACCAGCTCGGTGCACTCACCTGCACCAGGGCCGTCTACCGCTCGATGCGCAAGCGAGGAGGCGGTGCGATCGTCAACCAGTCGTCGACCGCCGCCTACCTGTACTCGAACTTCTACGGTCTGGCGAAGTCGGGGGTCAACGCGCTCACCAACCAGCTGGCTCACGAGCTCGGCGGGATGAACATCCGGGTCAACGCCATCGCGCCAGGGCCGATCGACACCGCTGCTGCGCGCTCGGTGGTCCCCAAGGAGTTCATGGACCCGATCATCGCCAGCCTGGCGATCAAGCGGCAGGGCACGCCTGATGACCTCACAGGCATGTGCCTCTTCCTGCTCTCGGATGCTGCTCGCTGGATGACCGGCCACGTGG
>Ga0164297_10003759_pt1 | contig 13958 bp, 15 predicted proteins | sample GEODES058metaG_FD_113539 | JGI IMG/M metagenome (GOLD analysis project Ga0164297, IMG submission 113539) | Dystrophic lake water microbial communities from Trout Bog Lake, Wisconsin, USA - GEODES058 metaG | ecosystem: Environmental > Aquatic > Freshwater > Lake | place: USA: Trout Bog Lake... | reverse complement strand
TGGCACAGTGCTTGTGTGCAAAGGCCTCGTACACGTCCAGCTCCGTCTCCAGCATCTGCATGTCATCTAAGACGCCATCTTGGTCCGTCTGTATGGTTATAGAAAGGCAAAACACACGAGAGCTCAGGGAATGGGCGCACAAATGTGCACAGCTTGGAGTGAGGTAAACTTACGCTGTAGTGTTGGGCTGCCAGCGTCTCCAAATCGACTTGCAGGTCTTCATCCGCGGCTGTGGTGCCCACATGCGCAGCCTCGGGATGATCCGCGAAGCAGGAGTCCACGAGAGCGCTGCGCCGCACTGCGGATGATGACGCGGTGAGAGGGCCCCAAGTGAGTGGGCCGGTCGATAAATCCCCCCAAGCCACACGGGCGGTGGCCACAAACGTGTCCGTCACGCAATCCGTGGCCACATGCGCATCTACAGGACCGGCCAGCTGTCGACGCAGTGTCCGTCCAGCAGCCGCCGCTTCCCCTGAGACCGCCGTCCCAGCTGCTGCAAGCGTCAGCGTATCAACAGCCGCTGCTCGCACGCGAGCGCTCGGCGACTGCGCAGCGTTGAAAGTTGCGATGTCATTCAAGGCGGCATTGGCGGTTGTTATCCAGGAGTCAACTTCCCAGTCGCGACTTGCACGGAAGGTGAACTTTGGCGCTGCGTTGTCCGAGTGATGTCCCAAGCCTCCGAGCTGCCACCACGGCCGCCGCCGTGCGGCTGGCGATGAAGGCGCTGCGATGGAGTACAGCGTCGGCACTGGGGATGAGGACCCGTGTGCGCGCACAGCACTCTCCAGGTTGTGAATGTGCCACTCGGAACGTAGGAGCCGCACCTCCGGGGCGCTGAAGCCTCGACGGTAGCCGTACAGCGGAGGCAGGACCTCCTTGCGCGGATTGAGAAGCACAACCGTTGTGCTAGCTGCTGTATCGATGCCTAAATGCCAAGCCAGCGAAGTCAGCAGGGCGCTGAATTGGCCAGCATCGACATGGTACCATGTATCAGGCATCCATCCACTGGGCTGGGCGCCACTAGCCGCAGTAGATGCCTCCACAGCCACCGGATCGTGTGGGCGTGCCAGCAACGCGATGGCTCGCTCAATCACGGCAGTCACTGGCGGAGGCACAAGCGTCGCATGCAGGCTCACATTCCAGGACACATACGACTCCCCACTAAACAATGCACCGCGGCCACCCGCAGAAGTTGGCGGCGGCGTGGTGGAATCACTGCGCCGTGCGTGCGGAATCACGGTGTCGCCGTGCTCGACCCACCGCCTCAGTTCAGACTCCGAAACGCTCACGTTGCGGTGCCCGTCGCCATCGAAACCGACCAGGAGCACATGTACTGATTGCGGGAGCACGACGCCATCGATGGGGCGCAAGCCTAAGTGGTTGGCGAGAGTGCCTGTCGCACAACACAGGACCAGATCAGCTCAGTCAGTGTTCACGGGTGTCCTCGCTGTTCGTTCAACTGCACTCAAGGTCACGACACAGACGCACCTGCGTGTGCGAACAGCTCCGCCTCGGCACGAGCACGTTGGCGTCGTGGAACAGTCGGTGCCAGTACTGCAGTGAAAGAATCTCCTCAGTCAGCGGACGCAGTGCACGGTGCGAAGCTTTTCGTACTCCCCCCCACACCTCGAGTCAACACGTCGTCGTCCCAAGCAAGCGCGTCGTCTCCAAGAGCGAAGAAGCCTGGCACGGAAGCTGCAGTGCGCCTGTGCGAGTCTTCAGCGTCACGTGGCGACACAGGCGCTGCAAGCTCCGCGCCCGTGCTGAATGCCTGCGAAAAGGAGACGGCGTGAGCCTTTGTGTGAGCACTGCTTCGCTGAAGGTGCGTTGCTTGTGTCCGCACCAGCAGTGCAGAGCACAGTGTGAGCAGGATAAGATGAGCCATGGCGGCAACACTCATCACGCGGTGCGGACATCAGCCTTTGACATCGGGCCTTATGTACGAGGGAGATACGGCCATGGCGGGGGAGTGGGCATTCACAAAACTGCGGTATAACTTTTTGGCATGATGCGGACAGTTCCTGCGGACAAGCGTATTCCATGGTTGTGCATTCACATGGTCTTATCGGGCCGCGTTCTCCCACAGGTTACTGTCCTGCGTGCCCATTCGAAGGTCGTGACCACTGAGAGAATTACCAAACTGCACGAGAGCGGGCATCTGCGTGTCCACCGGCTCCAGCGCCGGGTCCGTCACTCGGAAGACGTCCTCATGCAGCGGTACAAACTCCGCGTAGTCCAACGCTAGATCCGTCACAGGGGCTGCTGTGTTGCGCTGACTGATCGTGACCCGCACCACGCACTGTGAGGCCACCTGGATGAAACAGACCGGCACGTAGCGCCAGCCGGACACATTGCTCTCCAAGTCAACGCGCCACAAGCCCTCTGCGTGCAACATCGGCGTCGTAGACAGCTCAAGGGTGGGCACATTACTGTTGCTCCCCCGTGCGCTAGCAATGGCAGCGCGCACAGTATCTGGTGTCACAGCACTGCGCACTGCACCAGCTGCACTCGGCGCAAGAAGATTGCCAGGCGCTGGAAGCAACAGCGCGGGCGTGTTCCGCCCAGCGCCACTCGCAAACGCGTTGCTTGCAACTGTGGCTGCCACGGCACCGCCAGCTGCTACGGCGGCACCAAGAGCAGCAGCCATGACGACGACAGGGGCAGCGATGCCTGCTGTAGCCACCATCAGCGAGGTTGCAGCCAATCCAGCGGCCGTGGCTGACGATGCCTTCGCAGCCGCTGATGCATTATTCGAACGCGCACTCATAGGCACTGCCGTCGCAGTCGCGCTGACCCACAATGCAGGCCGCGAGTCTGCTGCGTGTGCGCTGCTTCCTCTTGATGTCTTCACCCGCCATCGGAGCATGTAGGTGCCTGGCTGCAGCGTCATCGTGCCGGTCACATTAAATGCTTCGTCCAACGACACCGCGTGGCCACCCGCGCGGCGACAGAGCGCGACGTTTGCGAAGACGCTGCCACAGCGCTCCCCAGGGAGCAAATCCCAGCCAGTCTGCACGTGTTGCTGCTGTGACGCAGTGCTAAACATCCGTGCGTGGAAGCCCCGCGCGCCGGCGACATCACATGATGTCGCGGACAGCTTGTTCGCAAGGGCCTGAGCTCGAGCATAGCGGCGCAGCCATAGCGTGCCGGTCGCATCTTCCCCCGATGGTGGCTCTTGCAAGCCATAGAAATCAAGCAGGCGTTCATCCAGGGCCGCAGCTGGCCAGACGAGCTGGAGCAGCGTCAGTTTGTCCTTCCAGTAACTTTGTGGGCCAAGTGAAATAGCACGCCACGACCTGCACGTGCAACTGAGAGCCGCCAAGCTGCGCGGACAGAGATATAGCAATGCAAGGCGGCGTTTCACGTCCGGCGGCAGCGCAGAGAGAAGGTCAAGGGAGTTCCCAGGCGGCAATGCTGGCCTCTCTGCAGGAGTAGCAGCACTTGACAGCCTTCCTGAACGCAGCGCGTCTGCCACCGTCTCGCACAGCACTTCCTCCAACAGCTCGTTGTCTGTTCGCACAGGCCCCAACAGGCTGGAGGCTGCATACGGAGAAGGCGCTCCTCCGGGATGTTGCTCATCAGTCACTGTGCCTCCACCCAGGCCTTTGAGCCACCAGCTGCGGCCTAAGCGCTTCGCGCGCTGTAAAGCAGGCACTATAGAGCGGCCTCCAGTGGGCTGGCTGCGCCGGAAAAAGGAGTCGCCGAGCGCAAAGTCAGCGCCGCCGAAGGCGCTTGCTGGGAAAAGCTTCCGCAACGCGCCCTCACGCGGTGGGTACTCCTCAGGCACAGGCACGTCGCTTGGAGCAGCCGGCTGGCCTTCGTGCTGCTTCCTCGTTCCCCCAGCGAAGCCGCGCGGCACTCGACTCATCGAGAGCGGGACTGCGAGTGCCACGCTAGCCGCGTGCGGCAGGTTTCATGCCTTCGGGAGTCCCGTGCGGCAGCGTCTCGCATCTGTTGGTGTGCACCCGCGGTGGAGTCGTGCTGCACGAGCGCCTGTTTGCCGGCCAGGAAGAAGCAGACACGAGCCGGGTGGTCAGTCTCAGAGCGGCCCTGTGGACCATCGCCCAGCCACTGCTGCACTCCGCGCGTGAAGAGGAAGAGCACGTGGCGCTACACGAGTGCGTCGCTTGCGAGTGTGCGGCCCTGTGTGGTTTCAGAGTGCAGGAACCTCCGCCTCGGAGAGTCGCATGTTCTCACACAGCTGTCTTGACTCACCCCCGCGCCGCGTCCGTGTGCAGGAACCTCACCGTCCTCTGGTTTGCCGTCTCTGACCTGCTCGTCTTCGTCACCGGCGAGGGCGTCGTCGTGGACGAGCTCTCCTGTCCGTGTGCAAACCCTCTCGTGCCTCCCCCATCACGCGCCCCGTCTCACACACAGCGCAAACACACACCTCGCAGTGTCCACCGTCGCGCGGGGCGTACTGGCCGCGCTGCGCAACGCGACCGGGAAGCCGGGCCTGAGCTGTGAAACCTTGCTGGACGGCCACGCCTTCGCAAAGGCGTGCGTCGCACTGGACGAGCTCCTGCCGCAGGGCGTGCTCGAGACGACGGACGAGGAGACGCTGCACAGCGGCGCGAAGATGAAGCTCCCCATCAGCAAGTAAACGTGCTTTAATTACAGATGGGCCTCCTCTCTCGAATGCTGCGGTGCTGCTGCTGCTGCTGTTGCCCCGTCTCCGGAGTGGATGACGAGTCACCGCGTGCGCCACTGCTGCAGCAGGCGGCACATGGTCCTGACACGCCTCGGCGTCGGAACCGGTCTGGTCGTCGTGACCAACGCAGAGCTTCACAACGGCATCCACCACGGGCGCAGCTGCCCACCAGCACTGTTGCCCACGGAGCGGATGCGTGGCGCCAGCATGTCGGCAGCGCGGTGGTGGACTCGGTAGAGCAGTTCCAGACGCCGCCGTTGCATGGGATGCCTCTACCCACTGATTTTGTGTCAGGCGGGGATCAGCTGGCGGATCAGGACGGCGATGCTGACCACTGTCCGACATGTTTGGAAGAGTTCAGCGACGAGAATCCCGCGTTCTGGCTGCGTCCATGTGACCACGCTTTCCACCTATCGTGCGTGCTCTCGTGGTGGGAGATTGGCAAGGAAGAGTGCCCTCTCTGTGGTGCCAAAGTCGACATGCACGGCGTCGTGGATGGCGCAGACACACACACTCGAGAGGACTCCTCCTCAGACTGTGACTCCGATGGCTCTGGAGGTGGGTATGCCACACCCCAAGAATGGCGGGGCAGCCACACAAGCGGAGCGTCAAGCACTGCCACGGCGGGGGGACGTGCAACATCCGTGTCCCATCGACGCACATCATGGCACGATGCACGAAGTGCAGCGTCTGAAGCTGAAGACGAGGCGACGCCGCCCAGCTTGGGTCATGATGGTATTTGCAAGCGCCTGTGACTGGTACCCCGTTCAACGGAGAGTCTCTGACATAAGGGACTAGATCAGCGGCGCACCGCAGGAACGACGTCCTTTGACACTGCTATGAAGCTCGCCCGCTGTGTAACGCTGCTGCTTGTCATCCCATGACTCGCTCACGCTTCTCGCTCCTCCCGCTGCTCGTCCTCGGCCTGGTGGACTGTGTGCGCTCTCAGACCCCAAGCCAGATCCCTTGGGCTGACCGCCTCAACGCGACCGCGCGGCACCAGCGACGGCCGAACCCGTGGGGAAGGAAGTACATACCGATCCGTGGCCACAAGAATGAGACGCTTGAGGACCACGGCCAGAATGACATCTGGCTGCCCAGAGTGTTCTCACTCAAGAAGGTGGACACCCTTGCGGTATGCAACGACGGCTCAGGCGCCCCGTTCTACTTCAGGCCCGGGAAAGACCCCACCGTGTGGCTGGTCTACATGCAGGGCGGGGAGTGGTGTTGGAGCGCGGAAAGCTGTGCCGAGCGTTGGGCTGCCAGCCCTTGGTTGATGAGTAATACCGGGTCCCAGCTGGCACCGCCTGCGACCTTCATGGGCGGCATTTTCCAGAAGAGCAGCGTGAAGAACCCGATGAGTCAGGCGCGTTTCCCTATCGTGGGGGCCTTTCGGTACATTCACTCACTTTGTGGTTGCTTCCACCACCCCAGGCCAACATCGCGTACTTGCCATACTGCTCCAGCGACGCATGGGTGGGCGATGCTGTAGCGAGCAACGCGACGTGGGGGTATTACTTCATGGGCGCCCGGATTTTCGCTGCTGCGATAAAAGCGCTGGTCCTGACAGAGGGTCTCGGCGCGGCCGCTGCTAACGCAGCCAATGCAGGCAGCCCGCCTCCGAGGCTCATCATCGCTGGGTGTAGTGCTGGCAGTCGTGGCGCGATGATGAACCTCGATTATGTGCCAGGGATGCTAGAGGACCTGGGCGTGGCCCCTGGCACTATTCACGTGGTTGGATTCTTTGACTCACCGCTGTGGGTCGATGTTCAGCCCATAGACCCGACGATTGTGTCATTACAGGCGCAGACGCAGGCCATCGTGCAGGTGATCAACGCAACGGCTCGCATGGGTGATGCCTGCTCCGCGCTGTACACAGACCCGAGTGACTCCTGGAAATGCTACTTCGGGGAATACCGGATGCCGACGCTGGTGACACCGTTTTTGATGAGTGCCTCCCAGGACGACCGCTTCCAGCTGTCGTGGAACATTGGAGGTAACAGCACTGCGGGCTACACGCCCGCCATCTGGCACCCATCCCAACGCGCGTACGCCGATGCGTTCGTCGTCTCCATGAGCTCTGTCATCGCTGGACTGCCCACCGCCGAGCAGGCGAACTCCGGCTCCATGGTCTTCAGCACTGCCTGTTTCCACCACTGCGTCACCCAAAGTGCAGCCTTCTGGAACGTGGCCATCAGCCTTGGCACGTTGGAACCGGGCAGTGGGTTCACATCCACCACGGGCCTGCCCGTGTCCCTGCGCGATGCCCTCAAAATGTGGCTGTGGCCCCAGCCTGGACAAACGACACCCACACGCCTCGTCCAGCAGTGCACGGGCTTCAGATGCGGCCGATGCACCACAAAAATTGCGCTGGCCATCAAGGGCGGCTACCAGCTCCCTTCGCCGCCCGCTCCTGGAGCTGCAACGCTCACTCCTTTCCTTTCCACAAGTAAAAGTGGTGCTGGACGGAAGACGAGCAGCCACCTCATTTTCTTCCTCCTGCTGCTGGCAGTCGCTGGCGCGGTGCTGTCTTGGTTCGCTCGGGATGCGACGAGACGTATGCGGTTGGCAGCTCCGCTGTTTGCAAAGCCCCGTGACGAGGCATCGCAGCCACTGCTTATGAAGCCATCAGCGAGTCTCCAGATGGGACAACTCTAGTTCAATTTATACGCATGACACGGATACAGCATGTGGAGTCGCCCCTTGCCCGCGACGTCTCAAGGCACACGTGAACTGCTGCCGCCGATGGCCGTAGCGCTGCCAACACCATGCTCTTGCGCTGGGACCCGAACCAAGCGCGGGTGTCGAGGCTGCAGCACGTGCACTGTGCCAAGCCAGGCACGCCTTCTTCCGTGAAGATCGAGTTGTACAGGCACTTGGATATGAGCAGTCCGTCTGGTACATGCTCGTACTCAAAACCCTGCGTTCCGTAGTCGGTGCGCAGGTGATGTTGCACAACACGCAGCGCCAACGCCTGCGGATCAGGCGCAAACAGCCAAGCAGAAACATGTGCGGCGCGGAGTGCTGGAGCGGCGGCCATGCCTGCTTGCTCCTTGACGAGCTCAAGCAGCGTCTCCGAGTTCCGCGCAAAGGGCAGCACAGCTGCGTACGTTGCTGCGACGCGACACGCCGCTCTCACGTGGCCCTGTGCGACAGCGTCAGTTGCAGGCACTCGGACGGTATGTCTAGACAGCAACTCGCGGTAGCGGTGCTGCACGGCGTCCGCAACAACACGCTGCTGCTGCTGCATTGCACCGGGGGCGGCGCGTTCCAGCAAGACGGTGACGTTGCGAAGCCAGGCTTTGTGCGCAGCTCTGTCTAGTCTCGACCGCAGTGCCGGGAACCAGTGGTCCAGCCAGTGGGGCGCCTCCGCCTGCGTTGACAGGTGGCGCAGCGACCATGCGCGTGCCGCAGTGTTGGCCACTCCTCGTCCACGCATCCTATGGTCCGACCATCTGAGGCTCAGCGAGGGGTGGCCAGTGTGTTTGAAGCCTCGCTTTCCTCGCCATTCCTTGCCAGCGGAGTCAGCTGGGCTGCGCTGAGCTTTCACAGCAAGCCGTTGGAGGCAAGGAACGCGGCGGTCAAGCCAGCTAGCAACACGGTGAAGACGAGCGCAAGCTTGAGGTTGCTGTCGACGTTACCTGCTTCCCGGCCAGCCACTTGGTCTGCTTCCAGCTTTAGCAGACGGCTGTAATATTGAGTATCGTCACGTGCACCCGCGGGCGACGTCTTGGTCTCAGTTTGCTTGGAGGTCACTGCACTCTGCTTGGAGTCGTCGCCACCGGCGGCAGCGACGCGCAGCAGGTGACGCGAATGTACACGTGGTGTAGGTTTAGCGGCAGCAGAAGAAGGAGAGGATCCGCGTGAGTGTCGCTGACAAAGGCTTGTTGGACGCATCAGTGTGGTCATCTGCGCAGATTGGGCCATCATCGCCGTCGCCAGCTATGGAGCTTGTCTCTCGATACAATTCGCGGACGGCCAGCAACTGACGACGCGCGCAGTGACGTGGCGGCGCATGAGAAACAAAGATAGTCCCCTGCGCCAGAAGCATGGCTGTGACACAGCGCTGCAGCGTGCCCGCAGGCCGGGTCGCTACTGGGCCCAGCACATCGTGCAGCAGCGCCCGCGCAGTGGCACCAGCTCGGCGGGCAGCTTCCTCCCGGCGCACTCGGTTGCAGGTGGTGGCAGCCACAACCACAGGCACGTGTGTCGTGGCTGCTTCTGCGCTTCATGAGGAGGGGCTGTGTGTGTGTGCGTGTGCGAGAGCGTGTCACACTGTCCAGCGGCTGTGGCCTCTTGGACAACCTGTTTCAGCTGCAACCAACTTCTGGCCGTGCCACGCCGGGTCTGACACCCCACACGGCCTGTGCGGCGTCTCCAATGCGCAGCGGGTCCTGTGACAGACGCGACGTTCGAGGCGGAGGTGCTCAAGTCACCGGTGCCGGTGCTGGTGGACTTCTGGGCGCCTTGTGCGTACCCGGCCACCTCCTGCGCCGCTGGGCACGCCAACGCTGTCGGCTTCGCTGCCTCCCGGCCCACATCGCTGTCCTGCGCCCATCAGCGCCGGCTCGCGTCCCAGATATGGCGCTGTGCCCGCTCAACGAAGGCGCTGACTGTGTCCGGGGTCTCTCCTCGCTAACAGGGTGTGGCCCGTGCCGCATGATTTCCCCCGTTATTGACGAGCTCGCTGCCGAGTACAGCGGCAAAATCAAGGCGGTGCGTGCCTGCGCCGTGCCCGTCAGCCGGGACGCCGGGGCAACCCTACAGGCAACAGACTCCCACTTCAACTCTGGACTCCGCGCAGCTCGCGCACGGTGACACACTCTGCACGGGCTCTCCCTGCTCACACGCGTCACCTGGACGCGCCGACTCAGCCGCACTGGGGGCCAGAGCTTGTGGCACCTTCCTTTCTTCACACGTCTTCTTCGGCACACGGATACATGGAACTGACCCCGCGCCACGGCTCTCGCGGCTCGCGCCCTGCAGCTGAAGCTGAACACTGACGAGTCACCGAGCGTGGCAACGGAGTACGGCATCCGCAGCATCCCGACGGTTATGATTTTCAAGAATGGCCAGAAGCTGGACACGGTGATTGGCGCCGTGCCCAAGAGCACGCTCGTCAGCATCATCGACAAGTACTTGTAGACGCAAGTACCGCTGCTGCTGCTGCCGCTATTGCTATTCCAGGCTACGACGCGGGCGGCATGGGGATGGAGGGCAAGATGCAGGACGGGAGCGCTTGCGCGCGTGAGTGCGACCCACTGCACCAGGGAGAGACGACTACCTGATTGTGAACATTTGATCCAATTGATCACCGCGACCGAGAAAAAAGGCCCTCCCAGAGACCCATGGCAACGACGTCTAGTGCCACCATCGTTGCTGACCTCCACACTGTCATCGACATTCAAGAGCGACTGGAACAGGTGTGCGGCTTGCAATGCGCGCGCGCGCCTGCACGGCGCCGTTCCACGGTTGTTGATTGAGCCGCGCACCACCTCCGCGCACAACCTCTACCTGGCAGGTCGAGGACGAGTGGGCTGCGGAACTACTGACGGTAGAGACTCGCTACGCTGCTTTACGCCAGCCGCTTCAGAAGGAGCGCAGCGATGTCACCGGCCGCATCCCCGGCTTCTGGGCGAATGTGTTTGCCAGCGATGTTCTCGTGTCGCCCTTGATAACGCCCAGCGACGCGGCGGTCCTCGCGCATGTGACGCACTTTGAGGTGGAAACCATGGCCGGGCTGGATTTCGCGTTCATGCTGCGACTGGAGGACGGCAATCCTTTTTGTGACGGGCCAATGCGCAAGGAGTTCCGCACAGGCAAGGAAGGCCACACAACAGCCACATCAAGCATAGCATGGCGCCGCGACACGCCCCAGGGAAGAGAGGCGACGGCGACATTTGTGTCTGGAGCTTTGACCTTCTTCAGCTGGTTTAGTGGTGCCCAAACCTTCGCCGTCGGACATCGCGATGGCCTGGCTGAGCATCTTGTAGAGGTGTACCGCAATCCGCTGCTGCAGCTGCTTCCACGGGGTACAAGCAAGCCGTAGTACCAACACCGAGACGTCGTTCGATCAAAGGACAGATGCCCGTCTCCCCAGTGCAGTCAAGAACCGCTCGGCGCACAGGTGGCGCAACAGCAAGTTCGTGTGTTCGTTGGGGCCGTGAATGGACACAGGTGCGATGGAGAGTAGGCCAGGGAAGGCGCCCCCAGACTTACCCACAAAAAGCTCCCTGACTGTCATGTCTTGCAACATAAAATCCAGCTCTTCGCCGCCATCTGCCAGCAAGCGCGACACGAGTGCAAGCGTGGCACTAGGCACGATGTCAGGCAGAGAGGCTTTGCATGCCATGAACTCTGTGTTGGTCAAAAGGTAATCGCGTGAGCCGCCGTCTTGGTTGCCGATGAGCAGCGGGAAGATGTGGCGCCCAGGTCGCCTGCGCTGATAGTGCACAGCTAGAATGAGCTCAAACAAACTGTAGTCCACACGATGCTCCGTCATGTCTGCCAACGTGCACATAAAGTGCACGGTAATTACTGCACACATCAAGCGTGAGTCCCGTACCGCCCGGTGCAGCTCCTCATCAAAAGGACGACCCGCCATCATGCCGGTGCGGTCAAGGAATACGCGTAGGCCTGCTAACGAGAGCTGGTCTACCAACGTGTCAGCGACGGCCAAGTCAGCGCGGCGGTAGGAGATGAATACATCAGCAGCCGCGGACGTTATCGGCGCAACAACAGCAGATGTTTCATGCACGAGTGACTTGCCAGTGCCAGTTGAAGTCCATTTCTGACGTAGGAGGATCACGAACAAAGTGGCAGAGGTTGCCGCCGTGACACACAACGCAGCAGCCAAAGCCACAACTGCGTTTCTTAGACGCATGTCTGCTGGGAAGCTGCTTTCCAGATGGGAGGTGGCGTTTCCGACAGCGGGCAGGGTGGAATTCAACGCTGCGTAAGACACTGCCTTCACGCTGGGAAAGGCCCTCTGGACGGCAGTCAAAAGGGCGGCTGCCCCGAGCGCATCGGCAAGGATTAAATCTAGGTGGCTAGAAGCGAACGGCGACGAGTCGGTAAGCCATCCCGGCGCGAATGACACTTTCCAGCTCAGTGTGCTGTTTCCAACATCCAGGATTTCTGATAGTTGCACGATTGCCGCGCAGCATCTCTCGGAAACAGCGAGCTCCACAGCATATGACAGCTCTGTGAGGGAATCGGGGGAGAACTGGGCTGCGCTTCCTGGCATTCCAGTGATGTTCAGCAGGCCATAACAAGAAGTTGGAGACCAGAAGAGCCCCTTGAAGGTTGTCCGGAAGTAGTAGTGCCATAACGGCAGTGCTCCTGGGTTGGAGGAGACGTACACGTTGGCTGAGTCTGCCAGCGCCAGCTGCACTCCGCACTCTGCAAGGCTCACATTGAGGAGCAAGACACACGAAGAACAGGGCGGAGCTCCGCTTTGAAACCTGAATACGGAGCAAGCCGGTAGACCGCCAACAGTGGAGCGAGGGAATGCGCTAGCGAGGGTGCTATCAAACTGCGCTGTGCAGAGACGTGCGCAGTCGGTTGGTGAGGTAGCACATGTTGCAGTTGTGTTTGTCACCGGCACAGGGGCCTCGCGCGTGCACCAGAAGTAAGGCACATGGACGTATTCCTGCGGGTCCCGGCCGGACACGTCCGTCAGCAAGCTCCGCCTGGTCGACAGGTGTGTACGTCCACAACACACATGTGAACAGAACATCGTTGACAGAACAGCAACAGCACACCAGAGACGCGGCATCGAGCGCGCAACAAGGCGTGACTTCTCCCGTGGCTATCAGATAGTTGCAGCCCACATGCCGGTACAGTGCCGGTGCAGGAAGAAACGAATGAGAACCACATGCATATGACAGTCACTGGCACTATATGGCCTCACCGGGCGCGGGTGTGCGATGAAACGCACGTAGTGCATTTCGACAGCAGGGGGCACAAAGACTGAAGAAAATACACGTGGCAACGGTGGTGAATTAATGCTACAGCCGCTGCAAGGCGAGAGCTAACGCGATGCTGAAGAGGCTGCCAGTCGTCACACCGCCGACGAGCCACGCCAGCATTCTCGTGGCCACTCCGCCTCGACGATGGATAGGTCGACAGCTGGGCCCAGCAGACAGCGCAGAGGCCGTGATGAAGCCATTCGATAGTGCCGCGATGGCGAGCCAGAAAAAAGGCCACGCGTTGTGGCCAGCGAACACCCGAGGCGCTGCCCAGTGCCCAGAAGGTGGCCGAATGTTGCACATGCAAATACAGGGGACCAGCGCTGCTCGAGCGATTGCCAGCAGCAGCAGCGGGCGGGCGGTTGCTTTTGGTACAGCGGCAGCAACCAAGCGGCCCACCAGGTCTGAACCGGTGAAAACAACAAAGGTGGCAGGCACAAGGAGGCTTGAGCACCAAGAGAAGTTCCCCGCTGGTCTCAGAAAGGAAGAGATGCCCGGGTATACAGCGCAGGTCATGAAGAAGGTCAGGAACAGTGAGATTTTGTACAGCCGCAAATCTGCGGTTCTAAGCGTCGGCTGCTCTGCCGATGCTTCAACAACAGGAGAGTTGTCATCGTCGCCGACTTGGTCATCGCCATCAAGCAGGGGCGCTGTGAGGCTGTCAACATCACATGGCCGCGGCGCCTCTTGCGTAGTGGCGACATCTGACAGCGCCGAGGATGCACGGCGTGGAAGTGCGAAGTATGCACCCAGGCACAACACAAGCGTGATGGCAGCAGAGAACAGCGTTGCAGCTGCGTGGGGTGCTAGTTCTGAATCCCCCGTCATGACAGAGTACGCTGCGTAGAAACTGATCGATGCTGTGCTGAATGAGGCAATGGACTGGCCGATGGAGTAAAACTTAAGGCCCAGGCCGCCATTATGGACAGTGGTGGCCAGACTTGCGGCGCCGCATGACAAGACTGCTGCGACGGAGCCGAGAGCCACCGCCATCGGCAGCGCCGCGAAGACGATACATCGCCCAGACAGCGCCGTCGTGTCACTCACGTCCATAAAAGCCGCCATGGACGCAGTTGCTAGCACCGCGGAGCACAGGAGCATTGGCACAACGACAGTGAAGACCGGCCGCGCTCTGGCGACACGTCGCGCGACCACAAGCACGCTGAAGGCGTTGCTTGTCGACAGTGCGGCGCTCAAGAAGGAGGGCAACCCGGCGAGAAGAATAGCGGGTGCTGCAGGCGGTCGCGAGGCAGCCTGGTTGAGCCAGGGCAGCACGAGCGTTGCAACTGCGAATGGCAGTTGAGCGCCGAAGCCAAGGACAAACGTGCAGGTGGAAC
>Ga0164297_10003754_pt1 | contig 13970 bp, 15 predicted proteins | sample GEODES058metaG_FD_113539 | JGI IMG/M metagenome (GOLD analysis project Ga0164297, IMG submission 113539) | Dystrophic lake water microbial communities from Trout Bog Lake, Wisconsin, USA - GEODES058 metaG | ecosystem: Environmental > Aquatic > Freshwater > Lake | place: USA: Trout Bog Lake... | reverse complement strand
GCTTGGCTGCCGCCCGACGGATTTCAACATTTTTCAGAACTATAAAAAGGTCTATTAAAGCGACCGGCCCACCTATCTCTTGCGAGAAGAGCACCGAGGCTCTTATTGGTGGGCTGGAACTTTGAAGCAAGGCTAACACGAAAATATCAATTCCTTTTAAACCGTGGAGCCTCGGGCCGGGATTGAACCGGCGACCTGCCCATTACGAGTGGGCTGCTCTACCACTGAGCCACCGAGGCGCTTTGAAACCATACAATCAAATTACGAGATGACTTCTCTCATGTCATGGTCGTCAATAGTCCCTACCTAACCTCACTTCAACTACCCTTACTTCATGAGCCACACCACCCAGAGGGTCAAATCTAAGTGCGATGTCCTCATCCTCGGTGCCGGCGTAGTAGGTCTCGCAACTGGTATTGCTCTCCTCGAATCTAAGCCATCACTTAAAGTGATCATCGCTGAAAAGGAGAATGAGCTCGCTCTCCACGCAAGCGGCCGCAACTCCGGTGTACTCCACGCTGGCTTCTATTACTCTCCAGATTCCCTCAAAGCGAAGTTCTGTCGCGAGGGAAATTTCGAACTCCGCAAACTCGCCAAAAAGTATTCAATTCCCGTCCGAGAAGTTGGCAAAGTTGTCGTCACTCGAAGCCCAGATGAACTAAACCGGCTCAACTCACTCTATGAGCGCGGCATCGCAAATAGAGTCGATCTCGAAGTTCTCGACGAATCTGAACTCCCTAAATATGAACCATTAGCAGTCACCCATGGCAAGTTCCTGTGGTCTCCAAACACTGCTGTCTCTGATTCCAAAGCAATCGTTGATGCGATGTACCAAGAATTTATCTCCCTCGGCGGAAAGGTTGATTTCGCAACCAAGATCAATATCCAACTGATAAACAATGAAGTTATTGATTCAACCGCCACCTACGACGCCACACACATCATTAATGCGGCGGGTGCTCAAGCTGATCGCATTTCCCGCTCGGTAGGAGTGGGTACCGAATACGCGATGCTCCCATTCATGGGCGTGTATAGAGCGACAGAAGAAAAAAATCTCCCGCTCCAACGTTTGGTCTACCCGGTACCCCATCCAATCAACCCTTTCTTAGGTGTTCACTTCACGCTCACAATCGATCACAAAGTAAAGATCGGCCCAACAGCCATCCCAATCGCCGGTCGCGAGCAATACTCATTCACTCACGGTTGGTCAGGCCCAGATATCGGCCAAGCGCTTAAAGGAATGACTTCTCTCATTCGCGGTGACTCACACGATTTCGGTGCAATCTTAAAAACCGAATGGCCCAAAATCATCCAATCCATGCTCGTCAAGGAATCAACGGAGCTGGTACCAACCGCCAACACGGTCAAAAACTGGCACCGGAAGCCCCCTGGAATTCGTGCTCAGCTAGTGCATTTACCAACTGGCAAGCTCGAGCAAGACTTTGTTGTTAAATCCCTTCAAAACTCCACTCACATCCTCAATGCCGTTTCGCCTGGTTGGACCAGCGCCTTACCTTTTGGAGCATGGGTCGCCCAGGAATTAGCAATTTAACACTGACATTCCCAACTGACCAGTCCACCCAGTTAAGATTCAGGCACTGATTAAAGCCAAAAATAACCTTGAATTGAGGGATCTTATGCGTAAGAGAGTCGTAATCACCGGGGGCAGTGGATACATTGGATCGGTTTTGTCTCAATTACTTGTAGATGCTGGATACCAGGTGCGAATCCTCGATCGATTCTTCTTCGGGGACACAATTCCTCAAAATGAGCATATTGAAAAAATTAAAGTTGATTCTCGTTCGCTCTCTATCGACCTACTCGAAGGGGCATATGCTGTCCTAGATCTTGCAGCTATTAGTAATGATCCAGCTGGTGAACTCGACCCAGTAAAGACTCTTGATATTAATTACCGAGCACGTCGCCGCTTGCAAGAGTTGGCTTCCGACTCAAAAGTCGAACGTTACATTCTTGCTTCATCATGCAGTGTTTATGGATTCCAAGAAGGAATCCTCGATGAGAACTCACCAGTTAATCCTCTGACCACATATGCCGAAGCGAATATTCGCGCCGAAGACTCTGCCCTTGATTTACTCTCAAGAGGCACTGACATGGGAATCACACTCTTCCGACAAGCAACCATGTATGGCTTAAGCCCTCGAATGCGTTTTGATCTTGCAGTAAACGGAATGACTTTAGGCATGTGGCAAAACGGAACAATTCCACTACTCCGCGATGGAAAACAGTGGCGCCCAATGATTCATATTCGTGACACTTCCAAGGCATTTATTGCCGCATTGGCCGCGGACAAAGATGTTGTTAATGGCCAACGGTTTAATGTGGGATCAAATGAACAGAATTACCAAATCATGCAATGTGCTGAACTTGTGGCGCAAGGCCTCAACAAACCATTCCAATTTGAATGGTACGGCGCGCCAGATCACCGTTCTTATCAAGTCAACTTTGATAAAGTAAAAAACGTCCTTGGTTTTACGCCCGACTGGACCGCGGATCGCGCAGCTGCTGAAATCGCCGAAGCTCTAGATTCAGGCGCGGTAAAGGCTGATGAAATTACAAAGACTGTTTCTTGGTATTCATCATTGCTCGAGTGGGAACAGCGGTTGAAAGATATCGCTCCGGATGGTTTCGTTCTGTGAAAACAGTTGCGATTATTGGCCCCAATGGCCAGCTTGGCACTGATCTTGTAAAGACGTTTAATTCGTCGGGTTGGACAGTTATTCCACTTACCCATGATCAAATACAAATCGAAGAAATTGAATCAGTCCGCCGTGCTCTGGACGGTCAAAAGTTTGAATGGATTGTTAATACTGCCGCCTTCCACAAAGTGGATGAATGCGAGAAGGATCCTCAGAGAGCTTGGTTAATAAACTCAACTGGTCAAGCAAATGTCGCTCGAGTTGCGCATGAAATCGGTGCCAAATCCGTTTTTATTAGTTCTGATTATGTTTTTTCAGGAACACAAGAAGTTGGCCAGTCTTACTCGGAGATGCATCCAGTATCTCCGGTAAACGCTTACGGGCACTCTAAAGCTGCAGGTGAACTCGCCACTTTAGCCACCAACCCAGAGAATCTTGTAGTGAGAATTTCAAGTGTTTTTGGTTCCGCTGGAAGTAGCGGTAAAGGTGGAAACTTCGTTGAAACAATCATCAACAAAGCCAAAGCGGCCGATCCTCTTACTGTTGTAAACGATATTCACATGTCTCCCACTTACACAGTTGATGCAAGTAAGAAGATTCTTCAGGCATTAGAAGACTCACTGTCGGGGATCCTTCACGGCTCCAACTCGGGATCGGTTACATGGTTTGGATTCGCAAAGAGAATTCTTGAGCTGACTGGACTCAATACTTCTCTCACTGAATCTGAGACGGACTGGTCTCAGCCATTAAAGCGTCCGAGAAATTCAGCTTTGACCACAACAAATACCGAAACTGAATTTACTGGAAATCCACAATGGGATATAGCCCTTCATCGGTACCTCGTCGAAAAAGGTCACGTTTAATGAAGGGGATAATTCTTGCTGGGGGCAGTGCCACTCGCCTGCGCCCTGCTTCACTAGCCGTTAGCAAGCAGCTTATGCCTGTCTATGACAAGCCACTTATCTACTATCCCCTCACCACTCTTATGTTGAGCGGTATTCGTGAAATTTTGTTGATATCGACTCCGCACGATCTACCAATCTATAAAAAGCTTTTTGAACCATCTTCGGAGTGGGGAATTACGCTTCATTTTGCTGAGCAGCCAAATCCCGGTGGATTGGCAGAAGCATTACTGATCGGCGAAAGTTTCATCGACAATGAGCCAGTTGCCTTAATCCTCGGTGACAACTTATTCCACGGATCTGGACTTGGTAGACAACTCCAGGATTCATTCCAAAACCCCGGTGCACTTATCGCCGCCTATCATGTATCTGACCCGCGAGCTTTCGGTGTTGTTGAGTTCGATGGAAATGGTCTAGCGCTCTCACTCGAGGAAAAGCCAGAAAACCCAAAGAGTTCATGGGCAGTGCCTGGTATTTATTTCTATGACGAGACTGCTGTCGCTAGAACAAAAAACCTTTCACGGTCCCCGCGCGGGGAACTAGAAATCACTGACTTAAACCGCAGTTATATGAATGATCAACTTCTCCGCGTAAAGACTTTCCCTCGAGGAACAACCTGGTTGGACATGGGAACGCCTGAATCATTGCTGGAGGCAGCTCAGTACATTCGAACGATTCAAGCTCGTCAGGGACTCCTCGTAGGATCACCAGAGGAAGCCGCTTGGAGAGCTCGATGGATAGATGACCAAAAATTGGAAGCCTTGTCGTCAAAAATGATTTCTACAGATTACGGACTTGCTCTAGCCAAACTATCAAACGAAGGAAAGTAAATGCCAATAATTATTGAAGATACGAACATTCCAGAGGTGAAGATTATCCGCGGAAACCGATTCCACGATGAAAGAGGTTTTTTCACCGAAACTTACAAAGAGAACGAATACTTAGAGGCTGGACTTCCAAAATTTGTTCAGGATAACATGTCGAAGTCAGTAAAGGGAGTAATACGCGGGTTACATTGGCAAATAATGCCCTTTGAGCAAGGGAAGCTTGTTTCATGCGTCAAGGGGAGCATTTACGATGTTGCGGTAGATATTCGGGTTGGAAGTAAGAACTATGGCCAATCCATTGCTGTCGAATTAAGTTTCGAAAATGGAGCATCGCTTTGGGTCCCACCGGGGTTTGCCCACGGTTTTCAAAGTCTCGAAGAAGACACCCTTGTTTCTTATAAAGTTACAACGTATTGGAATAAGGATTCGGAGCGATCCGCTCATCCCTTCAGCCCCACGTTCAATATTTCATGGCCCCTTAAAGAATTCATACTCTCCAAAAAGGATTCGGAAAGTGAAAAATTGTGAGGTTAAATAAAAAAAATCACTCACGTCTAAGCGTTGGAATTCCTATTTACAAGCCTGATAACTCGTTCTTTCTTCTATTGAATGATTTAGTCTCTAAATTTCCTATTATTGATCACTATATAATTTTTGAAACTATCGATTCAATTTCTCAGTCAAGTCACGAGCCAGATATTAAGCAAATTATTTCACACTCTGGTTCCAAACTGAGTTATGAAAAAGTTCTCAAAGAGAAATTTGATCATTCGAGAACCAGAAATCAAATAGTTGAAAGATCGAGCTCTGACTACATACTTTTCATTACTCAAGATATATTGATAGGACATATAGATTTAGAAGGAATGATCTCTTCACTAGATTTGACAAATTCTGATGCCTGCACGGTTCGCCATGAACCTCTTAAATATGCCTTCTCCAAAAGTTGGGAGCTGATGTTTAGTCACATTGCTTTTAATTTTATGAGCCACAATCAAATTAGCTGGTGGTCCAACAATTTTTCTATTTACAGAGTGGATAAACTAAGAGACCTGCCTTTTCCCGATTTTCCTTTTGCCGAGGATTATTACTGGACTCGGTTAGCAAATGGAATGGGTTTGAAACTTCAATATTTTATGAAATTCAGTATCTACCACCACAATCAAGATTCGATTGATGCCGCCAAGAAGCGAGGTATTCTGGAGGCAAAAGCAGCCTTTGCAGCTTCTAACTTCTTTGGAGAAGCAATTAACCCTATTCCGGTTTATAGATCCATGTTGAGATTAGCCTTTGGACTACTGCGATACGAATTTGAATTAAGGCATTTGTTGAATTTTGTGAAAGAGTTGCATCTCTACATAAGCTACTTGGTTCATAATTTTTTCAGAATAAAGACTTGGAATAATCTAATTAAACGGGGTGCGGAATGATACATCTTAAGAGATTTTTTTACCTAGCCTTGCATCCTGCTCGAACGGTAAAGCAGTTAAAAAAAATTGTGAGAATTAATAGGACATCTGTAAACGACTTTGAGATAATTGTGGACCAATTTAAAATTCTCGCAAAGGTTAATTCTCTCAAATTTGGCCCATCTACGCCGATTCACAAGATTACATGGGTATGCCTACCTAGTTCCCCGGAAGGTGGAGGAATAGCGAACATAAGTCGCTTTATTCGAGAATTCAATCAAATGGGTGTCGATCAAGAAATTTTGATTTGGTTTGGCGCTGGGGTCGAAGATTTACCTGGGCAGCGGAAGGTTTTCTACCATGGTCTGGGAATCCCAAGAACAGTTCCGATTAAAATTTTTAAAATGAAGCACAAAGCCGACTTAGTTATAGCAACTGGGTGGCAAACATATGCCCCGGCATCGTGTCTCGTCCCCAAAGAGCGAAGAGTTGTGTTCCTGCAAGATCGCGAATCATCGTTTGAGCCCCTAGGTGAGCAATCTGTCTTTTATGAGCAGGCGCTGTCTTTATTCAACTATGCCATCTGTTACGGTCCTTGGCTAAAAGATGATGCGAAAAATCAAGGAATCCCACATATCTCGCATTTTGAGTCAGGGGTGGACCCAGTTTATTTCTCATCAAAATTTGAACGACGAAAGGAGATTGTCCTTTACTTCCAACCAGACAAAGCAAGACGAATGGCCGGACTAGCCATTGCCTCTGTAGAAATGGCACTCAAGAGGTTGCCAGGGTGGTCCGCTGTTTTAGTTGGATCTAAGTACGAGTATGGTAGAAATAGGAAAATCGGGAATGTTGGAATTCAAAACCGATTAGGGTTAGCAAATTTGTATAGGAGAGCATCTGTTGGGCTTGTGCTTAGCGCCACAAATGGTTCCATTGTGCCGCCGGAAATGATCGCTTGCGGGTTACATGTAATATCAAATGATGGACCAAATGTTCGATGGCTGGACTCGAATCAAGAGAGCATCGAATTCGTAGAATGTGACCCTTTAAGGATTAGTGAGGCTATTGTTGATTTGGCCACTAATCATCATTATGAGGAACGAAATCAAATACACTATATGAGCTGGGATGAAGTGTTAAATTCTTGGAAAACCCAATTCTTGCAAAGTCACAAAGTGACTGAGTTTGGGAAGTTTTTGAAAAGTCATGTGAGTTAATGTCAGTTAGGATCATTATTGCCTTATCCACCTTCAACGGCGCTAAATACCTTCCTGAGCAGTTGGAATCCATTAGATCAATTCAATCTGTTGACTGGCGCTTGTTTATTAGAGACGATGGGTCATCTGACGGTACAGTTGATTTATTGAAATCAATATCAAGTGATCCGAGAATTACAATATTGGATAATTCCGGGATTCACCTCGGGGTTAAAAATTCTTATAGCTCTCTGATTTTAAGGGCGAGCGAAGAAACTTTTGATTTTCTCGCTTTCTCTGACCAAGATGATATTTGGTTGTCAAATCGATTTGATTTTCTCACGCATGTGGCTGTATCCGAATTTCCTGTGATCCATTACGGTCGTGCCCTGTTAGTTAATGCTTCTGGACAGCCTATTGGAACAACCCGAAAAAATGTGTTACGACCGCAAATATCTTCTCTTTACCAAAACTTCGCTATTGGTTGCGCTACAGTTGTGAACAAGCCTCTAGTAGAACATTTCGCTTTATTACTTCTAAAGGCAGATATTCCCGTCTTGCACGATTGGGTTGCCTACTGTATCGCAGCGGAATATGGACTTGTATTTCCGCATAATGAAATTTGGCTAAAATATAGGCAACACGACTCAAATGACACTGGATATACAAAGTCCAAAGTCACCAGAATGACTAAGGCGCTGTGTCGAGTTAAAAAAGGTCAGAGAAATCTCACGGCTTTGCGAATTGCCGAATATATCTCGTCTAGTTTTAGCCCTAACCTAAGAGAAATATTCGGTGGGGGGAAAGTTAGGCACTGGCGAAAGGTTTCCTTAATCTCACAAAATCAGCTATTGGTGAGAAAAGGCATCTGGGTCGCATTTGTTATCTTATTTGGGATATAACTCCCATCGACCTAGCCTTCCAACCAGCCTTCTGCCACTCACTTCGATCGAGCATATTGCGACCATCGATCAGGATCGGATTCTTTACGAGCTTGCGCATCGCTGATGGATCTAACTCGCGATAGATCTTCCACTCGGTGAGATGTAAAACAATCTCTGCGTCCCTCAAACACTCTTCAATATCTTCAGTGAAGGTGAGGGCTGGGAATCTCTTTGCTGCAGGATGAGTTGCCTTTGGATCATGCACGACAACGTTCGCACCAGCTGCATGAATCTGTACTGCGATATCAAGCGCTGGGGAGTCGCGTACATCATCACTATCTGGCTTGAATGCGGCACCTAATACTGCGATCTTCTTGCCAACGAGATCTTCAGAGAGATCTTTGCGAACGAGATCGATCATACGTTGCCGTGCGCGCATATTGATTGAGTCAATTTCACGTAAGAACTCAAGTGCTTGGCCTGCACCGAGTTCTTCTGAGCGCGCCATAAATGCTCGAATATCTTTTGGCAGACATCCGCCACCGAAGCCGATACCTGCCTGCAAGAAGCGGCTTCCGATACGTGGGTCATAGCCAATCGCCTTCGCAAGCACAGTGACATCGCCACCTGCAGCTTCACAGATCTCAGCCATTGCATTGATAAAGGAGATCTTTGTTGCGAGAAAAGAGTTCGCCGCAACTTTCACTAGCTCTGACGTTGGAAGATCTGCTCGAACCCATGGTGTGCCATTCTCGAGATTCTTGGCATATACCTCTTTGAGAATAGATTCAGCGCGATCATTAGTGACACCAACTACGAGGCGATTCGGATTGAGTGTGTCATCGACTGCAAAGCCTTCACGTAAAAACTCTGGATTCCAGGCGAGATCAGCATCTGGATTAATTTCTAGGAGTCGATTGCGCAGTCTCGTTGCAGTTCCGACAGGAACGGTCGACTTACCAACGACGAGTGAGCCAGCTTTAATCAAAGGTGCAATTGAATCGAGTGCGCCATTGACGTAGGTCATATCGGCGGCGAGACCATCTTTTACTTGAGGCGTTCCCACGCAGATGAAGTGCACATCTGCCTCTTTTACGGCGTCAAATGAGTCACTAAAGGTGAGGCGTCCTGATGCAATCTCTTGGGCGAGGAGCTCTTCTAACTCTGGTTCGTAGAAGGGGACCTTCCCTAGTTGCAGGGCGGCGACTTTCGAGGAATCGGTATCAATGCCGACAACTTCAAAACCCAGCGATGAGATGCAGGCAGCATGAGTTGCACCGAGGTAACCGTTGCCAATCACAGAGATTTTCAAGGGATTAGGCGCAATCTATTCACTATTACTTACATGAGTCCGCAGAAGTGTTGCAAGGATGTTTTCAAAATTTGAACAACTTGGTTCCCAATCGAGCATTAAGCCAGCTAGGGATGGATCGGCAACCAATTTTTTTGGGTCCCCCTCTCGTCTTTTCGAAAATTCAACTTTGAAGTCAGGGAAATATTTTCGAATATGTTCTGATATTTGCCGAATTGAAGTTCCCTTACCGGATCCAAGATTACAGATTAAAGACTCTTTATCTAATAGAATTCTCTTCATCGCCAGGACGTGTGCACGTGCCAAATCTGAAACGTGAACAAAGTCTCTTACGGCTGTCCCGTCTGGCGTATCATAATCTTCACCGAATATACTGAATGGAACCGACAATTGAGCTGCTGTAATCGCAAGCGGAATTACGTGTGTTTCGGGGTTGTGCATTTCTGACAGCTCACCATCTGGATCCGCACCCGAAGCGTTAAAATATCGCAAAATAACATATTTGAGCTTCCATGATCTCGACACGTATTGAATGATCTTTTCGCAGGCCAGCTTGGTAAATCCATATGGATTGATTGGGTTTGGAGGTGTATTTTCAGAAATAACCTCTTCATTTGTCTCTCCGTAGACTGCACATGAACTTGAAAAGACAATTTTGTCCACATTAAATTTTTTCATTACCTTAATCAAATTATTGGTGGCTCCTATATTGTTTTCAAAATAATCTAACGGTTCGCTCACCGATTCTCCAACGTAAGCTTTCGCGGCGAAGTGAATTACACCTAAAAATTCATATTTATTAAAAACAGACATGACTGAATCGACTTCTCTTAAATCGCCTATTTCAAGTGGTCCCCACTTGACATTTGAGATATGGCCTGTACTTAAGTTATCAAATGTCACAGGAATAAATCCACTTGAACTTAGTTCCTTACATGTATGTGAACCGATATATCCGGCCCCTCCTGTTACCAGAATATATTCATTTCCCATTATGATTCCTCGATGATTCTTTCTTCGGTAAAATCGATAGAGAAAATAGTCCTTCTTCCACTTTTAAATTTCCCTAACGGTTTACTTTTGGATTGATCTAAAATATTTAATAGTTTCAATGAGGCCTTCTTCCAACTCTGTAGTTGGCCCCCAGCCTAGATCTCTTGATGCAAGTGAAATATCGGGTTTTCTTTGCTTCGGATCATCTTGAGGTAAGTTTCTAAATGCGATTTTACTTCGAGAGCCAGTCAAACGAATCACTTTTTCTGCTAATTCTAGGATAGTGAACTCGGATGGATTTCCCATATTGATTGGTCCGGTCAAGGCAACAGGGGAACTCATAAAGTTAATCATGCCGCGAATCAAATCATCAACGTAGCAAAAACTACGAGTTTGACTTCCATCACCATAAATTGTTAGGTCAGAATTATTTAGTGCTTGAACGATAAAGTTGGAAACCACTCTTCCATCGTCTGGATGCATATGAGGACCGTAGGTATTAAATATACGCAGCACTTTGATTTCAGTATGATGCTGACGCCAGTAATCAAAAAATAGCGTTTCTGCACAGCGCTTTCCTTCGTCATAACACGATCGAATACCAATAGGATTCACCTTTCCCCAATAGGATTCCACCTGGGGGTGAACCTCCGGATCCCCGTAAACCTCAGAAGTAGATGCTTGAAGTATCCGCGCTCCTGTCCGCTTTGCTAACCCAAGCATGTTTATGGCTCCATGGACACTGGTCTTCGTAGTTTGCACTGGGTCCTTCTGGTAATGGATCGGGGAGGCTGGGCAAGCTAAGTTGTAAATTTGATCAATTTCTATATAAAGTGGAAAAGTTATGTCGTGTCTTATTAATTCAAAATTTTTATGCGTCAAGAGATCTTCTAGGTTGTTCTTTGAACCTGTATAAAAGTTATCAACACATATAACTTCATTTCCCTGTTTAACGAGCTCTCTACACAAATGTGATCCTAAAAATCCGGCTCCGCCGGTCACTAAGATTCGCACTTCAAAACCCCGCTCTCTTAACCACTATACTTTGCTTACAAAGTCAAAAAGATTTTACCGTTGGTTTTCATGTTCACTTAAAATTTACACTGGTAATACAAGGTTTCGTGTATATTTAATCATAAAACTTCAAAAATGGACGTCGTTCCCCATGCCGTCTTGAAGTCATCCTCCTCATTTAATTTGAATGAATCTATTGTCTTTAAGAAATCTTTTAATCGCATTTTCATAAATCTTCTATTCAATTTCGGATCATTCTTCGAAGCGGCGTTAATAAATAGATTAATTAATTGAAAAATTGAATATTTAGTTTGATTTATTTCCGCAATCGATTGATGAATAAGTTGAGCCTTTTCTCTGAAGATTTCTTGTACTCCCATTCTTGTCATATTAAAGTAATGGTGAGGAAATCCATGCTCTGCTTGAAGAAATGGAACGTCAACATAAATTCTACCTTTTGGTTTAATCACTCTACAAAGTTCACTAGCAACCTCAAATGGATTTTGTACGTGCTCAAATACCGCACTAATTATCGCACCATCAAAACAGTTATCAGCTAGTGGAATATTATGTAAATCACAGGCCAGATCCGTGGACGGATACCTGAAAAGTTCTTGGTTAATGATTAGCGGACGGTTTACCGGTTCAAATCTAAAGCCAGCACCCGCTTCGAGAATTCTTGAATCGTCATCAAAAGTGGATAGAAAATCCCATAGTTCCTTCCCGTATCCATTCGCTGAAATGGGATCACTTTTTTGAGTTAAGGGGATCGACGTCTCATCGCTAACTCGATTATCTATTTCGTTTAAATTAACCGGAATCGATTTAGTCAGGTTCTCCCAAATGAACTTTCTTCTTAATAATCGATAATGAGATTCAATTCTTATTTTCTCGTGGAAATCGGGGCTTACAAAAATCGATGCCGAATATTCTGACTTTTGGCAGCATATGTCGATGACACGGAGCTCATACTTCTCTGACGAAGGAATGGAAACAAAATCTACATATGCATTAAAACCAAAGATTCCCGGAAGATCTACGCGAATCTCTTGTGAGTATTCAACGGCTAAATTATTTATTTCTATAGTGAAATCATGTCCATCTATTTGAAATGGAGCCCATCCACGAAAAACTGCATAAGGTGATTCAATGATAGTTGGAGAAGGCGGATCTAGAATGACCATGGAAAACGATAACACTTTTCTCCGTTAGATCTCTAGTTTAGACACTCATGATTGGTCATTTCCCTCCTCAATGAGTAAAATTTTTTGCTCTGTTCCTTCATTCTTTAATTTAGGGGATTCTCGAGAATCTCGTTTTGGGTGCAAAACCAACTTCCCACTATTGGCATCTGAAGCGTCTCGATTGTTATTCAAAAGTTTGTACTTGTGAATTTTCTCCTTTGTTACAGCTGGGATTCAATCTCTTACTTTCTAGGTCATTTTGAACCATGAGATCATTTTTTTACGCCACAAATTTGTGCACCTTGTAGTTAAAGGTTCAGTTTATGAAATCACTACTTCGTAACTTTTTTTCGAGGGTAATATGAGTTGCGCTTTTCACAGCTTTGGAAATTCTCAAACGAACCCTCGAGAATTTAGCGATAATTCAGACCTCTTACTGATTTTTGCGGACTCGCGCTCTATCTCCAAATTCTTCACTTTGCTTGCACGGGTCAAATCAAGAGATGATGACTCCGATTTTGAAATTGAAAGTATTTTCGAAATTGAGAGCTAATCCCCGTCGCATACCATCGAAAAATGTCGACGTTAATACCAAGTTGGCGGTAGCTATAATTCTCAGCCAATAATCTTCCTATTGGAAGCTCTCTTCCTCGTCCCCTTCTTAATCACATTCTTCGGCATCACTGACTTTGCCTCGGCCTTTTTAGCGGCAGCCGTCTTCTTCACCGCGCTTTTCTTCGCTTTCTTAGGTGCACCACCGTTCTCGGCTTCCCAGGCGCGACGTTCTGCTAGTAATTCGAGGCCGCGCTCCAATGTCAGGGATTCGACGGTGTCGCCGCGGCGCAGGGTTGCATTGGTCTCGCCGTCGGTGATGTACATGCCGAAACGGCCGTATTTCATGATGATGTTGCGACCTGTAGCGGGGTCGGCGCCTAATTCTTTGAGTGGTGGTTTGGCGACGCCGTGGCGGCGGGCCTTTGGTTACTTGCAGATCTGGTTCGCTTCTTCGAGTTTGATCATGAAGAGCTGATCTTTAGATGTGAGTGTGCGACTATCGGAGCCGTGAGTCATGTATAGGCCGTAGTGGCCGGACTTTGCGATGACCGGAAGATTTGTTTGTGGGTCGATGCCAAGTTCGCGTTCACCGGATGGTTTGGCGAGGAGCTCTTCGGCGAGCTTGCGTGTGAGTTCATTGGGTGAAATGATCTCAGCGCCATAGCGACCAACACGGATCTCGATACCGTCAGAAAGTTTCATTGTGTTGAACTGTTGGGCATCGACATTGCCTAGATGTAGGGCTGGCAAACACAGTGGCTTAGCGGGACAGTTCAAGTAAAACAATCAGGGTTCGACAATCTTGGCGGGGTACCAAAATAGGAAATGCGGATTTTTAGGGGAGTTTGAGGTGCAAAATTTCCTGAACTTTGAAATTGGGTAGCGTCAAATCTAGTTTTCGATCGTAAAACCTGGAGCCTCGGGCCGGGATTGAACCGGCGACCTGCCCATTACGAGTGGGCTGCTCTACCACTGAGCCACCGAGGCGTTTATTCGCAGAAATCAGCGTTTTTGGGCGCCCGCGAGTACCTAAT
>Ga0164297_10003753_pt1 | contig 13973 bp, 17 predicted proteins | sample GEODES058metaG_FD_113539 | JGI IMG/M metagenome (GOLD analysis project Ga0164297, IMG submission 113539) | Dystrophic lake water microbial communities from Trout Bog Lake, Wisconsin, USA - GEODES058 metaG | ecosystem: Environmental > Aquatic > Freshwater > Lake | place: USA: Trout Bog Lake... | reverse complement strand
TCGCTTGTGTATACGCCGAACTTGGTGTTAACGGCGCTGGTAATCATAAAGGCGTGTTTCATATTTGTTTACTTATAGAATGATTGTACAGTCTTTACATAGTCTGTGCAAATGGCAAAACAATCAATATTGCGGCAGTTCGCCAATGTTGGATTAACGTGTTCAGGCATGACCATGACACTACGCTGAGTTAGATCCCGGCCTGGATAGGTCCAAATATAGCCACGACTGGTCAATGTGTAAGCGTCGGACTCATGCCAAAAGTAGTTGGTGCCGGTATCCAGCAAGTATCTAAATGCAGCAAGATTCTTGGCATGTATCCAAAGTCCAAATTGATTTAAGAAGCTGGGATCAATTGGATAAGTGGGTGCATCGTGTCCTAAATATAAATCGCCATTGTGATGCCAAAGATCAACCTCACAATCATAAGCATCTAGTGTTTTAATAACATGTTCGGGACGATTTTCTAATTCGGGATTGGGACCGTCAACTAGTCCACGGTGTGCAATAAATTTCATTGATGATCCGCTCTCCAGCGTCCTTTGTATTCGCCTTTGTCCCATTGTGGTTGCACACGAACAGGTATGCACTCATAGGGTATTTCTTCAATTTGGAAGTAAAGTTCAAGACTTTCTTCAGGATGTATAAATGCTTCTGCCCGGCTGAAGTTATCCAAGAAGTCCCAATAGCCCACAAAGCGTTCATACATCTCAGGTGTGCCAAACAAGAAGTTGTCAGCAAAGTTGCTGGCGTTGTACATCTTGGTGGGGTCTGTGTACTTGCTTAGATCAATGATACCTTCGGGTACCATGTCAGTACGCATACGGAACACTAGATCATACTGCTCACCTGTGGCTGCTACATGGTCTTTGAATAACTTATGACTTTGTACAATGCCCCACCACAATACTAAGAAATTAGGAGCCCAGGGCGCAATGTTCAATGGCAAACGTGGTGGCGGCGCATTTTCAGCATTGTCATCAAGTATTTGCACCACCTTGAAATTGATACGTGGATCGTCTAGTCCATTGGCACGTAGGTAGCTGATAAACTCTTCTGGTGTGTTACCATATTCGTCAGTCTTCCAAGTACGAATAAAAAAGTCTGCTTGGTCGTAGCCTTGTATTGCGTCTACTAATTTGAATAGTCCTCGCTGTTTAAAGCGAGGTCCACCACTAAGGCAAAAAGCTATCTTCATTCTGTTCCTTTATCAACTAGATATTTGTCTCCAAGATTGCCAGGTGCTTTGATGCACATGATATAGCAATCTTCTAAAAATTCTGGTACTGCAATCTCGTAAGGCTCAATTACAAAGATTTGACCCTCTTCAATGGTCTCACCTAGGATACGCATACGGCCCTTAACCAAGAGATTGTATTCTGTACCCAACTTGTGATAGTGATCTGGCCATTGCTCGCCCTGTGGATGGAATAAGAATCCAGCTTCAAACTGTTCTGTTTTTAATAGACTGGGTTCAAAGTTGCCAATGAACCAACCGCGCCAAAAGTCTTTAAGTTGATGTACCTTCATAGATCGTAATCTTCCCAGCTGACTGTGCCAAAGCCTTGATCAGTTATCACGTTAACGCCCACTGCACGATCTACATCGTTCTTTTCCAACTTGTCGTTTATCAGTATGCGTGTGCCGCCTCCTACACCCATGACCAACTGATCCCAAGCAATACCATATTGTCTCAACTGCTGCTCAGTGATAGCTCTGGTACTTTCTTTACGTGCAGTTACAAGAATTATTTTATGTCCTTGACTATCCCACTCGTTTAGTTTTGCAACAACTCCGGGCAAGACCGCAGCATCGTTGCTGTAGACTTCGCTGATGGTATGCTGATGCTTAAGTATAGTACCATCTATGTCAATAAACAATGTTTTTGGTTTGGCAGTTTTAAATTCTTTTACTTTGCCTACATAACGTGCAACATCTTCGGGAGTACCTAGTGGCACGTAGACATGGTCAGCAATGTGATAAGGCAGTATGGTAGCGTTGTTGAGATAGTTAAATGTCTCACTTACATAACACTCAGGCTTGCCTTCTTCTCTAAATCGCTCAATCAACCGATCTGCACTGGCCACAAAGTCTTCACCACGTGCCCAATAGTGGAATCCAATCAGTGCGTGATTACTTATTGCCTGTTTCTCAACCAGTCGTGTAATACGTCCGTTGGCAATGTCAGCAAAACTGTTTTTAGGATCAACGCTGTTGTAGAGCACAAGAGCAGCATCTGGTTGTTTCTGTTTGACCCATTTTAAAAAGTCTGTAGCATCCCAATCGATCAATTGATCACAGTTGTAGATTACCATTGGATCTGAATTATCGATGTATTGTCTTGCTAATAGCGCTGTTTCGGTGGCACCACTAGTCACAGTCTTTACGCAGATCTCAATGCTTTCAGGGCGTAGCTTTTTTAGTAAAGCCGAAAGAGTTACATTGTGTTCAGGATCATCAAACTCTCTAGTAATAAAAATAAAACGTCCTTCAATATTGAAACTGTCAACGCTGTGTTCAATCAATGTCTTGCCCAGTACTTCAATTAGGGGTTTGGGTTCTGCAATGCCAACTTTGGCAAAACGACTGCCTAAGCCTGCCATAGGAATTACAATGTTCATTACCATACAAAGTTTTCTGTGTAGTAGTGTGTAATTTTAGCCAGCTCTTGATCAAAGTTAGCCTGTGGCGTCCAACCCAGTGCTTTTAGTTTGCTATCGTCGATAGCATAGCGCACATCCTGCCCTGGACGATTCATATAACGTAAATAGTCGTCGATATTATCCACTGGGCCAATGACATTTTCAATGATCTTCTTGACCACTACAATGTTTTGCAGTTCATAGTTGCCTGAGATATTAAAGATATCATTCTTAACACCTGCATCAATCACTGCTAGTACTGCACGAGCAGTATCGTCCACATGCAACCAAGTGCGTACAGGTGTGCCGTTTTGGTGTAGATCAACCTGTCGCCCAATAGTCAAATACTTGACTGCTTTAGGAATAAGTTTTTCAACGTACTGTCCGATGCCATAGTTGTTGGTAGGGCGAACAATAACATAAGGAATATTGTGTGTACGTGCCCAGGCCAGGATTAACATGTCTGCTGCTGCTTTAGTTGCGCTGTAGGGATTACTAGGTTTTAATAGATCTTGCTCAGTGTGTGCGCCTTCTACAATATCACCATAAACTTCGTCTGTGCTAAAATGCAGCAAAGTAGGCATTCTAAAACTTTGCTTTTGTGCAATTAGTTTTAGTAGATGATGTACCCCGTTGATGTTGCTCTTAACAAAAACATCGCTGCTTTCGATACTGTTGTCTACATGCGTTTCTGCTGCTGTGTTGATCACATAGTCGCAATCCAACAGCCGATCTAGATCATTGATGTCTTGATGTATAAACTTGAAGTTGGCATACTGCTCAAATTCTGTCAAGAAGTTCCAGTTGCTAGCATAGGTGCCACTGTCAACACCAATAACATACCAACCACGGTCAAGACAATGTCTTGTTACTGCTGAACCAATAAAGCCCAAGCATCCTGTTACGTATACAATTTTTTTCATTTTTTAGTTGCAATATGAATAGACCAGGGGTCATGCTGTACTCGCATACCCACTGTATCAAATAATTTATCTAGGCTACGGTCCGAGTACATACAAACGTGTCCATTTCTTGGACTTAGGTACCAAAAAGTAGGATCACGTTTGCCCTGCATAATGCCTGTGCTGAGTGTACACAATAATACTGCACCATCGGGCTTCAAGTAACTCATGATCTCGGCCAGTGTTTCTTTGGGTGTAGGTGTATGTTCCATTACTTCCCAGGCCATAACCAAGTCAAACTTTTTGTCTCGGGGCCATGTAGGGTCAGTGCCCCACATTGGATCCCAGCTTTCAACACGATAACCCTGTCGATTTAGTTCTGTTCCTAGCACAGCAGGTCCAGCACCATAGTCAAGAATGTCAAGATCTTTGCTGATACGCAAACGTTCAACAAAATATTTGGCATCATTAATGCTGCGTTGTCCGTTGTACTCGGGATCTACTGTGATATAGTCATCATTGTAGATGTTGTCTTTGAAATCTTCTTTAGTCCACTCGTCAAAGTCCGGAGTAAACAAAAAGTCGCAATCGTCGCATTTCAAATAGTAAATGGGAATACCAGTGTAGGGCAAGTACATGCCATTGCGTTCTTCACAATTTTTGTTGAAATCCACGCATCCCCATATACTGGTTTCGCCGTTGCAGACTTTGCACTTCATGCCATGATAGTTTGTGTAGTTGTCTTTCATTTGTACCTTATTAGTCCAGCATCTATACCTAGAGTAGGAAAGTTTAATCCTTGAAATTTATCGCCATTGCCGGTATAACTAAGTTCGCTAAAATCACCGTAAGTGATATTGCTACCATCAAGTTGATGATAAGCAACAAAGCGTTTTACAAACTCACTGAGCAGCATCTTTTTAGCATAAACCAAATTCATGTCTTTGTGTACAGGAGTATCGTTGATATATGATTCTGCAACAGGCAATAGATCTTCTAAGTACAAATAGTCAAAGTACTTATCTGTAATTGTCACTGGCCGATTAGATAATATCTTGGGCAACAGACGTCTTGATATTTCTGTGGGATGAAACACTCCAAACAGTCGAATGGTATACCAATTTTCTGTAGCATAGGCCGTGCGGCTTGTAACATTTTTACTCATGCCATAGGGATCTGTAGGCATGACATTGAAGAGGTCTTCTTCGTGTACATTTGATATTGGCTTTGTTTGATCAAATTCGGCACCTGATCCAAAATGTATAACACGACCAAACATCTTGCGTACAGAATACAAATTAGTAAACAAATTAAAGTTATCTCGTGCTACACTAACATCGGCTACAACTCTACTGTCCGGATTGATTGCTGCATTGAATACAACATCAAACGGATTCTTACTGAAGTAGTTGCATACTGCGGTCACATTAGTGAGATCAAGTTGATCACGTGTGATGCCTGTAACATCATAACGTTCTTTTAGTTTGTTGTAAAGAAATCCGCCCACTGTTCCGCGAGCACCTAATACTGCTATTCTCATATTATTCTTCAAAAATGTAATCTTTAAATTTTTCTAAGTTGTTGAGTATGTACTCAGGATGAGTATCGGGACCTATGGATTCAATCCTGAGATTAAACTCATTGACTAAAATTTGTATGGCTTCAATTGGCGTAGTGATATCCATACGTCTGCCACCGTTTAATCCCTTGCCTGGATCTGTTGCATGTGGCCAACTTTTCATTTTGGTTAAAACTTTTTCACCATCTGTGTTGTCTGCATAGCTGAAGTGCCAACCAGCATAATCAATGTGCGGATGAGTGTGTATTCCTACATTACGTGCTAGATTTGGAAATATCTTTTTATGATTTCCAAACTCAGTAAGCATTGGTTGTGGCACATTATCAACTGACAACAAATTAAATTTGTATATGTACATTTTCATACAGAAATGCACAATGGGTCTGGTACCTGTGATACTAACTCGTCCCGACCTATCAATTACATCAAACACTTGATCGGTTTCAGAAAAAATCTTTGCTGCCTGTTCAAATGCTGATTTTTTAACTATTTCGTCTGGCGGCGACAACAAAACTAGATCGCTGTCTTGAGCGCCAATATCCTTGAGTACTTTGAAAATATAGTTGGCCTGATAAGAATCACGAATCCATTCTGGCTTGTAATCAAGCAGTTTGGCATTTAGTTCATCGTAGTACTCTGGAAACTGTTTGATGGTTTCTTCAAAGCTGTCAAAACTTCTGTAGATGATCTTGTCTGCATAGGGCTTGAAACGTTCGTGATCAAAGTTCAATGGCTTCTTGATTCCAGTGTGTGTTTCCCCTGCTTCGACAACAATGAACTTGTCTACAAAGTCCCAATGTTGATTTAATCGTATTTCAAAAATGTCATTCTCATTGAAAAACGGGCAACAATCATAAACTGCCATTGGGATTCCTTAAGTTTTATTTTTTGACAATTCCATTGCCACTTCAATGATGAGATTTTCTTGTCCTGCAACGGCCTTACGACGACCTAGTTCCATAAAAATATCACGTCCATCTACACCATACTCAATTGCTGCCGATGCTACCTGTTTGGCAAATACAGATACCACTCCCGACAGTCCACTGATAACACTTTGCGGACTAATGTGCGGAGGAACCGGGTTGAATTCTTTTTCGGCCACAGTGGCAGCATCTAGTATCTTATAGAGATCAATGCCAGTTTCGTAACCCATTTTGTGTAGTACTGCAATCAATACTTCCAATTGTGTGTTGCCTGCTCCGCCGCCAAATCCTCGGGCGCTGGCGTCTAAGATAGTTGCACCAGCTTTTACCGCAGCGATACTATTGGCAACACCCATACCCAGATTGTTGTGTCCGTGAAAACCAACCGGGATACTCAAGTTGTCAACTAGACGAGACACACGTTCTGTAACATCTTCTGGTAAAAACGCACCAGCACTATCCATCATAACAAATGATTCGGCACCGTAGGATTCTAATTTCTTTGCCTGTTCAACCAACTGTTCAGGTGTACACATATGGCTCATCATGAGCACACCGTAGACTGTCTTGCCAATCTTGCGTACAAATTCAATATGACGCTGTGTTACATCAGCTTCTGTGCAATGACTTGCAACACGAAAGATATCTACGCCTAACTCAGCAGCCGGAGCAAAGTGATTTCGAATAGTACAGAAGCCTGGAATAGCATGCACTGATAGTTTGGATTCTGTCAATTGAGCTCGAGCAAACTCGATGATTTCAAAATCACTGTAACGGCATTCTCCTACTAGAATACTACCAGCGCCTAGTCCGTTTCCGTGTCCTACTTCTACTACTGGAACTCCGGCGGCTTCTGCTGCATTACAGTAAGCAATAAAGTTTTCTTTTGATAGTTGGTGGCGAACTGCGTGATTACCATCACGTAGTGTGGGGTCGTTGATTAAAATTTTATTGCCCATTAAATACTCCTGCATATTGTTCCACTAGGTCCATTGCCGCACAGTTGATAACATCTAAGTTGCCTGCGTATGCGGGCAAATAATCTCCTGCACCTAATACTTTGATTGTTGTGATCACATTACCATTTAAGATAGTAGGAGGCACAATCAATTGGTATCCGGGTACATATTTTTTTACTTTGTTAATGATGTTGTTGACTGCCTCTGTGATCGCTGGCATATCTGGATTTTTAATCTTGGCATAAACTGTAGTTTGCATATCGATACAGGGAACTGCTGGATTAAGAATCAGAATAGCCTTGGTCTTTTTAATTCCTGTAAACAGTGACAATGCGTCCTGTGTTGTTTCTACATACTCGTCTAAGTTGTAGCGAGTTGCAGGACCAGCACTCAATGATGCAATATTACTGGCAACTTCTAAATATTCAATATCTTTATGCACTGATGCAATTGCCTGTGCAATAGGAATACTAGCCTGGCCGCCGCAGGTTACCATGTTCACATTGAGTGAGTTGGTTAGAGTCAAGTCACCGTTTAGTACAGGAACACAGAATGTACCAATCTTGGCTGGAGTCATGTCAATCATCAACTTGTTGAGATCTTTTAACTTTCCCCAATGAAGTTCATGCGCCACTGCTGATGTACAGTCGATAATAACATCGCATACTGCGGGATTGTCAAGTATGGCCTTGTATCCTTGGTCACTGACAGGTATGTTCATAGACTGTGCTAGTTGCATACCTTTGCTAGTTAGATTACGTCCGGCAAAAAGAGTACAGACAGCATTTTGACTTTTAGACACTTTAACCATTAGGTCGGCGCCAATGTTGCCTGTGCCTAATATAGCCACTTTTAGTTTATTCATATTTTACAATCATTTCTTGTGCTAGTTCCTCATCACTCAGGAATGGAGTCATATCATGTAAGCCTGCTTGCTTACCATTTTTTAATGCCTGTGCAGGCAGAATCTCTTGTTCACGAACACAGATACAATCCACAATCATTGGACCTGGGGTCGCCAGTATTTCAGGCAACGTGGTTAAATCTTCGGCAGTTTTTAAACGAGCATAGCCCAGGCCAAATGCGTTTGCTACATCACCAAAATCAGGAAACCACAGGCCAGTGCTGTCACTGGTACCGTATACTCGACCTTGAAAGTATTTGGTTTGTGTATTCATAATGCTGAGATAACCACCATTGTTTAAAACAACAAATTTGATATTTGAATTATGCTGTTTTGCAGTGGCCAACTCTTGTATATTGCTCATAAAACTACCATCGCCTGCAATACTTATAATCCTAGCGTCAGTGTTAAATGAAACTCCAATTGCTGCTGGCAAAGACCAACCCATATCGGCCTGTGCATAACTCCAAATAATTTTTTGATTATCTTTGGTATTTAGAGCCACTGGTCCAACATAGTAAGTGCTGCCAGCATCTCCTAGGAAAATGTCTGTTGGTCCACTGTATCGATTCAGTGCGTCAAACACTGCGTAGATATTCAAACCATTGGTATCATCTTTATACTCATCCTGCATCACTGGCCATTTGTTTTTCCAAGATTGGCACTTAGCAATCCATTCTTGTCTATTCATAACATTGCTCCAAAAAATTGTTTGAGGTCTACGTTAACTGTTTGATCAATGTTGACGATACTTTTTTTAAGTTCTTCAGCATCTACGTCGACTACAATTTTATAACTTGCTGGACTAAACTGTGCTGGATCGTAACCAATAACACTTCCGCCAAGGCTACTACCCAATACAATCAATAGATCGGCATTGCTCACGGCAAAGTTACCTGCACGTGATCCTTTAATGCCTATAGCGCCAACGCTAAGTTCATGACTGTTTGCAGTATAGTCTCTTCCAGCAAACGTGCTAACAAAAGGAATTTGATACTGTTCTACAAAACGAACAAACTCGTCAACACAATTTGCTTGCCTAATTCCATAACCTGCAAGTACAACAGGTCGTTCAGCTTTTGCAATTGCCAACTTGATTGCAGCATAATCGATTGGCATAGTTAGTTTTTCAAAAGGACCAGTATATTCTCTGTACTGCTCGGGCATTTCTGCTGTCTGTACATTGCCCGGAATATCAATCCATACAGGACCAGGACGACCATCTTGTGCTATGTGCAGAGCGTATTGCAACGCCATTGGCACATCTTCGGGGCGTGTAACAAACTCGCAGTACTTAGTAATTGAGCGATATGTATCAATGATGTGATGTTCTTGAATTCCGTACTTGCGTACATTGATACCTTTGGTGCGATTAATGTGCCCCGAGCAGGTGTCTAAACGCACATTGCCACTGATAAACAATAAAGGAATACTGTCTTGCCACGCATCAAGTACACTAGTAGCACAATTGGTACCAGCACAACCTGTAGTAGGATTAACTACTGCAACACGTCTGATCAGTTTTGCTTCGCCGATAGCGGCATGAGCAGCACCTTGTTCATGATGGAAGCAGCGATAGTTGATCTGTCCTTGTTTGATAAACCCGTCGTTGAGCCCCGCAGCACCACCGCCCATAATGCCATAGACGTTCTTAACACCTCGGCTCCACAAATACTCTGCTATCCAATCACATACTCTCATAGTGTTCCTATTATACAAATAAACTCATGAAGCTGTCAACCTGTTCACCGATATAGGCAATCTGTTCAGGGGTAATAACAGGACTAGTACCGTGGAAGTAGGTATGTGTCATTGCGTGAGTTGCATTTGGAAAATTGTTTTTAGCCAACGTAGGATCCATTAAGTGGCTATAAGCAGGTTGCAACATGATATTACCAGCAAAGTAAGGACGAGTTTGAATTAACTTTTCTTCTAAGTAGTCAACTAGGTCGGTGCGTTTAAATGGCGCATCTTTACGAATAGTAATTGGAAAAGCAAACCAGCTGGGATCACTCTTGTCTTGTGCTCTGGGCAAGTGGAAGAAGTCTTCGTACTTTTCGTAAATGGAGAATAAAAGAGCGTAGTTGCGTCTGCGTAGTGCATGGATCTCGGGCAATTTCTTCAACTGCTCTAGTCCCATGGCACATTGTAGTTCGATTGGTTTTAAGTTGTAACCAATCTCATCATATACGTACTTGTGATCGAAGACTTCATCTGGTAGTGTTGGGATCCAGTTGTTAAAGCGTTTACCGCAGGTGCCGCATTTTAACTTGTTGGCTTCGGGACCAACACAGTAGCAGCCACGACCCCATTCACGGAAGCTGCGTAGGATAATATCTGTTTCAATGTCGTCTGTAGCAACATATCCACCTTCGCCCATGGTCATGTGGTGTGCTGGATAGAAACTGCACGAGGCCATGAGTCCAAAGCTGCCTAAGGGTTTGCCATCATATGTGCTACCCAATGCGTCACAGCAATCTTCTAACAGGATTAGATTGTAACGATCGACCAACTGCATGAGTCGATCCATTGCAGGAGGATTGCCTAGTACGTGTGCAAATGTGATCACACGAATATCAGGCTGTTGTTTTAGTACTGCTTCAACTTGATCAAGATCCAAGTTCAATGTGTCTAGTTCAATGTCTACAAATACAGGAGTAAATCCAACCTGTAGTGTAGGATTCAGTGTAGTAGGGAACCCTGCAATAGGCATCAAGACCTTGGTACCTTTGGGCAAGTTGTGACCACGTTTGCTGGTCAGTGCGCTCATCATTAGCAAGTTGCTTGAACTGCCGCTGTTGGTAACAATGCCACGATCCTTGCCAAACTGTCGAGGAAACTCACGTTCAAAACGTAGTCCTGCATCGCCCATGACCAACCAGCCTTTAAGCAATGACTCAACGCCTGCTACAAACTCTGCGCTGTCATAGTGTGCGCCTGCATAGTTGACAAAATCTTTGCCAGCAGTCCAAGTCCGGTTTGCCTGTTTGTCGTCGATATACTGTTTTACTAGATCTAAAATTTCTTTCATTTAACTACCTTTGTTAGCATGTCTTGTGCCATTGTAATGCGTTGTGGAACTGGCACTGCTGGCCAGTGTATTAGGAAATCGCCTGGTTGCCATTGCCCGTCATTGCCCAACAAATCTTTTTTATAGATGTGTGGCTCCATTGGATACAAGTCGTAATTATAACTGTTCAACTCACGCTGGGGTACTATTTTGATACGATCGCCCATCATTTCGATCGTATCAATCATGGCTTCTTGATCAAACCATTTTTTAGTAGAGTATTCTTCGCGTAAAGAGACTACGTGCTTTAGCCAGGCAATGCTCGATGGTGCATTACGAATTAGCATACTGTCATTATTGATGTTGTAGCAATCTGTAGCAATGACAAAGTCATAGTCGTTGTCTGCAATATCTTCTAACTTGATATTAAAGTTAGTAATCATTGTATCGCATCCGCAAGCGTGAATCCAATCGTATTTGCCAGATTCAAGTAATTCAACTATGAGGTCACTGCGTTCAAAGCTGATACTGGTTTTAATGGGCCATTTAAAATCTGTAGTTTTAGCAATAGCATCGTAACCGTGTCGTTCTGCGTAGAGTTTTTTATTTTGATCCCAGGTAATATCGGCGAGTGGTTGATATGCCTCGTTATGGGCAGTTACTAGTGCAAAGTTCATTGAAATCCTATAGTAGATGTGTTATTATAATATTTATTTGCACAAAATACAACCCCTATAAATAAATTTACATATGAAAATTTACGATTGTTTTCCATTTTATAACGAGCTAGACCTACTCGAAATTCGACTCGAAGAACTTTATGACCATGTTGATCATTTTGTTCTAGTAGAAGCCAACACTACCTATACAGACTTACCTAAACCATTTTACTTTGAAGAGAATAAACAACGCTATGCCAAGTACCTTGACAAGATTATTCACGTCAAAGTTGAAGACATGCCACACAGTAGCGATGCCTGGGTCAATGACATCTTTCAACGTAACTGTATCAACCGTGGTATTGTGGACGCAGATGACAATGACATCATTGTAGTAACCGATGTAGATGAATTGGTTCGTCCTGAAACAATGGATAGCCTACGCACAGACGAAGACATTCAAATCTGGGGACTGCGTATGCCATTATTCAACTTCAAGTTTAATTACATGATGACCACTGCTGACTACTACAGCATGTGGGGAGTGGCTGCACGTAAGAGTGTTATGATGCCTGCCGATGCACTACGCCATCAACGTTTCATGCTACAGAACTTTGGTTACAATCATCGAGCCGATGGTGTTCGTATTGTGGAACATGCTGGTTGGCATTTTACATACTTAGGCCATACAGACTTTGCTCGCAACAAGATAAAAAGTTTTGCACATACAGAAACCAATGTGCCTGAAATAATGGATCAATTAGATGTTGACCATAGCATTGCCAATGGCAACGGTATTGCGTATCATCCAAACTATCGATTCACTCCTGTGGAGCTAAATGAATATTTCCCAGCGACTGTTGTAAACAATCCCGGGAAATACAGTAAGTACATCTTGTCTAATGCTACCAAGCAAGCACAGGACCTATTGCCAAGTTAATCTTGGTCTTCTGCTGTAATCTTCTCACCAAGCTGGGCCTTTAGGGCCCGCATCAATTTGCGCTCTGTGTCATAGACATATTCTTTGCTGTCTTCCTCGCTGTTGACAATGAGAATAAAACCATTAGCGGCTTTGCGGATTTCGATTGATTCAAACATAGGGTTCCTAGAAGTTGTTAAGTCTTATTATAGCATACACAGGTTATTAAGTCAAGAAAATGCCCACTAAGTGGGCATTCTCGTTCTTCTAATTTACTATACCATTCATATATTGTTTCGTCTTGGCCCATATCAGACCAAGTGTTTTCAACATCTAACGTTGATCTTAGAATCGAATACGCAAGCCAGCGCCCAATGTTTGACCTGCTGTCATAGCAGTAACATAAGTGCGACCAACTGTAGCGTAAACGTCTGTTTTCTTGCTCAAGTTGTAGTCATAACCAACTGCATACTCGTCGTATGTAGTGACTGTACCAGCATCATAGCGTGTATGTGCTGCTTCTGCCATTACGTTGCCTGGACCCATTGGAACCAATGCAGACACTTGAGTTGTCTTACCATCCATGTTCAATGCTTTGTCTTTACCTTCTGTGTAGGTAGCAAACAATTTAGCCAAGTGTAAATCGTAACTAGCACCTAGACCACGCTCTGTAGATTGTGTACCTGGGTTGGCTGTGTAGATGTCAGTTTGGAAACTACCAGAGCTGTTAACACCTGTCTTTTGCCAGAAAGCTGTCAAGCCCAAGTCGCCTTTGAAGTACATTGCGTTACCACCAAAGTTTTGGCCTGTTGTACCTTTAGAGTTTTGAAGGCTAACTGTTGCACCACCAAGACTTGGTGTTGTGTATTTTACACTGTTGTCCCAAGCGGTGTCATTGTACAACTGAGTTTGTGCATTGCCTGTGTTACCAAAGTAAGTAGCGTGCCACAATGGGCTGTAAGCACCACTATCTCCGTATGCGTTAAACAAGATAACTGGCAAGAAAGTTGGGTTGGTTTGACGTCCCAATGTAACTTCGCCAAAACTACCAGACAAGCCAGCGTATGCGCTACGTGCAAATGTGTTAACTGTTGTACCACCTTGAACTGCACCGTTGCTGTCGTTCAAGAAGCTGCTTAATTCAAATACAGCTTTGCTGCCATTTCCCAAATCTTCTGAACCTTTGAAACCAATAAAACTGGTTGTCATGCCACCGCTGGTATAACCAGTAGTTGCGGTTGCTGCATTTGGTGCTTTGGTGCTAGAATAACCAGCATCCATTGTACCAAAAACACTAACATCAGCAGATGCTGTTAGTGCGATTGCTGCCGTAATGACAGCCATTAATAACTTCTTCATTTTAACTCCTTGTTATAAAGATAGTGTGTTGTAACTCACAAGTTTACGCTCATGCGTAGATTGAAATCAAGCCTTTTGGCTACATTAGTATTTATACTAGTTGTTCGTTAGCTG
>Ga0164297_10003752_pt1 | contig 13975 bp, 8 predicted proteins | sample GEODES058metaG_FD_113539 | JGI IMG/M metagenome (GOLD analysis project Ga0164297, IMG submission 113539) | Dystrophic lake water microbial communities from Trout Bog Lake, Wisconsin, USA - GEODES058 metaG | ecosystem: Environmental > Aquatic > Freshwater > Lake | place: USA: Trout Bog Lake... | reverse complement strand
CAGTGCAGGAAGCCGCAAGCGATGCGCCTCATGGGATGAGGCCCGACGCTGCAGAGCTATGAGGGCTACTCACGCGCCGATGGAATGGATACCCCAGAGTGAATGGAGGACACCCCAGCGGGGCCCTGTCAGAAAGTTGGCGCCCCTCGCGTTCCGCTTAGGGTCTCCTCTTTTCGACGCACTGCAGACGCCGTAGTCTCTGTCAGCTAGCCGCATTCCGGGGCTCATCCACCGCCATCGCAGAGAGTGCCTTTGCAGGGAAGGTCCTATGTCAAGGGAACGCACCGTGGTGTGCGACAACGGCACCGGCTTCGTGAAATGCGGGTTCGCTGGCGACAACTTCCCCCGGGCGGTGTTCCCCTGCATGGTTGGCCGCCCGCTGCTGCGCTACGAGGAGGAGATGAGCACGAGCCAACTGAAGGCGCGTGCACGCCATGGCCGCCGCTGCCTTTACACAGCACGGGCAAGCGCGCCTTTGTGCGTGTATACGGCGTGACTGCAGCCCCGTGCTTGGCAGCAACTCTGGACGAGCAGGCTGGCTGTATCAACCTGATTCATGCGTTGCCTCCCCCTTGTACACCGGGGCAGGACATAATGGTTGGCGACGAGTGCGCAGCGCATAGACACAACCTTGAGGTCCAGTACCCAGTCACAAACGGCGCGTGCTGTGCTGTGCGAAGAGAAGAAGGTGTGTGCGCGCACGTGACTGACCGTCGACCCCTTTGTTGTTTTCCTGCAGGCGTGGTGAACAACTGGGAAGATATGGAGCACGTGTGGGACCACACGTTCTACGACCGCTTGAGTATTGACCCCAAGGAGTGCAACATCCTGCTGACAGGTGCGCCCCACAGGATTCTCTCCACACTCCCTTTCGTCTTTCCCTGACGGCTCCTCGTCTTGCTCTCGCAGACCCGCCGCTGAATCCGAAGGCGAACAGGGAACGCATGATAGGCACCATGTTCGAGAAATATGGCTTTGCAGGCGCATTCATCCAGGTGCAGGCAGTGTTGACACTCTACGCTCAAGGTCTGCTCACGGGCTTAGTGGTTGACAGCGGCGACGGAGTCACACACGTGGTACCAGTTGTGGACGGCTACGCGTTCCCCCATCTCACAAAGCGGCTGAATGTGGCCGGGCGCCATGTGACATCGCACCTAGTAGAGCTCCTCCAGCGCCGGGGCTACGCGTTCAATCGCAGCGCAGACATGGACACTGTGCGTCAAATCAAGGAGGCGCTGTGCTACGTGTCATATGACCCGCAGCGGGACCTGGACTTGGCGCGGGAGACGACACATTTGATGAAGAGCTACACGCTGCCTGACGGCCGGGTCATCAAGCTGGGCAGCGAGCGTTTCATGGCCCCCGAGGCGCTGTTCAACCCGGAGTTGGTGGATGTGGAGGGCGGCGGCATCGCGGATTGCGTGTTCAAGTGTGTGCAGGAGATGGACATGGACAACAGGATGACGATGTACGAGCACATCGTCCTCTCCGGTGGGTCCAGCATGTACCCGGGCCTTCCCAGCCGCCTGGACAAGGAGATCCGACGGCTGTACCTCACGCACGTGCTCAAGGGCAACGAGGATGGGCTGAAGCGGCTGAAGCTCAAGATCGAGGACCCTCCGCGCAGAAAGCACATGGTGTTCCTCGGCGCTGCGGTGCTGGCGGACATCATGAAGGACAAGCCCGAGTTCTGGGTCACCAAGAAAGAGTGGGAGGAGGAAGGACCGCGAGTGCTGGCCCGCAAATGCGGGGGTGTGTGACAGATCGACGCGTCTCCACCTTCAAACAATCAATCGCGCTGTCTTCATACGCATAGCCGCCCACAACGCTCCTTGAGAGGGTAGCATATCCCCCGCGCGGTCACGCACACCTGCGCCCCTCGGGGCAGCACAAGCTGGTGGGTGACAGCCGGAGGGTCAAGTCTGCCCCGGCGTCACACCAGTCAGGGGTTTGAGCGTAGGCCCTGTGTGCACCATGGCGAAACTGCTCGCGGTTGCGCTCTATGCGCTGGCCGCCAGCGACCTCACCTTCCAGGTGCGCCACCAGTGCGCGCTCATCTGCTCCCGAGGTCCCGCGAGAGCTGTCCTTTCCTTGCGCGTGTGGTGGCCCGAGTGCTGCGTGGAGCAGTGTGCACACCACCGGTACTGACGCCATACGATCTCCTCTGGCGCCCCGCCGCAGGCGTCCGCACGACTGGTCATGACGGACCGCGCCGCTGATGTGCAGGTGCGAACACCCGCCGCGTCGCGGCCGGCTGTCGTGCCCCCCAGCGCGCACCTCGTACAAGTCGTACGGCCTCTGTGGGCACCAGCGGCGCCACCAGCAGCCTGCTGTCCGCGCCCGCACCGGCGCCGGTGGCGGCGCCGGCTGCGGTGCCGGCTGCGCTGCCCGGCGTCTACGTGGTTGAGGGTGTTCCGTTCACTGTGCCAGCCACGGTCGAGCCAGACGCCAACGGCAACGAATTCGTCTGCAACATGTTCATATGCAACGTCGCCAAGGCTAATCAAGACACCCTGGGCGCGCAGGCGTGCCGCGCGCACATTGTGCCCGGCCCTCTGTGCGCAGCAGTGCAAGGCGCCGCCCCAACTGTGGAGACGGCGTTGGTGCAGCAGCAGGCGCAGCAGCAGGCCATGGTTGCGTCCCACAATGTAGACATGGTGGCGCTCATTCAGCAGCTGCAGCCGAATGCGCCAGCGGCAGCGCCGACGCCTCCAGGCGTCCCGGTTGCTATCCCGCCCAGCCTGGTCACCAACCCGCAGGTTGTGGCGCTCCTGGCGGCCCAGCAAGCACAACTGGCCACCGTGAGCGCCGGCAATGCGGCGGCCATGACCAGCGCGCTGACAACCGCCGTGAATGGCGCCATCACGCCTGGCGCCGTCTCGGCGGCCGTCACCCCTGGCTCGCCGCTTCCCGCCGTGGTTGGGAGCAGCTTCCCCAGCGAAGCCGTGCCGCCGGTGCCCGCGCCTGCACCCGCGGCGGTGTTGGCGCAGGTGACAAGCGTGCAGGCCGATATTGATGCGGAGGTGAAGCGCCAGTCTGACGACTTGAAGGCCAAAATCCTGGCGGCCGCGCCCCAAGGCGCGCCTGCGCCTGAGGTTCTGGAGAGCAACCCGCAGTGGGTGGCGCTGCAGGCGCTGCACGCCAAGGCGTCAGACCTGGAGGCTGCTCAGGCAGCAGACGCCCAGCAGGTGGCCAGCCTCGGCGCCACCGCGCGCGCTGCCGTGACGGGCAAGAAGCACCAGCACAAGCATCAGCACACGACACCCGCCGGCTCCACCACCACCAGCACGACCACCACCACCAGTACCGACGGCGAGCTGCTCCTGCACACAGTCAACCGCACCAATGTGCACGTCAACATCGTCCAGGCTCCTGGCACTGCACCCAGCACGACGACGACCAGCACCTCCACGTCGTCGGATGTGCCAATCACGCAGGGCCCGATCACCACCACCGTGACGCAGACGCAGACCCTGGTGCCAGTGCCAGGTGCTGCGCCCAAGGTCGTGATGAGCACCACGACGGACAGCACCACTGCCCCGGCGCCGCCTGTTGTGGTCGTCAACACGCACGTGAACCAGAACGTGGCAAAGGGCACTGCGCCGGGTGCCGCACCGGAGATTTACACCACCACGTCCACAACCACCACCACCGATGCAGCCGGCACCACCCCGGCCGCCACGACGGTGTACCAAAACCAGGTGGTCACTCCGAAGGTGCAGCCCGGCCCTGCAGGCGAGCCGCCAACTATCATCTACAGCGTGTCGCAGAGCACGAGCACGGAGCAGGTGCCCACGCATTTGGCGCAGCACAAGCATGTGACGAAGCACAAGCACCAGCACGTCCATGGCGCACCACCCGTGACCACCACGACAAGCTCCACCTCCACGGAGGCTGTGAATACTGGCGCGAGCACGGTGACGACGAATGTGGTGAGCGACACTGCGGCTGGCCCAGTGCCCGTGTCCTCGGTCACCGTCGCGCAGCCCGGCGTGCCCCACCACAAGGTGAAGCACGTCCACCAGCACGTCAAGTACGCGCCCAGTGGCAGCAGCTCGCCGCCGGGCGTGTACACGACGACGAGCACTTCCACCGATGCGGGCTCTGGCTCGGACGTGGTTGTGAACACCAACGTGGTGTTGGTGCCCACCGTCGTGCCTGTGCCCGGGTCGCCACCGGCGACGGTGTACGAGCCGCAGACGAGCACTAGCACGGAGGCGATGGCTGACACGACCACAAGCACGACCAAGAGCGTCACAACCGTGGATGTGGGCGGCCAGCCTGTGCCCCTGAAGGACGTGAACGTGTCCACCACTCAGTCCTACGCCCCTGGCTCCGGCAAGGGCTCCGTCACCAAGACGCAGCACAAGCACCAGCACGCGCACCTGGTTCCTGGCATCACCACCCCTCTGGTGACGACCAGCACCAGTACCACTACCTCCAGCGAGGGCGGCGCCACCACCGAGGCGTCAGACTCGGCGACCAAGAAGAAGGCGGCCATCGCCGACGCGCAGCTGCTGATCAGCAGGCAACACCTGGACACGTTGCAGCTGGAGGCTGACCTTGTGGCTGGCGGCACGCCACTCGCGGACGTGTCCACCTCCCCAGAGCTTGCGGCTCTGCAGGCCCAGCACGAGGACGCCATGAACACGCTGAAGCAGCAGCTGCAGGCTGCGGTGAAGAGTAGCAGTAGCAGCACCAGTGAGGGCAGCGCCCCCCCGGCGGACACCACCTGGTGGAACTCCCACCTTCATGGTGAAGGTCTGCTGCCTTTGGAATCCGTTTCCGCAACCACCAGCAGCAGCAGCGAGGGAACACCCGCGATGGTTGGCACGGTCAGCAGCGAGGCGAACCAGGTGTCTGACGCCATCGCGGCCCTGGTGGCCAAGGCGCAGGCGCCAGGCGTGTCGCCCACTGACCTCAACGCACTGGACGTGGTGCAGAAGAAGGATCAGACGCTGAGCGGGCAGCTGGACAATGAGGCTGCTGTGCTGAGCTACGCGGCCTCGCCCATGGTTGCGCCGCAGGGCACGAAGAGCAAGCACGCGAACAAGCACCGTCACAGCCATGTGACGCCAGGCGGCGAGCTGAGCACCAGCACGACAACTACGACGACAACGACGTCCGAGGCGGCGCCCGCGCCCGAGGTGGCGGCCTACGTGGACTCTGTGGCTCAGAAGCAGCATGACGACCTGGTCCTGCTGCAACTGACGCAGGAGATGGACCGCCTGCAAGTGACCGCGCAGCTCATTTCGCAGGGCATCGCGCCCTCCGACGTGGCGGCTGACCCGCAGTACGTGGCCCTGGTGCAGCAGCAGCAGCAGGTGGTGACAGCCACCCAGAAGGGGGATGCAGCCACTGTCGCGGCGTTGGCGACGGAGTTCAACCTTGCGCCTCAGGCTGCCGCGCACATCGAGAGCAGCAGCAGCGCGAGCACCAAGGAGAGCGGCATCCAGACCAGCAGCGAGGCTGTGCCTTCACCACCGGCGCAGAGCGCCGCGGAGGCCAAGACGGCGGCTGCCGTCGCCCAGCTGCAAGTGCAGGTCAACTCCAAGACGGCAACCAGCCCGTCTGGCTCGCCTGCGCCGCCGACGGACACCACCGCGACGGAGGCGCTCAGCCGGCTGCAGAGCCAGATGGCTGTCGTGTCCGCCAAGATTGGCTCCATCAGCAACGGCAAGCAGCAGCACTTCCACGAGCACGTAAACCCGGGCCAGAACGGCGCGGCGCCCAGCGTGAGCTACACGACCAGCACCACATCCAGCGACCAGCCGCAGCACATGCACGGCCGGAACCAGCACGTGCACAAGAATGTTCACAAGGGCATGACTTCATACTCGACGACCACCACCACCAGCACGGAGGGCGGCGCCAGCATCATCGGCCATCCCGTCGAGGAGCAGACCGTTCATGTGCACCCTGCAACCACCCCGTCCAGCACGACGACGACGACTACGACGACCACCACGTCCACGGAGGTCCCGCCCGTCAAGCTGCCTGTGGTGGTGACCAAGACGCAGCACGCTCAGCCGATGGCGGGAGCCGCGCCGGTGGTGTACACCACAACCACCAGCAGCGAGGCCACAACCACGGGCCCCAGCAAGAACGTGCACAAGCACGTCAACGTGCATCCGCATCGCACGCCCGGCAGCGCGGGTCACGGCCCGACGGTGACGTACACCACCACGGAGAGCACCACGACGGAGAGCACAGCGGCTCCAGTGAGCGCCCCTGTGGTGACTGGGACCAACACGATCCAGAAGGCGCATCAGTTCCCCGTGCCCGGCTCATCGCCGTTCGCGTACAGCGACGTGACGACGACCGAGAGCCAGAGCACCCCGGGCGTGGTTGGCAGCGCGCATACGAAGCACCGCCATGTGCGCCAACACCCTCACCTTATCCCCGGGGCGACTCAGCCGACGGTGACGACCACGACCACGACCACCACCACCGACGCCAACGCCGCCACCACCGAGGCTGCCTACATCGAGAACCTGCACCAGCAGCAGCTGGCCGGCCAGAAGGTGTTGGTCAGCAACCAGGAGCTGGACCGGGCGCAGCTGCAGGCGCAGCTGATCGCCTCCGGCGTCGCCGCCTCAGATGTGTCCTCCGACTCGCAGTACCAGGCGCTGCTGCAGGCGCAGAGCCAGCAGCTTGCGAGCCTGGAGTCCGACAACGCAGCTGCCATTGGGGACCTGTTCACGCAGTACAACCTGATTGCTCCCAACCCGCCACCGGCGCCCAATCCACCGCCCTTGCCCCCTCCGAACGCCATGGGCCAGCTTCAGACGGTGCAGGGCACCCTGAATGTGCAGGAGAGCGACCTGATGGCTCAGGCGGCAACCATGGCGGAGGCTGCCCACCCCAGCGAGTCCACCGCCGCCGCCCTGCAGCAGAGCACCGAGTACCAGAACTTGGTGAACTTGCAGCACCAGACGATGACGGTGGAGCAGAAGCAGGTGGCGGCCCAGCAGGCCAGCAGCGAGTCCCTCTCCTCGTCTGCCCCCGCCCCCGCGCCGTCGCTGGCATCACTGCAGGAGAGCCAGCAGAGCGCCATCGCGCAGCTTGCCGAGAGCCAGCAGCTGAACATGCTGAACCTGGAGACGCAGCTGGCCGCCCAGAAGCTGGCAGTGAGCAACCAGGCGTTGGAGCGGCAGCAATTGCAGGCGCAGCTGATCGCCTCCGGTGTCGCCGCCTCCGAAGTGTCCTCCGACTCCCAATACCAGGCACTGCTGCAGGCGCAGAGCGAGCAGCTCGCGGCCATGAAGTCCAACGACGCCGCTACCTTGGCGTCTGCATACACTCCATTTAACCTGACGGCGGCGCACCCGCCCCCCGCCCCGCCTCTGAGCCCGCCGCCGTCCGGCTTGGGCCAGCTGCAGGCGGTGCAGGGCAACCTGAATGCGCAGGAGAGCGACCTGCTGGCCCAGGCTGCGCAGCAGGCTGAGCAGAAGTACCCCAGCGAGAGCACCGCCGCCGCGCTGTCAGACAGCACCGCGTACCAGAACCTGGCGCAGTTGCAGCAGCAGACCCTGGCTGTGGAGCAGAGCGAGATGGCGGCGCAGCAGGCGAGCAGCGAAGCGGTCGTTCAGGAGCAGGAGCGTTTGGCTGCGGCGCCTGCGCCCCTGGCCGCCCTGGAGGCGCTGCAGGCGAGCCAGCAGAGCTCCGTGGCGCAGCTGGGCCAGAGCCAGCAGCTGGACATGCTCAACCTGGAGGCGCAGCTGGCGGCGCAGGGCGTGTCCCAGGCGGACATGGCCACCAACCCGCAGGTCATGCAGCTGGCGCAGCAGCAAGCGAGCCAGACGCAGGACCTGATTGCCCAGAACAAGGCTGCCCTCAACCAGGTGGCGCAGGCATCCGGCAGCAGCGCGGCGCAGCTGGTTGCTCTGGAGAGCAGCAGCGCCGCAACCAACGCCCCGGCCACTGTGCAGTCCAGCACCGACTCGCAGCAGCAGCAACTGGACGCCCAGGCGGCTGCGGCGAGCGCGCAGCTGACGGCGTCCGCCAAGGAGGTGAACCAGCAGCAGACGCTGGCGCTGGAGCAGGTGGAGGCCACTCTCCTGCTGAGCGCCCCGCCGGGCACGACCGTCTCCGACGTCGCCCAGGCCCCCCAGGTGGCTGCTCTGGAAGCGGTGCAGCAGGCGAGCGCGCAGGAGGAGGCGAATGTGGCGGCTCAGGCTGCTGCGGCGCCTGTGCTGACCAGGAGCAACGGCGTGGTGACAGTTCACCACAAGAACGTGCACGTGCATCCCGGTTCTGCTCCGACCACCACCACCACGACAACAACGACCAGCAGCGAGGCGGGCAGCGTGCTGGCCCTCAAGACGAGCCAGGGCATGGCGCTGAGCCAACTCGAGTCCCAGCAGCAGGTTGAGCGCGAGCAGCTGGAGACTCAGCTCCTCGCTTCCGGCGTGCCTGCCTCCCAGCTGGCGTCCACGCCGCAGTACGGCGCGCTGATGCAGCAGCAGGCGCAGATGCGCAGCGCGGTGGTGCAGCAGAACAGCAAGAACATGGAGGCGTTCGTAGCGACCAAGCACATGCCGGTTCGCAACCAGCACGTGCACCAGAATCAGCACCACACGCAGCTGGTGCCGGGCCAGGTTGCCTCGCAGGTGACGACCACCACGTCGTCCACAACCAGCAGCGAGGGCAGCGAGGTCGTCCCCGGAATGGCAGGCCACGGAGTGGCTGTGGTCAAGCAGACGCCGGTGAAGCACGTGCACCAACACCCGGGCTACCAAGGCTCCGCCCCGACGCAGACGACCACGACGACGACGAGCACGACGACAACAACGACGAGCAGCAGCGAGGCAACCGGCAGCGGCTCGCCCGTGGCTCAGTCTGCTGGCGTGCAGGGCGTGCAGTCCGGCCTGCAGGACCTCTACGAGGCTGGTTACCAGCAGGCGTGGGCCTCCGGCGTGGGTGCTGACGGACAGGCCGTGCCTGAGTGGGGTGCCCACAGCTGGGGCGTTGCAGCCTCGGGGGCGCCCGTCACGACTGCGCAGGTGCAGAGCCAGGTGGACTCCGTGTACTCAAAGCTGTCTCCTCAGCAGCAGGCTGAGCTGAGCGCAAACATCAACACGTTCGAGAACAACCTGGGCAGCGGTATCTCCGGCGGAGGCACGGGACTCACGCCCACAGCAGGCTGGGTGCGCCAAGCCGCTGGCCAGCAGACTGCCCAGACGCAGGCTGGACCCGGCACTCCGAAGCTGGTGCCGGCCGGCACCACCGTCACCACGCAGGCAAGCGACTCGTCCGGCAGCACCACAGGCGTGGTCACCAACTTCATCAAGCGCGCCTTTGGCAGGGCCTTGTAGAGAGCAAGTCTTCCGGTGACCTCATCTATTATGTCCATACACACTTTTTAATGTGAATATTGCCCGCACGCGTCTGAGAGTGTGAAGGAGTGGCCACAAGCGGGAAGGGACTCTGCGTCAGGGCCTTAGGAAACGAGCGGAATGATGCGTTCGAGTTTCATTTCACCGCCATTGCAAGCGCTGTGAGACGTTGCATCTCCACGCGCAAGGCTTCCTCCAACGCAGTCTTCTGCTGCTCCTGGATGGACTCATCCAGCACTGCAGCCGGCTTTGCGCGCCCCTGGCCCGTCGGCTGCCCCTTTGCCATGATGAAGTACATCGTCAGCTTGTCATCTTCCTGTGCAACCGGTGCTTCACGCGTCTCATGTTCATCCTCAAGGTCCACCACAAACTTGCGCGGCACTTCCGTGGCCGTGGATGCATCTGTGGGAATGCCCCGCAGACGGCGCTCAACGCTCTCCCTAAAGGCCGCAGCAGCAGGGCCTGTTGGGTCTGCACGCGCATCCTGGCAAAGAGATGACACATTGCGCATCAGAGGTTTGCTGCTGTCAACACATGGGGACAGATGGAACGCACCCGAGCCGCCAGGAAGAGGAGCGCCTCCCACACGATGCGGATCTGTGGCTTACACAGCCGCAATCGCTCCCGCAACTGCGCAGTCACAAGAGCGGGGCAGTCCAATGACGCACGGCGAGCCTCGGGTGTGGGTGCAGACTGGGCGCCGGCCACTGCACTGCGTGCGGCATCTGCCACCTCGGGGATGTCTCGCGCAGCACGCAGGTCCACAATCTCCTGTGCACACACGCAATCATGCTGCAGTCAGATACAGTCCATTCCAGAAACGAAATGCACGCACGACATGCACGCGCACCCTGAGCTTTTGCAGCGCTTCGGTGGGATCCTCCACAGTGACATCCATCGCGCCATTTGAGAGCGCCACAGTGCGCACGGCCTGCAGCAGTGTGGTGGCCACCCCGCGGCGCTGAAGCGGCGTTGGCACCAGGATCTGGGACAGTCGTAGCCGCGTGTCTGCAGGGAAGGCGTAGAATCGGTATAGAGTGGCGAAGCCCGCGACAACGTGCGTGTCGCCGCCATCACTGCCTGGAAGCAAGGCGACAAGCAGCTCCCATCGTGAGTCGCGCCTGTTGGAGCACACGATACGGGAAGTTCACGTCAGCGAACGCGTGAGCGGGACGGACGCAGTGTGCACAATGAACGCACCGTGTATCCAGATGTGTCGCCGCGTCGATGAAGAAGAGCGCGAGAGGCGCCATGCGCGCGTGCCAGGCTCGCGCCTCGTCGGTGTTTAGAGCCAGGTGCACTACCCGCGCGCTGCCCTCACGAGCACCCTCCAGCGACACAGTGGAGAAGCCAGCGGGCAGCGGGGGCGACGGGCCCAGCTGCCGCAGCGTGGCCACAAACTGCTGCTTGTCAGTCTCGAAGCCGGCGGGAAACGCCTCCTTCAGTCTCGCTTCCACCTTGTCAGGTGGGCCCAGCACGCTTGGCGCCGTGCCTCCGTGCGTGATCTCCACCAGAGCGTGGAAGGTGACTGCGTGCAGACTGATAGTGACCTGCTCGGGGCGACAAAGGAGGTCAGCTGAAGGCTCGTGCAAACAGCGCCCGCGAAAACCACCGTCTCTATGCACGGGTTGCAGGGCGCAGTGCGAGCGCGTCGCAGAGTCCCCGGTGCCCAGTCGCACTGATATCTCACTCCAGCCCCGGGAGTTGAGCGCGTGGGCACGCGCCTCGAGGTCTGCAAAGCCGAAGATGGTCTCGTCCTCTCTGAACACCTGGTGTGTGAACTCCGGGTTGAAGCTGGGCGCGCTGTCCATGTCCTCCGGACAGGTGACGAGACGGAAGAACACAGCCTCGTTGGCGTTGACGACGTACGCGTCGCGGCTCGGCGGGGCAGGCGGGGCGGCGGGTGGGGCGGCGCCTGCGATTCCGCCGCCATCAGCTCCGCCCATTAGCTCCTCCAGACGTCGCTTCTTCGCAGCCGGATCCATCGCTTTGGAGAGGCGTTTGAACCTGCATGTGGACGAAAACGGTAAAGTAGACACAAAATTGCAACCTCCGAGGAAGCACAACGCAAGGGCTGGGGTCGATCACGCACGGGGCACCGAGTGTGTCGATGGAGGCGTCCGTGTCCGGCTGCTGCTGGGGAAGGGTGTCCGCTGGGAAGGCCGACAAGTGGTCTGCTCCCAAGCGGAGGAGCACCTGTCGCCGTTTCCGCGCGCAACAGCGTGTGGCATGTAGTGTGTCATCAGCGCCGCAGGCTCCTGCCGCTGAGACGTCGGTGCCCCTAGCGGGGGGGGTGCTCCACCAGGTGGTCAGTCCCTCGCTTGCGCTCGCAACCCGCACTGAACGACGCATACTGCGCGTCTGGACGCCGCCGGGCTGGACAGCAGAGTCGCGGCCACAAGCTGGCTGGCCGGTGCGTCAAAATACGCGGTGCCTGCGCTCTTATGCTTTGTTCTGCGACGCTGATAACGTTACATGCTTGTAGGTGCTGTATTTGAACGACGGACAGAACCTGTTCCAGGACGGCGCCTCCTTCGCGGGGCACTCATGGAATGCGGCACAGGCTGCCGCGAAGGCTATCGCGACGTCGGCTTGCCCGCCTTTCATCCTGGTGGGCATCGACCACGGCGGCGCTCAGCGAAGCCTTGACTACCTGCCGGTTGTGCCTGGCACCGGCCAGGATGGCTTCCGCCCAGAGGCTGCGACGTGGCCCGGTGGAGGCGTTGAGCAATACTTGGATGCGCTTTCGAACGTCGTCTTCCCCTTCATTCAGGCCCGGTTTGGTGCAAGCACAGACCCCAGCCGGTGCGCATTCGGTGGCAGCTCTTTCGGCGGCATTTGCGCGCTGCATGCAGCCGCGACTGGCCATGCGGTGTCACGCAGTGTGAGCGCCATGCTGGTGGAATCGCCCTCCCTGTGGATTGACCAGGGACGGTACAACGAAAAGATCCTCATCCCAGCCACCAACACAGCTGTCTGGCCGGAGCGCACTTTCCTGGCCATGGGCTCTCGCGAGCACACCGGCACGCGGACGGCCACTCCCGCCGGCCTGGCTGCAGACAAGCTGCATGTCCGTGGCGCCCTGAAGCTCGTCACTGCCATGCGCAACGCCGGCCTGGACACTGCCCGTCTCGCGTTTGTGCTCGACCCTGATGGTGCACACAACGAGCAGACATGGGCAAAGCGCTTGCCGCAGGCCATCTCGTTTCTGATGGGCAACATGGCTGACAGCAAAGCAGCCATGAAGCCCTCGCCTCCTGCTAGCCTCAAGCCCGTGCCACCACCTTCGCCGTCGCCGTCGTTGCCAATGCCAGTGCCGGTGCCGGTATCCGCGCCAGCGCACGCGCGCACAGCCGCTTCGCGGCCACAGACAGAGGCAACAGTACCCGAGGCGCCTACACCTGCACATTCGCCTGCACCTTCGCCGCCAGCCGCCCCAGTAATCAAGGAAGATGCTCATGTGGCAGTACCCAGCCCCATGGATGCTGCTTTCGCCGCCATTGAGAAACTTGCGTCTGCTCCGCCAGACATGAACCTGGCGTCGCGCTCAGACGGAGTGTTTTTCTTCGTGCCTCGCGAGCCTGTTGCGGGCGCACCGGTGCGGATAATGGTGAATAAGAAGCGCTGCGGCGGCGGTGTTGCAGAAAGTCGGGCCATGAACCTGGTCTTTGGCTTCAACGACTGGGCGCCATCCTTCGGGACGCAGAAGCAGGCGCTCCACCACGTGTTCCACATCGGAGGACACGCAGATTGGTGGTCAGCCGTCTTCACGCTGCCTGCAGACGCGTCCGATATCGACTTTGCGATGAGCAGTGAGGATGGCCAGCAGTGGGAGAACAACGGCGGCTCTAACTTCAGCGTGCCGCTCATGTCGTCCCAAGAGGCGCTGTCGAACAGCCCCAACCCGCGGCGAGTGGCGTCGCAGGAGACACACCCGATGGCGGGGGGCACACTGCATGTGCTGACCCTGGCGCCTCGGCAGGGTGCCACCTCCGCAGCTGAGGACCGCGCGAACCGGTGGCAGATTGAGAAAACATTGCGCGTGTGGACCCCTGCTGGCTGGTCGCTGGACAACGCACCGCCTGGTGGCTATCCCGTCATGTACATCAGCGACGCGCAGAACCTGTTCGAGGACTGGCGCAGCCACAGTGGCGTGAGTTGGCGAGCGGCTGAGAGCGCGGCGCACCTGATCGGCAGCCGCCAGCTGCCGCCGTTCATAATTGTAGGCATCGATGCAGCCGGTGCCTTCCGATGCCTGAATTACCTGCCTTTCGCACCAGGCACCGGCATCTGGGACTTTAGACCCGACTGTGCGCGCTGGCCTGGCGGTGGTGTGGATGCATACCTGCGGCGTGTTGTGAACGAGATCCTGCCTCTTGCCGAGGGCACTTTTGGTGCCTCCAGCATGCGCGAGCGCCGTGTTTTTGGCGGCGCCAGCTTCGGCGGCATGGCTGCCCTGCACGCAGCCCTGCACCAGAGCTCTGTCTTTGGCGGTATCCTGGCAGAGAGCCCGTCGCTGTGGGCAGGCGAGGGGCGCTACATTGATTTGTTAGCTCAGCATTCGGGCCCCCTAGCTGACCGCCTGTTCCTGGGTGTCGGCACGCGCGAATACAGCGGGACGCGTGACCACGAGCGCT
>Ga0164297_10003750_pt1 | contig 13977 bp, 12 predicted proteins | sample GEODES058metaG_FD_113539 | JGI IMG/M metagenome (GOLD analysis project Ga0164297, IMG submission 113539) | Dystrophic lake water microbial communities from Trout Bog Lake, Wisconsin, USA - GEODES058 metaG | ecosystem: Environmental > Aquatic > Freshwater > Lake | place: USA: Trout Bog Lake... | reverse complement strand
GTAAGCCACCCACCAATAACAGGCCCCATGATCGGGGCAACGATCGTTGTCATCGACCAAATTCCTAAAGCCATGCCACTTTTTTCGCGGGGAAAACTTTTCACAATCAATGCTTGCGATAAAGGAATCATGGAAGCACCAACAATTCCTTGTAAGACCCGACTAAATACCAGCATTGGAAATGAGATCGCCAATCCACAGAGAGCCGAGGCCAAGGCAAACAAGAGAGTTGCAATCGTGAATTGCCGAATCTCACCAAAACGACTCGATAAATAACCAGTTAAAGGCAACATGATGGCCTCACTTACTGCATAGGATGTGATAACCCATGTCCCTTGAGCTGGACTTACCGCAAAATCTCCAGCAATCGTCGGTAATGAAACATTCGCAATCGAAATATCTAACACATTCATGAACGAACCAAGACCCAGCGCAATCGTTGCCAGAACCAACTTCACCCCACTGAGTGGCTGAATACCTGGTGCAGATGGTGCCGAGGCAGATGGCGAAGTTACGGTTTGTGACATATTTAATTGACTTTGATAGAACGATCAATCAATTCTTGAACATGCATTTGGGCTGCAAGGCTTTGTTTATCATATAAATCAGTGGTGATCGCATCACTCTTAGAAGCAGACTGAAGGGTTTGTCCATCATTCGATCGAATATCTACTGTGGCTGTCATCGTTAAACCGACCCGCAACGGATATTTTTTTAATGTTTCAGGGTCAATCTCAATCCGTACCGGTAAACGTTGCACAACCTTAACCCAGTTCCCTGTTGCATTTTGCGCGGGCAATACCGCCAAAGATGAACCCGTACCAGGGGAAAATCCAGACACTTTGCCTGCAAACTTGACATGGTTGCCATAGACATCCGCTTCTAAAGTCACCGGTTGGCCAATTTTCATTTTTGCGAGTTGGCTTTCTTTGAAGTTGGCATCGACCCACATGGAGTCACTTACAACTAATGTGGCCAATGGCGTACCTGGTGAGACGCGCTGCCCAACCTGGGCAGATCGACGTGCCACAACGGCTTGAATCGGGGCTTGCACGTCTGCACGCAATAATGCAACATAATTTTTCTTAGCGGTTCCAGCGGCGCGAAGGACATCTGGATGAGTTGCCACTTGCGATAACCGAGTGATACCGTCTGAATTTTCTAAAGCTTGATCGTAAGCTGTTTTGGTTGTTTCATAAATCGATTTATAACGTTCTAGCTCGTCTGTTGAATAGGCAGCTGTATCACTCAAAGCCTTGCGTCGCAAATATTCATCTCTTGCCCTAGTAAAATCCTGACGCTTTTGCTTCGCAATCAACACATTACTACGCACACTCCGAAGGGCTTTACTTAAATCTGCGTCAGCGATTTCTGAAGCAATTTTTGCCTCGGTTGTATCAATCTTAAATAAGGTATCTTCCGCTTGGACCAATTGAGTTTCTGTTACCAGAACATCAGACACCGTGCCTTCCACTTGTGAGGCAATCTGAATTTGCGGGGCTGAAACATAGGCATTATCCGTTGTCTCATAATGGCTTGATTCAATGAACCAATAAATGAGATAAGCAATTGCCGTAAGAATCAGTAGCAAAAAGAAAATTTGAAACGCACCCTTCCGATTAAAAGCTTTTGGCGCTGGGGTGTTTGAAATGGGAGAAGTATTCATCGGTTGCGATCTTTGTTAATGTTGAGATGAAAGTTGCTGGCTGGAATCGTTGGCTATATATCCACCACCAAGAGCTTGTATTAATTGTAGATGGGCATTGAGCACATTTTTTTCTACCAAGACTAAATTAACTTGATAGCGATCGAAATCAATTTTCGCCTTTTCAATTTGTTCTTTAGACATAAGTCCGGCATGAAAGCGTTGCTGATAAATATCGAAGACTTTTTTTGCCGCACGGTCAGTTTGCTCGGCGTATTGCAGGGCAGCGGATGCTACCTTAACCCCTGTAATACCATCTGCTGACTCTTTGAGAGCAACGATCAATTGCTCGCTGTAGTCTGCAATCGCCTGATCTGTCAATGCGCTCTTGGCAGAGACATTGGCATCAATTTTCCCGGCATTAAAAATGGGGAGATTGATCACGGGACCAAGCGCGTAAATTTGACTATTCGAGTTGATTAACTGTGACAAACCAAATGCTTGAAACCCAACATTACCTACAAGATCAAAGCTCGGTAAATAATCAAGATGAGCAGCTTTAAGATCCGCATGATTGGCATAAATTTGTGATAGCAAGCCCTGTAAATCTGGACGCCTTGCAACCAAATCGGACGGTATTTTTCCTAAAGGAGTCTGCGTAATACCCTGAGGATTTAAATGGGCGTCACGGATCTGCTCACCGAAACTGGGGCCCTGCCCAACAAGAGCGGCAATTTGATGGCGTAATAACGCGATCATCTTTTGCGCCATGACAAGCTGATTCAAATAGGTATTGTGGTCAACTTCTTGTGCCTGCAGCATGACTTGATCAATGAGTCCTTTCTGATAGCGCTCGCGGGCGATCTCTAACAGCATGCTACTTGCAGCGACATCCGTTTGGGCGAGTTGGGAAACCTTCAGCGCATAGTCAAATTCAATATATGCCGACACAATTCCCATTGTCAGCCCTAATTTAGCAGCATCTAACTGTGCTTGCGCGCTGACAAAACGGTATTTAGAACCATCCAAGAGGTGCTTTTGTTTTCCCCACAGATCAAGCGACCAATCAAAATTGAGGCTGACTAACCCGTAACTAGTGACGGGATCCATGCCAGGTAGAAAAATATAATTTTTGGAGAGCTCTTGACGATTGAGTTGGGTATTAATGCCGATTTGCGGAAACAAAACAGAACGGTTCGCAGCAATCATGGCTTTGGCATTTTCGATTCGCGTATCGGCCGTTTTGAGGCTAGGGGAATTCTGCAATGCCTGATCAATGAGCTGATTTAGCTGCGCATCGTTCAATTGTTTCCACCACTGCGGGTCAATTGCCGTTGATGGAGTGAGGGTAGGTTCCATGAGAGCAACATCAGGCAATTTTGGAGCTTGAGTATAAAAAGCAGTGCACGAGCTGAGTAACATGGCCCCTAGAAGACCCAACCAAGCAGTTTTAAAATTATTCATTAAGGGATGGTTTTGCATAGATAAAATGGAACGTCGTTTGTCATCATAAAATTTGCATCATTGCTTAAAAGCAAATTTCTTATTAAAAATAAGCAAAACTGCATAATCGATTATCGTAACAGATTAGTGAAAACCCTTCCTATTGGCTATAGATGAAACCCAAAACCAAAGAACGCACCATTGCACCCAACGAACTCTATCCAGATCAATCGATTGAGTTGCTACAAGAACTCCATATCTTGACCCGTGATGGCAAGTTGAACCAAGATAGCAGAAGAAAACTCAAGCAAATTAAGCATTTAGTCCAATTCATCGAACCAATCATGCACGACATTGCGACGGACAAGAACCATTTCTATATGGTCGATTTTGGTGCTGGCAAATCGTATCTCGGATTTATATTGTACGATTGGGTGGCAAAAAATCTAAACTGTCCATTCAGAATCTCTGGTATTGAAATCAGGCAAGAGCTCGTTGAATACTCTAAAAATTTAGCCAATCGATTAGATTTTCCCTACATGGAATTTATGCATCTACGAGCTGACCTTGCCGCCCAATCTCTTGAATTTCCTCAAGAGCTTGATTTAGTTACCGCTCTGCATGCGTGCGACACAGCAACGGACGACGCTATTGCTTTTGCTGTACAAAAAAAAGTCCCTTATCTTGCGATCGTTCCATGTTGTCAAGCAGAAGTGGCTCAAAACCTTCGTAAAAACAAGTCAAGCCTTCTCAAAAACAATTATTTTTCTGCGCTTTTTAAATTTCCAATTCATACGAGGGAATTTGGCAGCCATCTGACCAATGTATTACGATGCCTCTATCTAGAATCTCAAAGCTATGAAGTTACTGTAACTGAATTGGTTGGGTGGGAACACTCCATGAAAAACGAACTCATTTTGGCCAAGAAAAAACCACCTTCAAATGCCAATTTAAAAGCCAAGGAACAACTTCATCATCTACTGGAAGAGTTTCAGTTAGAAAGCCTCAAACACCGTTTCCAATAAAATATCTTAATTCTGCAAGGGCAAACCAGTAGATCCAGGTTTTCGGGTGGCGACGATGAGGGCGTAATTGCCGTCCTTAAAATACCCAACCCTAAAAGGCAAGGGTTTTTCATCTTGACGAGTCAAATACGCTTTTGCCAGTTCCCGATTGTAATTTGAAAAGACCCGATACGGTTTAATGAAACGACCATATAACACGGTATCAAAAGTTTGATTGAGGGGGCTGTAATCAATCCCTGTTTCATCTTGAACGACCAATGGGGCATTTTTTAGCATCGCATCGCGTACGATCGTAAAACTTTTATTTTGCGGCAAATGCGAGGCCGCCTTCAGAAGAATGGCGGATTTGGCTGCTGCCTCAAAAAACGTGACTTGCTGTGGGGCCTCTACCATGCCATGGTTCGACAAATCCATACGGACATAGTCAAGTATGACTTGGTGATTGTCTTTGGTGAGATAAAAGCGTACCGAGTCCCATGGTGCATCCGTGCTTAATTCTTCTAGCTCACCAAACGCATTGAGTCGCAGAGGGATAATTTTTTCGATCGAAAATTGATGGAGATGTGCAAATGACGCAATCAGCGTAGTGGCGCCAATCTTGACTTGATGTTGCGAAATATATTTAAACAGATACTCAGTGACAAAAAAACCATCTTGACCAAAACTATTCCAAGCAGAACTGAATACATTCATCGCCTGGATTGCCTCAAATCTGTTGAGCTTGGTTAAATCAACCAAACGTTCACCACGCTGCTGCGCCACCATCACATAATGGTCGGCATGCGGAAATAATTGATATGCTGTCGTAAAATCCGGCCCCGAAAAGGGATAAAAAACCTTTTTTACCGATTGGTTAATTTCAAAAGCAGACCAATTCATCATGGGTTGCCCCATTTTCTTGGTATAACTATTCCAATTGTATTTAACTACCTGACTGTATGAGCTAAAGTCATCTTCCTTTAGGTTTTTGGGAGTTTTTTGCTGCAAATAGTTCCCCGTAAGTAAATCAATCACTTTGTCATATTCAGAAATCGTAACCACTTTTGCATCTGTAATGGTGGGATGGTGTTTGTCTGATCGAACAACGGAAGCAAGCACCCTCTTGCTGTTCTGATCCTGCAATGGAGCATTGTTTATCCACGCAATATAGATCAAGCCAGTGACCGTCATGAATAAGACAATAGCAGCACCAAGGATGCGTTTTTTTGGGTTGGGGAGCTGATTCACTTGAAAAAATATCATTGTTTAAAAATCTTATAAAATAATAAGCCTATCTTCATACTCATCTCTATGCGTTCTATATTCTTATTGCTCTGTTCTATCGTGGCTTTGATTGCTCCACTTTCAAGTGTTGCACAAAATGTCACCGAAATAGAAAACCGCGTCAAACAACATATAAGTTTAATCTATGACGAAGGAAAAACCGAGATTCAAATTCCGTTTTATACCTATCATTTCCCATTTGCTTATGACCGGGATGTCTATGACCAATTAAATCGCTGGCCACTTGGTTTTGGGATTGGTAAAGGTTTGGATGAACCCAATGGGAAATGGTCAGGCTTTTATTTTTTAACGTTTAGCGATAGCCATCATGACCAAGAGCCAGGACTGATTTATAGTCAAACGTGGCCTTTGATTGGGGATAAACATCAGAACATCTCTGCTGGCTATGTGGCTTTTATCACCGCAAGAAGTGACATTAGAAGCTACTTACCTTTTCCAGGCATATTACCTGCAATGAGTGCAAGTTTATCCGAGTCATTCAAAATCACTTTCTCCTATGTCCCAAGCTTTACTCACGGCACAGGTAACGTGACTTTATTTACCGCAACATATCGGTACTAATTAGCAGCGAATATCATTTCTAACCAGATGTAATTGCTTCGGCAACAACCTTACCAAAATCGGCAGTATTACCACGCCCACCCATATCAGGAGTAAATGGAGCATGTTCCGGTCCGGCGGCTAAAACCTCCTCAAAAGCATTGATGATCGCTTGGGAAGCCTCTGAGTGACCGAGGTGTTCGAGCATCATCGCAGCACTCCAGATTTGCCCTATCGGATTTGCAATCCCACGCCCAGCTATATCGGGTGCCGATCCATGGACAGGCTCGAACAAGGAGGGATAGATGCCCTCAGGATTAATATTGCCTGAAGGCGCAATCCCAATTGTCCCCGTACAAGCAGGGCCTAGATCGGACAAAATATCGCCAAATAAATTACTCCCCACGACAACATCAAAATGCTGTGGGCGTTGAACAAAAAAAGCCGTCAAAATATCAATATGGTATTGGTCAACCAAAATGTCAGGATAGTTTTTTGCCATCTGGGCGACCCGCTGATCCCAATAGGGCATCGTAATCGAAATGCCATTCGATTTCGTTGCAGATGTCACATGCTTTTTTACCCGCTTGTTTGCTAATTCAAAAGCAAACTTCAAGATTCGATCAACGCCAACACGGGTCATGACGGTCTCCTGAATGACCACCTCGCGATCTGTCCCTTCAAACAAGATACCCCCTGCATTAGAGTACTCGCCTTCTGTGTTTTCACGTACGACATAGAAATCGATCTCACCTGGTTGACGATTTGCTAAGGGGCTTGGTACTCCAGGAATCAACTTTACTGGTCGCAAATTCACATACTGATCAAAGCGCTTACGAAATTGAATCAAACTCCCCCACAAGGAGATATGATCAGGCACCAGTTTTGGCATTCCCACCGCACCAAAGAAAATCGCATCCTGGTTAACAAGTAAATCAAACCAATTATCCGGCATCATTTTGCCGTGTTTGACAAAATAATCACAGCTTGCAAAATCATGATGATTCCATGTGAAATCAATTCCAAATTTTCTGGAAACGGCATCTAACGCGCGTAGCCCCTCAGGCATGACCTCTTTGCCAATCCCGTCACCTGCAATTACAGCAATCTGATATTTCTTTTTCATTTTTTAACTGATCGCGCGATGTATTATTTCTTTGACAGTCTCAACCGTTTGATCGTCTTTTTGGGCATCTGGTGACTCTTGTTCGACAGTATCCTTAGCGTACTCTTCCATACGAATTTTATCCTTTGGACAAATGGGCGGACCGTAATCCGACCATCTTTTTAATAAGCTGACTTCATAACCACATTGCGGACATTTAGCTTTTGCACGAGTAGCATTACTTGGGCGTGGCGGCGGGAAATTTAATGCCTTGTGAGGATATGATCCTAATTTTTCACTAATGGTAACCAAGCGCATTTTCAAAGAAGGTCCAGCCATTGCCATTCGCGCTGGTCCTTCTAAACCAATCACCGCAGCAATCCCCTGAAAGTCTGCCCCATGACCAGATTGGCAGTCATCAATTGCATGGCAAATCTCATGGACCAAGGTATCCAAAACTTCAACCGGATCGTCAATTTTCGGCGAAATAAAAATCTCATTCACCATATCTGCCGAGCGCTGGCGAGGCCAACATTGTCCTAAGGTTGTTCGTGGGCTGCTCGAAGCAGCAAAACCGCACGAGACCTTTAAAGGGGGAATACCATACCCGACCGCTGAAAATAGAGGCGCTAAGGATTGAACAGCTGATTGCAACCAAGTTTCACGATTCGGGGCAAAGTCCATGATGTGTTTATTTAATCGTCGGCATAATGAATTCACCGCCCTTTGAGATACTCTCTGGCCAGCGCTGCATGATACTTTTTTGCTTCGTATAAAAACGAACCCCTTCACGACCATAGGTATGCATATCACCAAATAGCGACGCTTTCCAACCACCAAAACCATGCCAAGCCATTGGCACCGGAATCGGTACATTAATACCAACCATGCCAACCTGGATGCGGCGGGCAAACTCGCGAGCAGTGTTGCCATCGCTCGTAAAGCACGCAACGCCATTCCCAAACTCATGGGCATTGATCAAATCGATTGCTTGATTTAAATTCTCTAAGCGCAAGCACGAGAGAACTGGACCAAAAATCTCTTCTTTATAAATCGTCATCTCTGGAGTGACGTTGTCAAATAATGTTCCACCCATCCAATAGCCATTTTCCAGGCCGGGAACGGTGAAGTGTCGGCCATCAACAAGCAATTGAGCACCTTCATCCACACCTTTTTGAATATATCCGCTGATGCGCGCTTTTGCAGTCGCTGTCACAATCGGCCCCATTTCTGCATCGAGATGCATGCCATCTTTAATCTTTAAAGTTTTTGTGCGTTCAATGAGCGCAGGCATGACACGTTGTGCTGCAGAACCAACCAAAACAGCTACCGAGATAGCCATACAGCGCTCGCCAGCAGAACCATATGCTGCACCGACCAGAGCATCCACTGCTTTATCAATATCAGCATCAGGCATGATGACCATGTGGTTTTTAGCTCCACCGAGAGCTTGTACGCGCTTACCAAAATGAGCGCCACGTTCATAAATATAGTTTGCAATTGGTGTTGAGCCAACAAAACTCAGAGCTTTCACGTGAGGGTTTTCAATAAGCGCATCAACCGCTTCTTTATCACCATGAACCACATTAAAGACACCGCTAGGTAGACCCGCTTGTTGAAATAAGTCCGCCAAAAACAAAGCCGCAGAAGGATCTGTTGGGCTTGGTTTGAGAATAAATGTATTGCCCGCCGCAATCGCCATCGGGAACATCCACATCGGCACCATCACAGGAAAATTAAAAGGTGTAATTCCAGCTACAACCCCTAATGGTTGACGCATGGTCCAGTTATCAATATTTGTTGAGACTTGCTCTGTGTACTCACCCTTGAGTAATTCTGGCATACCGCAAGCGAATTCAACAATCTCGATACCACGGGTAACTTCCCCTTGCGCATCAGTGAAGACCTTACCATGCTCAGCAGTAATAATTGCGGCGAGCTCGTCTTGGTGTTGGTTTAAGAGTTCAAGAAACTTAAACATGATTCGGGCACGCTTAAGGGGTGGAGTATCTGCCCATTTCGGAAAGGCTGCCTGAGCAACTGCTACAGCTTGGTCCACATCGGCAACATTGGCAAGTGCCACACGACGACTTTTCTGGCCACTGGCCGGATGAAAAACATCTTGAAAACGCTTCGATGAACCCGCAAAACGTTGGCCACCCACATAATGAATCACATCTTCGGTTGATACAAATGCCGCTGCAGTCATCAAATTCTCCAGTAAAAAGCCAGATAAAGTTATATTTTACCTTCAAGAGGAAAATTTCTTGAGGGAGTGGGTAATTTTTAAGATAGCGACATTTACTCTCGGTCTGCGCGAGAAAGACGCTCGATATTACTAAAAGCTTATTGCAAAGTTGATTTTAATGAAGAGGGCACAGGCAAAGGATACACATCAATACCTTCATCAAGCAACTCAGCGGCCTCATCGGATGTTGTTATGCCGCGAATACTGCGCTCAGGAGACTCTTTGTAATGAATTTTTCGGGCTTCTTCAGCAAATGAGTCGCCAACATTTTCTGTTTTTTCCATAATTTCCCGCACGGCGCGCAACATCATCTCTTGGATCTTTTCCTGAAACTGCACCTTTTGATCGGGAGACAAGTGCATCGCATCATTGATCATCGGTATTGTTAAAGCACTCTGCCCATGAACTTGGTCGTGGGGTTGCTCAAGCGCATGTTTTTTGCTACTGCTTATATAGGGGGCCGACGGCATCCGAACGATCTGGGAACTATCGCACATCGGGCAACACAAAATCGCTTTGCCTAATTGTTGATTGAAGTCATCTTCTGAATTAAACCACCCTTCAAAGTGGTGGTTTAATGGACACGCAAGGTTATAAACTTTCATAGGAGATGCTGTTTCATAAATGATAGAGAGTCAAAGAACTATTTTATCTAAAAAATTTCAAAGACCCTTTAATTGGCTTTTTTGGCCTGAAACTCTTTCCACCAATATATCCCAATGATCGTTTTCACATCGGTAATTTGGCCATGTTTCATCCAAGTTTCAATCTCTTCGATACTCGCGGCAAAGATATCCAAAAACTCACCCTCGTCCAAATCTTGTTTGGTATAGCTGATAAGTTGAGCACAGTAGATATCGATTGATTCAGTTGAATGTGAAATCACCGGATGAATTTTTCCTAAAAAAACCCATTCATTTGCAATGAATCCGGTTTCCTCTTGCAACTCTCTTTGCGCACAAACAAGGGGATCTTCCCCTGGATCTAGTTTGCCTGCTGGAATCTCAATAAATGCTTGGTCCAGAGGATAACGGTATTGTCGCTCTAATAAGATCCTACCATCTGGCATGACAGGGACAATTGCTACAGCCCCAGGATGAATCAAATACTCACGGACGGCTTGCTTATCGTTTGCCAGTCGAACTTGATCTTGGAGCAACGTGAGGTAGTTTCCTTGAAACATTTCCTGACTCTCTACAAGAGATTCTTGGAGATGCTCTATCCCCGATGGGAGCTCATGATAACTTGGAACGGGTGGAAACTGACTTGTCATCAACCTTGTAGACTGCTACGCATCGCATTTAAACAAATCGTCGTTAGAAATTCTGGAAAAATACCTGCAAGAAGAATGATCGATGCATTCATGGTCAAAATTATTTTTGCAAAACCTTTTCCTTCAATCAATTCAGTCGCGATAGGCTCCTCAAAATACATCGTTTTTACAACACGCAAATAATAAAACGCACCAATTAAGGAAGCAATCACCGCAAACACTGCAAGCCCAACATATCCAGCATCAACTAAAGACTCAAGGACTGATAACTTGGCAATAAAACCCACCGTCGGCGGAATCCCCGCCAAAGAAAACATCAATAACATCATTACAAAAGCCAACAATGGACTGCGGCGGTTTAATCCTTTTAGATCTGCAATCGTTTCACATTCAAAACCTTTTGAGGACAGAACCATCAGCAATCCAAAGCTACCAAGTGTGGTGATTACATAGGTCACAACATAAAATAATGCCGCACTATAAGCGTTGTCATCGAAAACGGATAAGAAGCCAAAAAACATAAAGCCCATATGTGCAATCGTCGAGTAGGCTAACATACGTTTCAGATTTGTTTGTGCAATGGCTGTTAAATTACCAATCGTAAGCGAGCAAATTCCTAAAAAAATCAATATAGGTTGCCAGTCTGTGCTCAAAGACTGCAGACCGGTCACCAATAATTTAAACGTGAGTGCAAAAGCTGCGATTTTTGGTGCGCCACCAATAATTAGAGTCACTGCAGTTGGAGCACCGTCATAGACGTCTGGCACCCACATATGAAACGGTGCAACCCCAAGCTTAAAGGCAAGTCCCGCCAATAAAAAAACAATCCCAAACGCAAAGACGAGACGCATTACTGCATCCGGATGTGTGACTCGTAAAATATCAATTAACTCTAAAGAACCCGTCGCACCATAAATCATCGACATCCCATAGAGTAAGAAACCCGAAGATAAAGCGCCTAAAATAAAATACTTCATGCCTGCTTCAATACCGCGTGCATAATTTGGACGCATGGCAGTTAGGGTATAGGTTGAGAGTGCCAATAACTCTAGCCCTAAATACAGGGTAAGCATATTAGCCCCAGAAATCATCACAAATTGACCAAGCAAAGCAAGTAAAACTAAGGCAATGTAATCTGTACGAAAAAGATCACGGTCGATTAAATAGTGCTTGGAATACGTTAATGTGGCCCATACGGCAATACTTGAAATACATTTCAGTAGGTTTGAAAACGGATCAATGCTATATAAACCATTCATGATCGTTTGGGGCAATTCGGTGATGCGAGAACCGAACCATACAAACAAAATGAGCAAAGTGAGTTGTGCTATTTGAAATGCAACAGATGCACCCCGTGGTGTGTAAAAAACATCTTCGTCATTTGTCTGGGCCTCTTTTAAAAATGGCGTGGCCAATAAAATAAAACATGCCGAAATTAATAACAACAGTTCGGGTAAGATTTCAAGGAGGTCTTGGGCTTGCATGTGGATTCCAGTACTTTAGATCTTCGAGATGGCGACGTGTTTGAGCAACTGGATCGCCGCTGGATGAATCACGTCGGTAAAGGGTTTTGGATATACCCCCATGCCAATGGTTAACAATGCCAGAACACCAAGTATGAGATATTCCCGAGCATTGATATCCTTTAAGTGCATGACATGGTTGTTGACAATTTTTCCAAAAAATACACGTTTGGTCATCCATAAAGAATAAGCAGCGCCCAAAATCAATGCAGTTGCTGCCAACAAACCAATCACAAAATCGTAGTCGACAGCACCTAAAATCACCATAAACTCCCCAACGAATCCTGAAGTGGCAGGCAATCCACAATTTGCCATTGCAAAAAATACCGCAAAAACTGCAAATCGAGGCATCACGTTGACGACGCCACCGTAATCAGCAATTTGTCGTGTGTGCATCCGGTCGTATAAAACACCAATACAAAAGAACATAGCGCTGGAAATCAGGCCATGGGAAATCATTTGTACGATACCGCCCTCAATACCCATTGGGTTAAAGATAAAAAAGCCGAGCGTAACAAATCCCATGTGTGCGATGGAAGAATACGCCACCAATTTTTTCATGTCGAGCTGCACTAAAGCAACGAGTCCAATATAAATAACCGCGATTAAGGACAATGCGATCATGAATGGACTGACCCACAGGCTGGCATCAGGAGCGATCGGCAAGGATAGCCGCAAAAATCCGTAAGCCCCCAATTTCAACATAATTGCAGCCAAGACCATTGAGCCACCAGTAGGAGCCTCCACGTGAGCGTCTGGCAACCACGTATGGACAGGCCACATCGGTACTTTGACAGCGAAAGCGATCAGGAAGGCAAAAAAGATAAAGATCTGTTCTTTAAAAGTCAGCCGAACTTGTTGCCAATCCAGAATATTGAATGAATCCGTCTGATTATATAAATACAAAATTGCAATGAGTGTCAGTAACGATCCCATCAATGTGTATAGAAAAAACTTAAATGCTGCATAAATTCGGTTCTTGCCACCCCAAATCCCAATGATGATGTACATCGGAATTAATGTGGCTTCAAAGAACACATAAAAGAGAATGCCATCTAATGCACAAAAAACACCAATCATGATGCCTGACAAAATCAGAAAGGAAGCCATGTACTGGGCAACACGGTCTTGTATCACTTCCCAGCCCGCCAGTATGACCATCACCGTTGTAAATGCCGTCAGCACTACCAACCATAATGAAATGCCATCTACCCCCAAAGAGTAGTTCAAACCATAACGAGCGAACCATGGAAATTTTTCGACAAACTGCATACCGGCATTACTTCGATCAAAATCACTGATCAACGGTAGCGTTATGAGGAAACTAAGCAGTGCTCCAAAGAGAGCAAACCAACGCACATACGATTTACTCGTATCCGACCCACTTGCTAAAAGAATGATCCCGAAACCGATCGGCAGCCAAATTGCTAAAGATAAAATCATAGAGAGCCGCTTATTGAATTGAACCCAAATGGGTAAAAAGAATCCATGCAATCAAACCCACCACGCCAATAATCATCGCAAATGCATAGTGATAAAGATATCCTGATTGAAAAAGCCTTACCGCCTGAGAAAACCAGTTGATCATACGTGCGCTACCGTTAACAACAAATCCATCGATCATGGCTTGATCCCCACCCTTCCAGAACAATTTACCTAGGGCTTGAGCACCACTACCAAACACCAATTGATTGAAATCGTCTAAATAGTATTTGTGATCCAGTACTTTTTTAATCGGTGCAAAAATCTGGGCAATCTTCATCGGGATCCTTGGGTTAATCAAATAACACACTGCCGCACTCAACACCCCAAGAATAGCTAGTCCAAGAACTGGCGAGGTAACCGCATGCAACGCCATCATATAAGCCCCCTGAAAGTCTTCATGTAATTC
>Ga0164297_10003748_pt1 | contig 13979 bp, 14 predicted proteins | sample GEODES058metaG_FD_113539 | JGI IMG/M metagenome (GOLD analysis project Ga0164297, IMG submission 113539) | Dystrophic lake water microbial communities from Trout Bog Lake, Wisconsin, USA - GEODES058 metaG | ecosystem: Environmental > Aquatic > Freshwater > Lake | place: USA: Trout Bog Lake... | reverse complement strand
TTTGTAATATTCGGGGGGCTGACGCAAAAAAGACGGGGGCGATGACTGGACTGTTAAATAGGCGGTCAGGAGCAAATATGCGAAGTTCAGTAGCGGCGATTGACTCGGGAAGTGTAGAGGTCATAGTTTGGTTATTAGACATACTCTCGATCCGTTTTGATCAAGAGACCTAAACTCCCGCCAAAACGGATGAGGTATTTTTTTACCGAGACGGGTGGTATACCAGGAGATCTACTCGCCCTAATATAATGGCAGATATTCCAACCTACGCACAGGTGATTAATTCCAAGCATCTTTCTACCGACCAACTGAACCGTGAGTTCGCTAAACTGAAAAAGTATAGCCCCAAACTTACGTCTCGCTGCTTTGCGGGAAATCCCATTCTCTATCACTACCAGTTGGACAATCTTTGCCGTGTCAAGACCGCATCGGGAACGTTCTACGATATGATGATGGACGATGAGAAGAGGGCGGAATGGTGGGCAACGATCAATAGGTATGCGAACGGCAGTCGTCCGTTCCAACCTGCTCTTCGGCTGTTTGAAGTATACCGACGCTGCACGGGTGCCGTAGTATTCTTCAAGCCCACCATCTCTATGAACATCTACTCTCAATGTAAGCCCACGCACGTCCTGGATGTATGTGCTGGTTGGGGAGGGCGTATGCTGGGTGCGATGGCGATGGATATTGCGTATACGGGCATTGATACGAACACCGACCTCAAACCCGCATATGATGAAATGATTAAGACCTTTGGTGGCCGTGCGACGATGATTTGGGACGATGCGTTGAACGTTGACTTCGCTTCGATAGATTATGACTGCGTGCTGACTTCACCGCCATATTTCAACCTGGAAGTATACCCGCATATGCCCGAGTGGGAGAACAAAAAGAAGTTCTACGATGACTTCCTCATTCCCCTGATCAATAAGTGCCGAGCCAATATCAAGCGTGGTGGCAAGGTCTGTTTCAACATCAGCCCCAAGATGTATAGCGAACTGATGCTTCGGGATTATGAGGAGTGTAAGGAGATGATCCCGATGCTACAACAAAAGGTCAGGGGCAAGGATAAGGAGGATATGGTATATGTATGGTAAGTTCAAAACGGATTAAATGAAATCCGTAAAAACGGATCGACCGTATATCCAGGAAACAGACAGCAACCAAGAAGCAACAACAACATCAACAATGAGCACCAACAACACCAAGACCTATCCCTGCTGTATCTGTGGAAACAAGATGTCTGGATTCGGCAACAATCCCTTCCCGATGTGTGAAGTGGAAGATGTCAAGAGCCGCTGCTGTGATACGTGTAATTCTATGTGGGTCATTCCTGTGCGTATGGCTATTCGCTCGGCTCAATCTCCCGAAGAAGCACGTGCGATGGTGAAGAAGATGATGGGCGACCCCCAGTAAGCAGTATTTCAACCAGTCAAGCACCAGTTTTTTACTTGTGCTTACTGAGTTTGGCGAGCGTCTCTGCCAGGACTACACGCTTCTTCGTCTTCGCCGAGTAATGCTCGGGGTGGTGCTCTACCTCCTTCTCAAACTCCTTCACCGTCTCGCCGTGCCGTGCTGCCTCCTTCGTCAGTGCTCCCTTCTTGATGTGTGCCGCCTGAATCCACTTCACGGGGATCGCTGAATGCTTCATTTTTATAGAATGCGAAGGTTTTTGGGTTTGGGTTTGGGTTTTCTGCAAAACGGATAGGTCGCCCTAAAAAATAATGGTGGAGTAATACAAAGAAGATGCCAGCCGAGTCCACCATCACCCAGTATGAGCGTGTCGTCAAGACCCTCCGTTCACGTGGAGCCACCGACCTCAAAGATACTAATAAAGTCCTCGCCCTAGCCAAGACCACCAAGAACGGCGAGGCAGCCAAGCCGTCCTCTATCAGCAACACGCTCTCTGCTGTGATGTATCACGTGAAGGATACGCCTGAATACGACATCTACAAGGCAGAGATGGTGAAGTATATGCGGACCAACAACGCTCTACGCACGGGTGTGCCGACGGAGAAGTCGGTGGAGTGGAAGACGCTGTCCAAGTTATACCAGGATTTTGAGGGGCAGGATAGGGTTGCTCTCGCAGTGTATAGTTTGGCTCCTCCCCGCCGCCTTCACGACTACGGCAGTATGATGGTCGTGGGTCGTAAGCCACGCAATCCTACTGGCAATTACCTGGTCATCAACAAGAGTGGAATGCAGTTTATCTTCGCCGACTACAAGACAAAGGGCGTCTATGGAGTCCAGCAGTTCAAAGTGCCTCCCGCTCTCTATGATGAATTCGTGGATTATGCGGTTATTGGGCAACCTCTTTTCAAGACCGCCGTTGGAACAGCATTCAACGATCCAGCGTTCAGCACCTATATCGGTAATCTAACTGCACCCAAACTGAACGGCAAGCGGGCTACTCCCAATACATTCCGCCATTCCTTCCTGTCCTGGTTTGATGCGACGGCTCCTACACCTGCCAAGCGTAAGGAGGTGGCGGACTTTATGGGGCATTCCGTCGGTATGGGTTTGCATTATGTGGAACGGGAGGAGGAGGAGTAAGTCCGCCAAAACGGATCGGCAGATAGGTAATGTTTTTGATTAGCATACAACACAATGGCGTTTCACTCTATCCTCGAACACGTTGAGACGCTTGGACTTGCAGAGGGCGAGTATCTATCGACCGTCAACGCATTGAAAAAGGCATTCCAGGATACGAACAAGGGCAAATACATTACTACACATATCCCCATCAATCTGTCGCTTGACTATATTGATGGCGATAAGCGGACAACTGTAAATATGACCAAGATTACCCGTATGGAATATGTGCGAAAGGACGAAGGAATGTTCAAGCCCACCAAGATTATCTGCACCTTCAACCTCATCACGCCCGACGGTAAGACCGAGACAATGAGTTTGGCGAAGGAAGAAGTCGTGTTCTTCGGGTTTCTCAAACATCTTGCACACATAACTATGTGTAATCAGTTCAATATTCGCTATGCGAGTGGGCGTAAGGAGGAGTTCACATACCAAGATCACGTCCGTCAGTCAAAGCAGATTACAGAGATATATGACGAACGCCTGGACTTTGAGGACGGGGGCGACGATCCCCTAACGCACGAAGCATTCTCCTTTCGTATCACAAACATCTTTGAGAACGTGCTGATGTGGGAAATGCGAAAGTATACAGCGGCTCGGGAGGATTGAATTGGTTAAAACGGATAGGCAAATAGGTAATGTTTTTGATTAGTATACAAGATGACTTACTCGTTTCAATATTACTCTTACTGGGAGATTGTGGAGCATCGTAGTTCTCGTGCGGAAATACTTATGAAGGAACTGTGTAAGATCTCACCCGATTTGAACCGTATGCGAAACCATCTCTATTACACTCGGTCTATCGTGTCTACCCTTGACTTGATGACTCGCACCAGGTTCAGGTTGCACGGAATGTATGCCCTTTACGAGAATAATACACTAGTGTCCGTTGCGACCATCGGGCTGAATAAGATTGACCGTGTGATTACGATGCCTCGCTTTCGCCACAAGGGACACGCCACATACCTTATCAAGCATATTACCAAGAAGATGATGGATGCTGGCATTCAACACGTGTTCTGCCCTGTGGAACCTTCGGTTGAACCGCTCTTCGAAAAGATGGGCTGGGTTAAGATTGGACGCACTGCACCCGACGGCACACACGACTTTGTCCCAGCATCCTGCGAGAACTTGTATACACTTGTCTCTCGCTACGACTACGGATCCTGGCTGATCTACCTTGCGTCCATTCTTCGACGCACAGGGTCGCCTACCATTCGGCTGTGAAGTATTTAGACAGAAAAATTGTCTTATTAAGTATACAAACAAATGGAACTGAACGCCGCCGCCGTAGAGACGATTACCACGCTGATTTCGGGGGGTGTCGCCCTAGCCACTGAGGATATGCTATGGGCTGAAATGAAGCGTCGCCGTGCCGAACGCAACCGCAAAAAGCGGGTAGAAATCAACAAGAACTACTACCAGCAGCGAAAGGCAGCCAGGCAGAAAGCGGAGGAGGGTGTCGCCCCAACCCCTGCGTCAACCATTTAAGAATATTCTGTGTTCTTAATATAAATGACAAGCCCCGACACCGCCGTGATAAAGACGGAGATTTTTGACGTTGATGCCCTTTCACACCTACTTGTGTGCGATGGCGTCAGTTTAATCATCAAAAATCGCCTTCGGCAGATGAGTAGGAACGCCACGAAGGGGAACGAACTGCGGGTCGCTTACCTTCGTGGAAAGAAGTTCAAGAGCGAAGAGTATGGGCGTCTCACTCCCGAGAAGTGTATTGGTCTCGCTCTTATTGAACGGGATATGCGGAACTTTTTGGCCAACAAGTTTTACTTTGATCTGGATATGGTCAATTGCCAACCTGTCATCCTGGAACAGATGTGCAAGGCAAAGGCGTGGGAGTGTAATTTCCTCGCCCAGTTCAACGCTGATCGTGAGAACTATATGAAGCAACTACACGGAGACCGACTCAAAGCCAAGCAGATGGTTATGACGATGCTGTTTGGAGACCTGGTTGTTCCTGAGAAGCACCAGTTTTTTAACGACCTTGTAGGTCAACTGAAATGTATTACCGATAATCTCTACGCTTCGGCTCCCGAAGATATTAAGAAAATAGCCAGGAAGCACAAGAAGTGGAACGAAAAGGGGTCTGTGTGTGCCTGTGTCCTTCAACAAGAAGAATACAAGTGCCTTATGGCTCTCGATAAGGCACTGTGTAAGGAAGGACGTGAACTTTCCGTTCTTATGCACGATGGTGGGTATGTCCGCAAACTACCCGATGAAACTGAACTCCCGTCTTCGCTGATTATATTTTGCCAGGACTTCATCAAGAAGGAAACGGGATACTCCGTCGTTCTCAAACAGAAGGATATGCCTACCACCTTCACCATTCCCGAGACAAGCGACCTCATTGACCCGTCTATTCTCATTGATGACAAGTATGCGGCCGAAGTATTCTGCGAGAAGATGGGAGACCATCTCATCCGTTGTAATGACGGCATCTACATCTTTAATACCGAAACAGGCATCTGGTCAAACAATGAAAATGATGTAAAGACCGCTATTACCAAGTCCAAACTCGTATTCAAGCAGATGGGAGCGTTAGGAGTTCGCACGTTTGATTACTCGGGTTCACTGAAAAGTATGAAGGACTGCTACTCGTATCTTACCCATATTGTCCCCAATCAACCCGACTACTTCCTGTCTCGCACAGACAGTTCCGCATTCAAACTTCTATTCCAGGATGGAATCTATGATTTCAAGACCGATAGGTTCACGGCTACGTTTGACCCTAACATCATCTTCCACTCGGCCATTCAACTCCCGTATAGTAAGACCGAAGTTGCCGAAGATATTGCCTTTGTCCGCAAGAACTTGTTTGAGAACCCGTTTAACAATGTCGATACGCCACGTGTTCTACTGCACTATCTTATGCGAGCCATCTGCGGCGATTACCGTATGAAGAAATTTATTATCGGTATTGGCGGGACTAACTCGGGTAAGGGAACGACTGCGGAGAAATTGACCCAGACCTTTGGCGAGTATGTGTCTTCGTTCAGCGGTAATTCCCTTCTACTGCGGCGTGGAGACACCGAAGCCACCCGTGAGATGTCCTGGATTCACCGTATTGCCAAGTCCCGTATTGCGATTTCCAGTGAGATGAAGATGAGCGAGAATGCCGTTATTGACGGCAATATGCTGAAAAGTATTGTTTCGGGCGGTGATGTTCTTACCCTACGTCGTGTCTATGAGAACGAAGTGCAGTTCGTCAATACCGCCACACCAATTATTTTCTGTAATGACCTACCCAAGTTCAGTCCAGCCGACGATGGACTGCGTCTTCGCACTATTGTGATTACCTATGATTACTCCTTCGTTCCAGACCCGAACCCCGATATTCCGTCGCAGAAGAAGGGAGATTCCAATTTGAAGCAGACGCTCAAAGACGTCAAGTATTCCTACGCACTGTTTCACATCCTACGCCAGGAATACGCAAAGTGGAAAAAGATGGAGTATGCCGAAATCGTCCTCCCTCCCTCGATGATACAGGACAAGAACGATTGGGTGCCGCTCACGGACTTCGCTGACATCTTGGGCGAGAAGTATGAGATCACCAAGAATGCTGAGCATATGGTTCTGTTTGATGACGTCTACAAGGAGATTATCCGCAATACTGGGGAAGGAGCATACAGCAAGACAAAGGTGGGGCGGGAATTAACTGCACTCGGCATCACCACCCTCCGCAAGAAAGTCGGTAGGCAGACCAAAGTATACCGAGTAGGACTGCGGTATGACGGACTGAAACAGAGAGAGGCAGAAGAAGACAATGTCTAATAAGTGTAGTAACTGGATACTGGTTACTACTTCCCCAGAAAAGTATATAATATTGAGTAGTATAGTAATTAATTTTTAATTGGTGAATTGGTATATATAGAATACTTCTGGGAGAAACCAGTATCCATACACCAGTCACCACCTCCTGCTACTAGTTGCTACAACCCAAACTCCCTTCGGTATACCTGGATATTACGTTCCATACTCCTACTGCTGCCCCAGAGAAGGTGGTAAGAAAGCAAACCCGCAGAGGTAGGATCACGAGACACCAGGTCCTTATGATGCCGCATTCGGTAGTTCTCTCGCTGCTCATCGCTGGCACCTCGTGTGTAGTCGGTATACCCCGATGCACCGAAGTGGGTATGGAATAGGTGTCCGTCGGGCATCTTGAACTCTGCAACCCATTTCTTGCCGTCCCTATCACTACGCTTGACGGAGACAAGACGGGGCATTTATTAATAGTTATAGAATACAATGGATTTAGTATTGCCGAAAGGTAAGCCAATACGCACTCGGTGTGAGTGTGGACGAGAGGTTCAGCAGAACTCAATGCCTTCGCATCTGCTGACGCAGAAGCACAAGGACTTGATGCGAGAGAAGAGTCGAGTGAAGGTAGAGCGTGGAAGTTTTTTTGAATGCAGTATACAACAAACTGACCTATCGTAGTGTTCAGTGTTTGATGTCGTTGGGCGAACAACTGCAAGTGTCGTTGAATACCAGGAACCACCGCAATGCGTTGAAGTTGCTAAACGCCATCTTCCACATAACGTTTCAATCTATGAATGCGAACGGGGGTATAGATTATAATGGAGGAATCCCGCCGAGACAGAATCAATCGTGTAGCACGAGAGTGGTATGCCAGGAACAAGGAACGCCTAAGGGAGAAGAAGTTGGGACAGTGTCACGATTATCGTAGACGGATAAGGGCTGGTAGGCCGCCCAAGACAAAGAACGTTTTAGTATACAACACGGAGACAGGCGATATAAACCCACCTACCTCACCTCCACGCAAAGAACTCAGCCCCGAACAGATCGCCAAAATGACGAAGGGTCGTGCAGCAGCACGAGGCGAGAAACCAGGAAAGACAAAAATTGTCGAGATTACCAAAATTGAATCTGGAAAATTCTTGGAGACCTTTACATAAACAGATGCCGTATAAGTTGGTTCGAGATGGCGACAAGTATTATGTGATGGATCGGCACGGACATTACCTGTCGCACCACCCACTCAGTATGGAACAGGCGACACGGCAGAAGACGGCGGTGACGCTGGCTGAACTCCGCAAGGAGCACCGCATTCCTGAGCGTATGCCTGCCCATCACAGCAAGGAGGAGCACGTGGTTCACCACAGCGAGATGAAGGAGCACCACGACCGTGAGGCACTGGCAGGGTCTACGTGGGTTCCCACGACCCGTGACCAGATCCACGTTCACCACGTAATGCCTGTGAGCGATATTTTTGCACCCCTCCCTCCTCCTGCCCACTTTCTACGCAAGGAACTGCACTATGCCTCGCACGGTTAGTTCCCGCCAAGTTGAAACACTGGCAGCCGCTTCTCCTTCTTGACCGCAACTGCGTCCTTCGGCGGAGCATCGGGGGTAGGTTCGTCCTTCTTGGGCTCGGCTTTCTTGGGTGTTTCCACGCCACCCCCAGCAGCCAACTTCTTCGCCTCACGCCCTGCCTTCATTTTCGCCTTCTGCTCATCGCTCAGCACACGCTTGGGCTTCTCGACAACTGCCTGGTCTACCTTGACAACTGCCTTCTTGACCTGCTTGACCTCCTCCTCGCTCTCGCTTCCCGTCCCCGAATCGTCTGCGTCCATCTTGGCAGGAGCAACGGTCTTCTTGGCTTTCTTCTCAACGGTGTAGTCCGTCTTCTCCTTTACAAGTTTCTTAGGAACCTGGATTCCTGTATCGGTCTCGGCAGCCTCGACCTCCCTCGCCTTCTTGCGACCAACCTTACTACGTGGAGGCAGAGGAGTATTCTTCTTCTCCTCCGCAAACTTACTATACAGCCCAATCATCTGCTCTAAGTCCTCTCGCTTCGTAATCATTGACGGACGAACAGATATATCTATCATCGCTTTCCTTAGTTCCTTACGTAAATCCCCAATCGGTTTCTTCGGTGCGGTCATTTATTTCTGGCGAGGTTTTTTATTTGACTTTAATTTATCTAAAACGGTTTTGACTCTAATACATCGTGAGGGTCGTGCCATTGTAGTAGAGCAGGACGGACGGGGCGTTGGTAGACCCGACGACCTGAGGGTATAGCGTGGACTGAATACCTGGTATGGCCACTCCGTCCAGTTGAATGGCTATGTTGGACAGCGTGGCGTTCTTGACGTAGGCGAAGTTGCCTGCCACCATCCCCGCACTTATAAAGTTTGCGGTGACCACCCCCGCAGTGAAGATGAAGGTTGTGCGGGGCGTGACGGCTATGGTGATCGTGGGTGTTGCGTTGGATATGACCTGGAAGGCAGGAATGATGGAGGCGGCAGCACTGTCGACATACTGTTTGTTCGCTACGTTGGAAGCCCCCGCAGGATTGGGCACGTTTGTCCCCGTTTGCCCGTTGAAGTTCAGCGGGACGGACAGCGTGGGTGCTCCCGCAATAGTGCCGAGCGTAGAAGTTCCAGGCATCGATAGGTTCACGCCAATAAGGTTTCCTGCGACAGCAACATTGGAGTTGAAGGTCACCGCAGCGGCGTTCACGTTAATATTTGAACTGCCTGTTCCAACTATCGTAGCACCACCCGTCAGGTCTACGTTGGTCGTAGCAATGGCTACGCAGTTATTGATGCTGTGCGAGTTCATATTGAGATTGCCCGTCATCGTCAACGCATTCAGCGTAGCACCCGCAACATTCAGTAGGGAATGATTGGTCATATCGAGATTACCAAAGATCTCAGCAGACCCGCCAAACTGTAAGGCGTATCCGCCCGTGCCCTGTGCGATGTAGGAGGGATAGTTGATATTCTGCCCTGCCGATACAGAGGAAGCGAACGACAAGTAGCCCGAGATCGTAACAGCATCGTGACCGCCCGTAGTAGAACACTCAATCAGGTCAACGCTTATTGCGGACCCACCGTGCGAAGGATTGGCTAAGACCTGGATTTCTCCCAAAAACAGAAATCCTGAATCGGGGTATAGCGGGTCGGGAATGAAGGTGCGGCAGACCGTATTGGAGGTGGCGACGGTGGTGGAAGCCAATGTCGTTCCCTTGATAAGATTAGCATTTGAGATATTGTATCCGTTCATATCCAGGTCGCCAGTGATGTTGAAGCCCGAGAGGGTCAGCGACGGGATACTGACTTCGCCGTTGATAGTCAATGCCCCCGATGGGCCACTAATGATAGAAGCACCACCATAGAAGGTCTCACTGCTCACGCCAGTAATATTGAGGTAAGGCAGTTGAGGGAATCGGCTGGTGTTAGGACCAATGTTGGCGATGAACATATCTGTGCCGTAGTATGCCATCTGTCCAGCCCGAGTAGGCGTATCAATGGAATTACCCACCGACCCACCGAACTCAAAGACAAGACGGGCAGCATCATCACGGGCTGTATCCTGGACATAGATGCCGTTGGAACCCAGACCGAAGCCGTGTTCCAGTGTGACGTATGACCCTGCTGCAATGGCGACTGCTCCGCCCATTGCTACATTGAAAGCACCCGCTCCATCAATGGTCACATAGGTCGGGGTAATAATATTGATGCCAGCAGGCAGCACATCAATACGCTGGGTATTGGGATACGGGAATACAGGAGCAGGCAAACAGCCAATAGAACAGCCACGCACGGTGCCGCCATCAATGGTCGTTCCGCCGTAGAGGTAGTTGGAGTTGGTGTAGTTGGAGTTGCCGAGCACATTGCAGTTGCCGTTGAAGATGTTGGAATTGCCGTTGAAGAAGATGTCGCTTGTTGCGGTAATCACGGACGGCGAAGAAGAGCGAACGAACTGGAAGGACGCACCGCCACCGACAAAGCCGTGAAAGTAGACATCGCCATACAGATTGGTCGCACCCGTCGAAGTAATACCGTTAGAGCCAATCGCATTCGTGCTGGTAATACTCTTGGCTCCCGAGATATTGTATCCGTTGATTGCGACGTCGCTGACAGCAGGGTGGGTGGACCAGGTGTCCACATTCCCGCCCTCTGCGAGTTGATTGCCGTTGACGAATAAGAAACCGCCCGAAGCAGTGAGAACAGCAGAGGCAGATGCTCCGTAGACCAGAGCAAGAGAAGAAACATTCACGATGGAATGGTCTGCTACATTCACATCGCTAATGGCGGGAAGGGTCGACCACTCGCTTCCTACGGGCTGACCATTGACATACAAATCACTCGCAGTCGCAGTGATAGTTTGCGAGTCCAGTTCAAGAGCCGCACACTGCACTTCGTTGGCTCCCAACAGCCCGTTGGAGTTCATATTCACATCGGTGAGAGCAGGGTGAGAGGACCACGCAGTTGCTACGTCTACACCGTTTACCAGGATATTATTGGAGGAACCCGTCTGTATAGTCCCCAGCCCAGTCCCCACGTTCACGATAGAATGCCCTCCTGCGTTTATGTCCGTCAAGGCATTACACTGCGACCAAAGACGGACTACATCCAGGCCATTCACAAGTGCTTTTCCGCCTGTGGCCACAAGAGTATTTCCGCCCACAAAGGAAATATTGGAAGCATTCTTGATACGGTAGGTCGCCATATCCACGCCACCCGACAGCGAAGGATAGATAGACCAGTCCGCAATATCGCTCAAATTATTGACGGTCGCAATAGGCACTCCGTTGAGCAGCAAATCGGTGGAATCTGCCGTCAAGAACTGTCCGTCAATCTCCACGCTGCTCGTATTGATGATCGCATTGCCCGAAGCATCAATAGTCGATATGGCAGGAAACACACTCCACGAACTATTATTGAGGGAAGGGTCGCCAGCAAGAGCGAAGTAAAAATTTGATAAATTTGGTTGATGAACCGATGCTAATAGGGACATAATTATATCCTTGCGAGGTTATAAAGCAATGTCCCTACTTCCAAGTGGGAATAGTCCTGCGAACAACGAGTTTTTCTGGAATGCTCTGGACCTCTCGGGAGGTGGTGGTGGTGTGCAGTCCCTAATTGGTAATGGCTTTGGTTCTGTCCCGACAGTTGTGAGCGAGCCAGCACTGGTAGGCAACTCCAACCTTACAGTTACGTCGTCCACATCGAACATTACGTTCACACCGATAGGACTAATGGAGGGTCTGCGTGGAACTGCGGTAGGGAGCATACAGACCTCTACGGCAGCCCCATTGATTGCGGGCGGTTCGGGTATTTCGGTGTTCACCTCAACGGGAGGCATCACAATTACGTATACGGGTGCTCCTGCGGTGGAGACCATCGTATCACAGACCAGCGGACAGATGTATTGGAACTCGAATAGTTTGATTCCTACTACTGGAAACGGTGGAAAGTTGGAACTCACGTTCACGGGCGTAGCGTCATCGGTGTCGGGAGGACACGCTCTCCTCCCTCCTGATATTGTAACGGGTATTGCGAGCGGCAACTACAACATTCTGCGTATTGACGGCACCCTCCCGCTCTATGAGGACCAGACGGATACGGACACCGCACCAGGACAGTATCACCAGACCACCGTAACTGCTGCGGGCCTGGACGTATCGGCGAACCAGTGCTTTCCCGCCACGCAGTATCACGCAGTCATCAATGCGAGCGGAACGGGTCTTACGGGCGACGCAGGACTACTTGGTCAGTCCACATTTGGTCATAACTTCTCGCTCGTTCTCTCGAAAGCCAATTCCAATTTTACAACGTCAACGTCGCTACTAAAATTCCAGTTGGCGTCTTCATCCTCCTCCAACGCCAAGTTTTACGTTGCCGCCAACGGACAGGGCTTAATCAACAACAACAGCCCGCTGGTGTTCACGCTCAGTCCTTAGGCAACACGCTGGACATAGGGAAGGGTAGACACATACGGCTCATTCACAGCAGCCGAGTTCGTCGCAGGGAGTAGAGACAATTGTTATACTGCCGATAAATTGTTCTCTACATAACTATAAATGGCCACATCGTATTTTGAGAAGCCCGCCTTCTCGCCCGAATCGGGTGTGGTGACGGTTCGTCCCTCATCGACTGCCCTGCTGACGATTGATAGTGAGGATCGGTTCTCGAATTATACACAGGAGCGAATTGCTCTTTCAACGGGAACGGGGAACAACAGTTCTCCTTACGATTTCTCAATCACGAAGAACGAGAGCATTATGAATGGTTACTTTACCCGTCTTGGACTGACAGAAATTAATTTTCCGTTCACTGTCCCGAACATCAATGCGAAGACCAATTCAATTATTCTGCTTTGGTCTGTATCAGGAAGCGGCGTTGTGAACTCCAATGTAGTAACCCCTGTTCAGTATGGGTTTGAGACACCGTCTAACTTTGCGGCTCTTCTAACGCAGGCAGTTCAAAATATCAGTTCATCCTTAGCCGATTTCCTGGTAGATTATGGATACAACACCAACCTTGCGAAGGTTCCAGTGTTTGCGTATTCGGGTGGTTCAAATGTGAATGTTGCCTGGCTTCCGCTTCCTTACAACTCGTCCAATTATCCTTACCCGAATACGACGAAGCAGTTGTTTGATATGATGGGATTTACTCTCGCCAATACCATCGCAACCAGCGATGCTGGGTTTGGAAAGCCGACGCTGTTTCAGGCGACACGTTATGTAGATATTGTCTGCTCTCAGTTGACTTACAACCAGCCGCTCAAAGATACAACGACGCAGCAGATTGCTCGTGATAGTTTGTGCCGCCTGTATCTTGGCGACGGTAATGGATTTGGCAATAATACTGCGTATCCTGGCGACAGCAACTTTACACCGCCAGGCACCGTGCCTTTTACGATCTATCGCCAGTTCCAGACGCCTAAGATGATTAACTGGCTGTCATCGGGTAAAGCATATCAGCCCGTTCCAGGTGTCCTACGCTTTGAGGTCTATGATGACGCAGGAGCGAATTTGAGCGAGATGTGTTCGGGCAATTACATTGACGGATCAGGAAACCTTGTAACAGGTCGTCCCGAGTATACCGATTGGTCTGCAACCCTACTGGTCAGCGAGAACTAATAAACTCTAAATGTGCCTGTAAAATTACAGGACGATTTATAGTTTTACTTTGTTAAAACACTATCCCGCACTGCCTCTCTAAAAGATCAACTCAGCGGACCCCTTTGAGAAGCCCAGCGTGCAGTTGTAAACGTAAACCACGTGAACGTCGTAGGTTCCAGCGTCGGGGAACGTGACGTTCATATTCACAATGCCGTTCGTGATCTCCTTGCCGTGCACCAGCAGGTCCGCCTCGTAGTCGCTGCCCGTCGGCTGAGCAAACGGCATTTCACACCACTGGGAGAGAGCAGACGTAGAAGACCAGCCCGTCTCCGAGATGGAGAGGAGGGACTGGTCGACCGCCGCAGGGGAGGTGCCGTCCAGCAGATTCCACATCGCCGATGAGCCGTTGAGGTAGGTGCCGTATTTGAGACCCGCATACAGAATCTCAACCGCAGACGGCAGCACCCACGCCAGTGAGTTAGGCGGGGACGAC
>Ga0164297_10003745_pt1 | contig 13988 bp, 10 predicted proteins | sample GEODES058metaG_FD_113539 | JGI IMG/M metagenome (GOLD analysis project Ga0164297, IMG submission 113539) | Dystrophic lake water microbial communities from Trout Bog Lake, Wisconsin, USA - GEODES058 metaG | ecosystem: Environmental > Aquatic > Freshwater > Lake | place: USA: Trout Bog Lake... | reverse complement strand
CGATATCGGCCCGCATGATGTGCTGGTGGAGCGCTGCCAGATCTACCGCCAGCTTTGGTTGCAGCAGCACCGGCATCTGGAGAGCTACAAGTCCAACGTGTCACATACCGCGTTGCCGAAAGGGGCCTGATCCATGCCCACCGACGCTCACCCCACGCGCCTTTCCCCCCGCCAGCCGCGCTCGCCTAGCGCTGCCGTACCGGGCATGACGGATACGCATCATGACTGACCAACCCGATCCACAAACCCCGCCGCCCAGCTTGCCGGAACCAGATATGGGGGCCGGTCATGCCATGCAGCGCATGACCGCTGACCGCAACACCATGGCCGCCGCGGCGCCCTCTGCTGATGAAATGACGCCGCTGCTGATGGAATTCGAATCCCCCAGCGCGGCCCTGATCGCGCGGCCGGTGCCGATCGCGTCGCGCTACGTCACCTGGATCATCGCCTCGATGTTCTTCGCGGCGCTGATCGTGATGGTAACCATGAAGATCGACCGCGTGGTGTCTTCCACCGGTAAAGTGGTCGCCATTGCCAACAACGTCGTCGTGCAACCGTTGGAAACGTCCATCGTCCGCTCGATTGACGTCAAGGAAGGCCAGGTCGTCCGCAAGGGAGAATTGCTGGCCCGGCTGGACCCGACCTTCACCGCCGCCGATGCTGGCGCATTGGAAAGCTCGGTGGCTAGCTTGCAGGCCGAGGTCGATCGATTGCAGGCCGAGGGCGATGGCCGCCCTTATGCTGGCAATGGCACCGCGCCGAGCCAGTTGCAGGCGCTGATCTACTTGCAACGCCGGAGCGAATACACCTTCAAGATTGAAGGTTATCAGCAGAAAATTGACGGCTTGCATGTCAAGGTCGCGCAAGCCCAAGGCGACGTGACCTCTCTGACTGAACGGCTGAACCTCGCAAAAATTGTATTGGACAAGCGGCGTGAGCTGGAGCGCCTGCAGGTTGGCAGCGCGTTGAACCGCCTGCAGGCGGAAGACGCCTATGCCGACACCGCCGCCCGTTTGGCCACCGCCAAGGCGGCGGTCGAAAGCAACCAGCGCGACCTCGGTGCCATGACCGCCGAGCGCGATGCCTACGTGCAGAACGCCAAAACCGAGTCGGCCCAGCAACTCACCGAACAAGGCCGCAAGCTGGCGGAAGCCAAGGAAAACCTTAACAAGGCCCGTTTGCGCAACCGGTTGGTGGAAATGCGCGCCGACCGCGATGCCATTGTGCTCAGCGTGGCGCCGGTCAATGTGGGCTCGGTGATGGGCTCCGGCGACCAGTTCATCACGTTGGTGCCGGTCGATTCGCCGCTCGAGGTGGAAGCCATTCTCGATGGGCGTGATGCCGGTTATGTCGGCGTTGGCGATGGTGTCACCATCAAGTTCGAAACCTTCCCCTACACGCTGTTCGGCACCGCTGAGGGCGTAGTCCGCTCGGTCAGCCCAGACAGCTTTCGCAATCCGAACGCCGATCGGGTCAAAACCGGTGGTCGGCCGCAAAATCAGGATGATGGTCCGGGGCAGTATTTCTTCCGTGCCCGCATCTCGATGGACGAGGTCAAATTGCACGATCTGCCGTCCAGCTTCCGTATGACGCCTGGGATGCCGGTGATCGCGGATGTGAAAGTCGGCAAGCGCACGCTGATGGGCTACATTTTCGCCCGTGTCATTCCTGTCGCCTCGGAAGGAATGCGCGAACCGTGATGTTCTTCCGCATCCTGCGCGCAAGGGGCTGAACCGATGTCGGGTTTGATCGGCACCGTCTCGGGCTGGCTCGGCTCCGCCGCCGGCAAGCTCAAGGCTGGCAAGAAATTGCTGGCCGCCAATAAACCCGCGGAGGCCCTGCCGCTGCTGGCGCAGGCGGCGCAGGCCGGACTGCCAGAAGCTGAGTTCCTGGTCGCGCGCGCTTACCTTGAAGGCAGCGGCGTGCCACCCAGCGCATCCGAGGGCGCGCGCTGGCTGGAACGCGCCGCCGGGCAGGGGCTGGCCGAGGCGCAGTCCATGCTGTCAGCACTCTATATTCGCGGCATCCCCGCTTTGGCTGGCTCGCTCACCGGGGCCGCTGGCGCTGCCAGTGAGGCCACGGCGCTGGCCGGCTCCCGACCTGCCGCGGCCCTGTTCGCGGCCGTGGACGGCGCGCAGCCGGATTTCGAGAAGGCCGTGTTGTGGGCGCGTAAAGCTGCCGACCAAGGCTCCGCCGACGGGCAGGCGTTGCTCGCTTTCGTGCTCACCTCCGGGCCGGAGGATTTGCGCGACCTCGACGAAGCCGAGCGGCTTTACCGCTTGTCGGCGGAGGCGGATTGCCCGCAAGGCTGCCTCGGCTACGCGCTGGCCTTGATGCGCAAGGCCAAAGGGCCGGAGGAATATGGCCCGGCCGCGACATTGCTGGTGCGCGCCTCGGAGGCCAAACTGGCCACGGCGCTCTATCTGGTGGGTGTGCTCGCCGATAATGGCCATGGCATGCCGCAGGATAGCGCCAAGGCCGTGACGTATTTCCGCCAAGCGGCTCAGCTTGGCCTGCGCGCCGCGCAAACCCGTTACGGCGTGGCGCTGATGCAGGGCCGGGCAGTCAAGGCGGACCCGGTAGATGGCGAATCCTGGCTGCGTCGCGCCGCCTTGCAAGGCGATCCCGATGCTGCAGCGATGGTGGGCGACCTGTATGCCCGTGGTGGCGACTTGCCACCCAACCACGCCGAAGCGGCCATGTGGTATCGCCGCGCCGCAGAAGGGGGGCACAAAGCGGCCTCACGCGCCCTGGGCTTGCTGTACCTCACCGGTGCCGGCGTGCATCGGGACCCGACGGAAGCGGCCATCTGGATCCGCCGCGCCGCTGAGGCTGGTGAAGAGCAGGCCAAGCACGATCTTGCCGGGCTCGTGATGAAGGGCGCCGCCACCACGGAAGATTCCATCCGCACCCGCGAATGGTTCGAACAGGCGGCCGCCAGCGGCGACCCCATCGCCGCCTACAACTACGGCGTTTGCCTGGCCGAAGGCCTCGGCGTTGAACGCAACGACAATGAAGCCGCGATCTGGTTGCGCCGGGCGGCCGAAAACGTGGTCAACGCGCAATATTGGTATGGCCGCATGCTGCTCGATGGGCGCGGAATGACCGCCAACCCCGCCGAGGCGCAAATCTGGATCGCCAAGGCCGCCTATGCCGGGTTGACCGATGCGCAGGTGCTGCTGGGCGAAATGCTGATCAGCGCCCGTGGCGGCACGCGCGATCATACTCAGGCGCTGGCCTTATTCGAAACGGCCGCCACCGCCGGCGGACATGTTGGCGCGATGTTCGCCATGGGCGCCTTGCTCGGCGGCGGACATGATGTGCCGTGGGACCGGCCAAAGGCGCAACACTGGTTCCGCATGGCGGCCGAACGCGGGCACAGCATCGCCCAGCAAATGCTCGGCCGCTATCTCGCTCGCAGCCTGGCGGGCGACATCGACATTGCGCAGGCCCGCATGTGGTTTGAACGCGCGCAGGCAGCAGGCGTCGATGTATCCGCCGATCTTGCCAGCCTGCCGCCACAGGATGCGCCCCCCGACTCGGCCGGCGGTTCCGATGTGGCTGCGGCATGATCGATAGGCCGCCGTCCGGGGCACGCGCATGACGGTGGCGAAGGATGCGCTGGCGGCGTTCCAAGCCGGCAATATGGCATTGCAGGCCGACCGGGTGGCGGATGCTGCCAACTGGTTCGACCGCGCCCATCGTCTCGCCCCGCAGGATCTTTCGGTCGGCCTGATGCTCGGCGTTACCTGGCTGCGATTGGGCCGGGCGACCGAGGCGGCCGTGTTGTTGCAAGAGGTGGCAGCGGGTGGCGCTGGGCGCGAAGCCTGGATTACGCTAGCTAACGCCCTGCATGATGCTGAGGAACCGATGCAGGCGGCTGCCGCCTTGCACCGAGCGCTCGCCGAATTTCGTCTGCCGGAGGACCTCGGTTTCGCCGCCGTTGCCGACAAAATCGCTGCGGCAGCCGGGTATCCCGGCTGGTGCGGGCTGCGTGCGGATGGCGGGGTGGAATATCGGCTGGCCGACCCGGCGGCGAAATGCGCCATGGCGCTCGATGGGAAAGTCTGGCGCCGGTCCGCGCGCCTCGCGGTCAATGCTGGTCCCAGGCCGGAAACCGATGGCGCGTCGCTTGCGGTGGTCGCCGGGGGGCATGATCTGCTCGGCAGCCCGCTGTCGCTGACCGCGCTGCGCCGCTGCGAGGCCACGGTCGCCGTGCGTGACGGGGCGCTGGAGGGCTGGATCTGGCATCCCGGCGACCCGGATCGGGACCCAGTGGTGGCGATCTGCGGTGCTGATGGCCGCGTCCATTTCACCGTTGTGGCAGACGCGCCAGACCGCACCGTGGTGCAAAGCCTGCATCGCCGCCGGGTGCTGCATGTACCAGCGGCCGACCTCGCGACCCTGCGCATGCCGTTGCATGTTCGCGCCAGCAACGGTCGGGACCTGCCGGGCAGCCCGTTGGACCCGTTGGCCGCATCCCGGCTGGCGCAGGCGGCGGCGCAGGCGGTTGCAACGGCGTGGCCGCTGCGTTTGCCGGCGGCTGAAACGCCAGCGTTGGCTCTCGCCAGCGTGCCCGCCAACCTGACCGGCCCCCCCGCCCACACCAAGGCAGACCCGTCCCGCCCGGTGGCGGTCGTTATTCCCGTCTATGGCGGCATGGAGGTGACGCAGACATGTCTCGCGGCAGTGTTCGCCACCGTGCCCGCTGGCACGGCGATCATCGTCGTCGATGACGCCTCTCCCGATCCGGCTTTGGTGGGTTGGCTCGACGGTTTGCAGCGCGCCCGGCGGATCCGCCTGATACGCCACCCTCAGAATCGCGGCTTCCCCGCCGCCGCCAATTCCGGCCTGCGTGCCGCCGGCAAACTTGGCAAACCGCACGATGTGGTGCTGCTGAACAGCGATGCCGAGGTTACGCCCGGCTGGCTGGAAGCGCTGCGGGCCGTAGTGCATGCCGCCGCCGATATTGGCAGCGCCACCCCGCTCTCGAACGACGCCAGCATCCTCAGCTATCCGAAGGTCTCGCCGGCGCCGGAATACGCCAACCCGATCCCGCGCGGTGCCGACCTGGCCCGCGTGGCCCGCCAGGCCGCCAGCGCCAATCTGGGCCTTGCAGTGGATATCCCGACTGGCGTCGGCTTTTGTCTCTATCTGCGCCACGAATGCCTCCGCGCGACGGGCGTGTTGCGGGAGGACGTCTTTGCGCAAGGCTATGGTGAGGAAAATGATTTCTGCCTGCGTGCCCGTCATCTCGGCTGGCGGCATGTCGGCGTGCCCGGCGTTTACGTCGCCCATCTCGGCGGCCAGACGTTCGGCGCCAGCACCCAGGCGCTGATCACTCGCAATCTGGCGGTATTGGAAGCCATGCATCCCGGCTATCACGCGCTGATCGCCGCCTTCGAGCGGGCTGATCCGCTGGCCGCCGCCCGTCGCAAGTTGGATAGTGTGCGCTGGCGCGATGGTCGCGCCCGCGTCGCCAAATCACGGCAGGCGCTGCTGCTGATCACGCACGACAATGGCGGCGGGGTGGAGCGGGTGATCGAAGCACGCTGCGCGGCCCTGCGCGCTGCCGGTATCCGCCCGATCATGCTGCGCCCGGCGCGAACGGCGACAGGTTTGCTGGTGCCCGATCTGTGCGCGATCTCGGACGATATCGCCCTTACCCCCAATCTGCGCTTCGAGGTGCCGGGGGAATTGGACGCATTGGCGGATTTGCTCAAAGCAGATGGTGTTACCGCGCTCGAAGTGCATCACTTGCTCGGCCATAACCACATGGTGCTGCGCCTCGCGGCCCTGCTGCGGGTGCCGGTGGATTACCACGTGCACGATTATGCGATGTATTGCCCGCGCATTACTTTATTCGGGCCAGATCGCCGCTATTGCGGCGAGCCCTCCAACCCGATCGTGTGCGATACCTGCATCGCCGATGCCGGCAAAGCGATCGTCGAAGATATTGCCCCTACCTCGCTCCGCGCCCGCTCGGCGAATGATCTGGCGGCGGCTCGACGGATTGTGACGCCATCCGCCGATGCCGCTGCCCGGCTGCGGCGGCATTTCCCTGGTATCGCGCCGGTGGTGGTGCCGCTGGAGGATGACAGCCAGACGCCGGATGTGCAGGTGCCGCCGCAAGGTGCTCGGCGGAAAATATGCGTCGTCGGCGCGATCGGGCCGGAGAAAGGCTACGATGTGTTGCTGGCCTGCGCCCGCGATGCCGCGGCCCGTGATTTGCCGCTGGAGTTTGTCCTGGTTGGCCATTCGATGGACGATCAGCGTTTGTTGCAAACCGGCCGCGTTTTCATCACCGGTCGCTACGAGGAAGCGGAGGCGACGGCGCTCATCGCCGCTCAGGAGGCCCAAATCGCCTGGCTGCCGTCTATTTGGCCGGAAACCTGGTGCTTTGCGCTCACGGTTGCCTGGCAGGCGCGCCTGCCCGTGGTTGCCTTTGATATCGGCGCGCAGGCGGAACGCATTCGCAACCAGGGTCAGGGATGGGTGCTGCCGCTCGGTCTGCCGCCGGCAACGATTAACAACACGCTGTTAAGCCTTGAGCGGTAAATTTCTGCCGCCTGACCCGGTTGACGTTTGACACGTGAGTGGTCATCACGCGATCATATTTGTATGCTTGTTATTGTAATTGTTTAATGTTGATACGCTGTCGGTGAGACACTTGCTGACGCTAGTGCTGCCATCGCGAGACCGGATTTTTCGCCGCCCCCGAACCTAGTGAGTGCCCGATGCCCCCGCAAACGCCTGCCCGTGCCGCCGAGCCGAAACGTCCCGCCCAGCCGCAGATCGATGATCTCCGCGTGACGGCACATATGATGACGCTGGAAACCGGATTGTTCTGCGTTGTCAGCCTGCCGGTTGCGGGCGCCGACGCGGCGATGGGGTTGCCCGGGGTGCGCTTGACTGTGGCCCCCGGCCCGGCTGGCCGCCCTGATGCGGTCAGCATTCGCGGCTTTCGTGAAGATGGCTGGTTGACCGCGACCGGCGATGCGGCCCTGGTGCGCGTGGCGGAGGGTCCGGCGCAGATCATGGTCACAATCTACCAGACCAAGGGTGCGACCGATGGCGCGCCGAACCTGCAAGTTCGCCAATTGGTTGATCCTGCGGTTGCACCGGAGGCAGTCGCTAACCCCGCGCCGGCGCAAGCCGCCCCGGTCGCCGCGCCTACCGTGGCGTCCGAGATGCGCAAGGCGATGGACATGATCGCGCACATCCAGGGCCGCGGCGACGTTGGCTGCATGTTGGGCGATTGGATGGGTGAGCAAGGCAGCCGCGCCTGGATTGAGGGTTTCGCGGTGGCGCCGACGCAAGACGTGCTGCCGGCCGATATCGAATACCAGGCCGTGCTCGGTCGCGGCTGGCTGTCCCCCTGGGCGGAAGGTGGCCAGTTTTGCGGTAGTCGCGGCATGGCGCTGCCGGTGCTCGGCCTGCGCCTGCGCCTGCGCGGTGCGGCGGCGCAAACGCATGAATGCAGCTATTCCGCCACCTTCGTTGATGGCACCGCCATCGGTCCGGTACCGGCGGGTGAGGCCTGTGAGGCGGAAAGTCTGGCGCCGCTCGAATCGTTCCAGGTGATCATCCACAAGCGCGGTGCGGCGCCGAAGCCGGCGGAAAAGCCGATGGCCAAAGCGCCGGCCAAGCCCGTACCGGCCAAGCCGGTGCCCGCAAAACCTGTAATGGCCAAGCCTGTAGTGGCCAAGCGTGGGCCCGCTAAGGCAACGCTCGCGAAAGCCACTCCCGCCAAGCCGGCCGCCAAAGCCGCTGCCAAGCCCGTTGCCAAAGCCAAGCCGGCGGCGAAAAAGCGCTGATCGGCGTGGGCTGTTGTCTCGGGGCGTGTAGGATCGCGGCGTGAAATTTCTCTTCGTTCATCAGAACTTTCCAGGCCAATACCTCTACATCCTCAAGCACCTGGTCGCATCCGGGAAGCATGAGGTGATGTTCATCTCCCAGCCTTCCCCCAGCACGATGGCTGGGGTGCGGCGGGCGATCTATGAGGCCCCGGTGCCCGGGACCGGGGGCATGCACCCCAACGGCGCCGATTACGACATGATGCTGAAGCGGGCGGACAAGGTGCTGGGCATTGCCCGCAACCTGAAGTCACTCGGCTTTGTGCCTGATATCATCATCGGCCATCACGGCTGGGGCGAAATGTTGCATCTGGTCGATGTCTGGCCGGGCGTGCCGCTGCTCGGCTACTTCGAATTTTACTATAACCGCGATGGTCAGGACATCGGTTTCGACGCCGAATTTCCGACCCAGCCGGAAATCGGCGCCCATATCCGGGCGATGAACACTATCAATCTGCTGGCTTACAGCCTGAAACAGCACGGCCAAACACCGACACGCTGGCAGCATTCGCGCTACCCGGAGTGGTTCCAGCCGGATATCGACATCCTGACCGAAGGCGTGAACCTCGACACATGCAAGCCGGACCCAGCGGTGCGCAGCAAAAACCTCACTGTCGGCAAGTTCAAGGTCACGCCGAAAGATCGCCTCGTGACCTATGTCGCCCGCAATCTGGAGCCGTATCGCGGCGTGCACACCATGCTGCGCGCGCTGCCGAAGCTGCTGCGCACCCGGCCGGACGTGAAGGTGATCATGATCGGGGGTGACGATGTCAGCTACGGGCCGCGCCATGCGGATATGAGTTGGCGGGAGTATTTTCAGCGCGATCTGGCCGGCAAATACGATGCCAGCAGGGTGCTGATGCCCGGCCAGGTTCCGTATGACGAGTATCTGAAAATCCTGCAACGCTCAGATGCGCATGTTTACCTCACCTATCCCTTCGTGACCTCGTGGTCGCTGCGCGAATCGATGGGCATTGGCTGTGCCATCATCGCGACCGACATTCCGGCGGTCAGCGAGTTCGTCACCCACAACAGGACAGGCATTCTCAGCCCGAAGCTGGATTCGGACATGCTGGCAGAAAACATCCTGCTTTTGCTGGAAGATACCAAGCTGAATGCCAGGTTGCGGCTGGCGGCGCGGCGTTATGCCGAAAAGCACTTGGACAACAAGCTGCACATCGCCGCGTTCACCAAGCGCATCCACCAGTTGACCGGGCAACTTCCCTAGCGCTGCCCAGGCGGCTAGGCTCCCGCCGTCCAATACCAAACGGGAGAGATGTTCCATGATCCATGTGCTCGCCATCATCACCACCAAGCCGGGCCTGCGTGACGAGGTGCTGGCCGCCTTCCGCGCCAACATGCCGGCGGTGCATGCGGAAAAGGGCTGCATCGAATACGCCCCGGCGATCGACGCTGAAGGCATGGGCGCGGTGCAAACCCGCCTTGGGCCGGATAGTTTTGTGGTGATCGAAAAATGGGAAACCGCGGCCGACCTCGCCGCCCATGGTGCCTCGGCGCATATGGCGGCGTATGGCGCCAAAACCCGGGATAAGCTGGCCGGGCGGGTGATCCACATGTTGTCGCCGACCTAACGGGATCGAGACGGTGGTTTTGTTGTGAGCAAAAAAAACTAAAAAACTTCAACTATACTTAGCCTGCGGCCTACTCGCATCGGCGAGATGTGCGCCGTAGGCTAGGAAGCCCTAAAGTTTTTTGCTTCTTTGTTTTCAAACAAAGAAGACCTTCCGTCTTTCCGAATAGCCCCTTTTATCGCCCCAAGAAGGACGTCGTCATGGACTTCTCCCTATCACCGGAACTTGAACGCAAGCGCAAGCTCGTCCGGGCCTTCGTCAACGACCGTCTGATCCCGCTGGAAAGCGATCCGGCGAGCTACGACGCGCATGAGAACATCCAGCACACCTTGCTGACCGAGTTGCGCAGGGAAACCCGTGCGATGGGCATCTGGGCCATCCAATCCCCGGTGGCGCGCGGCGGTGGAGGGTTGAAAATGGCCGATCAGGCGGTGCTGTTGGAGGAAATGAACCGCTCCATCTTTGGGCCGGTCTGCTTCAATTCCGCCGCCCCCGATGATGGCAACATGCGCGTTCTGAGCCAGGTTGGCACGTCGGCGCAGCAGGATCGCTGGTTGCAGCCGATCATCGATGGCAAGATCAACTCTGCCTTCATCATGACCGAGCCGATGGACGACGACGGGGAGGGCTGTGGCTCGGACCCCTCGCTGACCAAGACCGAGGCGCGGCGCACCAACACGGGCTGGGTCATCAATGGCCATAAATGGTTCAGCACCGGGGCAGAAACGGCGCAGCATTTCATTCTGATGGCCCGCACCTCGCCAGATCCGCGCAAAGGCCTGTCGGCGTTTATGTTCGACCGCGATCAGCCGGGCTGGCGCATTGTTCGCCGCATCCCGATCATGGGGCCGGAGGAGCATGGCGGGCATTGCGAACTGGCATTCGAAGGGCTGGAAATCCCCGATGAGAACCGGCTGATGGAAGTGGGCGATGGGCTGAAGCTGACCCAGATCCGCCTCGGCCCGGCGCGGCTGACGCATTGCATGCGCTGGTTGGGGCTGGCGCGACGTTGCCTGGAAATCGCGCAGGACTATGTCAGCCAGCGCAAATCCTTCGGCGGCAAGCTGATCGACCATGAAAGCGTGCAAACCATGCTCGGCCAGGCCGGGATGGAAATTCAGATGGGCCGCTTGCTGACCATGCATGCCGCATGGACGTTGGATCAGGGCGACTTTGCCCGCAAGGAAGTTTCCATCGCCAAGGTTGTGGTGGCCGATGCCTTGCACAAGGCCGCCGACACCGCGCTGCAATTGCTTGGCGCACGCGGCTATTCAAAGGACACGATCGTGGAATGGGTCTACCGCTACGCTCGTCAGGCGCGGTTAGTGGATGGTGCCAGCGAAATCCATCGCATGGTGCTCGCCAAGAACATGATCCGCGACAAGCAGGACTTCTTCGGCTGGCCAGTCAGCGGGGCGTAACCGCCCGATCGGCACGGGTCTTGCAAACCGGTTACAGGGCTTGAAAATAAATCTGCGCGATCGACTTTAACATTTGTAGACAAACATCCCGCTTTCAGCTTGCAATGCAACATGGATTTGTAGGCTGAAAGCGATGATGGCTCGAATGATACAACGGTTTGGTGTGGTGGCAGCGCTGCTGATGGGCACGGCCGGGGCAGCGCGTGCCGATGTGCTGTTTCAAATTGCCCCGGATCCTGCCGCGACCGGCAGCGACTCATGCTTGTTCGACCTGGCTTGCACCAACGCGGTGAACCCGAGTTCCGGCTTTGCCCCGACCTATGTTGCGCAGGCGTTCAGCCTTGGTAGTACGGCGACGCTGCAGTCCGCCAGCTTTAACACCAATTATCAGGCGAGCATCTACGGCACGGCGGTAAACTGGATGGTGCTGGCGGCTGACGGTGCTGGTGGTATGCCGGGCACGGTCCTCGCGTCCGGTCTGGGGACCAACCTGGCGGCGACGCCGGGGGCTACGTTGAATGCTGGATCGGTGCAGACGGTCGATTACCGCTTCAATACCGGGGCGGTGAACCTGCTGGCCGGCGCGGATTACTATCTGGCGTTTCAGGAAATCAGCGCCGATCCGAACGACTATCTGTCGAACGGCGTTGCCACGGGCGGCTTGGTACAAAGCAGCGATGGCGGCACCAGCTGGACGGCTGGCTATGCCGCCAATGGTGCTCTGAGTGTGGCAATCAGCCTGTACAGCGATTCCCTCGTCGCCGTGCCGGAACCGGCCAGTTTGGCTGTTCTGGCGCTGGGTATAGGCGCGCTGGCGGCACGGCGGCGCCGGTAGCCCCCAAGCCCGATCGGGCAAGGGGCTACCTGTAGCCGGGTCAGCCCGGCGTTTTCTTTTCCTCATGCACTGGCTGCGGTGCCGTGTGGGCTGCTGGCGGCACGGCATGCTGTGGCGCCGGATGCTCGGGTGCAGGCCGAGCTTGCGGCGCCGCGGCGGGATGCGGTGCCGCCTGGGCTGGTTCCGCCCGGGTGGGCTGCGGCGCGCCGTGGGGCTGGGGTTGGGCAGCATTTGGGTGCGGTGCAGGCGCTGGTGCCGGCTCGCCGCGGGCAGGAGTGTTCGGGACCATCGCCGGGCGTTCCCCGGTTGCTGGGGGGCGCAGTGCGGGCAGGCCGGCGTGGGCGGCCGGTGGCGCTGCCGCGCGCGGAGCGACCACGCCCTGGCCGTTGAACTCGCCCGGTCGGCTGGTGGCGGCGATCGGTGGCCGGCCGTTATTGGTGCTGTGCTGCAAGGCTGGATTACCCTCGGCGGCATGGGTATGCTGGACCTGCTGCGGGGTCGGCTGGGTGTGCGGCTCATGTCCAATGGCAACCTGCGCGGCGGTCGGCTGCATCCGCACTCCGTTGTTGCCGCCGTTGAAGCTGACATGATTGAACGGCGTGTGGTTCACCACCGGCGCCGAATAAAAGCCGGAGATATGGTTGCCGCCGAAATTGTTGACTGAGCGGTTATAGGCGAAATGCCCGCCTTCCCACCGCCCGCCAGCGTAGCCATCACCGCCATAGCCATAGCCGTAGTTGATGCCGCCGTAGTAGCCGACATGAGTGCCCCAGTACGGTGCATTCCATAAATAGACGCCGCCACTCCAACCCCAGTATCCCGGCGTCCACAGCAGGCCCACCATCGGTGGCTCTACCCACGTGCCGGGCACCCAGTAGTAGCCCTGTGCAGCATACTGCCAGTATCCCGGCGTCCAGATATAGCCATCACCCGGCATCGGCGGCTGCTCGTAGTCTGGCATGGCCGGCGGTGCCAGGGTGATCGACATTTCGATCCCACCTTGGGCGAACGCGGCGGATGGGCCGGCCAGCGCCGACAATGCAGTGCAGGCGAGAAGGGCGGGGAGCAGATATTTTGAAACGCGCATGGCTGAAAACCTCGAACAGCCCTTCACTGGGCCACTGTTATCGTGGGCGTGCTCGGTATGCGTGCGGCAGCCTCGGAATGTACTTAGCCGGCCGTGGCATGGCTGGCGCGCGCTCGTCGGCGCGGCTTGTGGCGCGGAAATCCGCGTTCTCCCTTGTCGCTGGCGTGGCTTTAGGCTACATGCCCGCGCTCGTCGGCACCCCTGGAGGCCGGCGATTATCATTTTCGCAGGAGCGAACTATGGCCAATGTTGTGACGATCGAGGCCGAGGCGCGCGAGCGTGCAGGTAAGGGGGCAGCACGTGCGACTCGCCGGCAGGGCAAGGTCCCAGCCGTGATTTATGGCGGCAAAGCCGCCCCGACGATGATTTCTGTGGAACCGAAAGTGGTGCTGCGTGAGCTGCATCGCGCCGGCTGGCGCTCGCGCTTATATGAAATCAAGGTTGGCGGCGAAACCACCCGCGCCCTGCTGCGTGACGTGTCGCGTCACCCGGTGACCGATGCGATCGAGCATGCGGACTTCCAGCGCCTTGCCGCTGGCGAGATGATGCGCATTGCCGTGAGCGTGCACTTCAGCAACGAAAACATCAGCCCGGGCATCAAGCGCGGCGGGATGTTGAACGTGGTGCGCCACACGGTGGAATGCTTCGTTGACCCCGACAACGTGCCGGACCAGTTCGACGCCGATCTCGGCGCGCTGGACATCAACGAAAACCTGCGCTGGTCCAACCTCAAGGGTACCGATGGCATCCGTCCGGTGATCCAGGATCGCGACTTCGTGATCGCCACCGTCGCCCCACCGACCAAGATGCCGGACGCTCCGGCCGAAGGTGCGGCTGGCGGGACCAAGGCTCCGGCCAAGGCCGCTGCCAAAAAGAAGTAGTCCCCGCATAGGAGACGGGCGCAATGAAGCTGTGGGTCGGACTGGGTAACCCGGAGCCGGGGATGCTCAGGCAACGCCACAATATCGGCTTCATGGCACTGGATACGATCGCCATCCGTCACGGGTTCAGCCCGTGGCGGCAGCGATTCAAGGGCCTCGTGGCCGAGGGTATCATTGGCGGCCAGAAAATCCTTGCACTTAAGCCGCTCACCTACATGAACCTGTCTGGCGAAAGCGTGCAGGCCGCGGCCGCTTTTTTCAAGCTGCCGCCAGACGATATCACCGCTTGGCATGACGAACTTGACCTCGCGCCTGG
>Ga0164297_10003742_pt1 | contig 13991 bp, 15 predicted proteins | sample GEODES058metaG_FD_113539 | JGI IMG/M metagenome (GOLD analysis project Ga0164297, IMG submission 113539) | Dystrophic lake water microbial communities from Trout Bog Lake, Wisconsin, USA - GEODES058 metaG | ecosystem: Environmental > Aquatic > Freshwater > Lake | place: USA: Trout Bog Lake... | reverse complement strand
GCTTTATGTTGGGCTTCATATTGGTCTTTTTTCACTCTTATACAGGCTTAATATAGTAACTATAATTCTTGAACCAAACAAAAGTATATAAATATGATCTTAGTGACTGGCGGAGCTGGCTTTATAGGCTCAAACTTTGTGCTCGATTGGTTGGGCGGGGGACTTGAGCCGGTTGTTAATTTAGATAAATTGACCTACGCCGGGAACTTAGAGAATTTACAGTCACTGGCGAAGAACAAAAGCCATATATTTGTGAAGGGCGATATCGCGGACTCTGAGCTCGTCAGCTCCTTGCTCAATCAGCACAAAATAAGAGCGGTGGTTAATTTCGCTGCAGAAAGTCATGTTGACAGATCCATACACGGACCCATTGACTTTATTCAAACCAATGTGATGGGCACTTTTAATTTACTTGAGTGTTGCCGAAAATACTGGGGCGCTCTAAGTGGGTCAGATAAAGAGCGCTTCAGATTCTTACATGTCTCAACGGATGAAGTTTTTGGCAGCTTAGCCAGCGACGAGCCCGCATTTACCGAGAACCATCGATATGAGCCCAACAGCCCCTACTCCGCTAGTAAGGCAGCGAGCGATCACCTCGTTAGGGCCTGGCTACATACATACGGCATGCCTGTCTTGACCACCAACTGCAGTAACAATTACGGACCCTATCACTTTCCTGAAAAGTTGATTCCACTGGTCATCCACAACGCTTTGAAGGGTAAGCCGCTGCCCATCTACGGTGACGGTCAACAAATCAGAGACTGGCTTTATGTGAGCGACCACTGCTCAGCTATACGCTGCGTCCTAGAGAAGGGCGTGGTCGGTGAAACTTACAACATCGGTGGCTGCAACGAGAAAGCCAACCTAGAGGTGGTTCACACAATATGTGACTTACTGGACGCGCAAAAACCAAGAGCAGATGGGCGCTCCTACAAAGATCAGATAACCTTCGTCACAGACCGCCCCGGACATGACAAGCGCTATGCGATGGATGCTAGCAAAATTGAGCGAGAGCTCGGATGGCGTCCAGCCCAAACTTTTGAGACAGGAATGGCCCAAACCGTTCAGTGGTATCTCGCCAATGCGCAGTGGACTGAAAACGTCACCTCAGGCGCTTACCGGGAATGGGTTGAAAAACAATATGTGGGCGCAGCTTAATCGCTCAAACACAGCACATGAGAACGTTACTATTTGGTAAAGACGGGCAGTTAGGACGGGAGTTTATCCCCCACCTAAGCGTCTTTAGCGAGCTATTGGCGGTCGGGCGTAATGAGTGCGATTTAAGTCGTGAAGAGAACATTCAAGCACTGATAGCGCAGTTCAGGCCTGATTTAATTATCAATGCTAGCGCCTACACAGCGGTGGACCAGGCTGAAAAAGATGCCGATATGGCGCTTCAGATCAATGCGCTTGCCCCTACTGCGATGGCCAAATCCGCTCAGCTCGTCAACTCTGCCATGGTGCATTATTCAACGGACTATGTGTTTGACGGGCTAAAGCAAGGCGCATACGAAGAATCAGACCCTTGCAATCCACTCTCTGTTTACGGATCAACCAAACTGCAGGGCGAGCACGGTGTGAGTGCGAATTGTGTGCGGCATTTGATTTTTAGAACCTCCTGGGTTTTCAGTGCCCATGGAAGTAATTTTTTGAAAACCATCCTCAAACTGGCTGCTACAAAGGAAGATCTGAGAGTCATTGACGATCAATGGGGTGCACCAACGAGCACAGAACTTATTGTTAGGGCTACCTTGCAAGCGCTGGGCATAAACGCAGTGATCAAGGACAAAGAGCTGCTGGGAAATCAAAAAATTCAAACGATGCCCCAATGGGGAGTTTTTAATTTAGTGGCTGGTGGAGAAACAAATTGGCACGCCTACGCGCAGTACGTTGTGCGTCTTGCTGAAGAATTGGGCATAGGGGGTAAATTCTTATTAGACGCAACTAAAATAAATCCAATACCCTCTAAAGACTATCCCCAGCTCGCACCTCGTCCCCTCAACTCAAGACTTAGTACGGAGAAAATTAGAAGGGCTTTTAATCTAGATATTCCTGATTGGCGAGAAGGTGTGCAAGCGGAGTTGCAAAAAATCAAAATTCAAGGTTGATCAAAATAACTCAAAGTGAATCAAGGTGAAGCAAGGTGAAGCAAGGGATAAAAAATATCAATGATCCAATGGCATTAAAAATTCACATATGAAAATTCAAATTTGCCAATCAAACAACATGAGACTCGCAAAACCTAGCCCTAAGAATACTTAAATTTTAAAAAAAGACGATACCTATGAAAGCACGTAAAGGAATTATTTTGGCAGGAGGCTCAGGCACAAGGCTTTACCCTGTAACGCTTGCTGTTTCAAAGCAGTTGATGCCCATTTATGACAAGCCGATGGTGTATTACCCTTTGGCAACTTTGATGCTGGCAGGTATTAAAGACGTTCTCATTATTTCAACCCCTCAAGATACACCTCGTTTTGCAGATCTCTTAAAAGACGGATCTCAGTGGGGCATGAATATTGAGTACGCAGTTCAACCCAACCCTGACGGTCTAGCCCAGGCTTTCATTATTGGACGTGAGTTTGTAGGAGCCAATCCCAGTGCACTTGTTTTAGGCGACAACATCTTTTACGGACATGAGCTGGTCAATCAGTTGCAACAGGCCCATGAGCTAGATCAAGGGGCGTGTGTTTTTGCATACCATGTTCAAGATCCAGAGCGTTACGGCGTCGTGGAATTTGATGAGAACAAAAAAGCCATTTCAATTGAAGAAAAACCCACTCAACCAAAATCGAATTACGCCGTAACGGGACTGTATTTTTATGATAATCAGGTCTGTGATATTGCAGCTTCGATTAAACCCTCCCCCAGGGGCGAGCTTGAAATCACCGATGTCAATAAACATTACTTGAGCCACCAGCAACTAAGCGTTGAAATTATGGGGCGTGGTTTCGCTTGGTTGGATACAGGTACACACGACTCTTTACTCGACGCTGCTCAGTTTATTGCCACAATTCAAAGGCGCCAAGGACTCATGGTCGCTTGCCCAGAGGAGATTGCATGGCGTTCCAAGTGGATCAGCACAGAGCAACTGCTTCGCCTCGCGCAGCCCATAGCTAAAAACAGCTATGGTCAATATCTGCAAAACCTGGTTTGAATACATATGCCATTTAATATTGTTGCAACTGAGCTCGAAGATGTCAAAATTTTAGAGCCCAAGGTTTACGGGGACGCAAGAGGATTTTTCTTTGAAAGCTTTAACGCGAAAGACTTTCAAAGTGCAGTCGGTGTGAAGGTAGACTTTGTCCAGGATAACCACTCCAAATCAGCCAGGGGCGTGCTCAGGGGTTTGCATTATCAGATTAAGCATCCTCAGGGCAAACTGGTTCGGGTCGTTGCCGGCGAGGTGTTTGATGTGGCGGTTGATATTCGACGCAACTCACCCTCATTTGGTCGTTGGATGGGCGCGCATCTATCGGCGGAGAATCACCGTCAGATATGGATTCCACCTGGCTTTGCACATGGTTTTTTGGTGCTCAGTGAGAGCGCTGAGTTTTTATATAAAACGACAGACTACTGGTATCCCGAACATGAAAGAAGTTTGATCTGGAACGATCCGCAGATAAATATTAAGTGGCCCAGCTCCACAAGACCTGTTTTATCCGCAAAAGACGAGGTAGCGCCTTCTTTGGGTGCGGCTGAGCTCTTTGATTAGACCTTGATTGCCCCGCTTCTTGAAAAGCGCTCAAGCCCGAGCTGAGAGCCATGTTCTAAACTCGGCGCCTAACTGAGGGTGAGCCAGTCCTAAGTCAACCGTTGCTTGGAGCAACCCAAGCTTGCTGCCGCAGTCATATCGCTGACCAAGGTAGCTGTAGGCCAAAACCTTCTCTTTCCCTAAGAGTGCAGCAATACCGTCTGTAAGTTGTATTTCTCCGCCAGCCCCTTTGGGTTGCAAGCGAATGTGATTGAAAACGGCTGGCGACAAAATATAGCGACCCGCAACGGCTAAATTACTGGGAGCGAGCTCTGGTTTGGGTTTCTCTACAAAATCAGACACGTCCAAAAGACCTTGTGCGTGGGGCGTACCTTTGACGATACCGTATCGCTGTGTATCCTCTTTGGGGACTTCTTGCACCGCCAAAATACTGCATTGGTACTGGGCGTGTAGATCTGTCATTTGTTTTAAGATGGGGGTAGTACCTACCATAAGGTCATCCGCTAGCAGCACTGCAAAGGGCTCTTGGCCGATTAGCTTTTCTGCGCACAAGACTGCATGGCCCAGACCCAGTGATTTGGGCTGTCTAACATAGAAGCAATCCATGTCATCGGGCTTGATGGAGTGAACCAACTCTAGCAATGCCTTTTTGCCGTTTGCCTCGAGTTCACTTTCTAGTTCATAAGCCGTATCAAAATGGTCTTCAATAGCCCGTTTATTGCGACCTGTTACGAAAATCATCTCTCTGATGCCTGCTGCGTAGGCCTCCTCAACCGCATACTGAATAAGCGGCTTGTCAACAACTGCCAACATCTCTTTGGGGGAGGCTTTAGTAGCGGGTAAGAACCTTGTACCCAGACCTGCAACAGGAAAGACGGCTTTGGTAATTTTTTTCAATTGCATCTGGGGGGTGCCTACTGTTTTGCGCTCAACCGTTGACGTGAAGAAAAGGGGTGGCTTTCGTTGGTTATTTAGTGCAGAGTTACGGTTGTTTGCGCAAGTTCCGCAAAACGTGACAATGTGTCCTCCACCTCATCTTGCGTCGGCGCATTGATGTGCCAGGCAGAGATGTGCTGCTGAAATAATTCCGCCCATCCGCCTTCTAAATAAACTTCCTTACCAGAGCGTTTGTCTACGATTTCGAAACCATGACGTGTGAGTTGAGGCACGCTTGAGTCAAGTTGCTCATTTTGCTCTAAATCAGTCATCATATGTACAACTACAAAATATTCAGAATCGTAAAGAGTATTCATAGGTGATGGTGTGTGGGTATGTTTCATACTATATCATTGATGTGGAGATTATTCGGGCAATTTCAAGCCGGAAATTAACTCATAACGAGCTAGTTTTTGATCTACAAAGTCCCCATTTTGCTCCTCTAATAAAAGCCGACACAAAGTAAGCCCTCGGTTCTTAAGCAACCATACGGTTGCACGCTGATCATCAGCCGAGCGGGGGAGGCGGGTGATTTTGAATGCATCCACTTTGCCAATAGGGAGATTCAAAGTCTCTGAGCCTATGAACTGAAACTCACGCCGTTCAGCATTCTTTTTGGAGACCAATTGGACTGGCGTCTTTGAGCCAACGGGTAATTGACCTAGATGTTTGGCAATCCAAAAACCGAGTTGAAAAGTAACACTCAATTGGTCCTGTGCGGAAGGATCGAGCGTATCGGGTGTCGTTTTGGTGGAATATTCAATTTGGTGGTCTGGTCTGTTAAAGACAACAATATCTTCGGACCTGGTTTTGTCAATAAATCGACCTGGTGAGATCCCAGTTGAAGGAATTAGGTCGCCCTCGCTGATTTGAGTTCGTGTGCCGAGTAAAAAGTGACTGATTTCAAACTTAGCTTTGTAGCGCGAGTTCGAGATTTGCCACACAATATCCGCAGGCAAACTGTAGGGTATACGGTGAGCTTGGCCAGTAAGGTCGTAGTGCAAGTGAACTGATTCTTGTTGGTTCCAATTTGATGTAGAGGAAGGAGTTGGAGTCAAGAATGAGGCGCTAGCGGGCGTATCTCCAATGGTTGTATGAGTTGCATCCTTCATATCCATGACAACCTCGTTTGCAGACCCAGCACTTGTCGCGCCGGCGATTAGCAGGCCTACGAGCACCCTCGAACAATAGGTGTTGATAAAAGGGGGGGCTGATTTTGGAGGAGAAAGACGCATTTTAGAGAAGACTCGTGCACGGCGGGGGTGAGGTTCAATACCTTTTTGGGGAGAAAGGTCTACATCATATTCGTTTTAAAACACAGGTGAACATCACCTCTTCCCTTACGACTTTGCTAAAAAATTATAGAGTGTGTCTAATCCTAAAGACTTTTGTTAGGAGTTGTTAAAATATGCCGCCTACTGGAGACTGCCAATGAGCCTGAGTGCGAGGCTAGGCATAATCTATCGTTTGTAAAACCAATTAGAAATAAAAAACATGAAGCTTGCTACTTATAAAGATGGGACCAAGGATGGTCAATTAGTCGTGGTTTCAAAAGACTTAACCCAGGCCCATTATGCTTCTCATATCGCTACCAAAATGCAGCAAGTGCTGGATGATTGGAACTTTATTTCCCCCCAGCTCGAGGATCTTTACCAAACACTCAACAGTGGGCGTGCCCGTCACTCCTTTCCCTTTGATCCTAAGATGTGTATGGCGCCAATACCGCGCGCGTATCAATGGGCAGATGGTTCAGCTTATTTGAATCATGTCGAGTTGGTCAGAGCAGCAAGGCAATCAGATACTCCAGAGAATCTTTATACCGATCCACTTATTTACCAAGGTGGGAGTGATGATTTTTTGGGACCTAACGATCCTGTTCGTTGTCCCAGCGAAGAGTTCGGTATTGATTTTGAAGGTGAGTTAGCCGTCATTACTTCTGATGTACCCATGCAAACTGATGCAACGGATGCCGTCTCGTCTGTGCGTTTGATTATGTTGGCCAATGATGTCTCGCTTCGCAACCTCATTCCCGGCGAACTTGCGAAGGGATTTGGCTTTTATCAAGCCAAACCTGCCACCGCTTTCTCCCCCGTTGCTGTAACCCCAGATGAGCTCGGGGAGGCCTGGAAAAATGGGCGCGTGCATCTAACGTTGACCTGTACTTGGAATGGGCGAAGAGTTGGGATGTGTGATGCAGGTCCTGAGATGACCTTTGGTTTTGGTGATTTGATTGCGCACGCAGCTAAGACTAGAAATATCTGTGCTGGATCCGTCTTTGGCAGTGGTACGGTCAGTAATAAGGCGGTTGAGAAAAACGGTAAAAAAGATTGGCCTAAGGGCTACAGTTGTATAGCTGAAAAGCGAGCCATGGAGATGATCATAAACGGTGAGGCTACTACTGCTTTTATGAAATACGGAGACACCATCCGCATAGAGATGAAAGGGCTTGATGGACAAAGCGTCTTTGGTTGCATTGATCAACGCATTGCACCACTAGTGGATCCCGTGCCCAAACCGTTGCCCGAGCAACAGGCTCTGAAAGAGGCATCAGAAGTGAGTCCAGTGATTGAGGGCTAGCTCAGCTCTGTAAAGGTTTAATAGATTTTGTCAAATGACTCAAACCCTTTAACTTCAATGGGGTTGCCAAAGGGGTCTAGAAAAAACATAGTCCACTGTTCGCCGGGTTGACCTGCAAACCTCAGGTGGGGTTTGATCACGAATTCCACTCCCTTTTCCTCAAGTCGCTGCGCTAGAAGCTGCCACTCGGGAACCAAAGTGATGATTCCAAAATGAGGCATTGGCACCTTGATATCTCCAACCAAGCCAGTGGCATGCGTTTGAAAGGGGGTACCCAAGTGCAGGGAGATTTGGTGACCAAAGAAATCAAAATCAACCCAAGTCTGTGCTGATCGGCCCTCTTTGCAGCCCAGAACATCCACGTAGAAAGCGCGAGCAATGTTCAGGTCGGTTACGTTAAATGAAAAGTGAAATAAGCTTGGCATGATTAAAGTGTAAGGTTGATCCACTCTTGTTGCATGAGCCAAGAGCCGGGGGTACTGTTGGTCTGGTATTGCGTTGAAATCCCGCTCATACCTGATCACTTGGTGCAACAAAGTTAGTGTTCATCAAAACTAAGGGCTGAGTGCCCAGTTCAAAACTGAATGGATGGGCTGGTGACTTTGCTGTTTGTTTCTTGATTTGGATTACCAATGGTAACTGCAATTTTCATTAAATTTCAACCCGCCCAGCCCTTGATCTGACCCAACCCAGAACTGTAAGACCCAAAACGCACCTATACTGTTCAAAACTGGTTGACTTAGATTAAGTTTTTCGATTTGATTTTTAAGATGTAGGATCGGGTAGTTTCACTCAACTGTTGTCCCTCCTTCAGTCAGTCGTGAGAAAGTGTCGAACATTGCGCTTGTTCCCTCAGTTCCGTCAAGACAGATTAATTCATTTAACCCATCCTTCAATATGACTACAACTCCCTCCTTTGATTTCGAAAAGTTAGTGCCCGGCTTTGAATTTTTGAAAAACATCGGGAAGTCGCAACCCGGGGGCACAATGTCCTCTGCTGCGAGTTGGGTCGCCCCTACTTTGGATCCCAAGGAGTTGGACCGAAAAATACAAGAGCTCAAAACTGTTCAGTTTTGGTTGGATCAGAACGCAAAGGCCATAGGGGCTACGATTCAAGCATTAGAGGTGCAGAAGATGACACTATCCACGCTCAGAGGCATGAATTTCAGTATGAATGATTTGTCGGAGTCTTTAAAAGCTAACGTCAATGCATGGGGCCAAGGTAAGACCGAGACGCCAGGGACTCCACAAGACTCAAAACCTGCAAAACGCAGTTACAGTTTCACAAGTCCTAAAAATTCAGAAGTTGAAGAGGCACCCCCCACCCAGCCAAGCAAAAACCAAAGTGAACCCGTTGAGCAAGCCGCACCAGCCGCTGTGGACCCCGCTGTTTGGTGGCATTCCTTGGGAGAGCAATTCCAGCATATTGCTCAAAAGACTGTGCTGGAGATGCAAAAGCACGCCCAAAATAACCAGCACTTGCATTCTCAGGCCGTAGCAAAAAGAGCCGCTGCTAAGAGCTCTTCTGTAAAAAGTCGAGTTTCCCAGTCTAAAACACCAGCCAAGTCGACAAAGTCCGTTAAGACAACAAAATCAGCTAAGCCTGTAAGGCGAACGGGTGTAAGAACCTCAACTCCAAAAGTAAAACGTAAATCCATTGAGTAACTTCGTTGAAATTATTTCCCTACGCCCATGCAACACACCCTAACTGGAGAATAGCAGTTGAGTTAGTGTTAGCTCAGTTGCGTTCTCTAATGGGAAGCCCTGACTATTCAAGTGCTCCCCACTTGGGCGTCCTATACATCACCGATCATTACGCGCAAAATGCGAGGGAGATCTTAGAGGTCCTATCTGCTGAACTCCCGCGCGTGGGTAGTTGGACGGGTACGGTAGGTGTAGGTATTGCATCTAATAATGTAGAGTATTTTGATGAGCCTGCTATCTCTGTCATGCTGTGCGACATTGATCCACGTTCATTTAGAATTTTTAATGGTCTAAGCCCGTTGAGTGGCGCAGCCAAGGAGAACTTCCAAGCTGCATGTGCTTTGATTCATGCTGATGGTCAAACCCCAGACCTGGATGAACTGATTAAGGAGCTCGCTGCAAATACACAGAGCCACTATTTATTTGGTGGGCTCGCCTCAAGCAGATCAGATTTGGTGCAGTTTTCCCAATCAACGCTATCCCACACTGTTCAACCTTTGCCTGTGGAAGAGGGGATATCTGTGGGGCAGGTTGAGAGCGTATTCACGGGTGGTTTGAGCGGCGTTGCCTTTGATGAAAATGTGAAACTAATTTCACGCGTAACGCAGGGATGTTTTCCGATCTCAAAATCCAGAAACGTAACCCAGTCCGATGGACACGTGATTTTGGAGTTGGATGGGCGTCCCGCTTTAGATGTCTTGTTGGAAGACTTGAACATGACGATGGACTCGCCCAGGACAACGCTATTAAATAAAATTAGAGAAACACTTGTGGGATTAACAAGTGCCACATCTCAAGCGCTGAAGAAAACGGGTGGATTAGCTGATGATGTGTGCGTGCGCCATATCATTGGATTAGATACACTTAGAAAAGGTGTTGCTGTCGCTGAATTAATTAAGAAGGACTCGCAGTTAACTTTTTGTGAACGAAATGCTAAAGCTGCAAAGTCGGATCTCATTCGAATAGCAACTGAGATTCGGGAGGCTTTAGAGCCTCAGGAGATGAGTTTGGGGGAAGCCTTAGAGATCAACCGTGTCTCCTTGGAGGATGCCCCCGTAGCAGCGCGCAAAATAAGAGGCGCCGTCTATATAAGTTGTGCAGGTCGAGGGGGACCACATTTTGGTGCACCAAGCGCTGAGTTGCAGCTGCTTAAAAAAGCGCTAGGCGATATACCACTAACAGGATTCTTTGCCGCAGGTGAGATTGCTCATCAAAATCTTTACGGATACACGGGCGTACTCACTGTATTCACAAGCTAGTGTAGGTAGATCGATTTCGATCAAGTCGAGGGTTTATCCGAGAGAGTTTTGAGGTTGTCTTTTAACTCTTTGCTCATGGGAGCGTTCAGATTAATTCCTTTTGGAGGAATGGGGGACTGGAACCATTTTTTATAAAGTGACTCAAATTCTCCACTCTTCATCATGCTACTCAGCGTGTCGTCAACTAGCTTCTTAAAGGCAGCGTCGTCCTTGCGCATCATGATGGCGTAGGGCTCGACTTGAATGGGATCGCCTACAACGACCAACTCCGATGGGTTCAAGGCGCTAGCGCGATTGCCGAACAGTAAAACATCGTCCATTCCAAAAGCGTCCGCTCTGCCTTGAATGACCAGTAAGGTTGACTCAGCGTGATCTTTTGCGCCAATTAATTCGAAACCTAGATTTTGCTCAGCATTGAGCTTTCTCAAGATCTGAAAATTAGTAGTACCGGTCGTACTCACAACTTTTTTACCCTTTAAGTCGGAGATGGATTTGATACCGGAGTCGGTTTTAACAAGAAAGCGCGTTCCAGTGTAAAAATAATTGATTGCGAAATCAACTTGCTTGGCTCGCTCCGAGTTATTGGTTGTCGAACCACATTCAATATCAATGGTGCCGTTGGTTAATAGTGGAATACGATTTTGAGAAGTTACCGATTGAATTTGAACTTTTAAATCAGGACGTGCAACGGTGCGCTTGACTTGGTCCACAATTTTCCCGCAAATCTCCCATCCAAATCCTACGGGCTGACCTTCGCCGCCGAGGTAGGAGAAAGGTATTGACGACTCTCGGTAGGCGAGCGTCATGACCCCGGAGCTCTTGATTTTCTCAAGCGTACCTGTATCTGATAATGCAGATTGCTCAGAACAAATAAGGACAAGAAGAGCGGTGCTTAATAATTTCCAAGTCTTAGTCATAAGAGCTCCATTTGTATTTATCACGCGTAAAGTGCCACATGCGTATATTAATACAAAATGAAGTGTGCTCGCCCAGGCTCGAGCTCCCCCCCCTCGTTTAAGGATGGTCCATAAACGAGGGGGGCTCATGACCAAAAGCCCCCGAACTCTAATGGAAAACAATTAGCTCGATTTTGTTTTCGTTAGCTTGGATCCAATGCCCGTACTGGCGGAGACATGTTTTGTTACAGATGGATTATCAACTTTAACATGTGTACTGTTTTTGGAGGGCGCGGCGGATATCTTAGCGGGGATCTTCGTCGTTGTTGTGGTCATTGTTGCTGACTTCGCAACGGCTTTTACAGAAGTTTTCGAAATTGAATTGCTCTGTGTTTTGGGGGTGCTCACCGCTGTAGTCGAGCTTGCAATTGGGGGTGCAGCTACAACCTTAAGCGCGGGAGATACTGTGCTTGAGTTCGCGGGCGTACTCGCACCAAATGCGGTACTAAATCCAATAGACAATAAAACACAGAGAGCAGTACGTTGAATGTTTTTCATGATGAGTCCTTGAGTTGATTGATGATCTCCAATCCCTTGGAGTCAGTATTCAACGGTTGCTCACTAGAAAATGTTGACTTAAATAATTATTTATTCATGTCAACGTTTTGCTCATTAGCGCGTTCGACGCTAGCCGTAACTTATGTCATTGATAAGTTTTAAGTGACCCAGTTAAATACCTCGTGCTCTGTCTGCATGAAATTGAGATACGAATTGTGTAAATTCATCACGGTCTAAGGCTTCACGCATTTCTTTTGTCAAATTTAAGAAATAGTGTAAATTGTGAATGCTTGCCAACATTGGGCCGAGCATCTCACCGCACCGATCCAGGTGGTGTAAATACGCTCGGCTAAATCCACCCGAGAAGGAGCCTGGGGTTTGAGCTGAGCTGATTGAGCCGTTAGAGCTTTGTCCCGCGCAGGTATAGCAACTGCAACTTGGATCGATCGGAAGTGAATCAGATTTGTAGCGCGCATTGCGAATTTTTAAATCTCCATAGCGAGTGAAGTAATGACCATTTCGTGCATTGCGTGTCGGCATCACGCAATCAAACATATCCACCCCATTAGAGACCCCGTTTACCAAGTCCTCTGGCGTACCTACACCCATTAAGTAACGCGGTTTATGGTTGGGCAAGCGGTGCGGCGTATGAGCCATGATCCGAAGCATCTCCTCCTTAGGCTCGCCCACGCTCACCCCACCCACTGCGTAACCTGGAAAATCCATTTCCACCAAGGCGTTAAGAGACTCCTCACGCAGGCCCTCATACATGCCCCCTTGAACAATGCCGAACAATGCGTTGGGGTTGGAGAGTCGTGAAAACTCTGCCTGGCATCTTTGAGCCCATCGAAGGCTCAGCTCCATGGAGGCTCGCGCATCTCTCTCACTCGTAAGCACGCCCGCTGTTTCGTAGGGCGTACACTCATCAAACTGCATCACGATATCGCTATTGAGAGCTGTTTGAATTTGAATACTGACCTCTGGCGTCAAAAACAGTTTATCGCCATTAACAGGGCTTGAGAATTTAACCCCTTCTTCGCTAATACGTCGCATGGCCCCTAGGCTCCAGACCTGAAATCCACCGCTGTCGGTGAGGATAGGCTTTCTCCAATTTTCAAAGCCATGCAATCCCTTAAATTGATTGATGACCTCTAATCCTGGTCGCATCCAAAGATGAAACGTGTTGCCTAAAATGATTTGAGCTCCCATGTCTTCCAGACTTTTAGGCATGACGCCCTTGACCGTGCCGTACGTGCCAACAGGCATGAAGATGGGGGTCTCAACCACACCGTGATTAAGGGTCAAACGCGCACGACGAGCGTGTCCATGAGTTTTTATAAGTTCGAATTTCATCGAAATGCGCAAGTAACCTCGCGATTTATGGCGGGGAGGGATAGCGCGGGTTGCAAAGCAACCCCCTTGACTTGGCTTTGTTTACTATCTTGGTTGATTGATGTTACGGTTTAACCTGTCTTCGCTTTGAGCAGAGCGCCCTTAAATCTGAGCCATCTGAGCCTTGCGTTTCCACATTTGCCAAGGCCTGTCTAGGTGCTGATCGTTCATCTCAGCAGTGGCTTGTGCCTCGTCTTCTGTCAAAAAGGTAATCTCGCCAAGTGGTTTTGCCTGGAGTTGTAGTTTCGCATTGTTCTCGGTGTAAATCGCACGGTATACAGCTTGTTGAATGGAGTAACCAACACACACATTGCCGTGGCCACGCAGCAGTGCAACGGCGTGATGGCCCAGCGTATGCGCCAAATCTCGACCCAAAGACTGAGTGCGAATGAGCAGATCAGAGCTCTCACCCACGCTGTTGCGAATTTCGTAGACTGGGGTTACTGCGCCTAAGAACCCGCTCATGTGGCAAATTGGTCGCAGCCGCTCCCCCGTGACACCAAAGGGAATAATGGCCGGGGAATGGGAGTGAATAATAGAGTGTACGTCGGGCCTGAGTTTGTAGATTTCACTATGAATGAATCGCTCTACATATGACTTAGCTCCGTTGGGATGAATAACTTCGCCCTCTAAATTGCAGTAAACAATATCAGAGTTCGTCACCAGGGCTGGCGCCATACTTCTAGCAATTAAAAAGAGCTCGGGATTTTTATCGTGTCTTACACTGATGTGTCCGAATCCATCAAGTACGCCTTCATTAACTAAGATATGATTGGCACACACAAGGTCATCGATCAGTGCAGAATTAGCAGAAAAAGTCATAGCTTTTGTCCAAAAAAGGGTTGTCAAGGATGGTCTGGAAAGTGCCTAAGTCGTGGCTCTAGGCGCGTCAGAATTTCTAGATATTGTCCACGAAACCCAGTGAATTATTTAAAAATCTCATACGAATCAATGAAG
>Ga0164297_10003740_pt1 | contig 13997 bp, 13 predicted proteins | sample GEODES058metaG_FD_113539 | JGI IMG/M metagenome (GOLD analysis project Ga0164297, IMG submission 113539) | Dystrophic lake water microbial communities from Trout Bog Lake, Wisconsin, USA - GEODES058 metaG | ecosystem: Environmental > Aquatic > Freshwater > Lake | place: USA: Trout Bog Lake... | reverse complement strand
TGAGGCTAAAAATCTGATACCGTTCGTTCTGGCTGAGATGGTTATATTTCATGGCAACTTGACTGTCCAGGTCAAGAAGCTTTGGATATTAATCCATTCTCAGCCACTTAACTTTTAGTCAACGTTGCACTTCGTCCTTGAATCCACGTACTTAAATAATTAGCCCCTGGCCCGTAAACTTTGGAACAGATGGGTAGGGGCTGTTCACTTAGTTATTTCTTGCAGGAAACTGGCGTTGATAGAGTGCAGATATACTTTCGCCAGTCTGGATCGAAACTCCAGGTTTTGATTGAATATAGTCAAGGAGCTTCTCAAAATAACCTATCCTATGAGCAGCTCCAGTAACGTAGGGATGGACACTGATTGCCATAACCCGAGGTATGTATTCCCCCTCTGTCCATAGCCTGTCAAATTGGTCAACTCCGCGGACAAACATCTCATCGGCTCGATTTTGTTGTAGAAGCATCATCGGTATATCATTGATCTCAATTGTGTAAGGAACTGATAAGACAGGTTTTGGGTTCGCATCAATCCAAACAGGCTGATCATCCAGAACCCAATCAGCCACATATTCAATCCCCGCAGCAGATAAGAAGTCTATTGTTTTATCATCTTCTGTCAGACCGGGGCTCTCCCAACCCACGGGAGCTTTACCTGAGAACTTCTTAATCGTACTCATGGTTTGATCAATCGCTTTTTGCTGGTCCTCTACCTTATGCATTGGACCTTGGATATATCCATGTCCCATGATCTCCCAGTCCTTTGTTAAAGCCGCCTCAACAATTCTTGGATAGCTCTCACAAACTATGCCGTTTGTAGCCATGGTTGGAATTATGCCGCGCTGGTTAAGGGCGTCAAACAGCCGCCAAAAGCCAACTCGCATTCCGTACTCATGCCACGCCCAATTGGGTAGGTCAGGCAATAAAGGCTGACCCATGGGAGGACTTAAAACAGTCCTGGGCATCGCTCGCTCAATGCTCCAGTGCTCAACGTTTACGATAATCCAGACCAAAATCCTACCGTTATTGGGTAACTTAAATATAGGTCTATCAGTAATAGCGGAATAGGGTACACGGGAGCTGAGTAGATTTGACATAATGGTTCTGTTTTTTATAGTTTCACAACGTAGGTTCGCAGAGTCAGTTTTGCAGAAATCGACCTATTCTAAATTGATTTATTCAAAGCCGTAATTTAATCTCAGATCAAGCTAGATTAGAAAGGAGTGATAAACTGCAAAGGGTTATATATAAATTAGAGGACATGGGTGTCGCAAACATTAAATTCTGCTAATTCCAAAATAAACGGCTTCGATCTACTGATGATACTTACCGTTTCAATGATTTGGGGCTCCACATATCCAGTCATGAAATTCGCAGTATCTAGTTACCCACCTGGAATTTTCCGAGCCTTTACATTCCTCGTTGGAACCCTTGCCGTTGGGGCCTATGCACGTTTACGAAGTGAGAGTTTAGTGGTCCCTCTTCGCGAACGCTGGGTAATCGCAAAACTGAGCATTACAAATATGGCTCTATGGCATGTTGGTATTATTTATGGCATCCAAATGCTCAACTCTGGACGAGCAGCAATTATGGGTTACACGATGCCAGCGTGGGCGCTACTCAGTAGTGTGATACTTTATAAAGAGCCACTTAAAGGGCGAGCATTATTAGGCGTATTTTGCTCGCTCAGCGCAACTTTTTTATTGGGCCACGACGAGTTTACTAATTTCTCCGGTCACCCACTTGGAGTCATGCTGACGGTTGGAGCAGCTTTTTTCTGGGGAATTGGCACAACGATGTTGAATCACGCGAGGCTTAGTATCTCGGCACTTTGCCTTACATTTTGGATGCTGACGTTTGGATTCGTATTTTTCTTGCTTGTTGGCATTTTCTATGAAGGAGCTCTGTGCAGATGGCCCACACTCATGGAATGGTTGGCTATTCTTTACTCAGGCGGGTTATCGTTTGGAGTCGGCTATGTGGCCTGGTTTTTGGTAGCTCGAAAACTAACTCCCGTTACCAGTGGCCTGTCGGTGATGCTGGTACCCGTTATTGGACTAAGTAGCGGGGCAGCGATTTTGGGTGAACACATAGCCTTAACGGATATAGCTGCTTTAATATTGATCTTATGCGCAATGCTCCTAGTTCTTAGTCCCACGAGAGAGGTCAATTAAGCCAGTTACACCCTCTTGGTTAGGTCTGAAAAACTGCAGCTTCATGTGCAAGCCGCCTATGGCCTATAGCAACATACCAGCCTGGGCTGGGAGCCCTAACGCGCTTTGTCCATAAGCACCTGCGTGTACATCCCAAGTTAACCCAATGTGCGCAGAGGCCGCATGAATATCTCTAAACTGTCGTTGCAACGGGAGTTGAGAAGATAAGCCAGCGGCGCCTGCTGCGGGCATCAAAGCGTCAACACTTCGCACTGCCAACTGCGTAGCAAATGCAGCATTCCTCTTCCACCTGAGCTTGGTCTCAACGCTTGGAAATTGATCATTTTGCACCATCTCCTCTAAATCCATCCAGTCCCGGCGAACTACGGATTCAGCAAATTCTACACAGGCTGCGGCCTCAGCGATTCGCCCTTGAACCGGGGTTAACTCAGCCAAACGAGCACCCGTATAAGTGCCAGCCCTTTTTCTCATTGTCGCAGTAAACTGCTCCACAGCGGCCTTGGCCGTCCCAAGGGGTACGCTACAAAGTACGTAGGCGAAGGCGGCAAAAGTTGGCATTTGGTACAAGGGGTTTTTATATAACTTCGCGCCGGGTAAATTTTGCCCAGCGGCGAAAACCTCTGCAGAAACGCTCCGATGCTCTGGGATAAAAACATCATTAATCTCTACGTCATGGCTACCCGTTCCAGTTAGGCCGTAAGCATGCCAATTGTCTAGACTCTTAAATCCGGTTTGTGGTATGAGAAAGAGCCTCCTCTCGGGCGCGCCGCCTTCACGCTCGGTCATCGCACCAACAAACATCCACTGAGAGGCGTCCACACCGCTACCAAATGGCCATTTACCGCTGACTATATAGCCGCCAGAGACAGCAGTGGCTTTGCCGCACGGAAACGCAAGACCCGTTGCAACTAAGGCGTTAGGGTCTTCTCCCCAAAGATCATCCTGAGCTTTGCGACAGAGTTGGCCCATGTTCCAAGAGTGAGAGGCTAAATTGGAGTAAACCCAGGCGGTCGACGCACAGCCCTTAGCCAACTCTAAAACAACGTCCATTAGGGTGTTAAGTCCAAGCTCAGAGCCGCCGTAATGTTTGGGTTGCATGAGCCTCATTAGACCTGAGCTGTGAAGTTCTTGAATCGTCTCGAGCGGTACACGACGTGCCTGTTCTGCTAGAGCGGCGCGCTCAGCTATTCGGGGGATGAATGTAGTGGCGGACTTGACGGCCTGATCATGAGTGAGCTGAGGTATATTTAATAAATCAGAATTTGCTTTACTGCTCATTTTTTTGACAACTTTAAGATTCATGATGCAACCCCTTTTTGACCATTTAATTCAACCATTAATTTTCAAAAAAACAGAATACAAAGATGTAGTGCCACATATGAAAAGTCTGTTTCTCAATAAACCACCAAAGGTCACGTTAGAGACCATCTCAGGTATCCGAACTAAACCGATCTTGACACCGGCTTTATTAAAGCACTGGACGCCCTCACCGGAACTTGCCCAAAGCCTATCATCTTTATCAATTCTAAATCCATCAAAGACGCCTGCACAGCACTCCGCGTAAATCCCTAGAGGGTTTAACTTTATTCCATTTGATGCGACTTCAAAATGCCTAATATGGCGCGGTCCATTTAGAGACTCTGTTCCCCCACTATCAGCAATAAAGAGCTTGGTTTCATCACTGGAAAAAGCCAACCCATTGGGATGATCAAAGTCATCAGCAACTACACTTAAATTGCCAGAAACTGGATCAAGACGATAAACGAAACAGCCCTTTTGCTCCTGCGTCTGAATCTTTCCCTCGTAGTCCGCTATGATCCCGTAATTAGGGTCAGTAAACCAAATCGAACCATCTGACTTGACGACCACATCGTTGGGAGAGTTAAGCCGTTGACCGGCGTACTGATCTGCTAGCACCGTGATTTTTCCATCATGTTCAGTGCGAGTCACACGCCGGTTCAGATGTTCACAAGTAATGAGCCTGCCCTCACGATCACAGGTGTTACCGTTCGCATATCCTGATGGCGACCTAAAAACCGATACCGATCCGTCAGTTTCGTCAAAGCGCATCAATCTGTTGTTGGGGAGATCAGAGAATATTAAATAACGCCCGCCCCCAAACCATGCGGCCCCCTCGGCCCACCTTGCTCCACTCCAAAGCCGCTCCACGCGCGCATGCCCTACAAAGCACTCTGCAAATTCAGACTCTATGACCTCAAACCCACTCCCTTGTATTTCCCCGTAAAACATTTTCACCCTCCTGAGACTTTGCCTAGTGCTTGTAAGATTCTTTGAGGCGTACAGGGTTGAATAGTTACATTCGCCCCAAGAGGAGCCAAAGCATCATTTATCGCATTCATAACGGCCCCTGGTGCTCCCGCCGTACCTGCCTCCCCTGCCCCTTTAGCGCCAAGTTCTGAGGTTTTTGTTGGTGTAGAAATATGCCCAACAACAATATCCGGCATCTCACTAGCCATAGGAACTAAATAATCCGCTAAAGAGCCATTCATGAGTTGGCCATCTTCACTGTAAATACACTCCTCAAACAACACGCCTCCAATGCCTTGGACAATACCGCCCCGAATTTGCTCGTCCACCAACATTGGGTTTATCAAGGTACCGCAGTCCTCAATACACCAATGCTTTAAAAGCTTAACAAATCCTGTATCCGGATCAACTTCTACGTAGGAGGCTTGAATACCGTTGGTAAAAGTAAAGCCGTATTCGCGAGGGGTGTAGTGACGGGTAACAGTAAGTTCGGACTGAAAGTTCATAGGTAGCGTATCGGGCCTAAAGTATGCGATCCGCCCGACCTCACTAAGCAAAAGAAGCTCCTGGCCCGTGAGCTTATCAACGATGTACCCACAAGAAATATCTAAAAGAGATTTATCAATATTTAAGATAACTGTTGCCACGTCAAGTATATTTGAGCGAAGCGCCTTGCCCGCACGAAGTACTGCTTCCCCCCCTATACCTGCTCCCCTTGAGGCCCAGGTACCCCCTCCGTAGGGAGTGACACCGGTATCCCCCGTGATCACTCTAACTGCACCAACATCAACCCCCACAGCGCTTGCGGCGATTTGAGTAAAGATGGCCTCCGTCCCCTGCCCCTGCTCTGTTACGCTCACCATAACTTGTAGCATTCCCCCAGGATCAAGGCGAATCGTTGCCCCGTCTTGAGCTGAGATTCTTGCCCCCCCAACACCGTAAAACGCAGGTGACGGGTTGGTCACCTCAATCATTGCAGCTAACCCAATTCCTCGGTAAACCCCCTTGCCCCTCAGCTTTGCTTGCTCCGCACGTAAAGCCTTGTAGTCCATCGTGTCGAGTAATTTATCAAGGCACTGATGGTGAGACAATTTTTCAAACTTAAGGCCAGATGCAAAGGTATAGGGATAAGCGTCATCAGCGATCAAGTTTCGCCGTCTAAATTCAACAGGATCCATTTTGATCGCGCGCGCCGCCTCGTCCACAATGCACTCAGTGACTGCAACAGCGATCGGGTGACCAACCCCTCTATACTGGCAAGTCACGTTTTTATTGGTAAACACCACATCCAAGTGGGCTTTGTAGTGCTGGTGCTTATAGGGCCCACCGGTTAGATTAACAACCTGATTGCCCTCAATGCCACTGGTTCTGGGATACACAGAATAAGGACCTATGCCTGTAAGATCATTTAGATCAAACCCAATTATGTCGCCCTGCTTTGTAAAGGCGAGTTTAATGCGCACCTTATGCTCGCGAGCGTGAATATCAGTGATAAAAGACTCTAAGCGGTCCGCAACAAACTTCACAGGTCGCTTGAGCATGACAGATATTGCAGCGGTCGCCATTTCATCTGCATAAACGTGAACTTTGATTCCAAAGGAGCCGCCCACATCCTTGCAAATCACTCGCACATTAGACTCAGGGATACCAAGGTGACGCGAGAAAATATCTTGCATCATGTGTGGCGCTTGGGTGGAGTGATAAACACAAAGAGTGTGCTCTGCCGGGTTATAGTCAGCCAATATGGAGCGGGGCTCATTGGTTACACCAGTGTGGCGACCAAAATGATATTCACGCTCAACAACGCAATCTGCATTAGCGAAAGCTTTTGCAAACTCTGGCGTCTCTAGGTCACGACTAAAACAAAGGTTGTCCCCCAACTCGGGATGAATCACTGTTTTTGCGTCTAAAGAGCTTTGCATATCGGTGACGCAAGGGAGCACTTCCCATTCAACCTGAATAAAATCTAAAGCGTCCACAGCCTGTCTGCGAGTTTGGGCTACAACGGCTGCAACCGCCTCTCCCTGCCAACAAGCACGCTCGGGCGAAATTGCGTGTTGATGAGCAGATCGTATACCTTTTAAGTGTCCTAGCACACCAACCCAGGGGGAACAGAACTTTGCGACATCGTCCCCATTAAAGGCGGCCACAACGCCGGGTTGTTTAAGCGCGTCTCGCAGATCTAGGCTCTTAATCGCGGCGTGTGCATGGGGGCTTCTTAGATAAACGACGTGAACTAAACGTGGAAGTCTTAAATCATCCACGTAACTGCCACGTCCCTCTAGGAGCTTCTTGGCCCCACTTCGGGGTATGCTTTGTCCAATGTATGACTGGCCTACTTTACCCTCAGCAGGGAGCGTCTTTGAGGGAACTTCTAGCAACTCTAAATGTTCCGAATGGGGATTGATGAGGCGGGCGTGCTCGGGTGCGTTCATTTGTCCACCCCCATCTCGCTTTGCGCTTTAGGTGCGCTTAATTGATTCCTTAATCGCTGATCCTTTAAAACCGACTCAATCGCATCAACAATGGATTGGTACCCTGTGCAGCGACAATAGTTTCCAGATATAAGATCTCGAATCTGCTCTCTATCAGCATTGGGGTAATGATTTGTAATCTCAAGCGCAGTAATTAGCATTCCAGAGGAGCAAAAGCCACACTGAAAAGCATTGTGTTGTAAAAACGCATTTTGCAACTCGCGCAAAACCCCTTTCTCAGTTAAACCCTCAACGGTTTCTACATGTTTGCCCTGCGCCTGCACTGCAAGCGTCAAGCAACCTCTAACCAGTAAACCGTCAACATGAACTTGGCAAGCCCCACAAGCGCCGTACTCACACCCCAAGTGTGAGCCGGTCAAATCCATGGACTCACGAAGAAATTCCGCCAAATGCATTCGCACTGGAACTTGTGCGTTAACTTCCTGGGAGTTAACCCGCAGCGATATCTCCAAACTTTGATCAGACATTTTGTACCGCCATTTCAAACAGTGCTCGTCCCAAAATAACCCCCGCCAAGTGCGACTTGGTCTCCCCCGTGACTTGCAAGTCTCCCCAAGGAGAGATATCTTTGCGTAGCGCGTCACTCACATTTGCACTAAGGTGAGGGGTAGTTGAGTTAAAAGATTGGCCAACCAAGGACTTCATGGCCTGTTTGGCAAGCACGGGCCTGTCCTCAAGGGCCATAAACGCCAAACGAGCGCTTGATATGACAGAGCCTTGAAGTGTCAAATTAATAGCCAAGCCGACCAAGGCGTAGTCGCCCTTGCGCCGTGCGAGCTCAGTAAAAAATGTGCGCTGATTTTGCGCTACCTCGAGGAACTCAACCGCAGTCAACACCTCACCCGGCTCAATGGCGGTTTTGTAAAGACCTTGAAAGAACTCCTCTGCGCTGACTCTTCTCTCGCCCCCCTTTCTTTTCAAAACAACTTGCGCGTTAAGTGCAAGCGCTACGCAGGGATACTCGGCCGCCGGGTCTGCCAACGCCAGACTGCCTCCAATGGTGCCCGAGTTGCGAATAGCTAGGTGAGCCACATGAGGTACGGCCTGAGCTAGAAGGGGCACGTGCTCTGTAACTGTTTTAGAATTAAGAATCTGTGCATGGGTTGTGAGCGCTCCGATTGCAACCCGCCCCGGTGAGTGCTGGTGAGTAATACCTTTTAAGTCCTGTAGCCCCGAGATATCAATCAATGTGGCGGGACTTGTCATTCGAAGATTGATCATGGGTATTAAACTTTGACCACCAGCCAAAATTTGAGCATTCTCACCGTACTTTGCTTGAAGGGCGAAAACCTCTTCTAAAGATGTCGCTTTAATGTATTTGAAGTCCTCATTTTTCAAAAACTATGCTCCTAAATAAAAACTTTTGATCATCTGATTGTTTTGTAACTCATCCACATTAGAGTGAAAAACGATTTCACCGTGAACGATTATGTAACCATAGTCAGCTATTCGCATGGCTTGGTGGAAACTTTGTTCAGCCATTAATACGGTGAGGTTATATTTTTCCTTAAGCTCTTTGATCTTGGTAATGGTTGTGGACACCAAGAGCGGGGACAACCCAACCGATGGCTCATCAATTAGCAGCAATTTAGGAGACGACATTAGCGCGCGCGCAATGGCCAACATTTGCTGCTGCCCCCCCGACATTGAGCATGCTAGTTGGTGCTGTCTTTCTTTTAAAAGTGGGAAAGCCTCATAGCAAAACTCTAAATTGGTTGCGATCTCAGCGCGTGCAGCGGGCCTGAAAGCGCCGAGTAGCAAGTTCTCTTGAACCGTTAGTTTTGGAAATAACCGCCTCCCCTCTGGAACCAGGGCAACGCCCAAGTTAACGATCTCCTGGGTTGAGAGTTTTGTTAGATCAAAGTGCTCACCGTCGATCTCTAAAAGAATAGAACCACTACTTGGCTTGACCATGCCCATCACACACTTCATCAGTGTGCTCTTACCATTACCGTTGGTCCCAAGCAGTGCAACAGTCTGTCCGCTCTGTAAATTCAAGGACACACCCATAAGCGCACGCACAGATCCGTAGCTTGCGTGTATATCAGTGATGACTAATTTAATCGCCAAGGTAAGCTCTTTGTACGTGGGGATCTTTCACAATTTCGCTAGGCGTACCCTGACAGATTATTTTGCCAGTGTCCAAGCAAACTACTCTTTGTGAGAATTTCATAACCGCTTGCATAATGTGCTCAATCATAATGACCGTAATGCCAGTTGCATTAAGGTCAAATAAGATCTGCAAAATCTCATCCACCTCAGCCCCCGCCAGCCCTGCCATTGCCTCATCTGAGATCAGTAATTTTGGTTTTGCTGCCATGGCGCGCGCGAGCTCCATTTTTCTGAGCTCAACTTGGGAGAGTTTATTGGACTGCAAGTGGGCTTTAAGGTGAAGTCCCATTTGTTGCAAAATCGCCATCGCTTCTTCCACTTCTTTGGGGCCGTCCGAGCCCCCCACAAAAGCGATCGGAACCAGTAAATTCTCAAGCACCGTCATGCTGGAGAAAGGTCTTGGTATTTGAAAGCTTCTGGATATACCCAGCCTAGTTCTCTGGTATGCTTTAAGCCCTGTGATCTCACGACCCTTTAGCTCAATGGAACCCTGAGACTGATTAAAGGCACCTGATATACAGTTGATTAACGTCGTTTTACCTGAGCCGTTGGGTCCGATTAGTCCCAAGCGCTCGCCCGCGCCAACCTCAAGGTTCACTCCTGAGAGAGCGGTGAAACCTCCAAAGTTCTTAGTGAGCTCAGTTATTTTGAGAAGCGTTTCCATTTTTTAAATAATCCAATAATTCCGTCAGGCGCTGCAATAACGAAAACAATTAATAAAACACCTAAGACTAAAACATTCAGCTCACTAGATATGGTGACCGTTACAACCTGCTGAACGGTTGCCAAAACGATCGCTCCAATCAAAGGACCAACCCAGTGAGAGGTACCCCCAATGATCGGCATACCTAGAGCAGAAATTGCGTAACTGAGGTTAAAAATAGATGTTGGCTCAACAAAGCTTAAGTACATCGGCATGGGCGCACCTGCGACTCCCATTAACGCGCCTGATACCGTGCAAGCTATTAACTTTAACTTAAGTGTCGGCACGCCTGAGCACTCCGCCGCCTCCTCTGAGTCCCGCACTGCTCTAAGCCCACGGCCCAAATAGGAAGTCTGAACATAACGCGCAGTGGCCACAGCAATTAGGGCGAGAAGCGACATCATGAAAAACAAAAAACGAGTGTAGGTACTGAATAGCCAAAGTCCCTCAGGCCGTGTTAACTGAAGTCCAGTAGCACCTCCAACGTAACGCCAGTTATTCACACAGGTTTCCAATATAAATACTACCGCGACCGTTGCTATCGAGAAGAAAATTCCTCTAAGCTTAAGAGTCAGTAAACCCACCCCCAAGCCGAGCAATCCCGCCATCACCCCGCCGCCTAATATTTGGACCACTATAGGTGCACTGATGGCTTTAAAAAGGACAACAGCCGAATACGCACCTACCGCCAAAAATGCTGGGACCCCAAAATTCACATAGCCTGCGTACCCGCCAAGGATATTCCAAGCGGTCGCCAGCACTATGAACTGGAGAACGACGAAGCCGGCGAAGAAAAAATATTCGTTCACGCCGAGAAGAGTGAGTACAAAAAAGAAAGCCAATAGCGATAAAGAAGAAATCCAAAATTTCATAATCTATCTTCCAAAGAGTCCTTGCGGGCGAACGCCTAACATCACTAGCAAAAGACCAAAGGATACTGCTGGAGCCCAAGAAGCACCAAGTGTCATCAACACCACTGACTCTGTGATGCCCAGAACTAGTCCTGCGACTAGGGTTCCGCTCATGCTGCCCAGGCCAGCGAGCACAACCACACAAAAGGTTCTACCGATATAAATACGGTCCATGGACGGGTCTACCGGGCCAACGATTACGAGCATGGCGCCCGCCAAAGCGTTGATTGCGGTTGCGATACCAAACGCGAGTTGTTTGATCTTGACAGGATCAGCGCCCATCAAACGTAAAGCCTCCTGGTCTTGACCTACTGCTTTGATAGCGCGTCCAGTAAATGTTTTGGAGAAATACTGGGTCAACGCCACCGTTAAAGTGATCGCTATTGCGAAAGCAACCAACATCCGGTAGGGAAGCCTATACTCCCCTATCTCCAAACTGCTACCGATATAACTTGCTCTTACAGTGCGCTGATCTACACCAAAGACAAGTATTAAACAAACTTCAATGATGAAGGCCAGTCCAAAGAAAAAGGCCAGACCGCGCACATCGGTATCAGAGCCTCTTTTCTCAAAGGTTTCGTAATAAATACGGTAGATGAGTATTCCTAGTATAAAAAATACGGGCATTAAAAGAATTCCAGAGACAATCGGGTCAAGGCCTAAAGTGCCTAATAGGTAAATACAGTAAGCCCCTAAAACCAAGAGTGCCGGGTGCGCAACGTAAGGAACGTCAAGAAGGCCAAATGCAACCGATAGGCCAAGGCTGACTGCCGCATAAAAACTTCCCAACAGTACACCGAAGATTACCGCCTCAAATAACAGGTCAAGGGAGATCATTGATTAAAGAGCGTTTTTGTGAAGCTATAAAACGAGTTGGTAAATACGGGGTGTTCAATCTAAGAGAATTGAGTTTGAGTTGATTCACTTTTTATATTAGCCCTTAGTTTAAAAATTGATTCCTTGTTAGCTTGTAGCCATAGGGCAAGCCAAGACTTTTCTTGGGTTGGACCAGAAGAAATCTTAATAATTATGAGGAGCAACTAAATGAAACAAAGGCTTTAGCCTGCCTTACGCGCTTGAGCAAACGGCGTGATAGGATCACCCTGCTTATCTGCAGCGGGCCAAATCACAACTTGTTTACCCGTATTTTTAAACTGCTCTGCATCATCATCTTTAATATTGCGAAACTGTGCCTGAATCAAATGCGAGGTCACTCGTTCACCGTATTTATCAAACCTGATCGGACCCACAATCGTATTCATCTCGTTCTTATGCAGGTATTCAGCAATCTTTTTATGTTCAAGTGTTTTCGTGCCCTTCACAGCCTGCTCAATCATTTGTCCAGTGGCAAAGTTAAACGGCGCCAAATAGTAACCAAGTGGATCGACCTTCGCTTGCACAGCTCTTTCATGATATTTGGCCAAAAACTCATCAATGCCAGGGAACTTCATCCCTGGCACATAAGAGTTGTAATTAATTACTCCGTTTAAAAGGCTACCTAAACTGGCCATAATGGGTGTGAACTGAAGCCCAACCATTCCTCCCCCGAACACCTGAACCTGCGAGCCTACGCCGATTTCATTGACTGAACGCATAATCGCAACTGCTTCGCTAGGGTAACAGGCCACAAAAACAGCTTCCGGTTTAGCAGAGCGCACAGCGCGAATAATAGAGGAGAAGTCCGAGTTGTTGGGTGGGTAGTTTTGATCGTAGACAACATCCCAACCCGTTGACTTGACGAGATCTCTACAACCATTAGCTAAGTTTTGTTGGAACTCAGCGTCGGCGGCAAAAATGGCGATAGTCTTAGCTCCAGCTTTTTTACCGGCCTCTAAAAACCCTGTGGACCAGTCTTTACCGTCCGTCCAAGGCGCATTGTTAAACCACATATCATGTTGAACCTTAGAGTTCACCATGAAGGAGAAATTACCCATCAGTAATAACTTTCGATCCTTAACTAGCGGCATGATGGGGGCCGTTGGATTGGTAGCGTAAGGTGCTACCAATATATCGACCTTATCTAAATCAATTAGTTTGGTATAAATTCCAGGATTGTTTGCCCCGTTACTTTGGTCGTCGTAGGCAATAAGCTCTACATTACGGTTGAGCAGTCCGCCCCTTGCATTGACATCTTCAACCCAAAGGCGAAGGCCCAACAAGCCCGCCTGCCCCCCAGCACCTAGTGCACCGGTTTGCGCGGTACCGATGCCAATTTTAATAGGTTTTGACTGTGCAAATGATGAGCTGACTGGCAAACTAGCAGCAACGAGACCTGCGCCCGCAGAGCGGACGACTTGACGGCGAACCTTATCCATTTAGATACCTCTTAGAATTCAAAGATTTAGGTGTAAAAAATTTTGAGTCTGAAATCCTATGCAAAGAGATAACCATTTTCAAGGGTTAGATATTGCAAAGATATTGGCTATAACCCTAATTAAATGTCAGCTTTATAGTTTTCTAAGTCGACAAGCATGGGAGTATGAAAAAATGCTACGGGTAGCTATTTCAAATTAATTAGCGATTTCGGCTACGCGTTCCATTTTTGAATAGTCCTCGCCGCCCCACTCTGGCGCCTTTGTAATCCCAAAGAAGTTAAGCTCAATCATGACGTTGTTTGGATCTTTAACGAAGATTTGATAAAGCTTGGATTCAGGAAAATATCTTGGGAAAAAAGATAGATTCAAGGTTTTGAATTTATCCACAAAGTCCTGCGGTTCTTCTGCCAAGAAGGCGACGTGATCGATGACACCCGTCTGGCCGTTAGCGGCTTGATCTGTGGTGCCTAAGTAATATTTTTCACGGTTTGGGATGTTGGAGGGTCCAATATGAACCTGAATAGAGCCGTTAACACCAAGCCAATACCCAGGAAATGGAAAGTCCGGGCGCGGCATGACTTGGAAACCCAGGATGGAAATGTAAAAGTCCTTGGTAGCTTCCAAATTTTCAGCCCGAATAAAGAAGTGATTAATTGAATGAATGGGCATAGTCAATTCCTATAAAAAATAGCGAAAACACCAACTAAAACACTGAAGTATGGTTATTTTATAAACAAAAAAGCTAGAGGGTAAACACCATCCTTTTTCAGGAAAATAATAATTTTTTTAAATACGCTTATCTCCAATCAAATACAAAGTTGTTTTTTCTAGTTAAAGTTTAAACTGCTAGAGCCGGTGTTTGGCTATCAGCAAACTTAAAACCGGGCACCGGCAATACTTCAAACAGATTTTGTGTATGCGTGTGATGTCTTAGAAACCTTTGGGGAAGATACTTGAAGTTTAGTTTTGAGAAAAATCAACAACGCTCGCTAATTTCTCATTGCGTGCAATTTCATCTGC